>Ga0310121_10000286_pt1 | contig 55377 bp, 60 predicted proteins | sample CB27_Tmax_986_MG_FD_203504 | JGI IMG/M metagenome (GOLD analysis project Ga0310121, IMG submission 203504) | Marine microbial communities from Western Arctic Ocean, Canada - CB27_Tmax_986 | ecosystem: Environmental > Aquatic > Marine > Oceanic | place: Canada: Western Arctic Ocean | collected... | reverse complement strand
CGACACGAGCAGCGATCCACAAAGGAGACGGGACAGGGACAGTCTCATTGAGTCCTCCGCAGGGATTCTAACGGCCGGCGAGCAGACCCCACACCTCGAGCTCCGGCAGTCCCGGGGCGAGAGTGAACTGGCTCATGAGCAACTCCTCCTCCCACCCTGGATGCGAAGGGCGTGCCAGCCCGCTACCCGAGCGGTTCCTGGCTCAGGGACCGAGGAGCGCGTCGAACACGTCCGGCGCCAACTCAGTCAGGGATCCGACGACCACGTCGGCCTCGAGCTCCCGGTGGTGCGGTGAGAGGAGGCCTACCGATCTCATTCCGGCCCGGCGCGCGCCCTCGAGGCCGGGCGGGGCGTCCTCCATCACGACGCAGCGCTCGGGCGAGACCCCGATGCGGCGGGCGGCCTCGAGGAAGATCGCCGGGTCGGGCTTGCCGCGCTCGACGTCCCTGGCGGAGGCCGTCGCGTCGATGTAGCGCTCGAGCCCCAGGATCTCCACCACCACGGTCACGTTCTCCGGTGGGGCCGACGTCGCGAGGGCCTGGCGAAAGCCGTCCTCCCTCAGTCGGGTCAGCCAGTCCGTCGCGCCGGCACAGAGCTCGACCCCGTGCGTCCGGACGTGGCGCCGGTAGCGTTCCTCCTTGACGTCGGCCAGACGCTCCGCCTCCTCCGGGGCCAGCGCGTCGCCGAAGATCGCCCGAAGGACCAGGTCGTTCCGCTTCCCGAAGCCGCGGAAGAACTCCTCCCGGGAGTGATCGTGGCCGCGCTCCGCAAGGGTCTCGTGCCAGGCGAGGTAGTGGGCCTCGGCGGAGTCGATGAGGGTGCCGTCGAGGTCCCAGAGCACTCCGCGGGGCACAGGGGAGGTCGCCATCGGGGCGGAGCCTAGCAGATGAGCGGGCGGCGAGCGGTCCCGCGGGGGCCACCTGTTGAAGAAGATTATGATGAATCAACCTGCAACTCGGCTTCTGCGTTACACTTAAGCCCAATGCTGGGCACCCCTCCGGGGCCCGGGGGGGTCAGATCGATGAAAGGCTCGAAGCTCTCTGTTGCTGGTCGCACTCGCCGCTCTCCTCGGTCCGGTGGTCGGAGCGCAGGACATCGGCCTGGAAGACAGGTGGACCATAGCCGTCCAGGGAGGTCTCGACTCCGAGATCACCGGCAACGTCCTCTCCGACGTGCAGGGATCCCTCTGCGACCGGGAGGTCACCATCTTCCGGAGGACGTGGCGCCAGACCTACGAGCCCGCCTTCCGCCGGGGAGCCGTCCTCATCGGTTTCGGGGTCACGCCGCGCACCGAGATCTTCGCTCGAGGCACCTTCTACGAGATGAAGAGCCCCGGGTTGCTCGCCGGCAGCGTGGAGGGGAGCGACCTCTTCATAACGAAGCTCGAGCCCTACAAGGAATACGGGGTGGAGCTCGGATACCGCTTCTACCTGGCCTGGCGAACCCGCATGAAGTCCTTCATCGCGCCCGTGGTGGGCCTACGCTTCCTCGATCGCATCCTCATCGAGGAAGCGTTTTCTCCCGACCGCAACTCGGCCATCTTCAACGTCCCCCTCTACGAGGCGTCGACGGTGTTCACGTTCGGGGTCGACATCGGCTTCACGATCGATCTCGGGTCGCACTTCTACGTGGGTCTCGACGCCGAGCTGCGCTTCCAGGGGAAGGGTTCGGCCGCAGAGACCTTCCCCGGGCTCGCTGGAATCAACGACGGAGGCAACCGGCTGTCGGCCCCTGTCGTGTTGATTGCCGGCCTCCGCTTCTAGATCTCACCGCCGCGAAGGTCCCCGGCGGGCCCTCAGAAGGGGCTTGGCCGAATGTTGACTTTTTCGTGAAGATTCACTAATTTCAGGATACCGGCCCGATTTTGGGGGCAGTCCCGCCTCCGGGTTCTGGCCCGGGCGTCACGGAGTTCCATGAGCACCCAGCAGCCCATCGACGAGGTCACCAACAGCGAATACAAGGCCGGCTTCGTCACCGACATCGAGCAGGAGACGATCCCGCCCGGTCTCAGCGAGGACGTCGTCCGGCTCATCTCGGCCAAGAAGAACGAGCCGGAGTGGATGACCCAGTGGCGCCTCGAGGCCTACCGGCACTGGCTGAAGATGGAAGAGCCCCGCTGGGCCCACGTCCAGTACAACCCCATCGACTACCAGGCGATCTCCTACTACGCCGCACCTAAGTCGAAGGACGACGCGCCGAAGAGCCTCGACGAGGTCGACCCCAAGCTCCTCGAGACGTATGAGAAGCTCGGAGTGCCGCTGCACGAGCGGGCCAAGCTCGCCGGGGTGGCCGTCGACGCCGTCTTCGACAGCGTCTCGGTCGCCACGACTTTCAAGGAGAAGCTCAACGAGGCCGGCGTCATCTTCTGTCCCTTCTCCGAGGCCGTTCGGGAGCACCCCGAGCTCGTGAAGAAGTACCTGGGGTCGGTGGTGCCCACGACCGACAACTTCTTTGCCGCCCTCAACTCCGCCGTCTTTTCCGATGGCTCCTTCGTCTTCGTGCCGAAGGGCGTCCGATGCCCGATGGAGCTGTCGACGTATTTCCGCATCAACGCCGCGAACACGGGGCAGTTCGAGCGCACCCTGATCATCGCGGAAGACGGCGCCTACGTCAGCTACCTCGAGGGCTGCACGGCTCCCATGCGCGACGAGAACCAGCTTCACGCCGCGGTGGTCGAGCTCGTCGCCCTCGACGACGCCCAGATCAAGTACTCCACGGTCCAGAACTGGTATCCGGGCGACAAGGACGGCAAGGGCGGGATCTACAACTTCGTCACCAAGCGCGGCAAGTGCGCGGGCGTGAACTCGAAGATCTCCTGGACCCAGGTGGAGACGGGATCCGCCATCACCTGGAAGTATCCCTCGTGCATCCTGCTGGGCGATGGGTCGGTGGGGGAGTTCTACTCCGTCGCCGTCACGAACAACCGCCAGCAGGCGGACACCGGCACCAAGATGATCCACATCGGGAAGAACACGAAGAGCACGATCATCTCCAAGGGGATCTCGGCGGGGCGTGGCCAGAACGCCTACCGCGGTCTCGTGCGGATCGGCCGCAGGGCCGACGGCGCCCGCAACTACTCCCAGTGCGACTCGCTCCTCATCGGAGACGAGTGCGGGGCCCACACCTTCCCGTACATCGACGTCAAGAACTCCACCGCCCACATGGAGCACGAGGCCTCGACCTCCAAGATCAGCGAGGACCAGCTCTTCTACTTCCGGTCCCGAGGGATCGGAAGCGAGGACGCGGTCAGCATGATCGTGAACGGCTTCTGCAAGGAGGTCTTCAAGGAGCTCCCGATGGAGTTCGCAGTGGAGGCCCAGAAGCTGCTCGGCGTCAGCCTCGAAGGAAGCGTGGGCTAGACCGTTCCTCCCGCCTCGGAACGCGATCCTCGGGCGGCACCACAGGGTAGGAGACAAAATCAGATGGTAGCGGCTTGCCAGTTGCTCGTTGGTTCGTTGCTGGCCACGAGCGCCCTTGCACACCCGGCAAGTGACCCACCGCCACCACCCACGAAAGCCGTCCTGCGGTCGGACAGAGCCGTTCTTCCGCTCGACTCGGCCGCGCCGAGACCGACCATCGAGGCCAGGATCAACGGGCGAGGTCCATTCCTCCTCGTGCTCGATACGGGGGCTCAAGGGTTCGTGATCAATGCTGACCTCGCGAAGGAACTGGAGCTTCCAGTCGTCGGCAAGGGCACCATGGGCGACCCGAGCAACCCGAACGCGATCGAGGTCGACCGGGTTGCGATCGAGTCCATCGACATCGGCGCTGTGGTGCTCGAGGGCGTGATCGCTGATTCGTAGGAGCAACCGGCATCGACGATCGGCCACCTGGAGGGTCGCGGCATCTTCGCGACTAGCATGCTCTCGGCGTTTCTCGTCACGCTCGACTACCCCGGTTCGAAGATTGTGATCGAGAACGGCTCGTTGTCGGCCGGCGACGACAACGTCATGGCGTGGCGGGCCGGAGATGACGGGCTTCCGACATTGAAGCTCGACGTCGCAGGTGTGACCTTCGATGCGCATGTCGACTCCGGGGCACCTGGAACGTTGACCCTCCCGGCGAACGCGCGGAAGAAGTTCTCCTACGTGGCCGAGCCCGTGGTCGTCGGGCACGGCAGGACTGTCAACTCCGAGTTCGAGGTCTGGCGGGGAACGCTCGACGGAAAGGTGACGGTCGGAGCGATCGTCGACGTCGCTCCCGTGCTCGGCTTCGTCTCAATGCTCGACTCCACGGGACTCGCCAACATCGGATGCGCCTTTCTTCGCAGGTTCGTCGTCACGCTCGATCACAAGAACGGTTTGATCCGCTTCGAGACGCAATGAGCGCGTGACACGCGGCGCGGGCGGCGGCCGCGGGCATCGCCTACTGAACGGAAAGGCTTCAGTCGATCCGCACCAGCTCCACACGCCGGTTCTGCTGTCGGCCGGCCTCGGTGTCGTTGGAGTCGCTCGGGTAGGTTGGACCGAGGCCGTTCGTCCGCAGCCTCCCCCGGTCGATGCCGTCGCGCTCCACCAGCCACTGCATCACGGACTCCGCCCGACGGCGCGACCCCGCAGCTCGACGTGACGATCGTCGGGCAGGACGGGTGGATGAGCTTCGCTCTCGTGGCCTGGATGCCGGAGTCCACGGCCTCGCGCCCGGGCGGCCTCGAGGCGCTGGCCGCGGGCCTCGGCGCCCGGGGCATCCTGGCCCCGCGCCTCGAAGCGGCGGTGCAGGCGGCGGTCGAGAGCGTCCCGCACTTGAGCGCTCCTGCAGCCGGGCAGTTGATGTCGCAGAGTGCCGCCCGGATCCTCGAGCCGGAACAGGCGTTCCGCCGCTCCATCATGGCTCTTGCACAGCTGCTGCCATCGCTTTCGAAAGCTGAGACGCGCGAGCTCTCTCGGCTGACCCGGGCGACGTATGCCAGCGAGCCGTGGAAGAGCCGCCGTCGCCTTGCGGACTACATCGAGCGCGTGCGCAGGGGTGAGACCACGGACCCGGCGGTCGACAACGAGATGGCGGAGCTCATGAAGCCGGCCGAGCTCGAGCTCTCGCCGGACCAGCGTCACCGCCTGCAGGAGTACTACGAGCTCGCCATCCGACGGGTCTTCGAGGCCCGTTCCGCCGAGCCCGCATCGTAGCGCACCCTTCCACTTTCCAGTCAGAAACCGGGTCCAGGCGTTTCTTCAAACACCTCCCTAACCTGTTGTGCGTCTATCAGTTGGAAATATTGACTTTTTCGTACGGATTGACTATTCTCAGGCCTCAAGCTGGTTTCCGGGGCGACGACTCCGTTGCTCCCACCCGTTGAGGAAAGCAAACGCAACATGCTCGAGATCAGGAACCTCCACGCCCGAGCCGGAGACAGGGACATCCTCCGCGGCCTCGACCTGAGTGTAGGAAAAGGAGAGGTGCACGCCATCATGGGGCCGAACGGCTCCGGGAAGAGCACGCTTGCCCACGTGCTGGCGGGGCGGCCCGGCTACGAGGTGACCGAAGGAAGCGTTCTCTACGAAGGACGCGACCTCCTGGCCCTCTCTCCCGAGGATCGCGCCCGCAACGGCATCTTCCTCGCGTTCCAGTACCCCGTCGAGATCCCCGGTGTGAGCAACGTCTACTTCCTCAAGGCCGCACTCAACGCGCTCCGGAAGCACCGGGGCGAGGGTGAGCTCGACGCCATCGAGTTCCTCGGGCTCGTCAAGGAGAAGGCCAGGCTCGTCGAGATGGACGAGGAGCTGGTGAAGCGCCCCGTGAACGAGGGCTTCTCCGGCGGCGAGAAGAAGCGCAACGAGATCTTCCAGATGGCGATCCTGGAGCCGAAGCTCGCCGTCCTGGACGAGACCGACTCGGGTCTGGACATCGACGCGCTGCGCATCGTGGCCGCCGGCGTCAACCGCCTTCGAGACCCCGAGAGGGCCATGGTGGTGGTCACTCACTACCAGCGCCTGCTGGACCACATCGTGCCCGACTTCGTCCACGTCCTGGTGGATGGCCGCATCGTCCGCTCCGGCGGCAAGGAGATGGCCCTCGAGCTCGAGGAGAAAGGCTACTCCTGGCTCGAGAAGGAGCCCGCCGCCACCGGAGCCCGGCCGTGAGCTCCGTGGCCGAGGAGAAGGACACCTATCGGCAGAGCTTCGAGCGCTTTGTCGGGGTGACCCGCACCGAGCCCGACTGGCTTCGGGAGCGCCGGACCTCGGCCTTCGGGCGCTTCGTAGAGACGGGCCTTCCGGGGCCTCGCGACGAGGCGTGGCGCCAGACGCCCATTGGGCCCATCACGAGCACTCGTTGGGTGCCCGCCGAGGCGTCGGGTGCAGCGGTCGCTGCTCCGACGCTGGGCTCCGTGCCGGCGCAGGTCGTCCTGGTGGACGGATGCGTCCAGGACCCGGGCGCAGCGTCGGCTCCCGAGCAAGGCGACAGCGGCCTGGAGGTCCACGGCCTAGCCGACCTCCTGGCCAGCGATCCCGCCGTCCTGGAGCCCCATCTCGGGCGAGTCCTCAGCGATGGTGTGGCCGTTTTCGCACAGCTCAACACGGCCTTTGCGTCCGACGGGGTCGTCGTCTTCATTCGCCCTGGCGCCGTCCTGGACGCGCCTCTCCACATCGCCCACGTCGCCACCGGCCGTGGGACCGACCCCGTGTCGTACTCCCGGGTGCTCATCGTAGCGGGGAAGGGCGCCGAGGGCCGCATCGTCGAAACCTACAGCGGGCCCGAAGACGCTGTCTACCTGGCCAACGCCGTGACCGAGGTGGTGGTGGACGACAACGCCTTCGTCGACCACTACAAGCTCCAGAGGGACGGCTCGAAGGGTTATCACGTGGCCACGCTCAGCGCACGGCTGAAACGCGACGCGCGCTTTTCCAATCACTCCTTCAACTTCGGCGCGGCCATCAGCCGCAACGACATCGAGGCGCGCTTCGACGCGGAAGGGGGGGAGTGCGTGCTGAACGGCCTGTTCATGGTCGACGGCGCTCGGCTCACGGACACCCACAGCCGCGTGGACCACGCTCATCCGCACTGCTCGAGCCGGGAGCTGTACAAGGGGATCCTCGACGGCTCCTCCCGCGGCGTCTTTAACGGGCTCGTCCAGGTGCGCCCCGGCGCGCAGAAGACCGACGCCGAGCAGATGAATCGCAACCTGCTTCTTTCACGGGAGGCGCTGGTCCACTCCGTGCCCCAGCTCGAGATTCTGGCCGACGACGTGAAGTGCCGGCACGGCTCCACGACCGGCCAGCTCGATCCGTTGGCGATCTTCTACCTGCGCTCCCGCGGCATCGGCGAGACGGAGGCCCGGAGCCTGCTCACCTACGCCTTCGCCAGCGACCTGGTCAACGGCCTTTCGGTGGCTCCGCTGTGCGAGACCGTCCTCGATCACCTCCAGAGCCACCTGCCGGGAGCGGCCCTCGTGAGGGAGGCGGTCGCATGAGTGCTTCGACCGGTTCTGCCCGCTCGCCCGTGGCCCTGGATGTCGAGGCCGTCCGCCGGGAGTTCCCGGTGCTCCGGACCACGGTCCACGACCGGTCGCTCGTCTACCTCGACAGCGCGGCCAGCGCGCAGAAGCCGCAGGCCGTCATCGATGCCGAGCGGGACGTGTACGAGCGCTACTACTCCAACATCCACCGGGGAGTGCATCGGCTGTCCGTTCTCGCGACCGACGCCTACGAGAAGGCCCGCGTGCGGGTGCAGCGATTCATGGGCGCCTCGAAGAGCCGGGAGATCGTATTCGTCCGTGGCACAACGGAGGCGATCAACCTGGTCGCGCAGACCTACGGCCGCACCCACGTGGGCGCCGGCGACGAGATCCTCATCACCGGGCTCGAGCACCACTCGAATATCGTGCCCTGGCAGATGCTGTGCGAGGAGAAGGGGGCCAGCCTTCGAGTCGCGCCCATCGACGATGCGGGGGTCGTCGACATCGGGGCCTTCGAGCGGCTTCTCACGGCCCGGACCCGGATCGCCTCGTTCGCCCACGTCTCGAACGCCCTCGGCACGATCAACCCCGTCGAGCGGATGACCGAGCTGGCCCATCGCGCGGATGCGGTGGTGATGATCGACGGAGCGCAAGCGGCACCCCACCTTCCCATCGACGTGCAGCGGATCGGGTGCGACTTCTACGCCTTCTCTGCCCACAAGGTCTACGGCCCCTCCGGCGTCGGAGCGCTGTACGGCCGGGAGGCGCTGCTCGAGGCGATGCCGCCGTGGCAGGGCGGGGGCGACATGATCTCCTCCGTCACCTTCGAGAAGTCCACCTGGAACGAGCTCCCCTACAAGTTCGAGGCGGGGACCCCGAACGTCGCGGGGACCATCGGATTCGCCGCGGCCCTCGACTGGCTGGAGGGACACGGCCTCGATGCCGTGGCCGCGCACGAAGAGGAGATGCTGCGCTACGGCACGAAGCTCCTCTCGGACGTCCCGGGGCTGCGCCTCGTGGGCACGGCCCCCCACAAAACCAGCGTCCTGTCGTTTGTTCTCGAAGGGGTTCACCCCCACGACATCGGGACCATCCTCGACTACGAGGGGGTCGCGATCCGGACGGGCCATCATTGCGCCCAGCCGGTGATGGACCGCTACGACATCCCGGCGACGGCCCGCGCGTCCCTCGCCTGCTTCAGCAACCGGGAGGACCTCGACGTTCTCGCACGGGGCCTCGACAAGGTCCGGGAGATGTTCAAGTGAACGAGCTGCGGGAGCTCTACCAGGAGGTTATCCTCGACCACAGCAAGAGCCCGCGGCACTTCCGTGAGATGCCCGAGGCCAACCATCACGCGGATGGCCACAATCCGCTGTGCGGAGACCGGGTCACCGTGTACCTGCACGTCCTTGGCGACATCGTGGAGGATGTCAGCTTCAAGGGGGCGGGCTGCTCGATCTCGATGGCGTCCGCCTCGATGATGGCCGATGCCCTCCGCGGCAGGCCGATCGAAGAGGTGACCGCGCTCTTCGATCGGTTTCACGAGCTCGTCACCGCGGAACCCGGAAACGCGGACGAGGCCGGGGAGGCCGCCGCCGACTCGGTGCTCGGCAAGCTCGCTGTCTTTTCGGGCGTCAGCGAGTTCCCGATGCGGGTCAAGTGCGCCTCGCTTCCCTGGCACACGATGAAGGCGGCGCTCGAAGGCGCCGCGAATGCGAGCACGGAGTAGAGAATGGGCACGCACGAGGCGCGGACGCTGTCCCGCGACGTCGAAGTGGCAGCGATCCCCTACGGCGACAAGATCACCCTGACCTCCGGGACGACCGTCCACATCACCCAGTCCCTCGGTGGCTCCTACACCGTCATGACCGACCACGGTTACCTCGTCCGGATCGAGGGCGCGGACGCGGACGCCATCGGAGAGGAGCCGACGAAACCCCTCAGTGCGGAGGCGGTCGGCGGCCGGAGCACCCAGGAGCTGGCATGGGACCAGCTCAAGACCGTGTTCGACCCCGAGATACCGGTGAACATCGTGGACCTCGGGCTGGTGTACAAGTGCCAGGTCGAGCCTCTCGAGGACGGCAAGGAGAAGGTCGAGGTTCAGTTCACGCTCACGGCCCCCGGCTGTGGGATGGGAGACTTCCTCCGTGAGGACGTGCGGGGCAAGCTGCTCGCGATACCTGGCGTCGGAGCGGCCGACGTCGAAGTCGTTCTCGACCCGCCCTGGGATCACAGCATGATGTCCGACGGAGCTCGTCTTCAGCTGGGGCTGATGTAGACTGATATAGAGATGAAGCTGAGCTCTCAAGAAGAGTACGGGCTGCGCTGCCTGCTGCAGATCGCGCGGGCGGGCGAGGGGGCGAGCCTCACGATCGCCGAGGTCAGCGAGCGTGAGGGGATCTCAGCTCCGAACGTGGCCAAGCTCATGCGCCTGCTCCGGCGGGCCGACCTCGTGCACTCAATTCGGGGCATGGCGGGGGGCTACAGCCTGTCGCGCCCGGCGTCGGAGGTGCAGGTGCTCGAGGTGGTAACCGTCCTCGGGGGGCGGCTTTTCGACGAGGACTTCTGTGAGCGCCACGCCGGGCTCGAGGCCTTGTGCCTCCACAACTCCGAATGCTCGATCCGCCCGGTGCTGCGGCGCCTGCAGGCCGCGGTGGACCAGGTCCTCGGAGAGTTTACGCTGCAGAGCCTCCTCGCCAACGAGCGGGACGTGGCCCATTTCAGCCGCCCGAGCGCCGTGCCCCTGCGCGTCCTCAACCGGTTGTCGTAATCATGAAGCTTCGGCTGTTGATCTCTGCCGTGGGTCTCGCCCTCGGCGGTCTCTCGCTTCTGGGGAGTGCCCCGCCCGCAGCCTCGAGCGCTGAGCCCGCCCCGGAAGGCGCCGCTCGCGCTACCTTCGCCGGGGGCTGCTTTTGGTGCATGGAGCCGCCCTTCGACAAGATCCCGGGGGTCGTGTCCACCACGTCGGGCTACGCCGGCGGGAAGGTGGTGAACCCGAGCTACAAGCAGGTCTCGGCAGGCGTCACCGGGCATACCGAGGTCGTCCAGGTCGTCTTCGATCCCGAGAAGGTCTCATACCAGAAGCTCCTCGGGGTGTTCTGGGCGAACATCGACCCGTTCGATGGCGGCGGGCAGTTCTGCGACCGGGGGAGCCAGTACCGCACCGCGATCTTCTACGCGGACGACGCTCAGAAGCGGGCCGCTCAAGCCTCGAAGGACGCGATCGAGAAGTCGGCAAAGCTCCCCGGAAGCATCGTCACCGAGATCGCTCCGCTCGACGCCTTCTACCCGGCCGAGGACTACCACCAGGACTACTACAAGAAGAACGTTCGTCACTACCAGCGCTACCGGCGGGGCTGCGGTCGGGATCGACGTCTGCAGGAGCTCTGGGGCAAGTCCGACCACTGAGGCTCGTCTCCGGGTAGACTCGGGCCGCCATGATGGAGGACGCCCCGATCCCCGTTGTCGGTCCTCAGGTTGTGCGGATCCGCTGAGCCATGCGTTGCGCCCGGCTCGCGGCCGCCCTGCTCCTCGCGGTCGTCGCCGTGACGGCGACCAGTGTCCGCTCCGCGGCCGACCCCCCCCCGCGGGAGCTCCTGGTGTTCGCTGCGGCGAGCCTCACCGATGCCCTCGTCGAGATCGGTGCGGCCTTCGAGGGGCGAGAGGACGTCCGGGTCCTCTTCAGCTTCGGAGGCTCCAACGCCCTGGCGCGGCAGGTCCTGGCAGGGGCGCCGGCCGACCTCTTCGTCTCGGCCAACCTCGACCGCATGGACGAGCTCGAGCGGGCGGGGCTCGTGCGTCCCGAGGATCGTGTCGAGCTTTTGTCGAACCGCCTCGCCGTGGTGGTGTCCGCTCGCTCGACTCTCTCGGTGAGCTCGCCTGTCGACCTCGAGCGCGCCCGGCGCCTGGCCCTGGGTGATCCCGAGGCGGTGCCCGCCGGCATCTACGCCCGCCGCTGGCTCGAGGCGCGCGGGCTCTGGGCGGGGCTGCGTGAGCGGGTGATCCCCACCCTCGACGTCCGAGCGGCCCTCGGGGCGGTGGAGTCCGGGAGCGCCGATGCCGCCATCGTCTACCGCACCGATGCCGCCTTGTCAGGACGCGTGCGTGTCGAGTTCGAGATTCCACCCGAGCAGACTCCGGGCATCGTCTACCCGGCGTCCGTACTGGCCAGCTCGACGTCCGTCCACGCCCGCCTGTTCTTGATCTATCTGCAATCCCGGGAGGCGCACGCCGTCTTCACGCGGCTCGGCTTCGAGCCCCTCGAGGGCTCCTGATGGGTCTCGAGGAGATCCGGATCGTGGCGTTCACCGTGGAGATGGCGTTGCTCGCCACCGCGCTCGTCCTCGTGCCCGGCGTGGCGGCGGCATTTTTCCTCGCACGCTACCGGGGACCGGGCAAGGGCGCTCTCGACACCGTCCTGTCGTTGCCCCTCGTCCTGCCCCCCACGGTCGTCGGCTTCCTCCTCCTCGAGCTGCTCGGCCGCAACCGACCCCTCGGGGCGTGGCTCGCCCAGCACGGAATCGAGATTGTCTTCACGTGGAAGGCAGTGGTCCTCGCCACGGCCGTCATGTCTTTTCCCCTGCTCGTCCGCTCGGCCCGCACCGCCTTCGAGGAGGTGGACCCCCGCCTCGTCGGGCTGGCGCGCACCCTGGGCGCCGGACCTTTCGCGGCGTTTTTCCGAGTGGCGCTTCCCCTGGCCTGGCGAGGCGTCCTTGCGGGTGCCGTCCTCGCCTTCTCTCGCGCGCTCGGGGAATTCGGCGCGACCATCATGATCGCGGGGAACATCCCGGGTCGAACCCAGACCCTGGCGCTCGCGATCTTCCACGACGTGCAGGTCGGACGCGACGACCGGGCCGTCGGTCTCGCGGCGGTGACCGTTGGCCTCGCCTTCGCCGCTCTGTGGACGACGGAGTGGATCGCGGTCCGTCGCCGGCTCCGGCGGGACGAGACATGACCGCGCCGGCTGTCGAGATCGACCTCACCCTCAGCGCCCCCGGGTTCGTCCTCCGCGTCGCGACGCGGATCCCGAACGGGGTGACCGCCGTCATGGGTCCCTCGGGCGCCGGAAAGACGTCACTCCTCGAGGCCATGGCAGGTCTGCGTCGCGGTGTACGAGGTCGGCTCGTCCTCGGCAGCCAGGTTGCTCTCGATTCGGCCCGCGGGATCAACCTGGCCCCCGAGCGGCGCCGTGTGGGCTACGTGCCCCAGGACGCGGGGCTCTTTCCGCACCTGAGCGTCCTGGGCAACGTCCGCTTTGGGGCGCGGGCGGACGCGGCGGCGGTCGACGCCGCGATAGACACCCTCGAGATCCGTCCGCTCCTGGCGCGCAGCACGCTCGCACTCTCGGGCGGAGAGCGGCAGCGGGTGGCTCTCGCACGGGCCCTCGCCACACAACCCCGCCTCCTTCTCCTCGACGAGCCCATGGCCGCCCTCGACCCGGGCCTGCGCGATCGCGTGTTGCCCTGGCTGCTGCGGGTGCGCGACGAGTGGGCGCTGCCGTGTCTCTACGTCACGCACAACGTGGGCGAGGCGCTCGCGGTTGCGTCACACATGGTGGTCCTCGACAACGGCGGCCTCGAGGCCGAGGGCGACCCGCGATCGCTCCTGTCGGCACCCGTCGTCGTGGGGGAGGCGCAGGCCGGCATCGAGAATATCCTGTCCGCGCGCATTGTGGCTCACGACGCCACCGGGGGCACGACCCGAGTGCGGACCGACGCCGGCCTGGACGTGTCGGTCACCCTCGCCGCGGATCGGCCCGTGGGCGCGCCGGTCACGCTGGCCGTGCGTGCCGAGGACGTTCTCGTCTGCGGCGCGCCGGCCTTCCCTGAGGGGATCTCCGCCCGCAACGTCTATCCCTCCAGCATCGTCATGCTCGAGCGCACGGGCCCCGACGTGACCCTCCGGGGATCCCTCGGGGAAGACCGGGGCGAGCTGCTGGCGCGTGTCACCCCTGCAGCGGTCACGGCCCTGAGCCTGGCGGTCGGAAAGACGGTGTGGCTCGCTATCAAGAGCCACTCGATCCGGCTGGGTTAGGAGCCCGTGCGTCCCCGAAGTGGGCGGCCGCGCCCCGGGGGTGTCCCCTCGCGAACGCGGCCGCCCGTTTTCGCGTCCCGGCAATCAGTAGTTGCAGTCCACCTTCACCTTGGTGGCGCTCACCGCTCCCCCGGGTTTCTTCCATCCCTCGACGTAGGCCTTGTCGCCGACCTTGATGTCGTGGGGGTTGAGCGAGGTGCCGTCCGACCTCCTGAACTTCGTGCTCCCGTTCGTCTTCACGTGACGGCCGGCCACGACCAGCGTCGGGTAGGAGCCATTGGGATTCGCATGAAGTCCAAGAGTGCCGAACCCCACGGACTGCACGGTTCCCTTGAACGCGGTGAACTCATCCTCACGGTCCGTGTTGAGCGCCTTGATCTCCTCGGCGACCAGCACGCCGTCGCCTCCGAGGGTGCCCCACACCTTCACCTTCTCGCCCGGCTCGAGCCTGTCCAGCTCGATGCGGCGGTGGCCCCGCCACACCTTGCGCACGTGGCTCGCGTCGACCGGCTGCTCGCCGACCACGAGATGAGCGCCCGCGACCGACTCCAGGACTCCGGTGAGCTTCGTGTCCTTCGACGGGGCGGTGGACGTCGGTCCCGTGACGGTGGCTGTCCTTCCGGAGATGTGGACCTGCAGGCTCAGCACCTGACCGTCCAGCAGGCCGGAGACCGTCAGGTGGGCCGTTGTTCCGGGTCCCTCGAAGATGAGCGTGATCGTGCCGGCTGGAACGCCGGAGAGGATGAACTCTCCCTCCTCGTCCACGGCCGCCAGGAGCCCGGTGCCCTCGACCCGCACGGTCCAGCCGGAGCCGCCGGAGAGCGACGAGACGCCGTCTGACGAGAGGGCAGAAACGCCACCGGTGATCAGCGTGCCTTGAACCACGGCGGATCCCGACGTCGCCGGGGCGGCGTCCTCGGGCCCCCTGACACCATTGGATCCTCCGCAACCTGCCGCTGCCAGCACGAGAGCCAGCCCGGCCGCCAGTGCCCTGGTCCGCAAGTACAGTGAGACTCGATCGCAACGCATGAGAAGGCCTCCTGCCAGGGGGCCTGGTCCCGTCGGGGATGCCAGGCCCGCACACCTCTGGGTTCCTGGCGGCTCGGCTGGCCCCCAAGGATTCGGGGGGCCCCGTGGCTCTGCGTCCCCGAGTTGCCCCGGGTTTGCTCTGAGCAGGAGGTCGTCTCGGGTCCGTGGCCTGATTGATCCCAAGCTAGGCGAGGAGAGCCGTAGCGTCCGTGAGACGCGTCACTGGCAAGAGGTCAACTGTGCGCCCGCACACACACCCACTGCACACTCCGCGGATAGCGACGCGTTCCGCATCACCGCGTTGTGAGCAGAGTCACCAATAGTTTCACTCTCTCGCGGAGCGGCTGTCCCTGGCGCTGTTGAGAGCCCAGTCGTACTCGGTCTCGCTGAGGCGGAAGCGACCCGACTCGAGCAGCGCCTTCTCGGGCCCATCGGGCCAGTACCGCCCGAGGAACCGCCCGAGGGCCTGGTCGTTTCCACCGAAGTCGTCCCGGTACCAGACGAGTATCGGGCTCACCCAGACGGTCTCTTCGGCCGTGTCGACGCTGTTCTTCTCCGGCGAGTCCCGTAGAAAGAGCCGGGCCTGGTCCTCGAGCTGCTCCTCGAGGAGCGTTCCGGTGTAGGCCTCGCTCCTGAGCGGCGGGCAGCCGAGGGCCGCGCAGACCAGGGCGAAGTGGATGCGGGGCTCGTCGAACTGCCTTCGGATGACCTCGTTTTCCACGTCGTCCAGGCTCAGCGTTCGGCCGGCGGCTCGAACCATCTCTTCGGACCACGGGCCCTTGAGCCGAAGAAACCCCAGGGTCTTGTTGATGTTCCGGATCGACTCGCGCTCCTGGTGGGAGTTGACCAGCTGAATGGTGTAGGCGTTGTAGACGTTGATCCAGAACGCCAGCCGGTCGGCCTCCGAGAGCCCGTCGAGATTCGTCGTGGCCAGCTGCTCTAGGTAGCGGCCGAACGCCTCTGAGCGGGCGAAGGCGTCGTAGTCGACCAGGCCCTCATCCACATTCTGGCGAAGGAGGGCATCGAAGGCGGCGTGTTCCGGGGGCGGGGTGCTCCCGGCGGCGACCGTGGCGAGGAGCACGCCGAAGAGCGCGCCGAACGGCGTTCCATTGAGGGGTATGGTCATGCTCGTGCCTCTTGTCCCATTGTGCCAGAAGGCCGACTGGACATTGGCTCAATCTCCGCTAGACTCGCCAACGTGCTCAGGGTTCTGGTGATCGGCCCGGAGAGTCTGTCCGGAGAGCTCGGCCCCACCGTTCTGGGCCGACCCGACATCGAGCGGCGGCACCAGCCCGACCTCGATGCGGCGGTGGACACCGCGGAGGAGTTGCGGCCGCACATGGTCGTGATCGATCTGCCCGTCGAAGAGGCGGTGGACACGGTCCGACGGCTCCGCGACCATAGCTCGACGCGCCACACGGCCATCGTCTGGCTGAACCGTGCCGACGCTCCCGACCTGGAGAGCAAGCTCACGGACGCGGGGGCCAACGTGGCGATCTCGGTCCCGATCGATCCGTTCCTGTGGGACCGCCGTCTCGAAGAGCTGCTCAGCGTGCCCGCGCGCCGGACCCAGCGCATCCAGGTTCACCTCCGGGACTGGTCGAGCTTCATCAGCGGGGAGGACGAGGCCGAGGGGGTCGTCCTGAACATCGGGCCCCGCGGCGTCCTCTTGGAGACCAGGCGCGAGATCGAGCTGGGAGCCAAGATGGGCCTCCGCTTTCGGCTGCCGGAACAGAGCGAGGACACCGCCGCCGTCGGGGAGGTGGTGCGCATCTAGGACGGGGAGGGCGCGGCCTGGCGGGTCGGGGTCGAGTTCCTGATCTACCGGGGGGACGCACGCGCGCGGATTGCCGAGTTCGTCGACGCCGAGCCCGCGCCCGAGCGACCGGGAGCCCGGGCGACGGACCTCCCGCTGAGGGTGCGTTCCTTCGACGAAGGCATGGAATGGGAGGAGGAGCTTCGAGCCAGCGAGCTGCGCAAGGCGCTCATCCTCGATTCCGCCCGCGACTGCATCATCACCGTCGACCATGAGGGGCACATCCTGGAGTTCAACTCGGCGGCACGCCGGGCGTTCGGGTACAGCCGGTCGGAGATCCTCGGCCGGGCGTTGGCCGACACCGTCGTCCCGCCGGCTCTTCGAGACGACCTGCGCCGGTCCCTGCGCGACTTCGTGCTCACCGGAGACAACCCCGACCTCGGGCGCCAGCGAGAAACGACGGCAATGCGGGCGACGGGACGACGTTCCCCGTCGAAGTCGAAGTGGTCCCCGCTTTCGTGAAGGGCCGAGTGCTCCTCACCGCCTACATCCGGGACCTCACGGCAAAGCACCGGGCTCAGCGCCTCGAGGAGGTGCGCCACCGCGTGACGCAGGTGCTGACCGAATCGCTGTCGGTCGCCGAGGCGGGCCCCCCGCTGCTGGCAGCCCTGGCCAGCGGACTCGACTGCGAGGAGGCGCGCCTGTGGCTGGTGGAGGGTGATCCGATTCGCCTGACGCTGGCCGGAAGCGCCATGGGTGCCGGTACCGCTCCCCGGGCCGACAGGCCGGACGAGACCGTGGCCCGACAGGTCGTGGACAGCGGTCAGCCCGTCTGGATCGAGGGCTCCGTCTCACCCCCGGTGGGCTCGGCGCTGGCGGTGCCGGTGCGCGGGAGCGGCCACCTTCTCGGAGTGCTCGAGGCGCAAAGCACATCGCCCCGTCCCCGGGACGAGGACTGGGTCGCGACCGTTTCCGACATCGGGAGCCAGGTGGCGCTCTTCCTGAAGCGGCAGACGGCCGAGGCCGACCTTCAACGACTCGCCCGCTACGACAGCCTGACCGGCCTGCCCAACCGGTCCTTCTTCCTCAACACTCTCGAGCGCACTCTGTCTCGGGCGGCCCGGCGAGAGTCACGCGCTGCCCTCATCTTTCTCGATCTCGATAGCTTCAAGGCCGTCAACGATCGGCTCGGGCATGCCGCCGGTGATGCCGTGCTACAAGGCGTCGCGGACCGGCTCCGGTCCGGCACCCGCACCACCGACCTCGTGGCCCGCATCGGCGGAGACGAGTTCACCGTGCTGGTGCAGGACCTTGCCCGTGCCGACGACGCCGCCCTGGTGGCCCGCGGTCTGCTCGATCGCCTGGTCAAGCCCCTGAATGTCGGAGAGGAGGAGATCTCCCTCAGCGCGAGCGCGGGAGCGGATGGCCCTCCTGGACGGCCTGCGTTCGGCTCTCGAGCGCGACGAGTTCGCTGTCGTGTATCAGCCGATCGTCCGGCGCGACGGCCCCCCTGGGCTCGAGGCGCTGCTCCGCTGGCGACATCCGGAGCTCGGCGTGGTGACCCCTTCCGGCTTCATCGCCCAGGCCGAGCAGAGCGGGCTCATCCTTCCCATCGGGGCTCGCACGCTGAGAGTGGCCACGCGGTTCGCGGCGTCCCTTCCCGGCACCGGCCGCCTCGTCGTCAACCTCTCGGAGCGGCAGTTCATGCAGCCCGACCTCGTTACCGAGGTGGAGAAGGCGCTCAGGGCCAGCCACCTGCCCGCCTCCCGGTTGGAGCTGGACCTGTCGGAGAGCACGGTCATGACCGGGGCCCCGAGGTGAAGGAGCGGCTGCAGCGGCTGCGGGGCCTCGGCATCGAGCTGGCCCTCGACAACTTCGGGACGGGTTTCTTCTCCATTGCGCGGATCCGCGAGCTCGGCTTCCATTGCCTGAAGATTGATCGCTCGCTCGTCGCCGGCCTGCCCGACCACGCGGAGCACGCTGCGCAGGTCGAGGCCATCCTCGTGCTGGCCCGAAGCCTCGGCCTCGACGTGATCGGAGAGGGCGTGGAGACGGAGGCGGAGAGGAGCTTTCTCGAGGACCATGGGTGCACGGGCCTCCAGGGTTTCCTCCTCAGTCCGCCCCTCGAGGCCGAGGACGCCAGAGCGTTCATCGGGGAGCGAGTCGGTAAGGATCAATAGGGCCAGGGAGACACCTTTGGAAGGTGTCCCCCTGGCCCTAGAGGGCGTCCACGATCCGCCGCAGCTCCGCGTCGTGTGACTCGAGAGACTCCACGAGCCGGAGCTGGGTGCGCGCCCGGTCCAGGTTGTGCCCCGGCCGTGTGACGCGGTAGTACGGGTCCCCTTCCAGGTGATCGGTCAGAAAGCGCGCGGCCTGCTCCAGCGTGATCACCAGGGCGCCGGTGGGGAGGAGGCTTCGCTCGAGCCGGGAGAGGCTGGGGCCCGCGGCCTCCGCGAAGCCCTGCGCCAGGGCCTCGAAGACAGGAACCCGCGCGCTGACCCTCGACGGGTCGGGCTCATCCTCCGCGGCATCGCAGACCATCGACCGCACCATGTCGCCGAAGTCGTGGAGTGCCAGGCCGGGCATCACCGTGTCCAGGTCCACCACGCAGAGAGGCTCTCCGGTCTCCGTGTCGAACAGGACGTTGGCGATCTTGGCATCGTTGTGCGTCGGCCTCAGCGTGAGCTCGCCGGCCGCCACACGGTCGTCGAGAGACTGGCCGAGTCGGCGGCGGTCGAGCAGCGCCTCGATCTCCGGGCCAGCGTCCCGGACCCGGCCCGCGGTGTCGGCCGAGACGGCTCGCTCCAACGCGGCCAGCCGCGCCGGGGTGTCGTGGAAGCCGGGTATGGTCTCGTGGAGCGGCGGATCGGGAAGGTCCGCGAGCTGGAGCAGGAAGCGACCAAAGGCCCGCGCCGCCGCCCCCGCCTCTTCCGCGGTCTCCGCGCGCTCCGTGGATCGCGTGCCCTCTACCCAGGGGAGCAGTCGCCACACCTCGCCGTCGGGCTCGCCGTGGTGGGTGGCCCCATCCCGTGTGCGGACGAAGGAGAGCACTCGGCGCTCGGGCTCCGTCAGGGATTCCCGTGCCACGTGGGCAGCCAGGTGACCGGTGAGCCGCACCATGTTCTGCATCACTTGCTCGGGCTTTCGAAAAACGAAGCGATTGATGTGCTGGAGCAGAAACCGCCGTTGCCCGCCTGCGCCATCCCAGACGGCCACCCACGAGTCGTTGATGTGGCCCCCGGGCTGGGACTCGAGCGAGACGAGGCGACCCTCGACCGCAAAGCTGTTGGCGACCCGGGTTGCGGTGGAGCTCCAAGGCCGGGTGCTCACGTCCAGAGATCCCGCGGGTACTCGCCCCGTGCGGTCAGCTCTTCGAGGTGCGAGACGAGGTGTGGGCGGTCCTCGGGGTGGGTCAGCCCCGCCCACGGCCCTCCACCGGGAAGCACGCGAACCCGGGCGGCCGCCGTGTCGATCAGGGGCTGCACGACCTCGGGGATGAACAGCTCGGCCGTCGTGCTCCCGCCGTGCGTGGCCAGGAACCGGGCGAACGACGACTCGAAGGCCTCCAGCACGTCGGCGCCAAACCCCCAGAAGTTGAGCGAGACCGGTGTGTCGCCCGGGACACTGGCGAAGCCCTCGCCGTCGGGGTGCCGGGCGTCGGCGCCGTCGGCGTCGATCCGGAGCACCTCCCTGACTTCGCGGAGGAAGCCGCCCCCGTCGACACGGCACAGCCCCCGGTTCACCGTCCCGGCCGGGCTCAGCGTCGAGCGCAGCTCGAAACCGACGAGGGCGTGCTCCCGCTCCGGACGGGGGCCGGCGAACCAGCCCGACAGGATGCGGTACGAGTCGGCTCCGTAGAAGTCATCGGCATTCAGGACCGCGAATGGCCCGCGGAGGTGGGGCGCAGCAGCCAGCAAGGCGTGGCCCGTGCCCCAGGGCTTGCTGCGTCCAGGAGGTGGCCGGTAGCCTTCGGGAAGCGCCGCGTCCTGAACGGCGTAGTCCACCCGAACGTGACGCGCGATCCGGTCCCCGGCGGCGCTCCGCACCGCCGACTCGTTCTCGGAGCGCACCACGAGCACCACGTGATCCCAGCCCACGCGCCGGGCGTCGAACGCCGCGTAGTCGATCAACGTGGCGCCGCCCGGGCCCACGGGGTCGATCTGCTTCGGGCCGCCGTAGCGGCTCCCCAGGCCGGCGGCGAGGAGGACGAGCGTCGGCGTCGGCGTCATCGGGGGTGAATTCTAACCCGCCTTGTTCGCCAGGCCTTCTGCTGCGACGAGTGGGCTAGGCTTCGAGGGTTGCGGTGCCGCCGTGGGCCAGGGGCACGACCCAGGTTCCTTCGGTCTCGCGCACGGCCCCGGTTGGCACCATCACGACGTCCCAGCTGCCGCAGCGCGGGCAGGCCACGGCGAGGGAGATCTGCACGTCGTAGTAGGACCGATGGCAGACGACCACAAAAGGCTTTCGGCAGGCCGGGTTGTGGCAGCGGTGGCGGTCCTGGGCCGCTTCGTTCATCTTGCTTCACTGTGAAAGCAAGGTGCGTACCGCCTTCGACCCCGGCGTGGGAACCACCCCACGGCAAGACGGGTAACTCATTCATGAGAAGTTGGTTGAGGAGAAACCGAATTTCGTGTTCGGAATGCCTCACGCCAGGGCTCGAACGCCGGCCGTCATGATTCCGGACGGGGCGGAGCGCGCCGGCTGGCCTTTTGGCTGCCGCCCGAGGCCGGTGCTGGAGGGCTCTCCTCGCGTTTCTCCGGGGTTACTTGCCGCCTGCGAAGGACGGCAGCGCCAAGCTTCTCATCGTGTGGAGTCCCGGAGAGGCCTCGAGGACTCTGGGAATCGTGTTGACGGTGATGGACGTGGTGGTCACGTCGCCGTGGTAGCCGCCTAGCGCCTTGACGAAGAGCGGAGGCGATCCCTCGATCTGCACCGAGTCGTAGCTTTCGGCGGCGCCCAGGTAGGCTTCCATGTGGAGGGTGATGACCGGCTTTCCATCGCTGTAGCCCACCCCGTCCTGGACGATGCCGCAAACGTGGCCGGCGTCCACCCTCAGAAACCGGCTCTTCACCACCACCGCCGCGATCATCGGGTGGATCTCGTCGGTGACTCGCCCGATCTTCCAGCCCATCGCGTCACCAATCATGGCCACGGACTCGGCGAGCCCCACGTGCCGAACCGTTCCGGCCTTCACCCGCTCGGCGAACTCATCGACCGTGAGCCCCGCGCCGATCTTCCGCTGGAACGGAAGCCTGCGGATGCGCGCATCCTGGACGCGCTCGACCCGGATCGCATCGACCCGCTCGCACACCGCGGTGAGGGCGATCGGCAGGGCATCCATCGCGAAGCCGGGATTCACACCGGTGCCCACCACCGCCACTTTCGCCTTCCGTGCAGCGGCGTCGATCTTGCGAGCCAGGGCGCGGTTCGAGAAGTAGGGGTACGAGAGCTCCTCGGTGGTGGAGACGATGGGCACCTTTCGCTTGACGATCGTTTCCATGAGCGGCCAGACCTTCTTGAGCGACGAGCTGGTGCACACGACGGCCACGTCGGGCCTGGCCTTGCGGATGGCGGCCATCGGGTCTTCACTCACCGTGACCCGCGTCCTCTTGCCCAGGTCCACCACGTCCGCGAGGTCCCTGCCCACCTTGGCGGGGTCGACGTCCACTGCGGCGACGAGCTTGAAGTTCCGCCGTGCGTTCAGCTGGCGGGCGACCCCTGCCCCGATTGGGCCGAGGCCTACGAGCATGACTCGAGTCGGCATGATGACTGGCTCCTTGCGCTACTGAATGTGCTCGATCAGGATGACCTCGTTGCCCCGCTTGCTGTGGATCATCTCGTCGACGATCTTCCGGGCGAGCAGGAGGCCGAAGCCGCCGGGCCGCAGGCCGAGCTCGGCGCGCCGCTCGGCGTGGGCGAGAAGATCCCCTTCCTCGTCCGTCGGGGCGGCGTGGGGGAGCCGGACCGGATCGAAGCCCGGGCCGGGATCCTTGACGTAGTACACGATAGTGCGCTGCGTTCGCACCGCCGAGACCTCGACGACCTGCTCCGGGTCGAACTCTCCGCCGTGCTCCATCGCGTTGACGAGAATCTCCCGAAAGGCCGCCATCACCTCGTCGCGGCCGGGCTCCGGGATGTCCTTTCCCAGTTCCGAGAGGAAGCGCACGAGCCGTTCCACGGTGAGCAGGCCGCAGTTGACTCGGACCGAGATCCAGTTGGGCTTCGCCGAGACCACCTCGATGCCCTCGTGCCACTCTCTCGCCGCCACCGCCCGCCTGGCCATGTCCGTGATCTCCACCAGATCGAAGGGTGCGGAGAAGAGGGCGAAGACACGAGAGCGAAGCGCGGCGATCACCTCTTCCGCCACCACACCTTCGGTCAGAACGATGGGTCGCACGCCGGGGCGCGCGAGTCGTGCCTCCTCCAAGAAGACGAGGTCGGCCTGAACGGGCGTCTTCGGGTTGGAGAAGACGACGTCGTATCCACGGATGCGAATCCGGCGCAGGGCGTCGGCGTCGTTCGGGGCGATCTCGACCAGGCTCCCCTCCAGGAGCGGTGAGGAGCGGAGAGCCTCCGCCAGGCCCTGGGGCGGGTCGATGAGAAGCAGACGGGTCATTGCGGGTTTCTCGGCTCGCGGGCGAGCCTTGACCATTGTAATGCGACCTCGAAGTCGATCAGAATCCCGTGGTGGAGGGGCCCATGAAGAGGCGTGCTTTCGTAACCGGAGCGGCTGGGACAGGCGCGGCGCTGTCCCTCTTCCCTGCTGGCCTCGCCGGCCTCGAGCGGGAGATGCCGCCGGGCGGTCTCGAGCGGCGGACCCTGGGGCGGACCGGTGAATCGCTGTCGGTCGTCGGTCTCGGCGGGGTCGTGGTCGACGGCGTGACTCCCGAGGAAGCCGCCCGCTCGGTGGCGTTCGCCATCGACGCCGGGATCAACTACTTCGACGTGGCTCCCACGTACGGCAACGCGGAGGACATGCTCGGCCCGGCTCTCGAGCCCTACCGCGAGGACGTCTTCCTCGCTTGCAAGACCCAGGAGCGGACACGGGACGGCGCCCTCGCCGAGTTGGACCGTTCCCTCTCGAAGATGCGGACCGACCGCTTCGATCTCTACCAGCATCATGCCGTGACGAAGATTGCGGACGTGGAGACGATCCTGGGTCCCGGCGGTGCGATGGAGGGCTTCGAGGCGGCCAGGAAGGCCGGAAAGGTCCGCTTCGTGGGCTTCTCGGCGCATTCGGTGGAGGCGTCGCTGGCCCTCATGGACGGCTACGATTTCGACTCCATCCTGTTTCCAGTCAACTTCGCCACGTGGACGGCCGGCGACTTCGGCCCGCAAGTCCTCGCCAAAGCGAAGGCGAAGGGCATGGGCATCCTGTGCCTGAAGGCGCTCGCAAAGGGCCCCTGGCCGGAGGGCGCCCGAAAGACATACGAGAAGTGCTGGTACGAGCCGCTCGACCAGCCCGCGGAGGCCGCCCTGGCGTTGCGCTTCACCCTCTCCCACGCCGTGACGGCGGCCATTCCGCCGGGAGACCCGGGTCTGTTCAGGATGGCGGTGAAGCTCGCGAAGGGCTTCACGCCGGTGACGCCCGAAGAGGAGGCCGCGCTGAAGGCGAAGGCCGCGGCGGGGACGCCGCTGTTCCGCTACCCGAGCCTGGCGGCCTGAGCTCGATTACCCGGCGACCCGGTTCCGGCCCGCCCGTTTCGCCTCGTACAGCTTGTCGTCGGCCCGCTTGAGGAACGCATCGGAATCGATCTCCTCGCCTTCCGGCGTGGCCACGCCGATGGAGATCGTCACCTCGACGACGTGATCCTCGCAATGGAAGGGCTCGTCTGCCACGAGCGCCCTGTACTCCTCGGCCAGGATCAACGCGGCCCGTTGATCGGTCTCCGGCACCACCACGACGAACTCCTCCCCCCCATAGCGGGCCAGGAGCTCCTCCGTGCGAACCCGTGCGCTCAGGCGGCGCGACACGCCTTTCAGGACCTCGTCTCCGGTCAGGTGCCCGTGGGTGTCGTTGATCCGCTTGAAATGATCGATGTCGAAGAGGAGCAACGAGAGCGGCCGCCCATGCCGCACGCTGCGGGCGATCTCCCGCTCGACGAAGTCGGTGAGGCAGCGGCGGTTGTTCGCTCCCGTCAGCGTGTCGATGATGGTCATCCGGTAGGTCTCTTCGTGGTACGACGCCTCGACGCCGGGACCCGAGAGGAACTTGAAGATCGACGAGCCGACACGTAGGATGTCGCCGTTCGTCAGCCGGCTGCGTTTGACAGGGAGATCGTTGATGTAGGTCCCGTTCGTCGAGCCCAGGTCCTCCACTGACCACTGCCGCTCGACGCTGAAAACCCGCGCGTGGCGGCGCGAGACGGAGTCGAGATCGATCTGGATGTCGGCGCGGCTGCGGCCCAGGACGATCTTGCTCTTGTCCAGGGGAAAGCGTTTGCCCATCTCGGGACCGGGCGGGTAGAGGAGAACGAGACAGGACTGTCCCAAGAGCTTGACGGTCGAGATTTCACTCGCGCCGAGCGGTGTGATCTTTCTCGTCCGCTCTTTCATGATCTGGCGTTCCCTGCAGGGCCAATCCCTCGCGCCCGATCCACCCCGCCTCCAGGGATCTGACCCTCTCTGGTTGGGTCCCGGATGGCAGGACTGGTGGAGCCGCGTCTTTACTCGGCCACGACTCGAAAGCCCCTGTAGGCCGGGTCGGCGGATGGGGAGGAGCCCGTCGCCCCGGCTGGGAGATCGACGCTGCCCCCGGCCAGGAGGCCCGTGCCGTCAGGGCCCGACGTCCACTCGGCGACGTTGCCGCCCAGATCGAAGATCCTGTCGCCCTCGCCCTGCCCGCCGAAGCGTCCCACCTCGCTCAGCAGCGGGGCGTCTCCGCCCAGGGCGGCGGCGGCCTCGCGCAGCCGGGTCCCATCCTCGGGGTTCGGGGCGTAGCCGGCCCAGCGGTCGAGGGTGTTCTCGTCCCGTCGCGCGTTGCTCGCGGGCACTTCGTAGAGGAGCGCCGCCTCGGCGGCATTCGGCAACCGCCAGACCGTGGAGGTCTTCGTGGAGAGCCATGCCGCGTAGGCCCGTGCCTGCTCGAAGGTGATTCCGCTCGCCGGGTGGTTGCCTGTCCCTGCCGGCACCGGATACTTGTTCTCGAACGCCGCGAACTGGGCGCGGGTCACCTCGAAGCGGCCCACCCGGAGACCGGAGTACTCCACCGCTTCGGGGACGAGCGGACTGCTCTTCTTCGCCCTTCGGCCGTAGAGCCCCCCGGATCGGGAAAAGCCCGCACGCTCCAGGGCATCCCCGAGCGGGGAGCCCGCCTTCACCACGGATGGGGACGGAGCGATCCCGAAGAGGTGCTGGTCGAGCCAGGCCAGGTCCTCTTCCATCTTGCGCTTCTGGTGGACATATTTCCGCAGACCGTGTGGCTCCCCGGGGAACACGACGAAGCGCACCGGCGTCTCGCCCGTCTGCTGCATGACCCGGAAGTGAGACCAGCTCTGGCTCGGGGGCACGTTGCGATCCTCGGTGCCGGTGTAGAGGATCGTCGGCGTCGTCACGTCCTTCAGTCGGAAGTAGGGCGACTTCCGGACGTAGAGATCCGGGTCGTCGTAGGGGGCCGCGCCGAAGTAGTAGTTGTCGAAGGCCGCTCCGGAGTCGACGTTGGCCCAGTCGCTGATCCACTCCACGTCTCCGGCACCGACCGAGGCTGCCTTGAACCGTTGCGAGCGGGTGATGAGCTCAGTCGTGAGGATGGCCTCGTTCGACCAGCCCATGCTCGCCAGCCGTCTCCCGTCGGCGAGCCCGAGCTGGATCACGTGGTCGATCCCGGCTTCGAGATCCACATATTCGAGATCGTAGTAGTTGCCGCAGCAGATCGACTCCACCCACTCCAACCCGTAGTTGGCGCTGCCGTGGTAGTTGACCTCGAGGACGAAGGCCCCCCTCTGGGCGAGGAGGAGCTTCGGTTCCTTGTAGCTCTGGTCCCACCGGTCCATGTCGACGTTGGAGGGGCCGCCGTGGATGGAGAGAACGAGCGGGTACTTCTTGCCCCGCTCGTATTCGAACGGGTAGTAGAGGATGCCCTCGACCTCCTCGTCCCGCGCTCCCTTCCAGCGTTCGACGCGGGCGGGGTGCACGCGTTTATCCTCGAATCCCGGGTTGAGCCTGGTGAGCCTCGTCACTCCCTCGATCGTTCCTCCGCTCAGGACCGCCTGGTACCACTGCATCGGCCGGCTGGCGGTCGAATGCTCGTAGACGAGGGTCCGACCGTCCTGCCCCAGGGCCCAGTCGTGGAGGTTCTCCGTGTGCTCACCGGTGAGATCCTGCTTTGTCCAACCGGAGCCCGAGCGCGTGTAGCGCGCCGGACGGTAGCGAACCCCGTCCGCGAGCAGAGCCAGGAAACCGTCGAGGGTGGGCAGAACGTGTGCGTTGCCGAGCCCCCTCGGCCAGTGCAGGTCCACTGGGGCCGGTGCTCCGGTCTTCACGTCCACGTATTGGAGGAGCTGGATCGCCGCGGTGAAATAGCGCGCGTCCGAAGAGTACGCCTGGACGACGTAGAAACCCCTGGAGTCCGGTGCCCACTCCACACGCTTGATCAGAACCCTCTGTCCCTCGAGCAGCGTCCTCGTCGTGCCCGCCGCGAGGTCGTGCAGCTTCAGGACGGGGGGGGTCTTGTGGTCGAAGCGGAAGCTCAGCGACTGACCGTGCAGCGCCACCGCCCAACGGCCGTCGGGGGACACCCTGGCCCACGCGATCCAGTCGTCGTTCTCGGTGAGGCGCGTCGTGCGTCCGTCCGGAACCCTCACCGCGAAGAGCCGGACGGGGGACGTCTCATCGGCGACTTCGACGAGCTGTGAGGTGTCGCCGCTCTCCGAGGCCTGCTGCTCGCGGAGGCTTCTCCTCTCGGCAACTGCCACCACGATCGTCTTGTCGTCCTTCCAGGAGAAGCTCCGGATCTTCCGGTCCAGCCTGGTCAGGAGCCAGGGCTCCCCGCCCCGGGCATCGATCAGCCAGAGCTGTGTGGGCGCGCGAGTCTCGTCGTCGTCCGCGTCGCTCCCTGCCGGTGCCTGGCGAGTGCTGAGAAAGGCGATGGTGGACCCCTCTGGCGACCACCGGGGGCCGGTGCTCCGGTTCCGGCCCCGGGTGAGCACCACCTCGTCGCGGTGCCCGCCGATCCGGCTCAGCATGAGATTCGAGACGCTCTCGCCCTTCTCCCTGTCCATCACGGTCTTCACCCAGACGGCGTGGCGTCCGTCGGGAGAGACCTGGAAATCGCCGGCCTTCTCGGCGAGCAGGATGTCGTCGATGGTCCAGGCGTCCCCAGGAACTTCCGCCGCCACCGGCGTGAGCGTCGTCCCGAGCAGGGTGAGAGCTGCCCCCAGAGCAAATGCGGGCACGAACTCCGTGAAACGTGAAGGGAAGCAGCGCATGATCACCTCGCACAAGCGGCGGAGTATACCTCCCCTTCCCATCGAAGTGCCCGGGCCTGGGCGCAGGCGAGGGGAGGAATGAGGAATGAGTGTGCCCACTTCGGCGTTCTTGTCGGAGAGACCCCTCAGTCTGGCGGTTCGGCCAACTGAGGCAGCGGGGATCTCGGGAAGGCGTGCGATGAGGACTCGGGCGGCCTGGGTGTTCGCAGGCGCGGTCGCGGTGATGGCGGGCTGCGATGGGAGCTCAACAGCCACACAACCCACGCCGGTCCCCACGCCGGAGCCTGCGCCCACTCCCTCCATCGGGACCGCCCGCTACCGCGTGACCTTCGAGGCGACCTGGAGCGCGGCGACCCACCCGGCGGACTTTCCGGGCAATGCCCACTTCTCGCCGCTCATCGGGGCGACGCACTCGGCCCGGGTGGTCTTCTGGGAGCCCCGGGGCACGGCCTCACCCGGGATCGAGGCCATGGCCGAGCAGGGGAGCACGTCGCCCCTCGACGCCGAGATCCAGGCCGCGATCGCCGGGGGGACCGCCGAGGGTCTCATCCAGGGCGGGGGCATCTCGCGCTCCACTGGCACTGCCAGCGTCGAGTTCGCGATCGGTCCGGAGCACCCGCTCGTCACGCTGGTCTCCATGATCGCGCCGAGCCCCGACTGGTTCGTCGGTGTCCACGGGATGAGTCTTCTCGAACGTGGCGATTGGGTGGCGGAGAAGACCGTGAGCCTCGAGCCCTACGACGCCGGCACCGACGGCGGCCGCACCTACCGCCCGATGCGGACACGAGGCCACGTGAGCCGATCCGGACCATCCAGGACCCACCCCTGTCCTCCGGAAGCGTGGCTCCCGTCGGGACGTTCACGTTCGTGCGTCTGTCGAGCTGACGAGCCCTTCGGCAGGCGCCGGAGGCTTCTTGGACGGCGGACGCAGAGAGCCCCGCTCGTACCATCGGGCCAGCCAGTGGGGTGAGGCGCCCAGGTGGTAGGCGGTGACGAGGGCGGCGTTGATGAGCTGCTGGCGGGCGATCCCCACCCGGAGGAAGCGTCGAGCGGAGCTCGTGACAGGTCTCTGGATCTTGACGCATCTCCCGAGCTGCCGCACCCGCGACTGGAAGTCGACGTCCTCGAAGAGGGGCAGGGGAGCAAAGCCTCCCAGACGCTCGAAGATCTCCCGGCGGAAGAAGAACCCCTGGTCGCCGTACGTCGACCAGCTCCGGTTGAGCCGGCTTGCCAGGGACGACAGCCGCAGGAGCGGATTGGGGGAGTCGAACCCGAGGAGGAAGCTCCCGCCAACGACTCCCGGGTCCGCCAGGGCCGACGTCACCAGAGACCCTGCGTTCGTCGGTAGGCGCGTGTCGGCGTGCAGGAACAGGAACACGTCACCCGTGGCGGCCGCGGCGCCGGCGTTCAGCTGGGCTCCACGCCCACGGGGCGCCACGAGGGCGAGGACGCCGGCGAGGGAGCGTGCCGTGGCCAGCGTTCCGTCCCGAGAGCCGCCGTCTGCCACGACGATCTCGCACTGCGCGATGGCAGCACGGACGGACGCGACGCACCTCGTCAGCGTGTCTCGTTCGTCGAGTGTCGGAATGATCACGGACAGCCGCACGGGTCCCTCCGTATCAACGTCTCGCCGAGACCCTGGATTCCAGCCCCCCCGGGAAGGCCCTTGGCCCCGCTCATCGATCCGATCGTCTCCCGGTCGGCCGAAAGACGATGAAGGTCAGGTCGTCCGGCTTCGAGGGGTCGCCTTCGCCTCCGCCCCCCATCCGCGCCAGGGCGCCATCGGCGAGATCGCGAACGACTCGCTCCAGCGGGCCCTTCCGGACGATCGCCACGATCTCCTTCATGAGGAGGTTGTCGAAAAGGCCGTCGCTGGCGAGCAGCACCGTGTCCCTGGCCGCGAGCCTGACCGGAGGCCCGACGTCGATGTGCATCTCGCTGCTGCCGATGGCGTTGCTGATGACGTGGCGCTCCTCGTGGTGCATGGCATCGTCCTCGTTCAGGAGGCCGGACTCGACACCGTAGCCGACGGGCGAATGGGGGATCGTCTGCAGCTTCAGCTTCCCTCGCTGGCCGGTCACGATCACCTGGGAGTCTCCCACGTGGTACGCACGCACGCTCTTGCCTCCGACTTCCGCGACGGTGAGCGTGGTCGCCGCTCCGATGCCCAGGGCGAGCACCTGCTCGTTGGCCGTCTCGAACCCATTCAGGATGCCCCAGCGGGCGTCGTGACCCTCTCGGGTGGCGTTTCGGACGGCCTCGACGAGACACTTGACGGCGAGGGCCGAGGCCTGCTGACCGCCGGGTGCCCCGCCGAGGCCGTCGGCGACCGCGAGCACGCCGCAGTCTTCTCCCATGGCGATGACGGTGGCGGAGTCCTCGTTGGGCGTCTCGCGCACGGGGCTCTTCGACGAGTGCAGGCCGGCCTTCCCTCCCGCCAGGGAAAAAGCAGCCTCGAGCCGCTCCTCGGCGGAGAACCGCCGCGCTTCTCCCGTTCTGAGAGCGGTGCTCACTCCCACTGCATGCTCTCCAGGTGGGCCTTGAGGTGCATTGCGGTGGGGAAGCGCTTGAGGATCAGCGCGCGCTTGTTTCCGCGGACGATGGCCTTGATCTCGCTCGACTGCTTCCAATAGAAACGGTGGCCGCCCAGGGCGTCGTAGAAGATTCGGATCACGTCGCAGATGTCGTCCTGCAACCCCTCGCGCTTTGGCGCCTCCCACTGGATCAGGTCCAGGATCTTGAGATGGAACGCGAGGCCGTACCGTTCGACGATGACGTTGTCGGGATGGAGGTCCCCGTGGTACTCGCGCCTCCGATGGATGTCGGCGATGCCGGTCGCGAGGGCGTAGAGAAGATGAAGTGCCTGGTAGGGATGCAGCCGTCGGCCACGCTGGCGTGCGAGGAACTCGCTGAGCAGCTCTCCCTCGACGTACTCGGAGACGAGGACCGTGATGGGGTTGCGGCGGATCACCACCGTCTCCTCGGTGTGGTAGCGGATGACCATGGGGCAGTCGCGAAGCTTGTGAAGCTTGCGCGCGTAGGCCCTCGCGGTCCTGTTCCGGACGTTGCGATGGGGAAAGAACAGCTTGGCCGCGCGCTCGATTCCGGTGCTCTTCTCCCGGATCCGGTAGACCTCGCCCTCCCACCCCGCCCCGAGCCTCGAGAGGATCTCGTACTTGCGGGCGAGAGGTCGTCCAGGCTTGAGGTCGAAGGACTTGATGTGCCTCACGCTGCCATTCTAATGGCGACGGAGCCGACCGACGAGGGATCGTCGTCTCGCTCAGGTCAGGACGGGGAAGTGGTCTCCCTCGATGACCTCGCCTTCGGGGATGATCGGCACCCCGCTCAGGAGTGGCTCCTGTCCCTCGGCGGAGCGTGTGTCCGGCCGCATGAAGTTGAGGACGGCCCCGCGGCGGGGACGGGTGCTGCGATTGGCGTAGGACCCGTGCACCGTGTGGGGGTGGTGGAATGTGCACTCTCCGGCCTGCACGACCATGGGGACGGGATCGAAGGCCGCCGCCTGCTCCGGAGTCAGGGACTCCCTCACGGCGTCCATGTCCTTCGTGAGGGAGATCCTCGGAAGGAGGCCGAAGCGGTGGCTCCCCGGCACGTACTGCAGGCACCCGTTCTCCTCGGTCGAGTCGTCGAGGGCTATCCAGCACGTCACGTGCCCGACCGGAACCGAACGAGTCCAGTACGAGTAGTCCTGGTGCCAGGTGACGACGCCCGGGTGCCGCGCGGGCTTGTAGAAGACCTGGTCGTGCCAGAAGCGCAGCCGTTCGACGCCCAGGAGCTGCGCGGCCTTCGTCGTGACTGCCGGATGCCAGAGCAGATCGTGAAATGCGTCGTCGATCAGCCATGCCCCGAGAAAGTGGAAGAGGTTCTTCTCGGGCTCCCGACGATAGTCCTCGTCGATCTCGTAGAGCTCGGCCGTGCGGGTGTTCTCTCCCGTGCGGATGGCCTCGAGGCCCTCTCGGAGCGTCTCGATCTGGCCCTCGTCCAGGACCCGTCCGCCCTTGACGTACCCCTGCTCGTGGAAGAAGCGAACCTGTTCCTCGGAGAGCGTCCAGGCGGAGAGGTCCGCCATCGGTCGCGGAAAGAGGTTCGTCACCGGACCGTGTGTCTTCTCGAGTCGCTCAGCCGTGGCGCTCATCGGGGCTCCAACACGACCCTCAGAGCTCACCCCGTTTCATCTCCTCGAGGAGATAGTCCGTGGAGCGGACGGTCAGGGCCATGATGGTGAGCGTCGGGTTCTGGCAGGCCCCGGACGTGAACCCGGCGGCGTCCATCACGAACAGGTTCTCGACGTCCCAGGCCTGCTGGTACTGGCTGAGGACGGACGTCTTCGGATCCCTACCCATGCGGGCCACGCCCATCTCGTGGATCCCGAAGCCCGGGGTGCGATTCATGAAGGCGAACGGTTGGATGTTTCTCGCCCCCGCTGCCGCCATCATCTCCGCTGCGGAGTCGGCCATGTCCGGGATCATCTTCTTCTCGTTCTCACCCCACGCCATGTGGATCTTGAGGACCGGGATCCCGAACGTGTCGACGACGTTGGGGTCGAGCTCGACAAAGTTCTCATGGTAGGGGAGGCACTCTCCAAAGCCCACGAGGCGCATGCTGGTCCGGGGGTCGGTGATCTTCTTCTTCAGCTCCTCGCCGTAGCCAGGGGCTCTCAAGTTGAACGACGAGCCACCCTCGCCCTGGAAGCCGTACCCTCGGAGGAAGCGCGGGTCCTTCTGGTCCCGGGTGTTCCGGAAACGGATGACGTAGACCCCGCTGGGGCGCTCGGGACCCCCGGCCACCACCGGCTCCACCGCCTCCGGGAACTCGGCGAAGGCACCGCCGGCGACCCAGAGGTGGTCCATCAGATAGTGTCCGAGAACACCGCTCGAGTTGGCGAGACCAGCGGGGTCCTGGTTCGAGCCCGAGTTGAACAGGATCCGCGCCGACTCGAGGGCCTGGGCGGAGAGCACCACGACGCGTCCGTAGACCTCCTTCGCCTCGCGGGTCACCCGGTCGATGTAGAGGACGCCCCGGGCTCGGTGCCGGTCCTCGTCCATCAGCACCTTGTAGACCATTGCGTTGGGGATGAGCGTGCAGCGCCCGGTCTCGAGGGCGTCGGCTACCGTGGTGAACGCGGAGTTGAAGTACGACTTCGTGATACAGCCGCGCTCGCAGGGGCCACAGTAGTGGCACGCCGCACGGCCGTTGAGCGGTCGCGTGAGGTTCGCCGTGCGTCCCAGGGTCACGGTCCGCCCGAGCTTGTCCTTCACCCGGTTTCGGAGGAGCGTCTCCGCGCAGGTGAAGCCCATCGGCGGCTGGAACCGGCCGTCCGGGAGCTCGTATACCCCTTCGGATATGCCGATGATGCCCACGTAGTCCTCGACGAGGTCGTAGTAGGGGGCGACGTCGGCGTAGGAGAGGGGCCAGTCCTCGCCGAAGCCGTCGTAGGAGGCGGACTTGAAATCGAGGTCCGAGAAGCGGTAGCTGTGGCGTCCCCACACGTTTGTGCGCCCACCCACCACCTGCATCCGCCCCTGCCAGGAGAAGGGCTTGTCCTTCGGGGTCGTGTAGGGCTCCTCGAGGTCGTTGCGGAACCAGTCGTAGTTCCATTCCATGCACGCGTAGCAGTCCTTACTGCCGGGGGCGCGTGCGGCGGATGAGCTCGGGCGCCATGTTCCGGTACTTCAAGTCGAACGCGGGAGTGTGCTCGGAGTAGTCCTCCGCGGTCAGGACGCGCCCGGCATCCAAGAGCCCGACGCTCACACCGGCCTCGGCCAGACGTTTGGCCGCCCAACCTCCGGACGCGCCGGATCCCACGACCAACACGTCGAACGTCCGCCCAGCCTGGCTCCTCATGTGTCGACCTCCCGAGGCCCCGGCGAGCGCACGCCACGGGGCTCAGCGTGGGCGGACACTAGCAGCCCGCCACGGGGAGGGTCAATGCTTGCCGGTGCGCTGAGGTGCGTGGTAGGCTCGCGAACCCAGGAAGCGAGGATCAGAAAAGATGGCGAAGATGCGTGATCTTCGGGTCGTGAGCCCCGAGGCGGCTCCCGGAATGGGTCGCCGGAACGTCCTCCGGGGCCTGCTCACCGGCGCAGGGGCGGGTTTGGCTCTCCCGGGACTCGCGGAGACGCACCCCTTCGCCGAGCACGCCCATCACGCGAGCCGCATGGCGGCGGCCCAGACGAAGGCGCTGGACTCGCCCGGCACTCCGGACTTCCTCGACACCTACCAGTTCGCGATGTTCGAGACGCTCTCCGAGCGCATCGTTCCAGGAGCGGGCGTCGCCGGCTGCGCCCGGTTCGTGGACACTCTTCTGGCGGTGGGGGAGCGCGACGATCGTCAGCGGTTTCTCTCCGCCCTCGGCGCGATCGACGCCCTGGCCCGAGAGCGCTTCTCGTCGCCCTGGCCCGAGCTGTCGGACGGCCAGCGTGACGAGCTCCTGGAAGAGGTTTCCACAGCAGAGCCCGGCCGAGAGGAAAAATACTGGACACCGGGGACCCCCGTGGCCGAGCATCTCGCCAGCCGCGGGGCCGAGGCCCCCGTCACGATCCGCGACCAGTTCGATTTCCTGAAGGACTGGGTCGTGGGCTCGTACTACTCCTCCGAAGTCGGGCAGCGTGAGCTGGGCTACGAAGGCCCGGCCTTCGCCGAGGAATTTCCCGGCTGCCAGCACCCCGACGGCCACCGGTGAGCCGACGTCGCCTTTCGAGACCCGCTGGGCGGGTCGGGCTCCTGCTCGCTGCGGCGTTTGGGCTGGCCTCAGCAGGGTGGGCCGGGGATCTCGCCGACCTGGGCCCGGTACCGCAGGGCGGACTTCGCGTGATCCTCATTCCGGCACGCCCAGGCGTTGTCCAACCTCTCGCCTCGGCCCGACCTGTCGCCGGAGGAGCTGGATCACCTGACTCCCCTGGGGCGCGAGCAGGCCGACGCCGTGGGACGAGCGCTGGCGCCACTCGAGGTCGACGAGCTCCTGAGCTCGCCCGCACAGCGAGCCGTTGAAACAACCGAGATCGTAGGCGCGGCGCTGGGGTTCGAGGGGCGAGTCGAGAAGGGCGTTCGCCCTCTCGAGCTCGGCCGGGCCCGAGACGGTTCGCCGCTGTCGTGGCAGACCCGCCGGGCCGCCTGGGAGGCTGGTCGGGATCCCCGTCCCCCGGCGGGCGAGTCCCTCGTCGATCTGGGTGAAAGAGTGCGCGACGTCGTCCAGGTGGCTCGAGGCGTTCACACCGGCGGGATCGTGGTCCTCGTAGCCCACTCCGAGGTGATCGGGGCCTTCATCGGCCTCGTCCAGGAGGCGCCGCCTCCCGAGCGCCTGGACGTCCACGTGGCCAACGGATCCCTGAGCGTGGTGGATGCCGACGCCTCGGGCGGACTGACGGTGAGGTTCCTGGACCACCGTCCCGATTAGTCCGGCAGCGCGAAGGCCACGTAGGTGTCGCCGGACTTCGTGCCCATCTTGCCGCCTCCGGCCGCGATGACCACGTACTGCTTCCCGTCGACCTCGTACGTGGCCGGTGTCGCATAGCCTCCCGCCGGCAGGTCGGTCTCCCACAACACCCGCCCGTCGCGCTTGTCGAAGGCGCGGAACTTCTCGTCCCTGGTCGCCCCGATGAAGATGAGCCCTCCCGCCGTGACGATGGGCCCGCCGTAGTTCTCGGTTCCCGTCCGGGGAATCCCTCGCTTCGTCAGCTCGGGCACCTCCCCGAGGGGCACCGTCCACCGGATCGCACCCTCATCCAGGTCGATGGCGTTGAGGGTTCCCCAGGGCGGCTTCACCGCCGGGTACCCCTCGGAGTCCAGGAAGCGGTTGTACCCGGTGTGTGCGTACGGCGAGCGCGGCCCCGTCGTCTCGCCGGCGGCCCCACCAGCCTCGGGCTCGCTGAAGGTGTGAGCCACGACGGCGTCCCTCTCCCTGTCCGAGAGAAAGGCGAAGGCCGGCATGACGCCCTTGCCCTCCCGAAGCAGGATGACGAACTCCTCGCGCTCCAGCCGTCCCCTCACGTCGTCGATCCGGGGGAACTGCCCCTGCGGGTCGCCCTTCATGTCGAGGCCGTGGCAGACCGTGCAGTGCTGGGCGTAGACACGAGCGCCACGCGCCCCTCCCTCGCCGATGGGCGGGATCTCGATCATCTCGAGGATCCAGGCCATCTCGTTCCCATTGACGTAGAGGAGACGAGTCTCCGCGTCGTAGGCCGAGCCGCCCCACTCCGCACCCCCGTCGAAACCGGGGAAGATGATCGTTCCCTGCTCGCTCGGTGGCACGAACTGGCCGCCGCTTCGGACCTCTCGCAGGCGCTCGAGAGCCGCCGCCCGAGCCTCCGGTGAGATGTCCGTCAGGCCGTCCTCGCTCAGGCGCTGCCGAGCAAACGGCGGCGGCTTCGTGGGGATGGGCTGGGTCGGCCACGCCTTCTCACCGTCGAGATCGGACGGAGGAAAGGGGCGCTCCTCGATGGGGAAGAGGGGCTCGCCGGTCTCACGATCGAACACGAACACGTGCCCCGACTTGGTGGCCTGGGCCAGGGCGTCCACCTCCCGCCCGTCACGTTTCACAGTGACGAGCACGGGGGCCTGGGGCAGGTCGCGATCCCACAGATCGTGGTGGACGACCTGGAAGTGCCAGACGCGCTCTCCCGTGGCGGCTTTCAGTGCGAGGATGCTGTTCCCGAACAGGTTGGCGCCATGTCGGTCTCCACCCCAGAAGTCGAAGGCGGGGGAGCCGGTGGGGACGAACACGAGCCCGCGCTCGTGATCCACGCTCACCCCGCCCCAGGAGTTCGCCCCGCCCGTCACCTGCCACGCGTTCTCTGGCCACGTGTCGTAGCCGAGCTCGCCGGGCCCCGGGATCGTGCGAAACGTCCACCGGATCGCTCCTGTCCGCACGTCGTAGGCACGGATGTGCCCCGGGGCCGAGGGCCCCGGGCCCTCGTGCACACGCGTGCCGAGGATCAGCAGGTCCCCATAGATCGAGCCCGGTGTCGATGCGGCCACGAACAGGCTGCTTGCGTCCCGCCCGAGGCCTTCCCTCAGATCCACGATCCCCTGCTGCCCGAAGTCGGCGGCGAGTTGTCCCGTCCGGGCGTCGAGGGCCAGGAGTCGCTGCCCGACCGTCACCAGGATTCGGCGCTCGTCGCCGCTCGCCCAGTAGGTGACTCCACGGTTCACCCCGACCCCGCCCGCCTCGCTTCCGGACGCGTAGGGGTTGAAGCGCCAGAGCTCGCGCCCGGTGGCCGCGTCGAGGGCGAATGTCTCCACCCGCGCCGTTGTCCCGTAGAGGACTCCGTCGACCACGATGGGGTTGCACTGGATCTGAGAACGTCCGTTGTCCCGAGCGTCGCCCGTGCTGTAGGTCCACGCGACTTGCAGGCGGTGAACGTTTCGGGTGTCGATGAGATCCAGGGGGGAATACTGGGTGTGGCCCGAGTCTCCGCCGTGGGTTCTCCACTCGGTGGTCGTCGCCTTCGCTCCGCCGGGAGGGGCCGCGCCTGTGAGAGTGGGGGGAAGCAGCAAGGTGGCCGCCAGGAGGCCGGCAGGGCTCTTCATCCGCCCGAGGATAGTGGTTCCCACCGAGACCGGCAAACCCCCTGGGCGAGCCCTGCCCCGGGCCTCGGCGCCCAGCGGGGGCCGGTCGGGAATATGCCCGAGGATGTCCTCGTTTTGAAATTCATATAGTCTTGTTCTGTACAAAGCCCCGGGCACGAGAAAGACCCTGGACATCCCTGCTTTCAGGGGGTTTTCGCGTCTCCGCGCGCCTCGGGGGCCCGGTTGAGCGAGTGAAGTGAGGAGGGTACCCAGGAATGAATCGCAGAGATTTCACGAAGGTTGTCGGGGCCGCGGTGGCCGGTTTGGCCGCCGGCTCGCGCCTGAGCGCGGCTGATCATCACGAGAGCGACTCCGGCGCGAAGCATGCCTGTAAGGGCATGAACGAGTGCAAGGGGCAGGGGGGCTGCAAGACCGGCGACAACGAATGCGCCGGCAAGAACTCCTGCAAGGGCAAGGGCGGCTGCGCCACTGCCGCGCATCACGAGTGCAAGGGCCACAACGAGTGCAAGGGTCAGGGCGGCTGCAGCACGGGCGACAACGGCTGCGCCGGCAAGAACTCCTGTAAGGGCAAGGGCGGCTGCGCCGTCCCGGTGAAGAAGAAGGAGTCCTAGACCTTCAGGCCGATGGTGGGGCCGCGGCCTGACGAGGGTCGCGGCCCCGGCCCTCTCGTCTCATGAATAGATTCGGTATCGACGATCTTGGAGTCGGCATAGGCCTCAGGCCCGTCCACTTTGGGCCGATCCTGTCCGGCTCTCCGGAGATCGACTGGTTCGAGGTCCTCTCCGAGAACTACCTCGACACCGGTGGCCGCCCGCTCTACATGCTCGACCAGGTCGTCGAGCGTTATCCGGTGGCGCTGCACGGGGTCTCCCTGTCGGTGGGGAGCACCGATCCCCTGGACCGAGAGTACATCCGGAAGCTCAAGGCTCTCGCGAGCCGCACCCGGGCTGGCTGGGTGTCCGACCACCTGTGCTGGACCGGGGTGCTCGGTCGAAACACCCACGATCTGCTTCCGCTTCCCTACGACGAGGCCACGCTGCGACACGTGATCTCCCGGGTTCGGGAGGTGCAGGACGCCCTCGAGCGCCCTCTGGTGCTGGAGAACGCCTCCACGTACCTCGCGTTTGCATCGTCCACCATGACGGAGTGGGAGTTCCTTGCCCGGCTCGCGGTCGAGGCCGACTGCGGCCTCCTGCTGGACGTGAACAACGTCTACGTGAGCGCTTTCAACCATGGCTACAGCGCCGAGGAGTACATCGACGCAATTCCCGCCGACCGGGTCGTCCAGTACCACCTGGCCGGCCACACGAACAAGGGCACGCACATTGTCGACACGCACAGTGGCCCGGCGCTGGACGCGGTGTGGGACCTCTACGCCCGGGCGACCGCCCGAACGGGTCTCGTCTCGACGCTCTTCGAATGGGACGCCGACATCCCACCCCTCGCCGAGGTCGTCACCGAGGCCCGGCGGGCCCACCAGCACCGCCGGGCGGCGGCCGCCACCGGGACGCACGGTGCCTAGACTCAGCTTGGCCCTGGGAGGCCTGCAGCAGTGGATGCAGGCGGTGATCGCCCACCCGGGAGGCACCCATGAGGCTCTGGCCTCCTCGGAGGCGGCATCGCTGGTCGCTCCCGAGCGGCTCGGCGACGTGGTGTTGCCCTCGGCGACCCTCGACCCGACGGAACGGGTGGGCATCTACCACGACATGTACGAGCTGCGGATGGGGGAGTCTCTGGAGACAGACTATCCCGGCCTCCACCACTACCTCGGCCCGAAGAGGTGGAAGAGGCTGGTGAGCGGGTACCTCCAGGCGCATCCCTCCACGAGCTACACCCTCAACGTTTTTGGTCTCCACCTGGCGGAGTACGTCCACACGGCTCCAAGAGTGTCCCACGCGGGCTTCTGTCGCGACCTGGCGCGGTTGGAGTGGGCCATCACCGAAGCCTTCGACGCCGCGGAAACACCGATCCTCACCGAGACCGACCTGACCGCGGTTCCCCCGGGGGCCTGGGAAGCTGCCCGGCTGGTCCCCACCGCCGCCTTTCGGCTCCTGGCCCTCGACTACAACGCCAGCAGCTACCTCGACAGCATGAAGGACGACGAGCACGACCATCCCCCGCCTCGTCGCCGCCCGTCCTGGGTGGCCGTCTGTCGACGGGACTATGCCGTCTACCGCCTAGAGCTCACGCGGCCGGCATTCCGCCTGCTCGAGGGGCTGGCCGCCGGGCGACCCGTCGGCGACGCCGTCGAGCACTGCCTGCGCCGCTCGCGTCCGCACCCCACCGGCGACCAGATCTTCGCCTGGTTCCGCGAGTGGGCTCAGTCGGGGGTCTTCCAGGCCGTCGAGGTCTGAGGCGGTCTTCCGCCCATGAGCTGTCGCTCTGGGGCATGAGTTGTCGCCCCAGACCATGAGCTGTCCGCCTGGGCCATGAACGGCGCACGAACCACTTCACCGCTTCATCTTTTGCGTAACAGCCTTCGAACGCGATAGGCTTGCGGCCATCAACGGAGGCCCCCAAGCTATGATGAGAACCTGCATCGTCGCGTTGCTCGCTGTCCTGCTCGTCCCCGCTGGCGCCACCGCCGGCGACCCCGACTCCGAGGAGTGGATCCCGCTCTTCAACGGTACGAACCTCGACGGCTGGATCCCCAAGATCAGTGGGTTCGAGGTCGGGGACAACCACGCCGACACCTTTCGGGTGGAAGAGGGTCTCCTGAAGGTTCGCTACGACAAGTACGAGGGTGACTTCGACCGGCGCTTCGGGCACCTGTTCTACGAGAAGCCGTTCTCGTACTACCGGATCGCAGTCGAGTACCGGTTCGTCGGTGAGCAGGCCCCAGGGGGTCCCGACTGGGCTTTCCGCAACAGCGGGATCATGGTCCACGGCCAGCTCGTCGAGACCATGAAGAAAGACCAGGATTTTCCGATCTGCATCGAGGTGCAGCTCCTGGGAGGAGACGGTGAGGCCGAGCGCACCACTGCCAACCTCTGCACCCCGGGGACGAACGTGGTCTTCGACGGCAAGCTCGACACACGTCATTGCATCGGCTCCTCCTCGAAGACCTTTCACGGCGACCAGTGGGTGCGCGCCGAGGCGATCGTCCACGGCCCGGCCGTGATTCGGCACCTTGTGAACGGTGAAGAAGTCCTCTCCTACGAGTTGTCGCAGATGGGCGCCGGCAACGTGTCGGGCTACGATCCGTCTGTGTGGCGGGATGGTGAGGTGATCGAAGCGGGGTCGATTTCGCTCCAGGCCGAGAGCCATCCGCTCGAGTTCCGCAAGGTCGAGCTGCTGCCCCTCGCAGGCTGCACCGACCCGAAGGCGAAAAACTACAAGTCGTACTACGTCAAGCCCGACCTGACCGTCTGCGAATACGACTGAACAGGATTGCGTCCGGCGGCGTCTAGCACGCGAAGGACAGCAATGAATGGACGGGTCCACATCCTCCGGGCCGACCCGGTGAGTCGCGAGGCTGCTCCCGATCTCCGGGAGGAGCTGGAACGGCACCTCCCCGACCATTCCACGCTGGCCTTCAGGGTGGCCTACGCAGTGCTGAGACAGCGCGAGGACGCGGAGGACGTGGCCTAGGAGACCCTGGCCCGGGCATTCCAGCGTCTGGACACTCTCAGGTCCCCCGAGCGGTTGCGGGCCTGGCTGGTCCGCATGTGCTGGCGCTCGGCTCTCGATCATCGGTGCGCCCGGCAGCGGCGCGAGCGCCGGGAGGAGGCCGCCGTCGGGGGAGCCCCGGTGCCGACGCCGGAGGAGCTGGCCGCGGAGAGCGAGTTTCGCGAGCGGCTCCTGGCGGCCCTCGACGATCTCCCCGAAAAGCAGCGCATTGTCGTGATCCTGTGTGGCCTCGAGGGCCAGGACTCACGCCAGGTCGCCTCCATCCTTGGACTCCCGGATGGGACGGTCCGATCCCGACTTCACGCCGCGCGGCAGCGACTGATGGAGGTGCTGGGATGAGCTGTGAGCGTCACCGCCCCGCGATCCGAGCCCGTGGCCCTCGGGGAGCCGGTCGCGCCCGATCTCGAGCAACACCTTGCCGTGTGCCCGTCCTGTGCGGGTCTGGTCGAGAACGACCGGCGGCTGCTGGGTCGCATCGAGAATGGGATCGACGAGCTCCTGTCGGTCGAGGCGTCGCCGGGCTTCGTGGGCCGGGTCAGGGCCCGCCTGGAAGAGTCGGAGAGGAGCGCCTCGGCCTGGGCCTGGGCTTGGGCGTCTCGATGGTGGCTCCCGGTCGCCCTCGGGGCGGGAGCCCTGCTCGTGGCCGTCTCGCTCGTGAGCCGCGCTCCCTCGCGGCTCGCGCCCACCTCGGGCACTGTCGCCTCGGTCCCTCCGGTCACCGCTCCATCTCCTGCCATCGCGCCGGAGGCGGAGCGAACGATGCCTCTGGCCGCTGTCTCGGCGCCACCGTCGGCGATCGCCTCGCACGCCGGCTCGGTGCCGCGAGCGGTGCCCCGGTCCCGGCCCATCGCCCCGCCACGGGTCGTCCCCGAGGGTCTGATCTCTGCCGGCGACGGAGCGGCCATCCGGCGTTTCTTGGCCAGTCGCCGCCACTGGCGGCTGGCCAAGAAACGCCCCAACCCCGAGGGTTCGAGACCCTCGATCTCGATGCCCCGTCCGTCGCGGACTGGGAGATGGACACGTCCGAGCGCTCGGTCGTCTTCAACTGGGAGCTCGACGCCTGGCCTCTGGCGCCAGGCGACTAAAAGAAGGAGAGAAGAGAATGAACGCAAAGATCATGCTGGTTCCGCTGGCCGTTCTGCTCGCAGGCGACGCCACCGCCCAGGACGCGGGCAAGCCCTACACAGAGGCGCAGGCCGACCTACTCGAGGCCGCCGTGGGGTTGAAGCTCCAGGTGGTGTTCTCCCGATACCAGGGCGAGACGAAGGTCGGCCGCCTGCCCTTCACGCTGCTCCTGAACTCCGACAATACGCAGGCGCGCATGAAGGTAGGCCTCATGGTCCCGCTCAACGTGCGAACCGAGGGAGGTAAGGGACCCCCCACGGTCATGTTCAAGGACGTGGTCACCGGCGTTTGGTGCCGGGCACGGCCCCTCAGTGGCGAGCGCTTCGCGCTGGAGTGCGAGTTCGACCAGGACGTGGTGTACTCTCCCGACGGCGAGGGCATTGCGTCCGCGGCCGCCCCGGTCATCCGGCGCTTCAACTCCCAAACCACTCTCGTCCTTCAGGACGGGCAGACCGCCCAGCTCTCCGCCACCGACCCTCTCACCGGCGAGGTTCTCGAGGTCGACGTCACCCTCCACGTGGGGAAGTGACCTCCGCGGGTCAGTCGGGGGGAGGGTTGAGAGACAGCAGCCCCACGACTTCGAGATCGTAGTCGGTGTACGCGCGGTACGTCCCGCGAAGCCAGAGGAGGATCGGCTCGCGCCCCTCGGCCCGGGGCACGATCGGCCTCAGGTTGTCCATCGTCGAGTCCAGCGTGAGCGGCGTCCACCGCCAGTCGGACGGGGCCGCGCCTGCTTCAGCGCTCCGACGGCCGTGGAAGATCTCCCAGTGTCGGCGGCCGTCGGCGTTTGAGAGGTGGGCCCCTGTCGCCGGATGGGCGTCGGTCGACACGAACACCGTGTGGGGATCGCCGGGGACGAGGGCCACGCTGCCCGTGTAGTCGTCCTCGCCCGTATAGAGGCGTGTGCCCGCGAAAGCGATCTCCTCGTCGTCCCACGCGGCTCCGTTCCAGCGGGCGATTCGATAGCGGTGGTCTTCGCCCCCCTGTCCCGGAGGCAGACCGGCCGACCCCTTCTGCACGGAGTAGGCGACGAAGGGTCGCCCGGCCCCGTCCAGCGCGGCGTCGACCACCCAGGCCACGTTGTCTGCGTCTCCCTGGAAGACGAGCCCTCCTTCGGCCGGGCGCCCCAGGCCCTGGCTCAGGGGACCGATGGCCGTCCCGTCGGCGCGGTGGATCCGGTCGCCTCGCAGCACGACGTGGTAGACGCTGTTGTCGAAGTTGCGGGGATGACCCTCCGTGTAGAAAAGGTGGACCGTGTCTTCGCCGTCCGAGACGTACTTGACGTACGGCCGGTGCCGGAACTCGTCCGGAACGTCGATGACGACGCCTCCTCTCGTCCACGTGTCGCCGTCGTCGTCGGACCAGGCGACAGACGGCTTGAAGAGGTCGTGGAGGCCCCGGTAGAAGTTGAGAATCCTTCCCCCTCCCCCCTGGACCCGGTGGAGGTTCGAGTAAGTGATCCGTGACGACGGGCTCGGGGAGAAGGACCTCTCTTCGCCCCACGTCGCAGGGTCGCCGGCTCGGCTGGACACCCGGTACCGGAAGCGGTGCTCCCTCCCGTGCCCTGTGTAGACCGCCAGGATCCGCCCATCCTCTCGAACGGCGAGCGCGGGCGTGTCGTGGTCGTCGTAGACCCCCCTGGGCTCCAGGGGTGTCTCGTCGAGGCGGAGGCGTGTCGTGGCTCCGGTCGCGAGGTCGACCGTGGTCAGCTCCACCGCTCCAAGACGGTCGGGGTCGTGACGGCCGGCGGCCACCGAGCCCACGATCAACGTGTGGCCCACCACCAGCGCACGCTCATCCTGGAACCAGCACCAGCCCCCGTCGTCGTTCAGGACGACCGGGTCTCCCGGCGACGGGCCGCCCGCCGCGACGCGAGTCGCAGGCCCAGGCGCGGTCAGGGCAAAGCAGGCGAACACCGCCAGCAACCCGACCCGCGGCCTCGGCTTCCGCTTCCGTTTCATCGAGGCTCCCTCACCTCGACGATGTGAAGCAGCGGCGCCCCCTGGCGCTCGACGACGTGGACGACACGGCCGCGGACGCCCTCGTGGAAACGATACGAGGTCGGGGCGAAGATGAGGTGGGGTTTCTGCCCGAATTGCACGGTGCGGAACCGTCCCCCGACGTCCGATTGTGCAAGGTAGTAGGTGAGCGGGACATGGACCGCAAAGGCCGAGACCCGGACCCGGTCGGTGAGGCCGTCCGTCGGATAGTGCTCGACCACCCATTCGACGCCCTCCTTGTAGGACGCGCCCCAATAGTCGGTGTCGAACCGGTCCACGGCGCCCGGAAGACCCCCGGCGAGAAGCCGATTGAAGTAGACGTACTGGTACGGGTGCAGCTGGACGGCGTCCACGGCCGTCATGAGCCCCAACCCGGCCAGGACGACCGCGGCGACCCCGCGGACCGTTCGCGGGGCAGGGCCCCGAAGGAAGCCGGCGACCCCCAGGCCGGCCAGTACCACCAGAAATGGGATGACGAACAGCACGTGGCGGTAGCCGTTGTAGAGCGGCGTGTGGTTCGCCACGATCCAGGCGATGGGCATGGCGGGAAGGGCCGCCAGCCACAGACCCTGGACGAAGACGAGCCGCCGCCGGGGCTCCCGATCCCGCCATGCCTCCCGCAGAAGGGCCCAGAGCATCACCGCGCCCAGGAGGAAGGCGAGAAAGTAGAGCTCGGGCAGGCCGTACGCGAGGCTCTTCACGATGTAGGTGCGTGGGACGTCGGCCGCGGCGATCATCTCGCCCTCCCACAGCAGGTCCGGATTCCAGAACCGGGAGAACTTGCCCAGGGCGCGCAGCGGGTTGCGGATGGGATCCAGCAGGGCCCACGGCCAGAAGGCCAGCATCACCGTCCAGCTCACGACGAGGGTGCCCGCCCAGGCCAGCGCGAGCCGCCCGATCTCGGACCACCGGGGCCACCGCCGCGCGGGCTCGGCTTTGCGTGTCCGGAGCCACAGCGTGGCCAGCCACAGGGCGCCGATGAAGGGGAGGAGAGACAGTCCGGCGACGCGGGTTCCGGCGGCGAGCCCGACCGTCGCCCCGACGGCCAGCGCCTCACGCCACCCCGGCGTCGGCACTTGATCGCTGGCCCGCAGAGCCAGCCACGCTGCAAGCGCGTAGAGGCTGGCAAAGGGCAGGTCCTTGGGGTTCGCGAAGAAATGCCCGTAGTAGCCGGGCGTCAGGGTCAGGACCAGCATCGCGGCGAAGCCAGCCGCCGCTCCCCCCAGGTGCGAGGCCAGTCCCCACACCGCCACGAACCCGACGAGCCCGAAGAGCGCGTTCAAGAGGTGTCGGTTCTCGTAGACCCCGAGCCCGCTCAGCCGGGCGGTCCCCTGCACCACGAGCTCGAAGAAGCCGCCGTACCAGTAGAGATCGTTCTGGGTCGTGGCGCTGGCGTTCTCGCCGGCCGTCGCGTACCACCGCACGAGCCGCCGGCCGTAACGGTTCTGCACCCCTTCGTCGAACGTGATGCCGTAGTCGGCGAACGTGAGCAAGACGAGCCCCAGGAAGGCCAGCAGCAGGAGGGCGGACAAGACGTTCCAGGTGCGGCTGCTGATCATCGCCACAGACCAGCGGAAGGGATCGAGTCTTGCATCCGGAGCAATATGCTGGCACACACGGGGTCACAAACCGCCGTCTTTTGCCTGCAGCAGCCCTCGGAGTCCACCTGGCGCCTGGCGATTCGCGCTGCCACTCGGCGACAAACAGCCATCTTGAGACCTGACCCCTACGCTTCTGCTTGAGCGCGCTCGATGGATTCGAAGAGCGCGCGGAAGTTGCCGGCTCCAAAACCCTGGTCGCCCTTGCGCTGGATGATCTCGAAGAAGAATGGTCCGGCCTCGCTCTCGCCGTAGAGTCCCGAGGATTCCTTGAGAAAGATCTGCAGCAGGTAGCTGCCCGGTCCGTCGCCGTCGACCAGGACCTTGAGCTCCCGGAGCACCCCGAGGTCCTCGTCGATCGAGCCCACGCCCAGCTTCTCCAGACGGGCGGGCAGAGCGTCGTAGTACGTCTCGGGCGTGGGCATGAACTCGATCCCGCGTGCTCGGAGCTCTCTCACGCAGTGGATGATGTCCTTCACGCTCAATGCCAGGTGCTGGATGCCGGCGCCGTGCTGCTCTTCACAGAACGCGTTGATCTGCGACGTCCGGAAGAAGGGCCGCCAGGGCTCGTTGTTCGCGAACTTGACTCCCGACCCGGGGTCCCACATCACGATGGACCGCAGACCGGATCCGTGACTCTGGTCGGGCACCAGGTCCGTCGTGTGGAACTCGATTTCCCAGAATCTCTCGAAGCCCATGACGTGCTCCAGCCAGAGGATGGCCGGGGCGAGGGTGGGGAAGTTCGAGGTCGTGTGGTCGTAACCCACGAAGCCGATGCCGTTCTCGCCCCCGCTCGGCTCGTCGTGGGCTTCGAAGCCCGGATAAAGCGGCTTGTAGCCGTCGCGCTGGATGAAGCGGAACGAGTCCTCCTTCTCGGGAGTGACCATGGACAGGGCCACGTCCCCGTTGAAGAGGAGAGGCGCCCGGTCGAGGACCGGGCTTCCGCCCGTCTCGAGTCCCGCCGTGCGGAAGTGGCGGTGGCGCACGACACGCTCCGGCTCCGCCGTCCAGGAGACGTTCCGGAGCGGCTCGACGCTCTTCACCGCCGTGGGCAGGCGGAGGTGGTAGAGGAGCGACGACGGGCCGACGAAGCCCTTGTTGCCCATGAGCTCCTCGTAGTGGATCCCGCCGTCCTTCTTGCGAAACGGCAGATGGCGCTTGCGGGGCATCTCGCCCAGCTGGTGGTAGATCGGCATCTGGTCCTCCGGGAGAGCCTTCATTGTAGGATACCGGCCGCGGAGCCGACAGGCCGGCGTCCCAGTGGAGGTGGAAAGTGGAGTGGGCGAGCGACCCTCAGGTCTGGATCGCGTTTGCGACCCTGGCCGCCCTCGAGATCGTTCTCGGGATCGACAACATCGTCTTCATCTCGATCCTCGTCGGGAGGCTTCCCGAGGACCGGCGAGCCCTCGGGTACCGCCTGGGTCTCGGCCTGGCCATGCTGATGCGCATTCTGCTGCTCCTGGCCATCAGCTGGGTCATGGGGCTCACCCGTCCCCTCTTCTCGGTCCTCGGTCACATGGTCAGCGGCCGCGACCTCGTCCTCATCTTTGGCGGCCTCTTCCTCGTGGCCAAGAGCACGGTGGAGATCCACGACGATCTCGAGGGCAAGGCGAACGAAGGTCCCTCGGCCGCTGGTGCGGTGTCCTTCGGGTCGGTCATGCTGCAGGTTACTCTCCTCGACGTCGTCTTCTCCCTGGACTCGGTGATCACGGCCGTGGGGATGGTCGACCGGGTCGGCGTCATGATCGCTGCCATCATCACGGCAGTGCTGGTGATGATGGTCTTCGCCAGAACGGTGGGCGATTTCGTCGGCCGTCACCCCACCATCAGGATGCTGGCCCTCTCCTTCCTGCTTCTGATCGGCTTCATGCTCGTGGTGGAGGGGACGGGGCACCACGTGCCCAAGGGCTACATCTACTTCGCCATGGCTTTCTCGCTCTTCGTCGAGATGCTCAACATGAGGGCCGGCTCGCGGGGTCCGAAGCCGGCCCGGCTGCGGTAAAGGCAGTGACTCGATCGTTTGCCCCGCCGGTGGGCTGTTTGTCTCAAGTCTCCGGCCCGGAGCGCTGCTAGGATGAGACCATGATCGTCCTGGTCCTCAACAGCGGAAGCTCATCCCTCAAGTTCCAGGTCGTCGAGACCGATCTGGAGACCATCGAGAAGAACGCCGACAAGACTCTGGCCCAGGGGGTTCTCGAGAGAATCGGCAGCGAGGCCCTCATCAGCATGCGGGCGGAGGGGCCAGCCGCCATCACGGACGACAGCGCCGCTTCGGGACCATCGCGCCGCCCTGGACCACGTCCTGCGCTGGATCGTCTCGCCCGAGTCGCACGTTCCCAGCGTCTCCTCGATGGGCGACGTTGCCGCCGTCGGGCACCGGGTCGTCCACGGCGGTGAGAAGTTCGCCAGATCGATCGCGATCGACGACACGGTGGTGGAGCAGATCGAGGACTGCATCGATCTGGCGCGTCTTCACAATCCCGCGAACCTCAAGGGGATCTATGCTGCCCGGGAGATCCTGGGCCAGGGCGTGCCCCAGGTGGCCGTCTTCGACACCTCGTTCCACTCCACGATGCCCGAGGTCTCGTACCTCTACGCGATTCCGTACCCCCTCTACGTGCGCCACAAGGTGCGGCGGTACGGCTTCCATGGCACGTCCCATCGCTACGTGGCCTATCGCTATCGAATCATCACCGGGAAGTCCCACGACGAGACGAACATCATCACCGTTCACCTGGGCAACGGGTGCTCCGCTTGCGCGATCCAGAAGGGGGAGTCGATCAACACGTCGATGGGGCTGACCCCCCTCGAGGGGCTCGTGATGGGCACGCGTGGGGGGGACATCGATCCGTCGATCCTCGAGTTCCTCCACCACAAGGAGGGACTCTCCCTGGGTGAGCTCGACACGATGCTCAACAAGCAGTCGGGCCTCCTCGGGGTCTCCGGGCTCATCAACGACATGCGCGACCTCCTGCAGGAGGAGCGGCTCCACCAGGACCGGCGAGCCAGGCTCGCAATCGAGATCTTCTGCCTCCGGGTGAAGCAGTACATCGGGTCCTACCTCGCCCAGATGAACGGCGCCGACGCCATCGTCTTCACCGGCGGGATCGGTGAGAACTCGGCCGAGATCCGAGCACGGATCTGCTCGGACCTGGACGTGTTCGGAATCGCCATCGACGAGAAGAAAAACGAGGCGACGGTGGATCGCAAAGAAGGGGACATCTCCGCCGAGACGGCCCGCATGCGGGTCTGGGTGATCCCGACGAACGAGGAGCTCCTGATCGCCCGGGACACCGTCCGCTGCGTCAAGGACGCACCCCGGCGCTGGTAGGGGCAGGCTCGGCGGTTTCGAACACAATAGGGGCGTGAGCCCTCCCAGCCCGGCCCGCCTGCGCGCCGCCTTTCTCCTCCTCACCCTGATCTGGGGAACGACCTGGGCCGTCATCCGCCTGGGTCTCGAAGGGATCCCCCCGCTCACCGGGGTGGCCCTTCGCTTCGGAATCGCCGGGGCGCTCCTCCTGGCTCTCGTGCGGCACTTCGGCGTTCGCTTCACCTGGAGCAGACGGGAGCTGGGGCTGTGGGCGATGAACGGCCTCTTCTTGTTCAGCGTGTCCTACACGATCGTGTACTGGGCCGAGCAGCACATCCCGTCCGGGCTGGCCGCCGTCCTCTTTGCGACCTATCCCCTCATGGTCGCCGTCATCGCGCATTTTGCGCTGCCGGGCGAGCGCCTCGGGTGGAGGGCGGGCGTGGGCATCGTTCTGGGGCTCGCCGGCGTGGCGACCATCTTCTCCGACGACTTGCAGGCTCTCGGAGGTGCTCGGGCCCGGGAGGTCTCCCTCGTGATGTTGGTCTCACCCCTGGTTTCGGCTATCGCCACGGTCGCGATCAAGCGCTGGGGCAAGGGCATCCACCCCCTGTCGCTCACCGCGGTCCCCATGCTCATGACCGCGGCTCTCGTCGGCACCCTCGCCGCGATCTTCGAGCGGAACGCGCCGATCGTCTTCGATCTTCGGTCCGTTGGGGCGCTCGTCTACCTGGCCGTGATGGGTTCCGCGGTCACCTTCACCATCTACTACTGGATGCTCTCCCATGCGGCTGCGACTCGGGTGGCGCTGATTGCCTACACGATCCCCGTTGTCGCCGTGGCGGTCGGGGCGGCGCTCTTCGACGAGCCCATACGGCCCCTGGTGATCCTGGGCGGGGCCCTGGTGCTGGGCGGAGTGGCGATCGTCGCCAGGCGGCGATAGCCGCGCGAGAGCCCCGCGGCAGTCCACGCGTCACTTCGAGGGCGCTGTGTCCGGAGCCCACCGGGTCAGGAAGGCGAGCACGCGCTCCGTCGAATAGGAGCCTCCCTCCTCGAGGAGTCCCGTGTTCTGGGAGTGCAGGAGAGCCCCATCCCTGTCCAGCACGAAAATGTGCGGATATCCCTGGATCTCGGGGTATCGGCCGAGGAACGCCTCGTTGGTCGTTTCGGGGTCGTAGTGCACCTTGAGCGTCACGAAGTGGCGTTCCCAGAGGAGGTGGATCTCCTCGTTCCCCTTCACGAACCGATCGAGGATGTGGCACCAGGAGCACCACTCGCCTCCCACGATCACGAGGATCCCCGAGCCTCGGGCTCGCGCGTCCTCGACAGCCGCTCGGAGGTCCGTAGCGGGATCGCGCTCGGGGTCGTAGCCGAGGGTTCCGGATGCCGCGCGTAGCATGGTGGCAGACACGAGGCCCGCCAGCACCAAGGGAGCTCGGAACCTCGTCGGCCTTCCGAGTCGCCCCGGTACCAGATCAGCTCGGGCCATTGGAATCACCAGTACGGTCCCCCATGTCCGACACGCTGGCCGCCGCCGGAGTCTCCTCCGGGTACAGAGCCGTACAGTCCACCTTGCGCCCATCGTAGGTCGCCCTGAGGCGCCGCGTGATTCTCCAGGAGATCCAGCCGAACACGCGTACGGCGAGCCAGTAGGTGTGCCGAAGAGCGAACTTGTGCTCCCGCATCAGCAGCAGGAAGCAGTGGTCCGCCTGAGCACGCGTGAGCGGCGGATCTTCCGGGAGGAACTGGTACAGAGCGTCGTGGACGAGCGAGGCGTAGTAGGTCTTCGGCTTGCCCGTTCCGAGAAAGACAACGCCATCGGGGGTCCCAAGGACCAGGTCGAAGGCGCAGGTCTTGGGTGTCGCGCCGTCCCAGGCGTAGCCCTTGATCACCGTGATGACACCGTCAGTGGTGAGGAGAAGCCTCGTGTGTCCCTTCTTGTCCTGGAACCCCCAGTCGCGATCGAAGGCGTAGGGCGACTGCCAGGAGTAGTTCCTTTCCAAACGGAACAACCAGGGGGCAGCCTCCTTGCAGGGCATCGGCTCGCGTCCTCTACTCCCAGCTCTTCTTGAGGACGAGCTCCTCGATGCGGTACGCGTGAAGCATGTCGTGCAGCGCCGCGTGTCGGGCCAGGATGAAGATGGAGTAGTGAGTGCACTCGCCGTGCTCGGCCGTTCGGTCTCAGTCCTCGGGTCGCAGTGCGCGGAACCGGCCCACCAGCTCGGCCCGGTCCCGGGTGAAGCGGTCGAGGGCCTCGTCCAGATCTCCCTGAAGCTTCAGTCCCTTCGGATCGTCCTGCTCGGGGAGAAAGGGCCGAAGCGTCGGATGCTCGTTCTCGAGCATCAGATCCAGGCGTTCGAAGAAGACGGGATGCACGGACGCCAGATGGCACGCGTGCTCATGGGCCGACCACTTGCCGGGCCGGGGGCGTCTTTGCCGCAACGCCTCGGGCATCTCCCGAACGAGCGGCACGACGATGGTCGGGATCCGCTCGAGCGTGTCCACGACCGGTGCGTAGGCAGTCGGTTCCATGTCTCCTCGAGGCGAGAGGCGGACGAAACCCGCCACCTCGGTGTCTCGCCTCCGGGTCCCTCGATGTTCACGGCAGGCCAGGGTCTCAGTCGCCCGCGGTTAACATGCCTCTCAGCCACTCCAGATAGCCCTTGACCTCTCCCGACTCGGCTCTGTCGCGCTCGCCCGCCAGCATCTCCCGCATGGCGTCGCGTGAGTCCGAAGGGTAGTCGGGGGCGGACGCCTGAGCGGCGATGGCAAACAGAGCCTCTCTCGCGGCCGCGGGGCCCACCGGATCCGGCGACGCCATGATCCGGCACAGCCCTGGAATCACGGCTGAGCCGAGGTCCACTGCGGCGTCGCGGGTGGTTCTCCTGATCTGCGGCTCGGATCGCCCGAAGCCCCGGAGCACGTAGCCCACGTCGCTGTCCAGGTTCTTGAGACGGACGTTCTTGAACCTGACCCATTGGTTCGGGTCGGAGTGGTTGCCCTGCAGGCCGATTCGGCCCTTCAGGTTCTTCTCCCGGAGGCTCTCCACGTGCTCGGTCTGGGCCCACGTCACCGCCTTGCCATCCACGCTGACGATCACGGTGTCGCGGTCCAGGACGATCTCCATGGAGTGCCAGGCATCGGTGGACTCGTCGGGCCGACTGGTGACGGCCACGTGCCCGTACAAGGAGCCGGTGCAGTGGAGATCGTCACGGTAGGGGGTCCAGGGTGCGAGAAGCTGGACCTCGAACCTCCCCTCGAGGGGCTCGCCCTCTTCCGCCCGGACGAAGACGCCGCTATTTCCCATCTCGCTGAGCATGTAGTCGAAGCGGAGGATGTAGTTGCCGTACTCAGCCTGGGTGTAGAGATCACCGGCCTTCGCTCCCCGGGTGAGGATCGTGCCGTCCTCGACGAGAAAGCCCTCGGCCTCCTCCCATCCGGCGAGGTCCCGGCCGTTGAACAGGGGCTCGAACCCATCCTCCGGGTTGCCCTGGGCCACGGCCGATGTCGCCAGGGCCGAGGCGAGCAGAATGCTGAGACAGATCTTCGTTTTCATGGATGGGCTCCTTCAGCTCAACGTCCAGGGGGCCCGGTAGTCCCGGGACAGGAGGTAGTCGGCGGCCGGATCGTTCACGAAGCGCTCCTTCTCGGCGTCCCACTCGAGGGGCCGCTTGAGCCGCCACGAGATGAGGCCCAGGTGCATGGGCAGCGTCATCTCCCGGGCATAGGCCAGGTTGCTCTCCGGGTGAATGCGCGACTTGACGCTGTCCACGAAGTTCTGCTGGTGACCCGGTGAGCGGGGAATCGTCTCGGGCACCTCCGGCAGATCCTCCAGCACCTCGCCATCCAGTCGGATCTCGCGAGTGCCGTAGTCGCAGACGAGTGTTCCCTTCGTCCCGATGAAGTAGGCCCCGATGCCCCGCTCCGCTGCCCCGGGCAGGTCGGGCGGCTCGGTGGTCCAGTGGATGTCCAGGCCGTCGAAGGCGAAGTCCACGTCGATCCACGCGGGAGCGTCCGCGATTCCGTCGATCGGAGACTCCCCACGGGCCGAGACACGCCGCAGGCCCTTCGGCTGCAGCGCCCAGAACGCCACGTCGGCGATGTGGCACCAGAAGTCCTGATACTTGCCCCCCGAGTACTCCAGGAAATAGCGGTAGCTGAAATGGCACCTCGCTGGGTTGTACTCGACCTCCCGGGATGGGCCCAGCCACATGTCGAAGTCCAGCGCTCCGGGAGGCGCCTCGTTGGCGGGGAAGCCCAGGTCTGGTGACCCTCCGGTCTTCCAGAGGTGAACCTTTCGCACCTCCCCCAGCACGCCGGAGCGAACCAGCTCGACCACCCGGTGGTAGTTGTCGCTGGCGTGGATCTGGTTGCCCAGCTGGAAGATGCGATCGTGGCGCTCGAGGGTGTCCAGCATCGCCCGGCCCTCCCGGGCGGAGTAGGTGAGCGGCTTCTCTCCGTAGACGTCCTTCCCGGACTGGAAGGCCATCACGGCCACCAGGGCATGCCAGTGGTCCGGTGTGGCGCAGGTGATCGCGTCGATGTCCTTGCGGTCCAGCACCCGGCGGAAGTCCAGGTACGCCTCGGTCCGGCTCCCGGGTCGGATGTCGTAAAGAGTCTCCATCGCCTTGCCCAGGTGGCCGCCGTCGACGTCACACAGCGCCGCGACCTCCACGTCCTCGAGGCCGGCGAACCATCTGATGTGGTTCCGGCCCATGCCGTTCACGCCGATGTGAGCCACCACGATCTTGTCGCTCGGCGGCGTCGCTCCCGCTCGCCGCGAGAGCAGGGTGAGCCCGGCCGCTCCGACTGCGGCCTGGCGCACGAACTCGCGTCGGCCCAGTGGGCCCGATCTCGTTCGGCCGATTCTCGACATGTGGCCTCCTGGCAGTTCTGTCCGGGAGGGGGATCCCCCCGGGGTTCCGGTTTTACTCGTTACGTTTTCGGGGGAGCGCGGAGGCCTCATGGAGAGTGCGCCCTCGCTGGTCAGGTCCGGGCACCGCGCAACCATGCGGATCCTACACCAGTCCTACCTTGATGTTCGCTTCGGAAACGACACCTCGAGAACCACGCAGCCCACGTCCGTCCTGAACGGCCCATGGACCTCGCCCGGAGGCCGGCTGGCATAGTGGCCGGTGAGTTGCGTGTACTCTTCCGAATCGGGATCCAGGCTGAGGGTGATCTCCTCCGACATCCCCTCGAGACCCTTCACAGGAGTCCACTGCCAGCCGGCCTCCGGCGCCAGTGGGTTCCAGCAGGTCGCTGTGCTCTTGCCCATTTGGCTCACCCACCCATTCTCGCCCCGAGTCCTTCAAGAGCCGAACCAGGCCAGGCCGGCGATGGCTAGAAACACCAGCCACGAGAGGTGGCGCCCCCTCGAGCCCACGAGGGCGACGATGCCGGTGACCGCGAGCGTGCCGGCAATCAGCCGCGCCTGCGGACGTCCAGCACCGGCTGTCGACGAGCTCAGCTGGACCAGCACCCCGGCGAAGCCCACCCACGCGACGCTCGTGAGGTGCCAGGCAAAACGCAGCGTGCGCCTGGTGAAGTCGGTCCCACCGAACAGCCGTGGAAGGTCCTCCCGCTGGAAAAGCGGCACGAGGACGTAGCGCTCGCCCAGGCAGGAGTGCGCCGCAGCGACGGCGATCGCGAGCGCGGCGGCGATGTGGAGGGAGCTGTTCATCCTCTGGATAGCCTCATTCGGGCGGCGCTCCCTCTTCGCGCGAACACGATACTCTTCTTCTCCTGTCCACGGCCAGAACACGATGGCCGAGCCTCGCGATCATGAGCGTGTCACGCCCCTGACCACACCCGAGGTCGAGGACCGAAGCGGGCTTGCCCCTCCAGTCCCGGAACATCTCTCCCCGCCGATCTTGCTCCCGCCCTGATTCGCGCTCTTTTGGCTTTGGGAGCCTCAAGTAGGGACCTGGCTCGGGCTATTACTGCGTCATCCCTCCCCAAGGCAAGCTAACAGCGGCGATAGCCTGCGAAGCTCGCATTGATGATGTCAGGGGCATCGCTGGGCACCTTCAATTCCGCGCTTCGACTGGTGCAACGACTTTGTTCTACGCCGTGCCGCCTCAGCCGTGCGGACGGACAGGAGGTCGTTTTCGGCGACCGGGCGTAGATCAGCAGTCTTGAGCGTGAGCAGCGCCTTCGTCTGCCCGGAGGCTCGAACAAACTCCACCTCGACTCCGTCGGGCGGATAGACTTCGACAACCGCACCAAGATCGCCCGCTCGGAGGTCATGTTCGGGCAGATCACGAGCCAGAACCACTGTATCGAGGACTGCGTACGCCATGCTCACATCGGATGAACTGTCACGAGCCGCGGCACGGCCTAGTCAGGCACCTGAATCCAGACCGTCAAGACTCGCACGTGGCCGGCGGGACCCTGCAGTTCACCAGGGACTGACCCGCCCCGGGTTTCCTGGAGGCTCCATTGTTTGGGCGGATGGGGTCCATGGGAAGACCGAGGAGATACTCACTGGAGGTCCGGGAGCGAGCCGTCCGGTTGGTTTTCGATCACGATCACGAT
>Ga0310121_10000285_pt1 | contig 55555 bp, 49 predicted proteins | sample CB27_Tmax_986_MG_FD_203504 | JGI IMG/M metagenome (GOLD analysis project Ga0310121, IMG submission 203504) | Marine microbial communities from Western Arctic Ocean, Canada - CB27_Tmax_986 | ecosystem: Environmental > Aquatic > Marine > Oceanic | place: Canada: Western Arctic Ocean | collected... | reverse complement strand
CTAGCGCCTCCACCACGAGCTGAGATGGTTGACAATCGTAATTGCGATACGGGCCGTTTCCATAAGGACCCTTGGGGTTGGTCGTTGGTTTAAACGTTCGTGGCGGTACCAACCACCGTACCGCCGCGACGGCTACCGATACGCCCAGGCCAACGGCGCAGATAATCGCTGCCCATGGCCAACCGATTGCCAGGAAGATAAAAAAACACACAAGACATGCCAATAGGATACTCCTCAGTCCGAGCCCAATGCGTCCGCGTGAGGAAGTCGAGCTGGTCCTCAATGCGTTGCTTGTTGAAATTTCAGGGCCAGCCGGCTCTCGTTGGACTCTGGCAATCACAACACTGATGTTATCGGAACCACCACGCAGGTTGGCGAAATCGACAAGCGTTTGGGCGGCCTCTTGAGGTGGCAACACGCCAAGAATTGTGCCGATCTCTAGATCGGTGATTTCACTACTCAGGCCATCGCTACAAAGGAGAAAAATATCGTCTTCAACGATGTCGAAGGGACCTTCTAAATCGACGTTCACGGTCTTGTGAGGACCGAGAGATCGCGTGATCACGTTGCGTGGCAAGGCATCGACCCTGCCCTCGGCGGGTAATTGACCCGCTGCTGCAGCTTCCCAGACAAGGCTGTGGTCAAATGTCAGCTGCTGAAAAGAAGTGCCCCGGAGTCGGTACGCGCGGCTGTCCCCGACATGGGCGACCAACGCACCCTGAGGAACCAGTACCAGGCAGGTACAGGTCGTTCCCATCCCTCGAAAATCAACACTGTTTTGGCCTTTGGTATTGATAATCTCATTGGTGCGGTGGACCGCCTGCCGAAGCGCTATCGCCGGGGATGATTCTGTTGATTTGTAATACGCGTGCGGCAAGTTATCGATTGCAAGCTTGCTAGCCAATTCACCAGCGGCATGTGCCCCCATACCATCGGCCACCATCATCAGATGACCGCGCTGCATCCAGCTACCCGGTTCGTCGGTCACCACCGATGTCACCGCATCCTGGTTGTTGGCGCGCCGCATGCCCAGATCGCTGAGCTGGGCAAGTTCCAGTTTCAAGGGCGTCGGCTTTTCAGTCATCGTTGACAGGAGAAGAAAGTGACGATGAACGAAGGTGATCGCGAAACACAGCGGCGGGTAAGCCCGCTAGCACGCAAACTCACCCGTAGGGGGGTCACATCAGGGACTTTTATTCTAATTGGACAGTCGCCTCAGGGATACCACACAGCCGGGCTAGCCCCAAAAGAGAGCCGATTCTATACTCCGCCGGCTTTTCGCAGCCTCATTCGAGTGCCCTTCAGACCAAAATGCCTGTCGTCCTCAACTCCGTACAGACTGAGCACCCTTTATCCGGTACTCGGTACTCAACCGCTTCGCTCCTCTTGGTGCTGTGCGTACTGGCGGCGGTGGGCTGCGTGCGACGACGGCTCTTCATCAACAGCAATCCTCTTGGTGCACTTGTTTATGTCGATAATGAGCAGATCGGGACGACACCTTGCGCGGTTGACTTTACTTACTACGGCACGCGGGAAATTCGCCTCGTAAAGCCCGGCTTCGAAACGCTCAAGGTCAACCAACCGATCCCCACACCTTGGTACGACTATCCCCCACTCGATTTCTTCAGCGAAAACCTGCTACCCTACGAAATCCACGACAACCGCAGCGTGAGTTTCAACATGATGCCGGAGATCATCATTCCGCCGCAAGAACTGATTGACCGTGGCAATCAGCTACGACAAGAAACACTTCGAGGTACCGCCATACCATGTCTGGCAACCAGCCCTCTCGAAATTGTCACCCCATCAACACCATTGGGCCAGCAACCGCCTCCTCTGTTTGGGGCACCGCCCCTGGGGGTGCCATCGCAGGGTAACCCACCAGCGGTTGGCACTCCTCCCCCGGTTGTCCTACCCGCGCCACCAGGTCCATTGCTCCCAATGGCCCCCGCCGGGCCAGCCCTCTTGCCCCCGCCACAGCGTGGGCGTCCCCTGATAAGCCCACCATTACGGTAGGGCAAGGCGGGAAACAACCCATGCAACGACCTTCGAAGGTCACTTGATACCGGCGCCGCGGTTAAGAGCACCGCTAATCAACCGACCCGGTTCGCGACTGATCTTATCGGTAAACACGCGAACGTCATGGAGAATTGGCCGCAACATGGCCAACAGGGGACGCAGCTGATTGGTCGTCTGGTTGAGATTCCAAACCAATTCGTTGGCACTCACGGAGAGCTGGTTGATATTGTTGTACAGGCTTGAGTCATTGATGAGTTGTCCGATCGTGCCTTCGCTTCTGGTGATCGTCCCTGCCAGCACAGTGATTTCCTCCACCAGCAAGTCGACACTTTCCACGGCTGAAAAGGCTGCTGCCAGCAGTTCTTCTCCGTTGCGTCCGAGGGGTTCAGTAAACCCCTCAAGGTTTGCGAAGTTTCTTTCAGCCGAAACGATCACATCATCAAACCCACTAAGCGTTTTCCGTGCCTCAGTCATCGTGAGTCGGATGTCGTGAACTGCGGCTGGTATCTCCCGGAGTCCCACGTGCAGAGAATCGCGAAGTTCTCCATCCGAAAACAATCCTTCGAAGGAATGCATCGTCGCGGAGAAATTTTCGAGTGCCGTGATGGTGCGATCCAACAAAACGACAAATCGCTGTTGTCCATCCTTTTGGCCCAGAGCCTGATTAAGGTTCTCAGCAAGTTTCGCGACTTCATCCCCGGCATGGCCCAGCGAATTTGTCATGACTGCCAAATCACCCTGCAAATTTGCGAGCATGTCGAGCGGGTTGGCCAGCACCGTCCCGTGGGTGACGCCACCGTCGCGAAGGGGAACGGCGTTGGGGGGAACACGTCGGGAAACAAAATCAATGGTCGAATCTCCCAGAACGGAGGTGCGTACCTGGCAGGCATAGAGCGGATCGGAATAAAGCCGCACACCGTCGTTGACTTTTGCCGTCACTATGACTTGATTATCCCGATCCTCGATAGCAGACACCCGCCCAATCAGAATTCCGTTCTTGCGAACGGGTGTATTGGGCGCAATCCCAGGAGCCTGGTTCAGTTCGATGAGAACGCGATATTTCCCTTTCGCCCACGGCACCCATGACTGCGGGGCTGGACTATTGAGCGCCACTAATAAGCCACCAATCACGAGTGTGGCCAAGACAACCGCGCCCACGCGGAATTGCATCTGACGTTCGTCCATTTCGATTCCAATCTCTAACGATTACGGTGGTGCAACCGCTGGCTTGCGCCGGCAACTAATACCGTGTGACCCGGCCTTTTCCTGTCGCACCTCCAACGCTCGACTTTCGATCTATTGATTCATCTCCATCAACCGTTCGCCGGCTTCGCCACGAACAAATTGCGACACGCGCCGGTCAGTGCTCTCGCGAATCTCCTGAGGGGTCCCATCAAAGATGATTTGTGGCTCGTCACGTTCCAACCGGGAAAATGGATAAAGCATGACGATGCGGTCAGCTACTTTTTGGGCACTCCTCATGTCATGGGTCACAAGGATACTAGTCACCGAATGCCGTTCTCGGGTGTGCATGATTAGTTCGTTGATGACATCGCTGACAATTGGGTCAAGACCCGTTGTCGGTTCGTCGTAGAGCAATACCTCGGGGCTCATCACAAGAGCCCGCGCCAGGCCGACCCGCTTGCGCATCCCTCCAGAAAGTTCGGCCGGTTTTTTTCCCAGTGCAGCAGAGGGTAAACCAACCTCCCCCAGTAGCCTGACAACCTCGGCATGTGCTTGCTCGCGAGAAATGGAGCGATGCTGGCGGAGTGGGAATTCAATGTTCTCGGCAATGGTCATGCTGTCGAACAGGGCAGCCTGCTGAAAGACAAAGCCAAACCGGGTCCGCAAACGTGTGAGTGCCTTGTCGCTCAGACTATCGAGCCGATCGCCCGCGAAACTCACAAAGCCACTCGCTGGTCGGATGAGGCCAATGATTGACTTGAGCAAGACTGTTTTTCCGCAACCACTTTCGCCAATCACTACCAAGGTTTGCCCGTACGGTACGGAAAGTTGGATGTCGCGTAACACCACCTGACGTCCAAAACGCACATTCAAGTCGTGCACTTCGACATGCGGCGTGGCACCTTGTCCGACCGTTCCCTTAGCGAGGTTCTCAGCAACCATTACAGACCCGTAAAATGTTCTGGCCAAATTGCGTCGTGCACCTGGTCGAGCATGACACTCAACACAAAATCCACGATCAGAATGATTACAAACGACATCACAAATGCCGCAGTCGCCGCACGCCCCACTCCTTCGGCGCCTGGTGCACAGTTGAAACCACGGTGACAACTCACAATGGCAATGATCGCCCCGAAGAAAACGCTCTTGAAAATCCCGTAGAACAAATCCCAATTGCTGACAAACTGTTGGGAATTGCTCCAGTAATGGTACGAATCGATGCCGAGGACCGAAACCGCATAAAAGCCTCCCCCTACGGTGCCCATAAAGATGGCCATCAAGGTGAGTGATGGTATCATCAACAAACAAGCCAGAAACCGTGGTACGACCAAATGGCGAATCGGATTCACTCCCATACTGACGAGCGCATCGATTTGCTCGGTTACGCGCATGGTCCCCAATTCCGCGGCGATCGCGCTACCAACCCGTCCGGCCAACATCGTGGCAGCCAGAACGGGACCAAGTTCGCGACACATTGACATATTGATGAGTGCGCCAAGCCTTGTCTCGAATCCGAAAGCGCGAAACTGCGTATATGATTGCACGGCTAGCACCATGCCGATGAACGTCCCAGTCAAGGCCACAACCGGCAGGCTCAACACGCCAATGTTGTAAAAACTTGGCAGGAGCGTGTCGCGACGCGGCAAACGCGTCATCAACCACGATACGGTTTTTAGAGCGAAGATCGTGACGTCGCCCACGATTGCGACCCAGCGGATAACGACCGCCCCCAGATCGGCGACCGAGTCGTAAACTGCCCCCGACAAGCCACGTCGCTGCAGTTCCGGGTTGGCAAGATTTGGCAATCCATTGCCCATAGTACAATTGAGCGGTGACTCATCGGTGTGGCCCCCCCGATTCAATGCCAGCGGCGCGCGCAGACACCGTCGCAACGTATCACACAAGAGTATCGGCTACGCAGATGTTGCGGGTTGAGAAAAAAGGGCTGGGTGATGCAGTACAGTGCTTGCTAGGCTGACGTTCATTGGGCGCAAGTGTCACGCTCCGTGTTACTCACCCGTCGTATCGTCGCTCGCTTCTTCCGTTTCGCTAGCTTCGGCGACAGCACCCGCGGCCACAGGCTCCGGATCGGTGTTCCTGTCTGTAGTGATCCCCTCGAAGATAAGTTGTTTCTTGTCCCCCACCTTCTTGATTTCGACCTTGATGGTATCCTTGCCCGCAAACTCACCCTTGAGCAATTCCTCCGCCAGGGGATCTTCAACAAAGCTCTCGATGGCGCGTCGCAACGGACGGGCACCATAGTCGGTGTTGGAGCCTTTCTTGATGAGGAACTCCTTGACATCGTCGGTGAGATCGAGCGTAAGGCCTTTTTCGGAAAGCCGATCGCGAACTTTCTTCACCTCGAGATCGATGACCCCCTTAAGATCCTCCTGATTCAAATGGCGGAAAACGATGATATCGTTAACGCGGTTGATAAACTCAGGGCGGAAGACCTTATCGATTTCATCCTGCACGCGCGCCTTCATGCTATCGTAATTTGCATCGTCATCCGGCTTGGCGAAGCCAAACGCCGACTCGTTCTTGATCGCTTCGGCTCCCGCGTTGGTCGTCATGATGACGATCGTATTTCGGAAGTCGACATGGCGACCAAAACTATCCGTCAAGCGACCTTCCTCCATCAACTGGAGCAACATGTTGAAGACCTCAGGATGGGCCTTCTCAATTTCATCCAGTAGAACCACCGCGTATGGTCGGCGGCGAATCTGTTCAGTAAGCTGGCCGCCCTCTTCATAACCAACATATCCCGGAGGTGCACCGATCAACCGGCTCACGTTATGTTTTTCCATGTACTCGCTCATGTCAATTTGAATGAGCGCTTCCTCATCGCCGAACATGAATTCAGCAAGCGCTTTGGCCAACAACGTCTTGCCGACACCGGTGGGACCTGCAAAGACAAACGTACCTGTCGGCCGTTTGGGATCCTGCAAGCCACTGCGGCTACGACGAACCGCTCGAGCCACGGCCTTGATCGCTTCATCCTGGCTAACCACGCGCTGGTGAATTTCATCCTCCATCTGCATAAGCCGCATACTGTCTTCGGTCGTCATCCGCGTGAGCGGAATCCCGGTCATCTTCGAGACAACTTCGGCGATGACGTCTTCGTCGACCACGCCGCCATTTTCGCGCGACTTTTCCCGCCACTCTTTGGTGATTTGCTGCTTCTTTTTCTTCAATTTATCCGCTTGATCACGAAGTGAAGCCGCTTGCTCGAAATCTTGATTGGCAACGGCCTCTTCCTTCTGCCGATTGAGCCCTTCCACCTCGTCATCGATCTCTTTGAGATTGGGTGGTTTGCTCATCGCTTTGAGCCGCACGCGTGCTCCCGACTCGTCGATCACGTCAATCGCCTTGTCGGGTAAACAACGACCCGTGATGTAACGGTTGGAAAGTTCGACGGCTGCATCGATCGCATCATCGGTGATTTGCACACGATGATGTTCTTCGTAGCGATCGCGTAAACCTTTGAGGATTTCGATTGTGTCAGCTGGAGAGGTCGGCTCGACGAGGATTTCCTGGAATCGTCGGGCCAGCGCGGAATCCTTCTCAATGTATTTGCGGAACTCATCAAGAGTTGTGGCGCCGATGCACTGGATTTCTCCACGTGCCAAGGCTGGCTTTAACACGTTTGAGGCATCAATCGCACCCTCAGCGCCCCCAGCACCAACCAGCGTGTGAAGTTCGTCGATGAAGAGAATGGTATTCTTGGCCCGACGAACTTCGTTCATGACGGCCTTGATCCGCTCTTCAAACTGCCCACGATACTTGGTACCGGCGACCATCATCGCCAGGTCCAAAACCACAATCCGCCGCTCTAACAACAGTTCCGGTACGTTACCCTCGATGACCATTTGAGCGAAACCTTCGACAATCGCGGTCTTGCCAACACCCGCTTCGCCGAGAAGAACTGGATTGTTCTTGGTGCGGCGACTGAGAATTTGAATGGCCCGCTCAATTTCGCGTTCTCGGCCAATCACCGGATCCAGTTTCATTTGACGAGCCAGTTCGGTCAGGTCACGACCAAAACTGTCGAGAGCTGGTGTCTTGCTCTTGCCCTTGCCCTTGCGGCCTTCACGACCGCCCTCTTCACTGCCACCGCGGCTACCACGCTCCGTGGCCTCGGGACCTTCCAGCCCATGGCCAAGAAGATTCAGGACTTCCTCCCGTACGTCTTCCAGGCGAAGCCCAAGGTTCATGAGAACCTGAGCAGCGACCCCTTCCTGCTCTCGGAGAAGGCCAAGCAAAATGTGCTCGGTACCGACATAATTGTGATTCAGATTGCGCGCCTCTTCCATCGAGTACTCGATGACTTTCTTGGCCCGCGGTGTTTGGGGCAACTTACCCATCGTCACCATGTCGGGACCACTCTGCACAAGCTTCTCAACCTCCAGGCGAATTTTACGGAGGTCAACGTCCAGATTTTTCAAAACATTGGCAGCCACCCCACTACCTTCCTTGATCAACCCAAGCAAGACATGTTCAGTACCAATATATTCGTGATTGAATCGCTGGGCCTCCTGGTTGGCCAACTGCATGACTTTTCTGGCTCGGTCGGTAAATCGTTCGTACATGGCCGTTCTCCCGTCGGGTCAACCGTCTGACCAGCTGCTGTGCGGATTCAATGGCGACTGGGTTCAAAATGCAATTCAATTCAAATGAGAACTGGCGGATAACTTCAAATTCTCATCTGCAATACCCTCTTTCAACATAATACAATCATAACCCCTGAAAGCTACAGGCCCAAGTGCCAGGCAAGACGCCTGCCCCAGCCAAATCGCCTGCGGTTCGGTCAACTGCAGGAAAACCTGCCTTCGACAGAGGGCACCTCATGGTTTTACGCAAGCAAGGCGGATTTTGGTCGCGCTGGACAATCAAGGTTCATCTTCTCGGGAAGTGTAGCCTGCCAATCTGCCATCAACAAGGCAACTCAAAACACTATCTTGACTTACGGGAACGCATTTTGCCAGACCAAGCGATTTTTTGCCGGTTGCAGCCACGCTTCCGGTTGTTTCGGGAGGACACGACACTCCAGACACCAATTTAACGGCGCCGGGCAACCGGCTGCAATCTTCGTACAATTGGTGTGGCGCTATCAAGGCGTGCTCCCGACCAGTAAGATCGGAATAAATGACCGATACTTCGCTCATACGCCTGATCGATGCCTCGTTGAACCGCGCTGCCGAAGGTCTGCGAGTTGTTGAAGACTACGTGCGTTTCGGTCGCGATGACCGTCAACTCACCGAAGCGGCCAAGTCGTTGCGACACGATTTGACCACCCTCGGTTCACAAATCGCCGCGGCAGACTGCCACGCGGCACGCGATACTCCCGGAGATATCGGTGTCGATCTGATGCTCAAAAACGAAACCGCCCGCCGCGATCCCTGGGATGTTTGTGCCGCGAGCTTCAAGCGGGTTGAACAAGCTCTGCGTAGCCTTGAGGAATTCGGGAAACTCATCGATACCCAACTTGCGGGCCAAATCGAGTCGCTGCGGTATCGTGTTTACACGCTGGAAAAAGCGACCGGCACATCACGTCATAGTGCCGAAAATCTTGCCAACATCGATTTGATGATCCTTATCGATCGTTGTAAATCACCCGACGCCTTCGACCAAATCGTTGCGGAGCTTGTCGATGCGGGCGTTGGCGCAATCCAGCTCCGCGACAAAAACCTGCCGGACCGCGAGCTCCTGAGTCGAGCCCGATGCATGTGTGCCCGCACCGCAGGCACGCAAACAGTATCCATCGTCAACGATCGTGCCGACATCGCACAACTAGCAGGAGCCGATGGATTACATCTCGGTCAAGATGATCTGACCGTAAAAGACGCCCGCACGATTGTGGGAACGCGAATGCTGATTGGTGTGTCCACCCACGCCATTGCCCAGGTTCGACAGGCTGTTTTGGATGGGGCGAACTACCTGGGAGCCGGCCCGACGTTTCCTTCCCAAACCAAACAGTTCACCCACTTTGCGGGGCCTGACTATCTCCGACAAGTAGCTGCCGAAACGAGTTTACCAACCTTTGCGATCGGAGGTATCACCTCCCACAACCTGGCCGAGGTGCTCTCGACCGGCATCACGCGGATCGCTGTCGGGCTAGCCGTCACCGATTCAGCAAACCCGGCCGCGGTTATACAGAAATTTCGGGAAATCACGCAAAGCGTCGAGTGACTTTCGCCGCCGGCGGGCCAAGGCAACATGCCCACTTTGTCCGAAACCTCGTCGATCACGCGATCATCCGCGCTGGCGCTGACCAACGTGGTCGTTATGATGACATGTACGAGACCATTTCCAAGGCAGCCCGCTTGTGATCGCTGCCCCATACCTATCCCGCTCCAAACCGGTTTGGCGCGGGCAGCCGAACTGCACTGCTGAGCTCCGACTAATCTCCGAGGCTCCTGAAATCCTGATCGCAACCCAAACCATTCAACATGCTTCACGCAATCATCATGGCGGGAGGTTCTGGCACCCGGTTTTGGCCAGCTAGCCGCATCGAAACACCTAAACAATTACTCCAACTGGTGGGCAATTCGTCGATGATTCGTCAAACGGTCGATCGCCTGGGAGATGCGTTCCCGATCGGCCAGCGGATGATTGTGACCAACATCGGACTTGTCGAAGCCGTGAGCCGCCAGTTCCCGGAACTGCCAGTCACCGCCATTGTGGGCGAGCCTTGCCAGCGAGATACCGCCCCCTGTATTGGCCTCGCCGCCCTCTTGATCTGTCGCAACGATCCGGAAGCCACCATGGTCGTGATGCCTGCCGACCACGTCATTGAGCCAGCGGATAGCTTTCAACGGGCGATTGGGGAGGCAGCCGATCTGGTAGACGCGCGGCCAAGTCGCATTGTCACCTTTGGAATCCGACCAACCTATCCTGCCGAAATCTTTGGCTACATCGAGCGTGGCAAGCCGTTGGATGAAACCAGTGGGGTTGCCTTCCGAGTCGAGAAATTTCGTGAAAAGCCAGATGCCGAAACAGCTGCCACGTATCTTGCGTCAGGAAACTTCTATTGGAACAGCGGCATTTTTGTGTGGCGTGCGTCGACCATCCTGGAAGCCCTCCGTAAGCGTCAGCCCAAGACTCTCGAACACCTGGAAACGATCGTCGCCGCCTGGGGAACTCCCCAACAAGCAGAAGTTTTTGAACGTGAGTTTTCGGCAATCGAAGCCATCTCGATCGATTACGCGGTGATGGAACATGCCCAGGAAGTTGCTGTGATCGAAGCACCTTACGAATGGGATGATTTGGGCGGTTGGCAGTCGCTCGCTCGCATGGTTGGCAGCGATGACCATGGTAATACAATCGTAGGTAAACATATCGGGTTGAAAACATCAGGGTCCATCGTCCATACAAGTCAAGATCACCTGGTCGTCACGCTCGGGCTGCAAGATACGATTGTCGTCCACACACCAGACGCAACGCTCGTCGCAAATAAACACGATGAAGAGGCCATTCGGAAGGTGGTTCAAGAGCTGCAAGCCCGTGGCTGGCAAGAGCATCTCTAGGCATCGACTCGCAGGTAATTGAAGGTGGTAAGCGATATTAAAAAAATTGAGCGGATCGCGGGCGTTGATTTTGGCACCCAGCGAATCGGTATCGCGATTGCCGATACTTCCCTCGGGATCGCATCCCCCCACAGTACCTGCCATCGCAAGTCCGACGAACTTGACGGGAAATTCTTTACCGATCTCATTGCCTGCGAGGGAATTGAACGGTTTGTCGTCGGCTTGCCCGTCCATCTCGATGGCCATGAAAGTCAAAAATCGAAGGAGGCACGAGAGTTCGGCCAATGGCTGCATCAACTGAGCGGCGTGCCGGTCGACTATTTCGACGAACGGTTTACGACGGTCGAGGCTGACGAGTTGCTCGCAGCCACAAACTTGACCAAAAAAAAACGTGCTTTACGTCGTGATCAACTCGCGGCACAAATCATGTTATCGGCGTACCTGGAATCGGAGGGGCCAGCTCAACCATGGCTTGAATCGATCGACTGATCGACCCACAAGATCATCGTTGTCGGATGGATCAGCAGCCCCATTTTGCTGTCCCCAGAAAAACAGGACATCACGACACCCATGAAACTCCTCTTTGGATACGGGTACCTGGGATCGCGGATTGCCGCAAAGTGGCGTCACGCCGGTGACGAGGTTGCTGTCGTGACCCGCTCGACAGAAAAAGCGACCCAACTTCACAATGCGGGGTTTAAGGCCATCGTCGCCCACGTTACGGATCCCCAAACACTCAATCGGCTTCCCGGTGCCGAAACCGTGGTCTACGCAGTCGGGTTTGCCCGGCCAAGCCCCCAGTCCATCCGAGCTGTCTATGAGGGAGGCGTCTGCAATGTCCTGGCAGCCCTGCCGGTCGATACAGCCCGATTCATCTACATCAGCACGACCGGCGTGTACGGCGGAGCTGACGGGGGCTGGATCGACGAGACCACACCTCCTGATCCCCAACGTGCTGGGGGTGAGGCAGCTCTGGCAGCTGAACATCAATTGCAAAAACACTCCCTGGGGAAAAAAGGGATTATCCTACGGCTCGCTGGCATCTACGGGCCCGGTCGGATCCCTTTTCAAAACCAACTGCAAGCCGGTGAGCCAATTGCTGCCCCAACTGACGGGTATCTGAACCTGATCCACGTTGACGACGCAGCAGATTGTGTCCTGGCAGCCGAAAACCTGTCACTCCCCCGCTCCGTCCCACAATTGTTCTGTATCAGTGACGGAAAACCGGTTATCCGGCAAGAATTTTATGCGGAAGCTGCCCGGCAAATGCATGCCCCAGCCCCGGTTTTCAAGACACCTGACCCGAATTCCCCTCGCACCGCTCGGGCAGCCAGCAATAAACGAGTTCACAATGCACGCATGCACGCGGTATTGCGAGTCCATCTTAACCACAGTTCGCATACCGAGGGACTGCAGGCGATATTCCACAGTTGAAAAACAGATGGCACCCCCTCCAGCGGTCAACCCTACTGAACCCGCGATAATTCTGCTATGATCCCAACGGGTACCCGCCCTAATCCCCTATCGCTCGGAACCGTATGCTATGCTCAAACGGACTCCTGTTTTTCCCCACGTTATTGAACTTAACCATCAGGCCCGGCGGCGAATCAGCTGCAGCGTTTACCTGATTTACTGCGACTCCGGCGAATGGGCGTTGATCGACATTGGCTACGAAGATGCGGTTGATGAATGTATTGAATTGATCCGCCAGCTCGATTTCCCGTTTTCGAAATGTGTCACACTGATCGCCTCGCACGCGGATGTTGATCACATTCAGGGACTCGCCAGGGCCAAACAAATCCTCAAAACAAGTGTCACGTGCCACCCGGCCTCCGCCAGTTATCTCGAAGCTGGCGAAAAACTGGCAACTTACGCCGAAATTGTCGCCCAGGGAATCCTGCTCGATATGCCACCCGTAAAAATCGAACAGCGCGTCGGTGACGGAGATCGTATCCGCATTGGCGAATTGGAACTCGATGTGTGGCATACCCCCGGGCATACCGATGGACAACTTTCGTTCCGACTTGGCAATCTCCTTTTTTCTGGGGACAACCTCTTCCGTGATGGCTGCGTTGGTGCAATCGATGCCCATCATGGCAGTAGTATTCCAGATTTCATCGTATCTTTGCGCCGGATTCGTGCTAGCGACGTCGAATGGCTGCTCCCCAGTCACGGACCGGTATTCCGAAAAGATAACGAACAGATCGATTCGACCATCACACGTCTCGAGACGTATCTCCACATGGCCGATTTCGGCACCTGCGCGGTTGACTGGCCGCTGATGGATCAGTGGGAACGAGAATTGGTGGATGGACGACTACCCTGCTGATGACCAACTGGCCGGGTTGAATCATGGCACCCCTTCGATGCCCCCCGGTAGGCCCTCTGGGAACACCTCTTCGTAGCGGCAGCCGGGCCCGATCCATCCGCGCTCAGCCAGTCTTCAATGGCCAGCGGCTCGTTTGCACCCTGACCTTGTTTGCCTAAACCGTAAATGTTGCCACGCTAGCGGGTGATCTTGCAATCGACTCTGCTGATTGTGCCGGATTTTCACTCAATCGGGTTTGTTACGATAACCGATTCTATCTCACATCGCCGCGTAACCTGCTCCAATCGGCAGCCTTGCCGTCGGCCCCGCCCTCAACTTGATTCACCATCCTGCAGGGAGATACCCCATGCTCCGCCAGATCTGTGCTTTGGCCCTCCTGACGACCTCGCTCGCGATCGCTACGACGGTTCGTGAAGCCCAAGCCCAACAGGCGTACGGCCGTGCGTGGGGGCATACCTATTCCACCATCGATTGGGACCGGTTCTACCACTACCCGTACGTCTTTTACCCACAGAATTTCTGGGGAAACGAGTATTATCGGAGTGCCGACAGCCTGTACTATCGGTACCCTCCAGAGATGCGGATCCCGGTCTACAACCGCCACTGGCACAATTACTATCCCACCCGTCGCAGATACCACAGCGGACACCACTTCGTACTGGATGTCTTCTGAGCGAACTACCCTGGCTGTGGGGGGAATCGGGTCGGCTCAACCGGGAGCCTGACTCGGCAATTCTCGCCTCGATCGACCTGGGCAACCGGTGGAAATGTCTCGTACCCATGGCGACAGTTTGAGCTTTGTGCCAATGATTCTTCCGCAAAAATGGGAATCGCTGGTCTCCTATTTAAATTTGAAAATATGGACCCCCCCGTTTGAGCGGTTAGCCAATTCCGCAGACAAAAGCAGAATAACAATGCGCGGGAAAACCTGCGTACACCGCCCTCCCCAGGTCGCTGCCCCGCCTGCGGAGGGCTCTATTTTTTGTGACCTTCCTTCCCAGGTGGCAGGGATTGCCCTCAAGCCGCAGCGGGAGTAAGCCGTTATTGGGCAACCTCTGAAACTTAATCTCAACTTAACTTGCAGCGGTCCGGCTGAGAAAATGTTCCTCGGGACTTGGCGAATGGATCCACCGACGCGAATGGATCCACCGACCTGACCGAGCCTGTTGACACACGTTCAGTTGGATTGATCGTTTCCGAGAAAACCCTTGATTGGAAATTGTAGCGGGTAACCGCAATGCCATTTTGTCTCCGCAAACGGTCCACGGACGGAGCGCAAAGTTTGGGGTGGGCACAGAATGGCAATCTCCCATCGATACCCCAACTGGGAATTGCCACACACTCCAGGTTTCGTTTCATGACCGAATCCGCTTCGCAACCCGCAATGTCAGCGATGCTGTTGGAGGATGCTGCCCGCCCAATCTACGTTGTCAGCTCGGATCGGAAAATTGCCTACTGCAATCGAGGTTTAACCGAATGGTTGGGCGTTGACGCGGAGCATGTGATCGGTCGCCGGGTGGAATACCACTCCGAGCCCGACGCAACGGGAACGGAACCGCTGTTCGGTCTTTGCCCGCCTCCCGATGCGCTGGATGGCCATGAAACCAGCGGTACGGTGACCTGCGTGCAACGGGACGGTCGTCTGGTTCACCGGCGGGGGCAGTTCATCCCTTTGATCGGCAAGCAGGTTGGAGCAAATCAGGACCACTCTCCCACGGAAGATAGCAGGCACGCTTGTAGTGTCATGGCAATCGTCGAAACGGCGAATCTCAGCGCTGAAGAATTGACGCAAAATCTTTCGAGCGAATCGCCCGACGAATTACACCGTGCCATCCAGCGTTTTCGACGTGGCCAGTCAGGCCGTTTCGCGCTCGAAACCTTGTTGGGTGAAAGTCCGGTCATGCAAAGAGTGCGAGCGCAGGTGCAGTGTGCAGCCAGCAGCAAAACGAACGTGCTGATTGTGGGACGCGGTGGGAGTGGTCGGACCCATCTTGCCAAAGCGATTCACTACGCCAGTGACCACGAACACCAGTACCCGCTCCTGCCTCTCAACGGAACAGTGCTCACGCAGGACGCACTCCGCCGCACGGTCGCAAAATTGCAGCAAGCTAAAACGGCGACCTCACGGGAAACACTCTTGATTATGAATGTCGACCAGCTTTCTGCCGACCTCCAAGCACAACTCGCCAAAATATTAGCCGAGAAACAGATTTCAGCATGTTGCATCGGAACGATGACCGAACAGGCATCCGCGGAGGATAGACCTTGCGACTGGCAAAATGGGGACCAACTCGATCCTCTACTTGGGAACATGTTGTCGACGATCACGATCCGGGTTCCCCGTGTCATCGACCGACTGGAGGACGTACCGCTAATGGCCCAGTTCTTCCTGGAATCGTGCAACCAAGGCAACGCGAAACAAGTCGGCGGCCTCGCTCCGGAAACAGCCGACTTACTGGCACTCTATACTTGGCCTGGTGAAGTGGCAGAACTGAAGCAGGTCATCGAGCAGGCACATGCGAATTGTCCAGGGCACCGCATCGAACCCAAAGACCTTCCTGATGTGATCCATCACGCGCTAGCGGCGGCCAGCCTGACACATCGTCCACTTGAACCTGTCGACCTGGACGCGTTCCTTCAGCGGGTTGAGCGCGAACTGGTCGAGCGGGCGATACAGCAGGCGAACGGAAATAAAACCGAGGCAGCTAGATTGTTGGGCCTTTCTCGGCCACGTCTCTACCGAAGACTTGTTCAACTGGGATTTACCGCATCACAGGAACACCAAGAAACCTGAGCTCCTCCATGGAATGGATTGTATGCGAGGCAAAACCACGCTGGGCCCCGGCACTGCGCGTGGCCTGTATCCAAAACAGTGATTCAACTCGTCGACTTCGCGAAGTACGCGGACTGGCTGAAATCGAGCAGCAACTGCTGCTGCGGCCAGCGGCATTGCTGGCAATCGAAGTTGGCCATACGAACTTTACCGAGGTGCTGAACTGGCTGCCGGGAATCCGGGAAAGGCTTCCCAACGTGCCCACCGCAGCCCTGCTCGACTTCAGTTGGGTCCACTCCGAATCCCCAGGGGAGATGGCCTCCACCCGACTCTGGTTGGTTGAAATGGCACTCCACGAAGCCGGATTCGATCATGTCTCGACCAGTCCGCGTCGGCTTCGTGAGGTCGTTGAGCTAGGCTCTCGCTGGACCGCTGTGGTCGCCAAACAACAAGCATCAGAAAAGGCAACCGAATCTTCGCTGGCCGATCTGTGGGCCTCGCTACCTTGGCAACCCACTGGGCATTAGGTAGGTTGGAGCACGTGAAGATGTTTCGTCCCACACGGTCGGTTCGCTGGTTGGGCGCGGGTCATCACAATCGAACCGACTTGCGTACCCATGCCTCCCGTCAAAAAATTTTCTCCCGACGGGGAAAAACGTTTTTGTAGCGAAAAAAGGGGAATCCTCTACATGCCCGAAATTGTCATTGACCGCGACGCCGTACGAGCAGCCCTCGATACATTTGCAGATCCGGAAACCGGACGCAGTATCGTCCAGATGGAGCAACTCAAGGACCTGGTGATTGCCAACGGCAGAATTCAGGTCACGCTGGGTCTCACGAGCTGGACCGGACCGATTGCCCAACAAACCCGCGCGGCAGTCGTCGAAATTCTGCGAACTCAATTCCCCCACGCCGCGGAGGTCGAAGTCGATATTGTGGACCACCTTCGTCCCGCGGAAAAAATTGGTGAAATCGGTCTGGCCGCCAAAAGTGTGATTGCTGTTGGGTCGGGGAAAGGTGGTGTGGGAAAAAGTACCATCGCCGCGTCGCTGGCGTATAGCCTGGCAGCCGGGGGAGCCAAAGTCGGCTTGCTTGATGCCGATGTCTATGGACCGAGTATTCCACATCTGCTCGGCGTGAACGAACGACCCCAAGCGGTGAATAATCGACTCCAACCTATCGTCAAAGACGACTTGCGGGTCATGAGCATGGGTTTTCTCGTACCAGCCGGGGAAGCGGTTGTCTGGCGAGGTCCTATGTTGCATGGAGCGATAACACAGTTTCTCCGCGATACCGATTGGGGCGAACTCGATTATCTCATTATCGACATGCCGCCAGGGACTGGTGACATCGCGCTGACCCTCTCGCAGTTGCTGCCACTCTCGGGAGCCGTGGTCGTCTGCACTCCGCAAGATGTTGCCTTGTTGGATGCCGTCAAAGCGATTGCCATGTTCGGCAAAGTGAGCATTCCAATTCTCGGGGTTGTCGAGAATATGAGCTACTTTATTTGCCCCGATACGGGAAAAAGATATGACATCTTCGGATCAGGAGGAGCCCGCCGGAAAGCCGCAGAATTGGAAGTTCCCTTTTTGGGGGAGCTGCCAATTAACATTGGTATCCGCCAACGAGGGGACGCGGGTGAAACGGAGGGTAACCTCCATGATGAGGAGGTGGCAAAATACCTTGAATTAATCTGTCAACACCTTGTGCAAAACCTGGCGGCGGCACGGAAATCCCAGTCCCCCCTGCCCGGCCTGTCGGTGCTGTAACCAGGGGATGCGCTGAACAGGATGTTTTGGTCACCCATTGCAGCGGGAAGCTCTTCCCGCAAAGCCAGTTTCGACCACCTGCGGGCAACCAATGGCAGTCACCCGTAAAAAGTGGAGAACCAATAAATAGAGCCGCCTCAAATCATTGAGACGGCTCTTTCTTGTTGTTTCATCCAATTGAGCCACTGGCTCGAAGAGGCCTGCCAAAGCTCACCTGGCTCGAAGAGGCCTGCCAAAGCTCACCAAGCCCCCGAACAAAGATTACTTCCGCTTGGCCGTTTTGCGATTGGCCTTCTTCTTGGTGGCCTTCTTCTTGGTGGCCTTCTTCTTGGTGGCCTTCTTCTTGGTGGCCTTCTTCTTGGTGGCCTTCTTCTTGGTGGCCTTCTTCTTGGTGGCCTTCTTCTTGGCGGCCTTCTTCTTGGTGGCCTTCTTCTTGGACTTCTTCTTAGCCTTCTTCTTGGCAGCTTTCTTTTTCTTGGCCACAGTTACTCCTCCATAAAGGGATCTGGGTGGTTCTACTCACTCGCAACTGTTGTCGTTGCGGGATTCAAACCACCACTGCGAAAACCAGCTGTCCTTCCAGGACAGCATTCCGATTGTCGATACCTGAACGATCAAAGCTTCCTTATCTTTCAGTGGATCGTCCTGCTAACGACCGTGAAACACAAACATCTGAGTTTCACTTGTCGGTATTTGTACTAGTTCCTAAAAATTCCGCAACACGTTTTTTGCCGAAAAGTTGTCTCTGAGAAAAAAACGAATGCGTGCGATCGCACGCATTCGTTGGCTAGAAGCAACTAAACAGGGCCGTCACGACAACAAAATGCTGTCACTGTTGTTCAATACAACGAAACTGTTGATCCATCAGACAAAACACCACTTGGTTGCACGTACCGCCTCGAAAAACCGAAAAAACTTCGCTCTCGTGGTGGTAATGTAACCAGATACAAAGACTGTGCCAGGGAACTTCCACCAAATTCTGACAACGGTTGATCGGGGCGCCACCGAAGGAGTATTTCTGACCATGCCTGCCGATGATACCGCCTCCGAACGTGCACGGGATCAAATCCATACCATGCGTTTCGTACTGGAAAAACAGACTGTTTTCGCTCCTCGGCAAGTTTGATGACCTCCGCATTGATCTCTGCTGCGGCGGCTTGTGCTGCTGCCAACGTCAGCCTGCTGTGAGGGTAAAACAGCGCTCGCAACAGCAGGAATCTCCCCCGGCTCAACCGCGAAACGCTGGCCACGGGGAGTTCCGTTACGACGGTCTGCGCATTGACGCGAACAAGACGGTCTAGACACTCAGCAACCCACCCAATCAACCGATTTGGGGCGACTTCATACAAAATATCATTGCCAATGTCTGTCACCAGGGCCGAAGTTGGCAAAGTCGGACGCCGCTGCAATTCGTCCCATAATCGACAGGAAAGAATTCCTGAAATTTTTCGCCCCAAGACCCGAGAATCTTGCCCAAATGACCTTCCATGGCCAATCGCGGCCATAATCTCTAATGGCTCCTGCCAGATTGACTGAGCCACCGATACGACCACCGGGAACGAACGGAGTACATTGCTACCGCCTAAAAGAATGACACGACGCTTTGGATTCGGTGCCCGAATTCTTGACCGTTGAACGTACCGATTCGTCTTGCGGACTGTCATCTTCTCGGACATTAACGGTAATCCGGACCATAGTTCTGGTAAGCCTGGATGGTTCGGTAGTTAACGTATGCCAAATATCCAAAAATCAGCGCCATGTACAAGGATTCAAGGATCACTAATCCAAACACGCCGAAAACCACCGCCACCGCCACCGAGAGCCACAACGACCGCACCACACCCCGACGAACATTGCCTTTGATCGTGAACAATTCCCTTGCAATGTGGCCACCGTCAAGCGGGTAAATTGGCAACAGGTTGATGAGTCCCCACCAGATATTGATCCCTAACAAATCGCTAATCGCGATATTAAGCGATGAAGAGGCAAATGGCTCGATAAGCCTGCTGTAAAAAGGCAAACTCAAGTGTGGCGGCAGCGTTTGGTACTGCTGGTATAACTCCTGAAGATTCTCCCGAGTGGCTGGTACCAACTGGTGACCACTCAAGAGAATCAGAACTAAAATTCCACCCGCCAGGAGAAATCCAGCGATCGGGCCAGCCGCAGAGATGATGATCTGACTGCGCGGCGATCGATCACAATCATCGCACGACGACAGGCCCCCCATTCCGTAAAGTGTGATCCGCGGGCGGCCGCCATAATGGCGTTGGAGGACCGCATGCCCTAATTCGTGGACGAGAATCGAAACAAAGGCCACTGCGACCCAAATCAACGTCTCCACGGGATCGGCTTGCCCACCACCAAAACCACCCATCCCGAGGATCAGAATCACTATCCAAAAAAATGGATGGACCCGAATCGGAAAGCCAAACAGCCTGAAATGGAGGTCTGCCGGCGTCGGAGGTGGTTCGCCAAGAATCATGCGGTCAATTGCTGCCAGACCCGCTACCATCACCGGCGGCGGAGATTTCAAGTTTTTCGTACACCGGTCTCAAGGAGTGCCTTCAGAAGTCCAGGTGATCATTTTCCCATCCCCGCCTAGGCCGCGCCGCGGCACGCCTCTTCTAACCGCGTTGCGAACGGAAACTGGGTCTGTAACGGCTTGGCCGGGCCGGAAGAGAGCGCATCAAGCACATACTCGGCGGCTCTACCCGACGCGCCACCATGACCCACATGATCCTTCAATGCACACAGTTCGGCAACCCGCTCGTTACGTTTCGCTGGATGCTTCAGCCATTCAACCACATGCCCGGAAATCTGCTCAGTGGGGTCCTCCCATGTCAGGTACTCCGGCATGAGGACATGTTGATCACGGGGATCGTGCGGGTCATACAGCCCCACCTCTCGTGGAAACCGGTCGGGTGCCGTCAGCAAGTTCACCAGGGTGATGTAGCGGACCTTGCGGCCAAATCGCTGTACAAAAAAGGCCAGACGCGAAATGTGATACAGAATGACCGTCGGAGTCGTATGGTACAACAACTCCAGCGAAACGCTGCCCGAAACTGCCATCGCGCAGTCGGCGGCCTGAATGAGTTCGCCAGTCCGGTCGATATAGACTTCAACTGGCAAATCGATTCTTTGGATCATCGCCTTGGCACGTTCCGCCAGGCTCGGCTTGAACGCCGCAATCACAAAGCGAACATCGGGCACCTGGCGGTGGACAGCTTGAGCGGCTTTCAACAGCCATTTCAGGTTGTGCTTCACTTCCTGGGTTCGTGAGCCGGGCAAAATCACCACCAATTGCCCTGGCGCTGCCCGCATTTGTTCAATAAATGCTTCGTCAAGTTGTTCTTGTTGCAATTGGTCAAAATAGGGATGCCCTAAATAAGTTGCCGGGCACCCCCGCTCCTGGTACCACTGGACCTCGAAGGGAAGTTTACAGAGCACGTGATCGACGTAGCGACGCATTTTCCGAACGCGCCAACTCGCCCAAGCCCACAATTGGGGTGTGCCATAATAAAAGACCGGAATGCCATGCTTTTTGGCCCGCCTGGCGATCCACCAGTTGAAGCCCGGATAGTCAATCAATACCACGGCATCAGGCCGCTGGTGGCGAAAATAGCGATCTGCCCGGCTCACAAGATCCCAAAAACGGTGTACGTTCAGGATCACCCGCAGGAACCACATCACCGCAAGCGCGGTGAGATCCTCGTACAGATCGCAGCCGGCCCTGCGCATACGTGGCCCACCGTAACCGACCACCTCAATATCAGCCTGCCGAGCGCGGAGTTCATGAATCAGGTTGGCCCCATGCAGGTCGCCACTCGGTTCACCAACGGAAAAGAAGATCTTCATAACGGGGTGCCGGTAGTATTGGAGTCAGGAAGAACGTGTTTGAGATGGCCCAACCAACGAGGCAGGCTCCAGGAGCAGTACCCACGGGTGAACGAACTCGGGTCAGAGACTATCCCAAAATCACCGCTAGCAAGAAAGAGAAGTTTTCAGCTAGCTGAAAACTGTTTTCGCTCCTGTTTGGGCGGCGCCGCGCCTCCCCAGACTTCTCTAAAACGAGCATTTGGCACCGTATCGCAGGCCCTTCCTTTACTTGATCCAGCGCGGTGAGTCGAAACCTGCCGACTCAATTGTTGAGTGCCGCAGTTCGTCGAGGCGAAAAGTCATCGCTCCGGCAAGCAGCAGGCAGGCGGCTCCTAGCAGGAAGACAGTTTCGAAGCCGATGGGACGTATGAGCCAACCCATCAGCGGCCCGCCAATGACTACCGGCACCGCCAGGCACAGTCCCACGGTGCTGAGATAACGGGGATGAAACTCGCCCGGCACGATTTCCAGCGTGTAATTGTTGATCAGCTTGATGGTAATGGGCATCATGCCGATAGGCACAAAGACAAGCCAATAAAGTTGCTGAGTCATCTCGGACTCAATCCGCGTCATTAAAAACGCGCATAACGGAGCCAGCGCGGTGCCAAAAACCGTGACTTTCAAAGCGAGTCGATTCCCATACCGATCAGCCAAGGGACCAGCGATCAAACTGGCAAGCATCGTGGCTCCATTCTGAGCACAAATCCAAAAGACCAGGTTGTGATGGGCAAGCCCCAGCCGGTCACGTCCCATCGCCTGATAGTGGGGAAACATCATGAAGGCAACACTGTACAAGGCAGCCACAACCGCAAGACGACGGAAACTGTGGTCCGTGACCAGAATCGACCATGATTCACGAAAGTGGTTGAACGGATGGATGGGGGGCTGTTGGTAATTATCGGGGGACTCCCGCAGGGCCAGCACGGCGATCCCCGCAAGCAGGAACGCGAGGGCTGGCATCCCAAAGATCCAACCGAAACCGCCATCGGGCAGTCGCAGCCAGCCGGGCATCAACAGGGCTACGGCGGTGATCGCCAGGGAGGCTCCCACGGTCATCGAAACGGTCAGCAATCGCCCACGGAGGTTAGCCCGAATCAGTTTTCCCTGGAGTGTTTGCTCCGTGAACTGGCTGATACCAACGAAGATGAAGAATGACGCGTAAAGCAACAAAGACAACCACAGTACCCACACAGAAACGGCGCCCTGCTCTGACCGCCAAACACCGGTCAGCCAGATCAATGAGAGTATGGCAAAGGGGCAAGCTTTGAACAGGCAACAAACCAGTAGGATCCGCTTCTTGAGGGGTGTTATCTTAAGTCGACGTGCAAACAGCGCTGGCGGAATGGCCAGGCCAAGGCGGTTGAGGACTGGCAAGAAACCGCGTATCACGGGCCCCCCCCCGATATAGTCCATAAACGCGGGGATGATGATGCTCTCGGTCTTGAATATCCAACCAACGCGTTGGGTCACCTGATAGAGCACCAGCAGGAAAAAATTCCGTGGCGAATGCTTAGGCAAGTTTGTTTTCTGTTGACTACCCATCCAAGAACATCTCGAGGTAGCTGCGTCTTTCCCCCGATCCAAGTCCCAATTCGTCGGCTAGAGCTGCGATAATTCGTTTTGCGTTGTCGACTTCGCCCTGATCGACCGTAAGTTCCAATTCCACAAAGGTTCCCACATCCAGAATCTCGTCGATACAACCCACAACGGCATGACCGGCACTGGGAAGCGAAAAGGTCCGCCGGGACTTGCAAACCCTGCCCACCAGCGTGAATCCTAGCGCCACAAGCAACCTGGTGAAATCTGCTGCCGCGGCTGCACCGGGCGTGAGCGGCAGCTCGAGTTCTTGACGGGTCTTGGTAACCCGATCGACTTTGGGCCCTTTGTACGTGACGAAGTTCAGCTCGGCAACCTGACGAATGCGGAATGCCTCATCGGTCTCCGCAAATTCTCGGGAGGGATGGTTGAAATAGGAATCGATTTGGTGTTGAACCGGACCGAGGGGGATCCCGCGCTGCTGAAGTTTCTGCTCAAAACCAGCCGGGTTCTCCAGGCGGTGCTTTTGTTCGACTTCGTATTGCATGGGAATGAAACCTGTGTTTCCAGATTTCCGAATTATTGCGCCCCCGGCGATCAAGATAACCGAGTCGCGTCTTCGCAAAGGTAGGTCGTCTGGTCAATCACCGTACCAGGCTTGACCCGCCGGACAACATCCATCCCGTCGAGTGCCCACAGCGGGCTGATTTCGACGGCTACATCCCCGGCGACCTGAATTCCGGCTTCCTGCAACCAATGGTGGTACTGGTTGATCATGAAACGTTGCACGTATTCAGCCGTGTCACGTTCAGCACCAGGTGCATTCTTGAGTGGTGCAAAACAATCTTCTTCAGCATATTCCACGATCAACGCGTTTTCAGCATGTGGGAGCAAATCAAAAATAAAGCGTTCGAATTTAAGGGCATTCGGTTGGTTTGGTTGGACCACTTTTCCTTCGTCACCGAGGTAGGTCACTTTTTTTCGGGCGGTGTGAAACGGCAGTGCGTCACTGAGTGAGAGTGATCGTTCGAGAAAATCCACCGAAAATATATGCACGGCGATGCTGCCTGCCCAGAATTGAAGTGATCCATCCTCCGCCCGTCGTTCGGCAACATCGGCGGGAAAATCACTGTATTCGATAATCTGTAACCGCTTATCGATCCCCACAAAATTACCGACCTTATCGGTCGGTTGCTGCTTGGCAACCGCCATCGAGGTGAGTTCTGAATTGGCCAACAAATGACACCCGATGAACTCCGCATCACAAACTGGCACGAGCGGGTTATCGACCTGAAAATAAAAAAGTTGCTCAATGCCACGCCGGCGCATCGATTCAATAGCCCCACTCCTGGCAAGAGCACCCACGGCACCCCCATGCCCATCGGGACTCAAGAAAAGCGTATCTTTGGTGGCCAAGAGCAAATCACCCGTAAACGCATCGACAACCGGCATGGTTCCCTGACAGAAGAGAAAGATGTCTTCCTCAGTCATTCCAAAGTAGTCGTTCTCCGCCAGGAACGCCGATTGCTCCTCAACAGTGACCGGGCTGTTCATCAAATAAAGCGGGATTGACTTTTGATGTCGCCGAGCCGCTGCGCGGATCTTTTCGATGTGGATTTGCAAGAGCGAAGCCCCCGACACCGGCCCGATGGGATAGAGACCCTTGGGGCGATCGAACCCGAGTCGGCTCCCCTGTCCTCCGGCGGTCATCAGAACGCCAACCTTGCCTTCATCAAGAGCTTGCCCACCTCGCTGGCGGGCCTGTTTGGCGGTCCAGCCAAATTCCGTTTTATCGTGACTCCGCCGCGAGCTAAGTCGCAACGCTGGTGGTGGCTCCGCTTGCCGGGCCAAATCGGCCCAATCCTCTTCCTCCACAACCGCCTCGCAAAGTCGTGCCAGCTGACCCAGGTCAATGTTCTCAAGCTGGGATGCCAGCCTGGTACAACTCGCTTCGTCGAGATCTTTGTAAAGCCGGATAAGCCGCTGTTGCCCATAACGATTTAAACGGTTAAGTAGCTCTTGGCGGTCAACCATCGTCATCACTTCAAAGTAGCTTTCCAGTGGCTCGAGTTAAAAAATAAAACCCCGCACCCAGGCATAGGCAAGTAAACAAAGCAGAGGAAATATCACGAACACAATCCCGTAGGTCAACAACGAAGTCCAGACGTGACGGGGCCAGCGGGCCATGGGAGTCGATCCGAAAGTTAGCGTGGTTGGCAGACCTGCAGGCAGCTTGCGAGGTCACCACCTGTTGGCTGCGGCGGTGTGAACTGCCCCGCCTGCAGAACCGCCGTCAAGTCAAAATCCAAAGCAACTCGGTATCCGGGCAACTCGGTATCCGGGCAACTCGGTATCCGGGCAACTCGGTATCCAGGCAGTTCAGCAGTGATTATCGGTCCCTCACCGAGGAATAGCTACCCCTCAAATTATGGCAAACCTGTCTTGCGGTGCGTACCCAGCGTGTTAGCCCGTTGCTCGCCAACTAGGCAACACGATATACTCAGGCTGTTGTATCATCACTTGGTTAGCAGAACGGGGAACAAGTCGGTGTGGTAAATCGGCCTGGTGGTTGATCACTTCCGAACCCATCCATTCCTGAACCAATAATTTTCTCGCGCAAGTATCTCCCGACTCTTTGGAGGAGCACATTCGTGACAAACGGTAAGTATTTCTTTACGAGCGAAGCGGTCAGTATGGGGCATCCCGACAAACTGGCCGATCAAATTTCTGATGGTGTGCTGGACGCCATTTTCGCCCAAGATCCCTACAGTCGTGTCGCGTGCGAAACCCTTGTCACGACAGGTCTGGTTGTCATTGCAGGCGAAATCACAACCAAGGCAACCGTCGACATGCAGCAGATTGTCCGCAACGTGATCCGCGGTGTTGGCTACACCGAAGCATCGATGGGTATTGGTGCCGATCACTGCGCCGTGATGGTCACCATCGACGAGCAGAGCCTCGACATTAAAAGAGGGGTGGATGACGATGCCAAAAGCGGAAAGGAGATCGGTGCCGGGGACCAGGGACTGATGTTTGGGTACGCCTGCAACGACACTAAAGAGTTGATGCCGCTACCGATTGCACTCTCACATCGCATTATCAATCGCCTGACCAAGGCACGCCAAACTGGTGCCGCGGACTGGCTCCGACCTGATTCGAAGAGCCAGGTCACGGTGGAATTCGATGGCAATACTCCCGTACGCGTCGATACGGTCGTTGTTTCAACCCAGCACGCACCCCATGTTTCGTATGAACAGATCCATGCCTACATCATCGAAGAAATTGTTAAACCGTCGCTCGGTGAATGGTGGAACGAAGATATCAAGCACTATATCAACCCCACGGGCCGCTTCGTTGTGGGTGGACCTCACGGTGACTGCGGCCTGACCGGTCGGAAGATCATTGTCGACACCTACGGCGGTTGGAGCCGGCATGGAGGGGGGGCCTTCAGCGGCAAGGATCCCACCAAAGTTGATCGTAGCGGTGCGTACATGGCACGCTACATCGCGAAAAACATCGTGGCAGCCAAACTTGCTGACCGTTGCGAGGTCCAACTTGCATACGCGATCGGGATCTCTGATCCAGTGAGCGTGCGAATCGACACCGAGGGCACCAGCACGGTTGGCAGTGAACAACTCGTAGAGCTCGTGAGGGAACATTTCCCACTCACGCCAGCAGGAATCATCAAATACCTGGACCTCCGCCGTCCCATCTTTCAAAAAACGGCCGCGGGCGGCCATTTTGGCCGCGACGAACCCGAGTTCACTTGGGAAAAAACCGATAAGGCGGGCGAGTTGGCCGCCGCCATCGAAACGGTTGCCAAAGCAACCTGACTGGCCAAAGTCGGCTCATCTGAGCACCTGAGTCAAACTCGTGGAGACCTGCCCGATCCTCCCGATCACCGCTCGACTGCCGCGGAGATCACTGCATACTACGCTCCGGCTTGCATTGTTTCGTACGTGGTGGTGGTCTATAATCCGCCCGCAGAGGGGTCGGAACCGAGGGCTATTTGTAAGGAATTCGAACAGGGGGCTATCCATTACGTCCGACTATCGTGTTGGTCTCGGGGAAGATACCCACCGGCTTGGCTCGCCCGAGCCAGGGTCAACCGGGCAGTTACGGCTGGGCGGAATCGATATCCCACACGACCAATCCCTGGTCGGACACAGTGATGCTGACGTCTTGCTCCACGCAGTGACCGATGCTTTGCTTGGTGCCGCCGCCTTACCGGACATCGGACAGTTGTTTCCCAACACGGACGAAGCCAATCGTGACCGAGACTCGGCTGAGATGCTCACCGCGGCAACTGTGAGGGTCGCCGACACTGGTTATACCGTGGTCAATCTCGACTGCGTGATCGCTGCCGAGCGTCCCAAACTTGCCGACTATAAAGACGCGATCCGCCACCGTATCGCCAGTATCCTGCGGATGAATCCCAACCAGATTGGGCTGAAAGTGAAGACCGGAGAACAGGTTGGTCCGGTCGGCCGCGAAGAAGCAATCGAAGCCCGTTGTGTTGCCCTGCTATCAAAGCATGAATGACAACTTGGAATCCCGCTTTCTGGTCACCGCAAACTTAAGTTAGCATGCCAGCTTCAACTATCCTTGCCAGCTCAATGAATGTTGAAATGGAATCCCAGCCGACGATCCAAATCTACGACACACTCACCAAACAAAAACAACCGTTCGACACCGTCGAACCTGGCAAAGTCGGAATCTACCTCTGCGGACCCACCGTTTATGACCAGGCGCATATTGGGCACATGATCGGTCCAGTCATCTTCGACTGCATCAAACGGTACCTCACCTACTGCAATTTCGATGTGACCTGGGTCGTCAACATTACCGATGTCGATGACAAATTGATTAAGAGGGCGACCGAACGCGGTATTTCGATGCTCGAAGTGGCAAATGAGAATGTTGTCGACTATCAGCAGAATCTCGCCGCGCTGGGCGTCAACCAGATTGATCACTTTCCCCGCGCAACCGAATGCATGGCAGATATTATCGCCTTCATCGAATTGCTCGTAAATCGAGGCTATGCCTACGAATCCAAAGGCGACGTCTACTTTGATGTGAGCAAAGACACCGGTTATGGCAAGTTGTCAAACCGGAGTATCGACTCGATGCAAGGCGAGGGAGGCGACACTGCAGCACTCAAACGGCAACCAGCCGATTTCGCCGTCTGGAAAGCCGCCAAACCCGGCGAGCCCTCCTGGGAAAGCTCCTGGGGAGCCGGGCGGCCTGGCTGGCACATCGAATGCTCCGCCATGAGTAAAAAAATTCTCGGCGAAACGTTCGACATCCACGGCGGCGGGCTCGACCTCGTCTTTCCCCATCACGAAAACGAAATCGCCCAAAGCGAGTGTTGTCATAGTAAACCGATGGTTCGCTATTGGGTTCACAATGGACTTCTTCGCCAGACAAGCAGCAGCGGTAAAATCGGAGGTCGTGGCGAACGTGAAGGGGCCCCAACTGACGACCAGGTCGGGGGTAAAATGAGCCGCTCTAAGGGCGCTGGAGGCCTCGCTGAGCTGATCGCACGACAAGGTGGTGAACGAATCCGGTTTTTCCTCCTGCGGACCCATTATCGCAGTACCGTACTGTTCGATGAACCATCTATCGAAGAGGCTGGTACCGGTTTGGAGACGTTCTACCGACTCTTCAAACGATATGAACGCATTACCGGAAATAACTTTTATGCCCTCAATGCCCCACACTATCGAGAAAAACCCCAAGTTGCTGACGCGGACAATGCGACCTTGCAAAGTGCCCACCAATGTCGCGAACGATTCCTCAAGGCAATGGACGACGACTTCAATACCGGGGGTGCCATCGCCGAACTGTTCGAGCTTGCCAAAGTAATCAACAAGTTTTGCGATGCGAAAAATCTGGAAACAGCCGGCGACGAGCATCCCGATGCGATTTCCGAGTTGCCCCAACTCCTGATCGTACTTAAGGAGTTGGCCTCCGTGCTCGGCCTGTTTGTTTCACCACTGGAAGCCATGTCGGGAAGCTCCGACGACTTGTTGCATCAGGTCATGGAACTCGTGATCGAACTCCGGACAGTTGCCCGGAAAAACAAGGATTTCACGACTGCCGACACCATTCGAGACGGGGTCGCTGGGGCCGGCTTGGCTCTTGAGGACCGGCCCGGTCGAACAGAATGGACCGGAGGTCACGCTGATGCGTTGGATCCCATGGTTCAACTTTTGATCCAAATCCGCCACGACGCCCGAAACAAAAAGGATTTCGCTACCGCCGATACCGTTCGTGATCGACTCCGAGAAATTGGCGTCACGCTCGAAGATCGGTCAGGCGGCACAGAATGGTCCCCGGCATGACTGCCGGCCATCGATTCCCAGCCAGATTGTTGTGGCCGGTACGCGTTGCGGACATCCGCCAGCCACTTTCCCAACCCATTACTCCCCGGATCTATGCGCATTCTCGGAATCGATCCTGGCCTGAACATCACCGGTTACGGAGTCATCGACATCCAAGACCGTCAACTACTATTGGTTGAGGCCGGCGTTGTTTGTAGCAGGCAGGCCGACACCCTTGCTCAACGCGTTGCCGAAATCCACGCTGGCGTGACCGATGTCATCAGCATCCTTAAACCTGACAGCATGGCACTCGAACAGATCTACTCCCATTACAAACGACCCCAAACGGCAATCTTGATGGGCCACGCCCGCGGTATCATCTGTCTTGCAGCAGCCCAGGCAGGTATCGATGTTCAAGATTACGCAGCAACACAAATCAAGAAAATACTTACCGGAAACGGCCGGGCACCAAAATCGCAAGTCCAGTTAGCTATCCAGCGAGAACTGGGGCTCTCCCGGCTACCCGAACCACCCGATGTGGCGGATGCCCTGGCAATTGCCCTGACTCATATCTGGATCGGAAAACTCCAGCCGCAAACTTGATTCGCAAGCTCCCCCTGTCGAGACTGGCCATGAGCAAGCCGACACAAAGCAACGGCTCAACGGAGGCCCATCAAACCACACACACCCCGTGTCAAGTTGCCCCATAGTTTGTGATAAACTTGGTACACCCTTGACGTCACCTGATACGCCCGTAGATCTCTGGAACCCCACAATCAACCACCACCCTGCAACCAATGATCACTAAAATTACTGGCACACCGGTCGTAATCGCTGCAGATACACTTACGCTCGCAATCGACGCGTTTGAATACGAAGTGTTGATCCCCGAATTCACACGTCGCCATCTCCAGAACCAAATTGGCCAGCCCATCAGCTTGCACACCATTGAGTACCTGGAAGGGAACCCGATGCAAGGAAGGCTGGTTCCCAGGCTCATCGGGTTTTTAAGCAGTATTGAACGTGAATTCTTTCAGCTGTTTTGCGAAGTGGATGGGGTTGGGGTGAAAAAAGCGCTTCGGGCCATGGTCCGTCCCGTCCAAGAAGTGGCGACGTTGATCGAAGAACAAGATGCGAAGGGACTCGCCGCGCTCCCCGGCGTTGGCCCGGCCACTGCGGAACGGATTATCGCCAAGCTCCGCCGAAAGGTACCAAAATTTGCCCTGCTGGTGGCCCGTGACACTCCAGCTACGACGGACGTTGAACGAGATTTGCTAAGTGAAGCGTTCGAAATCCTGCGTGTCCTGGGGCATAGCGAACCCGAAGCACGCCGACTGCTCGACGACACCGTGGCTAAGAAAAAAAATTACAAAAATGTCGACGCTTTGCTCCACGCCGTCTACGAAAAACAAAACGCCTAGCACAACTGTTCCGGCACCAGCTGAGACCTCACCGGTTCAAAACATCGTCTGAATCTGGCGGCCCGTGAAAGAGATGACCGCATGAGCGACGTGAGTTCGACACCCACGGTTTGGCTCGCTGTCTGGCCTTGGCTTCGCACGATCTTAATCACCTCCCTTGGGTTGCTCTTGGTAATGACATTCCTGGAACGCTGGCTCGTCTACCCTGCCCCACCAGTCGATCGCGGAGATTGGCAACCCCTGACTTTGCAGCATGAAGATGTTTGGTTTACGGCGCCCGACGGCACCCGTTTGCACGGCTGGTTGTTCCGTCACCCGGATCCCCAGACCGCGATCATCTATTGCCATGGCAATGGCGAACACGTGGCAGATAACGCAGAACTTGTGGCCAGAATGCGTGATCAACTGCAGGCAACTCTGTTTATTTTTGACTACCGCGGATATGGAAAAAGTGCCGGGGTTCCCAACGAGGCTGGCGTGATTTCCGATGGGCTTGCTGCGCAGCGATGGCTGGCCAATCACCTGCAGTTGGAGACCAGTGATCTTGTCCTCATGGGACGGTCCCTGGGGGGAGGTGTCGCAACGGCCATGGCCGCCGAACAAGGCGCACGGGCATTAATCCTGGTGAGCACTTTTGGTAGAATGACGGACGTAGCTGCCGCACACTACCGGTGGCTTCCGGTGCGACTCCTGATGTGCAACCGCTACGACTCGATCGCCCGCATTCAGCAGTACAAGGGCCCCCTCTTGCAAAGTCATGGGACAGCCGACCAGATTGTGCCCGTTGAAATGGGGCGGCAGTTGTTCGACGCCGCGCCAACTTCGAACAAGGTTTTCTACGAACTCCCGGGATACGGGCACAATGATAATCCACCAGCTTCGTTTTACCACAATTTGGCCGAGTTTCTCGCCGCCAACACCGCTCACCGGCCCTGATTACATCCCACCCAAACCGATCGCAGGAAACACCCATCCAACCGGTCCTGAAAGTTCAAACCGTGGCATTTTCGTATCCGTATCTCTCGCTGTATGCGCGACACTCGTGGGCGATCAAATCGCGCAACTCGGAATCGACCTCGAAAGCGTTCTTGCGATAGTTTTTGTTTTCGTCGACATAAGCCTCTAAATGCGGGTAAATGGTGGAAATGTCCCCCAACGACAAATGCTCGTAAAGGTCCACAACGGTATCGACCATGTGGGCCGTCAAATCTTCGAAGCGAACCTGGTAGAACTGGCTTGCAGGAATCAACGAACGCTGCTGCTCGAAACTGATATCCATCCGCCGAAAATTATCGAGAACATACTCCGTTAAATCATCTCGCAAATGGACACGTACTCCCGATACCTGGCCAAGACGACGCCACGTGAGAATTGTGGATGGAATCATCACCTGCGGATCACGCACCAGATGGATGAACCGCGCCCCGGGAAACATCTCCAGCAGGGTCTTGATACGAGCAGTATGGGTGGGAGACTTCAGCACAAGGGTGCGGGGATCGCGTAACGACACGCGTTTCATGAACCGCAAAAGTCCTTCTTTCCAACGCGTTAACTCCGCTTCGTCAATTCCCGACAGGTCCAAGTAGTTGTCGAAGGGACATGGTCGGTCAGGGTACATCCAAAAGAGGTAGGGAGACCGAATACCCTGATTGCACAAAGCAAACTCGTCCTCCTGCGGATGCCCCCAGCCCACCGGCATGTTGTCCATGGGACGGCGCTGCGGTAGCAACCAGTTCAGCATCCGCGGCAGAATTGCAGCACTGATCAAAAAATGCGCCGGTGCAAAGCACTGATAGGTCGAGGGATAGCTGAATTGCGGATCGCGCACCAGCAACTCATGCAGCAACGTCGTGCCAGTCCGCCAATGACCCAAAATAAAAACTGGGGGATGTCGCAACTCACTCTCACGCACACGGCGTCCGTACAACAGCCTATCCATGGAATTCAAACTTGAATTCAGGATGCCAGCCAGAAGAATGGTGATTAGCCGGTCGGTTCGCCGCCACGAGAAAGAACCTCCATTACGAATCCACATTTCCAACGAAGTGCCAATCGGCATACCGTGCCAGGCGCCCAATGCCACCCTTGGATAATCCATTCCCGCGACGTCTTTTTTCTTACCAATCGACATGGCAAAGTCTTATCCCAATCCCTGCGACAGCAGCGAATCCCCAAGGGGGGCTGCCTGGCATGATAGCTTACGTCCCTACAATCCAATTCTTGCCGGCCCGGATGTGAGCTTTGTCGCTGCAAAGCCGATAAGCTCCTTCAGAGACCATTGTGAGGGCTTGACAACCGAAGAGCCCACCCCAACCACTGAAAAAAGGCCCAAAAAGGGTCGATAGACTCCTGAAAAGGTAATCTCTGGCAAATTGAGCAGTGGCCCCTTTCGCAAGCCCCCTGGACCGTTTATCATCAAATCTTTCCTAAACCTCCGATGCCCCGCCAATTCACCATTCTGGGTGGTCCTCCGCTTCGCCTTCGAATTTTACGGTTGAACCACCTAGGCGAGCCCCGCCAACCCACGACACCATCAACACCAAACGAAAGTCATTTTTGGCTTTGTGTGGAAATCGCAAATTAGCGAATTAACCTGACGTGCTCATCCAAGCTATAGAACGTCGTTGTGTTTATCCCGCCCCATCAAAGGGCCGTGGCGATTGGCGCCCAGCATGGTTACGGCCACAAAACGTGTGGTTTCGGTCCGCGGATGGCACCAAAATCCACGGTTGGTACTTACCCAACACCCGAAGACTCCCCATTACCGGTGCCCAAAGACTCATCGTGTTCTGTCACGGCAATGGAGAACATGTCGCCGATCAGGCCAATCTTATTTTCCGTATTCAATCCCGTTTGCAAGCCACGGTTTTTGTCTTTGATTACCGGGGATACGGGAAAAGTCGCGGAAAGCCATACGAGGGGGGCTGCATTGCTGATGGCATGGCCGCCCACCAATGGCTCGCTCGGCGGGAGGGTGTACTTCCAGAGAACGTGATCGTCATGGGGAGATCGCTCGGTGGTGCCATCGCCACTGCCATCGCGGCCGAGCAGGGAGCCCGTGCACTAGTGCTGGAGAATACATTTTCTTCGCTCAATGACACGACCCGGGCACTCTGCCCCTGGTTTCCGCTCCACTGGTTCATGCGCAACCGCTACGATTCGCTGAAACGAATTCAGCAATACAACGGTCCTGTTTTTCAAAGCCACGGTACGGCCGATCGGATTGTCCCGCTTGAGCTCGGTCTCAAATTGCACGAAGCGGCTCCTTCCGAAAACAAACAGTTTTACGAGGTCTCTGGGAACGGGCATCTCGAATCGCAGCCTCCCAGTTATTATGTTGCGCTCGATCACTTCCTGACCCGCCTTGAGCAAAATGTGGATGATGTGTGTGAACCGCTCAGTCGCACGTCGCCCCAACTTGTCTTCTGACCCACGCGGGATCGCTCCATGGGTCTGGCCTGGCCCCGCTTGCCAAAAGGCAAGCGTGACTCTTCGCGCGGTGTCCAAAACAAGTAAAACCCTCCCGTGCGAAACGTCGGTCTTTCCCGGTTGGCCATCCTCCCGGCTGTGATACCGCCATGACGACCCGTCCCAGATCCCCGCATTCGGCACCGCCCAGGACTGTGTAAACCTGGACCCAGCTGCCCAACACGCGGTTCTTGCTACGAAGCCCGCCCAAATCCGGGGGCATTGGCCGGTATCCATCGACCGGTTGGACCGTTCGACCGCAACTTCTCCATTGGCATCCGGGGGGAGTCTTGCCGCCGGAGTTCACCTGTTCCGGGTCGCTAAAAATCTGCTATAGTAAGGCTCCAATAGCGTACAAAAGTACACCGACTTTAGGCAGTCAGCCCCGATGCCTCGGAAAACCATCTTGACCCCCTTGGACAACACTCGCAACGAGCCAACTCGGCCGGATGCAGCCCGCAATCGCAAGACGTCGGATGACGATTCCACTCCAAGCCGGGAGAACGGAGAATTCGCGTTGCGACCAAAGTCGATGGCGGAAATGGTTGGCCAACGAGAAGTTTATGAGCGGCTCAAAATCGCCGTTGATGCTGCCAGAATTCGCAACGAACCTCTCGGGCACATTCTTCTGGATGGCCCTCCAGGGCTTGGCAAGACGACGTTCGCAACCTGCATTCCACGCGATCTCGGTGTTACTTTGCAGATTGCCAGCGGGGCAACACTGGCTGCCCCGAAGGATCTATTGCCCTACCTCACCAATGCCGAGGCGGGTTCGGTCTTATTTATCGACGAGATTCATCGGCTACCCATGGCGGTCGAAGAATTCATGTATCCAGCGATGGAGGATTTTCGCGTCGACATTACACTGGGTGAAGGCGTGAACGCCCGAACCGTGAATATGAATCTCCGCCCATTCACGTTCATCGGCGCGACAACTCGCACCGGCTTGCTCTCGGCCCCGCTGCGCGACCGTTTTCAAATCCGGGAGCACCTCGGTTTTTACAGTGTCGTTGAACTTACGGAAATTGTTTGTCGCAATGGTGAAAAGCTCAAGGTTCCGATTGACGATGGAGCGGCGATAAAGATTGCTGATTCAAGTCGGGGTACACCACGGATCGCCAACAATCGGCTGCGTTGGGTGCGCGACTATGCAACCAGTCGGGCAGACGGATTCATCACCCTGGACATTGCCAACCGCGCCCTGAAGATGCTCGGTATTGATGAACTTGGCCTCGACCCCCAGGATCGCAAATACCTGGAGACACTACTCCGCGTCTTCCAGGGAGGCCCAGCCGGAGTCGAGGCGATCGCCTATACCATGAACACGGCGACCGACACGCTCTCCGATGAAGTGGAGCCATTTCTCCTGCGAACCGGTCTGTTGGTTCGCACACCAAGGGGCCGCAAACTGACGGCCCGTGGGTATGAACACCTGGGGAAGGCCCCACCGGAAAAAAACGACCCCGATGACGAAGGCAAACGGTTACCACTGTTCGAGTAAACCACCAGACAAAACCACCAAAGTGGGTGCAGAGTCTACCGAGGACGGGTAATTCCGTTTGTCGGTCTGGACTCCCTTGCTACAATCACACCGATATTGCGCTAACATGGATGGTTGCCCGAGAGCCGCAACGCTCGAAAAGGCTCTGGCAGCCAAGCTCCTGCCGACAAGTCGCGAAAACGGCGCTCCTTTTTTCAGCGCAAGCAGCTAGTCAATCTGGCAATCCCGGGCTAGTTGACCGACGTCTCAACCAACTCCAGGTTGACATGGACCTGGGCCGTCACGTCGTCGCCACGAAAAGTTCCAATGATCGGAATCGTCAGCTCTGGTGACGCGGAGGCAGCCACAGCCAGATGGCGATCGGCAACTGCTAATCCGTTCGTGGGGTCGTAACCTCGCCAGCCAGTTCCGGGCAGATAGACTTCGGCCCAGGCATGAAGATCCCGCTGGACCTGGTCGGCGTCTCCTTCCTGGTAACCACTTACGAACCGAGCAGCCAATCCCAGTACGCGGCAAGCATCGATGAACAAAACGGCAACATCACGGCATGCCCCACACCCCATTTCCAACGTAACCGCGGGCGCATGAGGTGGGCCCTCCTCCCGGCGAATGATTTCGAACTGATCGTGAATGACGTCGCATAGTCGACGCAAAAAAGGAATGACCTGCCCATGAGTCGACTGGTGGATCTGCTCGGCAAAATCTGCCACCGATCGGCCACGCTTCTGACCTGACTGCCGTTGACGCAGATGAGCCAGGGCGTTCGTTTCACCCACCAGGTACTCAACGGGAAAGCGATTATTACTGGGCGTCAACAAATAATCGTAGGGATTCTCCCGTATCGTTTCGATTTCAATCTCAGCCCGGATGCGGAGGTGGTCATAGAGTCCGTTAAACCACGCAATGGCAACATTGTTTCCTTCGGCATCAAGCGTATTCGTCAAACCAACTGGTTGCGGCTCGACGGTCAGCATGAATCTTTGGAGTCGTTGCCCGCCGTCGTCCCGTGGTCGCAATCGCAACTGGTGTGGTTCCAGAAAGACCGGACGCGAAAAGCAATATTCTGTCAAATGGTCGATTTGGTAGTACAAGGCGAAACCCTTCCGAAGTACAAATCACGAAACCGAGCCCATCTTTCCTTATCGACGCAACCGCTGCCACAGTCCCTGATAACAGTTATCTTCAGACTTGGTCCTTCCGCATGCAATGAACACACGCTCAACTTTTCTTGCTGGATGATGCGGGCAACGTACCTGTTGCCGGCAACTTCACAAGTAACGACTCAGCCCAATCGAGAGACAGTTCGTGAACCGAGTTTCGCAATCGGTCCTGCCACCACGCAGAAATCTCCATCAGATCATGCTTCTCAAAACGTTGTGATATCATGCGAAACGATCCCGCCATGTACAAGACGATATCCACAGGCAGGTCGACATCAGCAGCACTGATTCGCGTAGAACCAAATGCCAAGGCTCCCACTTTGAGCGCAAATGCAACCGAATCGGAGAACTTAAGCGTGCGATCTAACACCGGTTTTCCGTAACCGCTTGCTCCAATGATTTGATAAGGCGAACCCTCACCAACGTCGACCCAATTCCCCTCGGGATAAATCATGTAGAGCTTGTGTTCTGCATCCCCCGCAAGCTGACCTCCAACCAGTCCGTGCATATTGAAAGTCAACCCGGACTCGTTCAATGATTCTTTGTCTTCCTTCGATACCCGCCGCACCTGTTCGGCAAACAGATTCACGACCTTGAAAATCCGGTCATACTGCATTCCCTCGCCTTCGCCCATAATCTCGTCGAAGTAGGTACGCACCTTGTCGCGAACCGAGCGGAGTCCCGACGTCATTGTAAAAACCGACCAATCCTCACCCTGGCAGATCGAAACTTTACGTGCCGTGATGCATTCACTCCCGGAAGTGACACGTGTATCTGCGATACCAACCAAACCATCATGAACACGCATCCCCAAACAAAAAGTCATAAGTTGTGGCCTCAAGCAGCAAAGATCAAATTCAAGTTGCCATATCTGTCTGAAAAAAAGTTCGCCTCTGAGGAACTGGTTCCAGTTCTTGACTTCCCATCGGCGGAGCATTTGGCGAATGGTTTAAAGGTGACCAGGTAGAAATGCGCCAGGTTCACCTCACTCCTGCATCACAAAATGCAAGTCTTACGCTCGGTCATCCCATCACGGTCTCCAACGGTTGCATGTGGAAGAACGTGTCGTGCACTGCTTCACCAACCAGGTTCAGTTGCCTCTGGAAACGGTCAACGAACTCGTGCAACCCATCCGCGATCACTTCCTCAGCCTTCGTGTAGGCCAGTTCCGCCCACAACTGGCCAAGCCGTTGCTCGGACAAGTTGGAAAAACCACCGGGGACGGTGCCCGAAATGGCATGCAACGACTCGTTCGCTTGCGTCAGGCAATGGAGGACGGCACGCGGAAACTCCTGGTCGAGTACCAGAAACTCAACGACCTCAGCTGGAGTGATTCGCCCGTACCGCTGGCGATACATTTCTAAAGCACTGGCCGATCGCAGCAATGCGGCCCACTGAATGTCGTCGTAGGGGGTACCAACATCGGTCGGCTGAGGGAGCAAAATAAAATACTTGACGTCCAGAATCCGCGATGTCTTGTCGGCACGCTCAAGCATCCGAGAAAGGTGGCAAAAATGCCAGGCTTCACCATGGGTCATGGTGGAGTCTGTCACACCAGAAAACTGTTGGCCCGACATGTTAACCTGTTCAAAGAACTGATACGGTTTATCCAGCACTTGATCAAGCGATCCAAAGTCGCGAACCATCAGATAGAACTTGTTGACGTGTTCCCACATTTCTGCAGAAATAACTTCCCTCACACCGCGCGCATTTTCCCGGGCTGTCCGCAAACAGGACTGAATTGAATTGGGGTTTGTTTCGTCGAATGTGAGAAAATGAACGACCTTTTCTTTCGTGGCAGTGCCGTATTGGGCGACAAACAGTCGATCGTCCCCCGTGGTGATGACCAAAGGGCGCCACTGCTCTCCGGTCTCGCCCGGCATGTCGAGGCTAAGATTAAGATTAACAGAGATGAATCGCGCAACGTTCTCTGCCCGCTCAATGTATCGGCTCATCCAGTAGATCGAATCGGCGACGCGGCTAAGCATGGTGTTGTTTGGGGTTAAAGGATCAGTTTCCAGAAATTTTGGTCAACGCCGTACCATCAAAGGGATTTGCATGGTCACGACGCGCAACACCCGATGTTCGACCGGTTCATGTCACGACCCACGTGTCCTTACTGCCGCCCCCTTGCGATGAATTGACCACCAGCGAGCCTTTCGTCAGTGCCACGCGAGTTAGGCCACCTGGCAATACGTAGATTTCGCTACCGTAAATAATGAATGGCCTGAGGTCGACGTGCCGCCCTTGAAGGCCATCTTCGGTGAGAACCGGTACCCGAGATAAACTCAGCGTGGGCTGGGCAATGTAATTTCGCGGGTTGGCACGAATCTGGTCAGCACATGTGTCCCGCTCTTGCTTGCTCGCCATCGGGCCAATCATCAACCCATAGCCACCTGCCTCGTTGGCAGGCTTGACAACCAGGGTGTCAAGATTGGCAAGTACGTGCTGCTTTTGCGATTCTTCCCAACAAACGTAAGTCGGTACGTTGGGAATTATCGGGTCTTCTTTCAGATAGTACTTGATGATCTCCGGAACATAGGCATACGTCACTTTATCGTCCGCCACCCCGGTACCCGGTGCATTGGCCAAAGCAATTCTTCCCGACCAATAAGCTTCAAACAAGCCGGGTACGCCCAACATCGAGTCTTCACGAAAAGTAATAGGATCCAGGAAGTCGTCATCAATCCTGCGGTACAATACGTCGACCCTCTCGTACCCCTGCGTAGTTCGTTTGTAAACAAAACCATCGGCAACAGCCAGATCTCGCCCTTCGACCAGATCGATTCCCATCTGCTGCGCAAGGAACGAGTGCTCAAAATAGGCCGAGTTGTACATCCCAGGAGATAACAAAGCAACTGTCGGTGAACTGGTTTGGTCGTCCATCGTATACTGCAACGCATCCAGCAACCGACTGCAATAATCGTCTACCGGCTCGATCGATGTTTGTTCAAACAGTCGCGGAAACGTCTGCTTCATGAGCTGGCGATTCTCCAACACATACGACACACCAGACGGACATCGCATGTTGTCTTCCAAAACATACATTTGCCCATCGTGATCGCGAACAAGATCGGTTCCGGTGATGTGACACCAGACATTCTTGGGAGGCGTGAGCCCCACACACGCTTTCCGAAAACCAGGCGCTGTCGCAATTACGTATTCCGGGACGACCCCGTCCCGGACGATTTGCTGATCATGATAAATGTCCTGCATGAACGCATTCAGCGCGGTAATCCTTTGTTTGAGCCCACGCTCTAACTGTTGCCACTCTTGCCGGCGGATAATGCGAGGCACTATGTCGAAGGGTATAATCCGCTCCTCGCCCTGTTCATCCCCGTAAACAGCAAACGTGATTCCAAGCTGAAGCATCGAATGAACAGCAGCCCGCTTGCGCCGTGCAAGATCATCTGCGGAAATCGATTTCATCCGCTCGTACAGGAGACGACACTCAGAACGCGGCATACCTTGAGCATCGAACATCTCGTCGTAGAAGTTCTCCACTTCGTAGTTGTGAAAGTTGGTTGACGCCTCATCTGTCAGAGATTGCGTCTGACCACTTGCCTGCTGCTGTTGTGTCAATGACATTTTTTCACTCGTTGGCAAACATGTGCCGCCCGGGTACCTTGCCGGTCTGCCGGCAACAACTTCCACTAAATTCTTACGATCGATCAATCAATACTGTTTGAACCCCCTCCCGGACACTGCTACTGCGACGCCCGCCCACGGATCGCCGGTCCATCCTGTATCTGGCCCATCCCGGATCTCCCCTCAGAGCAACTGATCCCCTGTCAAGATACCCGATCCCCTGTCAAGATACCCGACAGATGACCGGTTTGGGAAATTCCGGTTGATTCCAATCTCGTAAAATATTTCCACGAATCTCGATGACGGGCCCGAAACCGTGAAACAACATCGGTCGTTAACGCAGAAAACCCCTCCCACAAAAAAATGACTCCCCAGCCAGCCCCGTCTTTGACTTTAGCGGCAACCGGGACCTCTTCTCCCGGAAGAGTCGAACTTGAAAAAACTGTGCCCAACAGGGCAAATTAACGAATCCCCAAGAGCTCCAGCCACACCTTCAGCTCGAAACGACTCGGACGGGAACCCCTATTCGTGAAGATCGCACATCCAACGTCACGTGCCTAGCCATCCGTCGCGTGCATTGCCACCAGAAACTGCAGCAGGCCCCGTCGACAGCCAAAATACCTCGGGCAACGATCGTCACCCGACCGCTTGCTACCGCCGAAAAACTGGTGGAGAAGTACGATTTTTGCCCTGTTTGATCGCCGCCATCCGTCTAATTAGCGCATTGGCGTGGCCCATGCCAATTGCTCAAAAACCAACCCCAACGCTACAACGGAAGGCCGGTTTCTTGCCAAATTTTGTCGTTTGTCAAACTTTTTTGCCAAACTGGGGAATCGTCGCCGCCACCGCCCAGTGCGTTGACAATTATGGGGGCCGTCCCCTATCCTAGTAAACGCTTGCAGAACGTCGCAAAGACTTCAAAATCACTGGACTCGGATCCCATGGCCGTCCCCAAAAGAAAACATTCCAATTCACGCAGCGGTAAGCGTCGATCCCACAACGCCTTGAAAGCAAAACAGCTTCAGCCATGCGCGAAGTGCGGCCAGATGACTCTGTCGCATGTCGTCTGTCCAAACTGCGGCTCCTACATGGGTCGAACGGTCGTCGAAACTGAATAATCGGTGACCCATTCCGCCTTGGGACACAGCAAACGTGGTCAGACGACAAAGCTGGTCCAAGTGCTCCTGACAGAAGCCCAACTTCCCCCCGACAGGGCCAGGACACGTTCAAAATTGCGGGGCGGTCGCCAGGCATGCGGGGGAAAAATCGCTCAAATCGGCACGACCCCAATGGCTGAATACAGGCCGCCCACCCCGTTTTCAGGAACCTTTCTCCGACGTTAGCAACGTAAAATCGGCGCGCAAACAGGGCAACTTTGCTCAGTTGTGCTTCTTCCCGATCTTCTCCCTAAACCGAAATTCTTCCCGTTTCGTATCTATTCTCTACAAGTTGCCTATTGTTCCTATTTAGGTTATCTTTGGTACCGCCTGTTTGAGATCGGAGCCGATCTTGCCCCCCCGGGCCGGCATCTGTATTTAGCCCCTCATGAATCCTCTACCGATGAATAAATCTGCTTTTCTGTTCCCTGGTCAAGGTGCCCAAACGGTTGGGATGGCAAAATCGGTATGCGAAGAAGTCCCGTTGGCTCGGGAACTATTTGACCACGCGGCAGAGGTCCTCGGATACGACCTGTTGCAATTATGTGCCGAGGGTCCCGCCGACGCCCTTGATTCGACCGTGCATAGCCAGCCAGCTTTGTTTGTGGCGAGCCTGGCTGCATTGGAGCAGTTGAAGCGAGACCGTCCCGAATTGGTCGCCCAGTGCTCGGCCGCAGCCGGTTTAAGTCTGGGGGAATACACGGCGTTGGTATTTGCGGACGTGATGAATTTCACCGACGGTCTGCGGGTGGTACAGGAACGCGGTCAGGCGATGCAAACTGCTGCCGACAATTGCCCCAGCGGCATGGTCACTATCTTGGGCCTGGAACTTTCGAAAGTCGAATCGTTGTGTGAGATGTGTCGTGGTGATCAAACGTTGCAAGTCGCGAATTTGCTTTGCCCGAGTAACGTGGTGGTATCGGGAGAAACCGCGGCCTGCGAGCGAATCGCCACGATGGCCGAAGCGGCGGGTGCCGTTAGAGTCGTTCCGCTTCCGGTTGCAGGTGCCTTCCACACGCCGATCATGCAGTCGGCCGTCGATCGGCTCGCTATTGTGCTGAATGAAATTGAGCTGCATTATCCACGGATTCCGGTTGTTTCGAACGTGAATGCGCAACCGCACACCGATCCAGAAGAAATCCGCCGCCGGCTTGTCGAACAGGTGGTCAGTCCGGTACGCTGGGAGGACTCGATGCGGTGGCTGCTCGACGACTGGGAAATTCAAGCCTTCTATGAGATTGGCCCTGGTCGAGTATTACGGGGTCTCTTAAGGCGAATTGCCCGCAAGATTCCGTGTGAAAACATTGCGGCGTAGGTGGTTCGCAACGACAGGAACGAAACGAAATGGGACGGTCTGTTCGCCCCTGTACGGGAGTCTTTTAGGTGCTACGTACCTGGGTCGCACAGTCAACCAGGTCGCACAGTCAACCAGGTCGCACAGTCAACCAGGTCGCATAGTCAAATGGGCCATGCATAACGGTGGATACACGTATGTCTGACGAAACGAACCGTCGTATTCGGGTTGATCTTTCTGGCAAGAGGGCGATAGTCACTGGGGCATCGCGTGGCATTGGCAAGTCGATCGCGATCACTTTGGGAGCAGCAGGTGCTACCGTTGCGTGTGTTGCCCGCAATCTGGAAAAACTGCAGGAGACGGCTGCAACAATCACCCAGCAGGGGGGAACCGCTGAGGTGTATACCTGCAACGTGGTCGATACTGATGGGGTTCAAAAGCTTTTCGATGCGTTCATCGAAAAATGGGAACGGCTCGATATTCTTGTCAACAACGCTGGTATCACGCGAGATACTTTGTTACCGCGGATGAGCGATGAGGATTGGGACGATGTCCTTTCAACCAACTTGCGGTCGGTTTTTCTGTTCAGTCGGGCCGCGTCGCAGGTGATGATGCGGGCAAGAACAGGTCGAATCATTAACATTTCGAGTGTTTCGGGACGGATGGGCAACCCCGGCCAGGCCAATTACTCGGCTTCCAAGGCGGGAATTATCGGCTTTACCCAAACCGTGGCCCGCGAGTTGGCAAGTCGCAAAGTGACGGTCAATGCGATTTGCCCGGGGTTTGTGGCGACAGAAATGACCGACACACTGGGTCCTGCCGTTCTGGATGAAGTCAAGAAACGTGTGCCTGCCAGACGTCTGGGCGATTGTGGAGAAATATCCGATGCGGTGCTCTATTTAGCCAGCGATTCGGCCTCGTACATAACAGGCCAGGTATTGACACTTGATGGGGGATTGACCGCTTAAAGGGACGCCAGGACATGGGGCTCAGCCAGCCGACGATTGTCATGGCAAGCAGGTGGAGATAACCGGTCGAGGGTGAACATGCTCAACCGGGTGAACCTACGCGATCATGAGAAGCCGAGCTGCCTTAACCTAATTAGCCTAGACAGCCTGTTGATTAGCCTAGACAGCCTGTTGGAAAACGGTTATACCTTACCCTCCTTTACGGAAATGCTCTATCTTGAGGGAGTTACCTTGAGCTTGAGGGAGTTACCTTGAGGGAGTTACGAGATTTGACCAAATCTGGGCCCGATCGCGAGCTGGCAACAGTGTCGTTGCCGCGCAATGATCGTTAGGCGAAAATCCATGGTGTCGGCAAGTGGTGGGCACCATCCAACCGACTTGATCCAAATGAGTGCAAATCAGGAGAACCTAAAGGTGGCCTCAGTAATGGAACGTGTAACGGATATCGTCGCTGAGCAATTGGGCGCCGATAAGGAAAAAATCAGCGGGGACACTTCGTTTGCCAACGACTTAGGTGCCGACTCCTTGGATACCGTCGAACTGGTCATGGAGCTGGAAGAGGAGTTCGACATCAATATTCCGGATGATGCTGCTGAGAAGATCCAAACGGTGGGTCAAGCAGTCGAATACATTGAACAGCACAGCGGCGGTTAGGAAAGTGTAGAGGGTTGAAGCGTCGAAGCAGTAGAACGGTTTGCTCCTTCGACCCTGAAATCTTCCGACGCTTCGGCTAAAATTCTTATGAAGCGACGAGTTGTCGTTACGGGTATCGGTGCTGTCACCGCACTTGGCCGGAAAGTTGCCAAGTTGTGGGAACAAATCTTGGCAGGCTGTAGTGGTGTACACGCACTGACGGTCTTCGATACCACCGGTCATAAAGTCAAGTTCGGTGGCGACATTCCCGATTGGTCAACGGACGGATACGTCGAACGGAAAGATGTCAAACGAATTGACCGTTTCACACAATTTGCCTTGGTAGCTGGGATCGACGCCGTCACAGACTCGGGCATCGATTTTGACAAAGAAGATCCTTTTCGATGCGGTGTGATTCTCGGCTCCGGCATTGGCGGGCTGAACGAGATCGAAACGCAACACGGCCGCCTTCTCACCAAAGGCCCTGACAAAGTTTCTGCCTTTACCATTCCAAAGCTGATGGTGAACGCAGCGAGTGGACATGTTTCGATTCGCTACGGGCTGCGTGGTCCAAATTATGCAGTTTCAACCGCTTGCGCCAGCGCAACCAATGCAATGGGCGATGCCCTGAAGTCAATTCAATACGATGACGCGGACATTATGGTCACCGGTGGAAGTGAGGCAGCGTGTACTCCCATGGGACTCTCGGGGTTTGCCAATATGAAAGCCTTGTCGGAAAGGCACAGCGATCCCACCGGAGCCAGTCGCCCGTTTGACGCCGATCGCGACGGATTCGTTCTCGCTGAAGGCGCCGGCTTGTTGATTTTTGAAGAATTCGAACATGCCCAAGCCCGCAACGCTCGAATTTATGCCGAAGTCTTGGGTTACGGGGCCAGTGCCGACGGCAGACACATCACCCAACCTGATGACCAGGGTACCGGCGCCGCCAAGGCCATGGCGAGCGCACTCCGCGATGCCCGACTCAATCCCGATCAGATCGATTACATTAACGCGCATGGCACAAGTACGCCTCTGGGCGATAAAGCCGAAACCCTGGCCATCAAGACCGTGTTTGGCGATGACGCGTATCGCGTTTCGATTTCTAGTACAAAAAGTCAGCTGGGGCATCTCTTGGGAGCTAGCGGTGGTGTGGAATTAGTCCTCTGTATGAAAGCACTCGAAAACCGGCTCTGCCCGCCAACCATCAATTACCAGACCCCCGATCCAGCCTGTGATCTGGACTATACACCCAACGAACCCAGACAGCGCAAATTGGACGTCGTGATGAGCAACAGCTTCGGCTTCGGCGGCCACAATGCTTCGATCATCGCTGGTAAGGTGGCCTAATTCCCCACCCACCCGAAAATCGCGCCAGCCACAGCTGCAAATGTCCTCATCCGATCGGCGCGGGGGCGATTCGGACCCACCCCCGATCCCTTCAAGCAGGATCGGGCAACTCCACTGAAAATTCCAGTCATCCGCTTGGGTTTCGGAATCTTCCAGCGGGCAACTCTTGATTTCGTATTCCTGCGTTGTCCGATAAAATAAACATGCCAGCAACTGGATCGGCTGACAGGGGCAGCGATTCAAGTATCACAAGGATCGCGGCTGGCCAACGGAAAAAGAAGAGATGAGGATTTCATGACTACGACTGGTCATCTCGACCACCGCTGCGCGATGACATCGCTGTTGTGGATCGGATTGCTTGGACCTGCTGCCGCACAGCTCACGGTCGATCCCGCGTTACCGATCACTCATCAAGTCCAGGTACAACTCATCGAAACCGCCCTTGACGACGGGACGCAAACCGCCACGCTCTTTGGCAACGCCACTCAGCAAGCAAAAATCGAGTCGCTGATCGACTCGGTCTGGGCACAAGCCGGCATCGATATCGAATTTTTACCAAATGTCATTCGCTACAATGATACCTTTGCTTACGAGGGCTACGGTGGCACCCGCCCCTCGTCCGACCTCGACCAAATTGTGGATAACGCCGCAGCCGAGGGTGGCATCCTCAATTCCGACCCAACCATCCTCAACATGTTCTTCGTGAGGATTGCAGCTGGATTTGGATTTACTTCTGAAAACAACGCCAATGGGATGGCAAATATTGGTGACAACGGCATCACTCAATTCGTCGGTGAAAACCTGCTCGGCTTCCAAAACGGTCGCGACGTCATTGCCAGCATTGTCGCACATGAAATCGGGCACAACCTGGGGCTCAAACACCCGGGCAGCGGTTTGCCAAATCTCATGGATCCCAGTGGAACCTCCGAGCAGCTTTCTTCAGACCAGATCGAGGCGATTTTTCAAACGAACTTTCGTAACGATTCGGTTGCCTTTATCCCATCAGGTGGTACCCAATTTCCCCACGAGTTCAGCGTGACCGGAACAACGGGTGACTACAACGGGGACGGGGCAGTCGACACAGCCGACTATACGCTATGGCGCGACCAGCTCGGTACCAACACGCTGCTGCCAAACGATGTAACCCCCGGAACGGTCGACCAGGCGGACTACGGTATCTGGAAGGCAAACTTTGGGACCCTCACTCCTGGTACGGGAAGCAGCCTGGAAAATCTGGCGGCGATTCCCGAGCCCTCGACGTTTGCGATGCTGTGGCCTTTTGTGGTGGTTTTCGGTCTGCTGAAGCGGCTCCGCTAAGACGGGCCGTCGCCCAACTGGGTCCGATCTGCGACAATCTTGGACGTTGGTCCCCGATATCCAGCTGCTTTGATCGCCAGGTTACCTTCGTTGGAAAACTCGACTCCTCTGGAACTCGTTGCGACTGTCGCTTTTGGTCTTGAAGCTGTCGTGGTGCGCGAACTTGGCGACCTCGGTTATACCGCACAAGTCATGCGCCCAGGACGCATTCTTTTCGAGGCCGACGCTGCAGCCATCTGTCGCAGCAACCTTTGGTTACGTTCGGCTGACCGCGTACTCCTACAGCTGGCCCGATTTCAGGCGATCGATTTCGACGTGCTGTTCGATACGGTTCGTGAAATACCCTGGGAGGACTGGATTGCCCCAACGGCGGCAATTCCGGTGCGAGGGCGGGCACACAAATCTCAGCTCTCCAGTGTGCCAGCCTGTCAACGTACGGTTAAGAAAGCGATTGTCGAGCGACTCACTTCGGATCGTGGCTGGACCGATCTGCCCGAAACAGGCAATCCGGTTCCAGTAGAAGTAAACATTCTCAATGACGAAGCAACCATCTCCATCGACACATCGGGGCAAGGACTGCACCGACGTGGCTATCGAACCCTGGTGGGACCAGCCCAAATACGCGAAACTCTGGCTGCCGGTTTGGTACAGTTGAGTTTCTGGAATCCTGACCGCCCGTTGATCGATCCGTTTTGTGGAACGGGCACCGTTGCGATCGAAGCGGCTCTTCTGGGTCGCCGAATCGCCCCGGGTGCACTCCGCCAATTCGCCGCGGAACATTGGCCAGCCATTGCTGCCAGCCAATGGAAAACCGCCCGCCAGGAAGCCCTTGACCTGGCACTGCCCTCCATACCAGAACGCATCATCGGTACCGACACCGATCCAAAATCGCTTGAACTGGCACGCTATCATGCCGAGCAGGCATCCGTAGCGAGGGACATCCACTTTCAGCAACGGGACTTTCTTGACCTGTCGTCCCACCGCCAGTACGGCTGCTTGATCTGTAATCCCCCTTACGGCGAGCGACTCGGCGAGGACGCGGAAATTACGGCCCTGTATCAATCGATTCCCAAAGTCCTGCGGAGGTTAAAAACCTGGTCGCATTTCATTCTTTCGGCCCGCCCCGACCTGGAAACTTTGGTCGGGCAGCAAGCAGATCGCCGCCGCAAACTGTACAACGGGCGAATCGCCTGCACGTATTATCAGTTCTTTGGACCCCGGCCACCTCGACCCGATCACGAACACCGGGTGAAGCCATCTGTTCGTTCAGGGCAGGCCTTTGGCGGACTCCATCCCGAGGCCGAGCGACAGGCTACCGAATTTGCCAACCGCCTTCGCAAGCGGGCACGCCACTTGCGCCGCTGGCCGGCCAGGCGAGGGATCACCTGTTTTCGGCTTTATGAACGCGATATACCTGAAATACCGCTGGTTGTGGATCTTTATGAAGAGGCGCTACACATTGCCGAATTTGAGCGTCCCCATGAACGGACGACTGCCGAACATGCCGACTGGCTCGACCAAATGGTACGGACGGCAGCCCACGCCCTGCAAACTCCACGTGAACTCGTGTTTGTCAAGCATCATGCGCGCCAACGTGGCCACTCCCAATACAAGCACCTCGGCAATGAGCGGACAACACGGGTCGTGCAAGAAGGGGGATTGAAGTTTCACGTCAATCTCTCGGACTACTTGGATACGGGCCTGTTCCTGGATCACCGTATTACGAGGTCCCTGGTTCGCGACTCAGCACAAGGTGCGAATTTCCTGAATTTATTCGCCTACACGGGAACTTTTAGTGTCTACGCGGCGGCGGGTGGAGCGGCCCAAACGACCTCGGTCGATCTTTCCTCAACCTATCTCACTTGGGCTGCAGAGAATCTCCACCTGAACGGTTTTGAGGGAAAGGAACATCGACAGATTCAGAGCGACGTCATGCGATATCTCGGGGACCTTTCACCAGGTCGTCCCTTTGATTTGGTCGTCGTCGACCCGCCAACGTATTCGAATAGCAAAAAACTCGCTGCGGATTGGGATATCCAGCGTGATTACGTGGCGTTACTGAAACGAGTTCTCATCCACACCGCCGAGGGAGGCGTGATATTTTTCTCCACGAACTCACGACGATTCAAGCTTGATGAAGGCAACCTCCGCGGAGTTACCATCCACAATATCACCCGCCAGACCATCCCGGAAGATTTTCGCAACCTGCGGATCCATCAATGCTGGCGGATCATCAAAACTGGAACTTGAGTCACCCCGTCGCGGGAAACTGCGTCGCGGGAAACTGCGGGGCCAACACCTGGCTGCTAGCAAGGTCCCATTAAACACCTTGCCCCGAATCGCTGCCACTCATATACTCCCCGCCCAATTCTCTCGCTACCGGTCCGCACTCGGCAAGGAGGCTGACGGATGCGCTGCATCAACTTTTCGCGTTGTTTCATATCTGCAATGGCGGGCCTGTCTGCAATGGCGGGCCTGGTTTTTTCTGCCCACGTCGCTGAAGGTCAAGACACCAATTGGCAACCGGCCGGCACCACCCAAAACCGCTACGGAGATGCGGTATCGAAAGGGCATCGCAATGCCGCGAACTCGTCTGCGGCAAGCAGGATCACACCGCTGGCAGCAACCCGTGCGGCTGGAGCGCACGGCAACGGTTCAGGCAATCTCGCCCCGATTGCCACGGCTCCTCAGCGAGCCCGCGTAACCGAGAAATCGGCCACGCTGCCGCAAACAGCGGGCCAAGTATTCCGTGAATACGATATCCGCCCCTATACCTTGAGATCGGTCGGTGCCACGCGCCCCGAGCAGTCGATTGTCGATTGGATCTTGCGCGAAACGGGATATGAAGCCTGGCATACCGAACCGGTCGGACTTTTGACTGCCTCACGCGAAACGCTAAGCGTCTACCACACACCAGAAATGCAGGCGATATGCGCGGATATTATCGACCGTTTCGTTAACACCCGAGCAGACCAGTTCGCGTTCTCGCTCCGCTTGGTCACGATCCGAAACCCAAACTGGCGGACTCGCGCACTTCCCTTCATGACTCCCATTCCTGTACAGTCACCAGGTGTGCAAGGGTGGCTGGTTGCGAAGGAGGATGCGGCACTGTTGCTTGCAGAAATGGAGCAGCGTACCGACCACCGGGAACACAACTCGCCCAATCAATTGATCGTGAACGGGCAGTCAATCGTGCTTTCGACGATGCGCCCCCGGACCTACGTCAAAGGCATTATACCAACCGCCCACACATGGCCTGGTTATCAGCCAGAAATGGGTAAGCTCGAAGAAGGGTTCGCGATGGAGTTCAGCCCGCTGCTCTCGATGGACCTCGCCAGCGCCGATGCGATCGTGAAACTGCGACTCAACCAGGTCGAAAAAATGTTGCCTGTAAAGCTCGATATTCCATCGGTGGTAACGCCAAATCAACGTGTCGAGATCGAGGTTCCTCAAATGACAACGGCCAATTTACACGAGCGCTTTCGTTGGCCAACCGAAAAAGTCCTTGTCCTCTCGCTGGGTGTCGTCGCGGCACCTGATCCCAAGAATCGAGGGAATCTGTTGACCAACGCAGTGCCGATCTTTAAGTCACCCGCACGATCCGATGCCCTCTTGATCGTCGAATGTAAAGGAAATCTCACCCCGGCAACTGCCACTACTTCCACCTCACGCACGGCAACGGTGACCACCCCTTCCTTCCACGGGCGGTACTAGGGAGATGGGTAAAACGGTAGACTGCACATGTGGGAATCAGCAATCGACCTCCGGTGGTCGCCCTCACCTCAAACCCGTTTTCGGTTAAGCTTCCACGGTTATGTTGCCCGATCGCCTATCTCCCCGCCGTGTCGTTATCACCGGCCTTGGGCTTGTCAGCCCGCTAGGTAATTCCCCTCCAACCTTTTGGTCGGCGCTGGCCGCAGGTCAAAGTGGCGTCGTACCATGCGAGAAGTCGCCAGTGGTCGAAACCCCCCTGAAGTTTGCGGGGGAGGCGCCTGAATTCTCGGGGAAAATCGATGACTTTGGCCCCCTGCCAGCCGATCGAAAAAAGGCAATTCGCAAAGGTCTCAAACTCATGTGTCGCGAGACACAAATGGCCGTTGCGGCTGCCCAACACGCCTTTGCCAGTGCTGGCCTGGCTGAGTCTACCCCAGTTCCTGAGCGGGCAGGCATTGTCTTGGGAAGCGATTACATGCTCACAATGCCAGCCGACTACGTCGACAGCATGGGAAAATGTGTCGGAGAAAAAGGAGATTTCCAGTTCAGCCGCTGGGGCAGTGAAGGGCTGCGTGAAATGGCCCCGCTCTGGATGCTCAAGTACCTGCCGAACATGCCAGCCAGTCACATCGCGATCTTGAATGACCTCCGCGGGCCAAACAATTCACTCACCATGCGCGAGTCTTCGTCCAACCTTGCCGTGGGGGAGGCGTTTCGTACCATCCGACGCGGACATGCCGATTGCATGGTTGCTGGCGCTACGGGAACCCGAATCCTGCCAATGCAGGCACTGCACGCCTTGCAAACGGAACAAATGGCCGATGAAACTTCGATCCCAGCCGAAGCAAGTCGCCCATTTGATAAGGCGCGTACCGGAATGGTTGCGGGCGAGGGAGCCGGTATGCTCGTGCTCGAAGAAATGGATACGGCACGTGACCGGGGCGCCAAAATCTATGCCGAAGTGCTCGGGACCGGCAGCAGTCTCGTTGCCAACCGCAAGCTCGAAGGGAACTGCCAGGCAGCACTCGCCACTGCGATGAAGGCAGCCCTCCGAGACGCAAGGATCAACGTCACCGATCTCGGGCATATCAACGCACATGGACTCGGTACGACCGACAACGATGTTCAAGAAGCCGCAGCACTCGAAGAAGCTCTCGGGCCAGCCGGTTCCCAAATACCGCTGATCGCTCCAAAAAGCAATTTCGGCAACCTGGGGGCCGGAAGTGGCAGTGTCGAATTGATCGCCAGTCTGCTGGCTCTTGAGCACGGCCGACTACCCCGGGTCCTGAATTACCAGACTCGCGATCCTGCATGTCCGGTTCAAGCGGTCACCAACGAGGACGTACCGCCCGGCACCCACTTCCTCAGCCTCAGTGTTACCCCGCAAGGTCAGGCTGCAGTCCTTTGTGTAGGGATACCCGAATAAGCATCGACAGATGCAAGAATCCACCGTTTCGGCCCGACAACTCTTCGTGGTGGGCATCCGGTTGCAACGATTTTGCCAGGGTTGTTGGTCAGCTGCCGTCATGGCTGGTCTGGAGCGGCGTAAGCCCCTGTTGTCAAGAGAACTTACGGCTTTCTCAGCGGGTTGACAGCATCCTACCCGGGCAGTACCCTCTAGGGTTCGGTCGGTGAGCCAGATTGCGGGGCCTGTGGCGAGATCAACTCAGCGCGATTTCGTCATATCCAGAGAAATCCTGGTCGTTGCAATGCCCGGTTTTTTCAGCTGGTTATTCCAGGGATATGGACCGCACCAACTCACCCGCCGTGTGCGGGAGGCACCGGAGGTCGGGTGCCGCCCCGCTATCGGTGGGTTTTGGGTCTGGTAGGTGGTCGCCGCCAGGCGGATGTGTGAGCCACGTGACTGGGTATCACCGGACGCAAGTCAACAACCTGACAACCTGACAACCTGACAACCTGACAACCTGACAACCTGACAACTCGAAAGTGCCCCGTGCAGTGGGCCAAAACACTGCCAGTAGAGAATCACTATGAACCCCACCGAAATCTTGCGGATCGTCGACGCGATTCACCGAGATAAAAACATCGATCAAGAAATCGTCTTCGAGGGTATCGAATCCGCACTGGTCTCCGCCCTTAAGAAATACTATGGCGAAGACTCGGAGGTCGTCGTTCAGATCAACCGCGAAGATGGCAGCGTCAATGCCACCTGCAATGAAGAAGTCCTTGATTCGGAAGAAGTCGTTGGCCGAATTGGAGCACAAACTGCCAAGCAGGTGATGATTCAAAAAATCCGCGAGGCAGAACGTGATGCCCTGCACCAAGAGTACTCCGAATTGCAAGGATACATGGTCAGTGGGGTGATTCAGCGGTACGAAGGGGGAACCGCTACTGTCGCCTTGAGCAACTGCGAAGCAATCCTGCCTCGCAGCGAGCAGATTCCCGGCGAGACCCACCATGTCAACGAGCGGGTACGAGCCACAGTCTATGAAGTTCGCAAAGCTGGCAGTCGGGTAAAGGTGATTCTGAGTCGCCGGGCACCACAATTGGTGCAACGACTTTTCGAGCAGGAGATTCCCGAAATTGCTGAGGGAGTGATCGAAATCAAAGCCATGTCACGGGAACCGGGCTATCGCTCCAAAGTCGCTGTGGTTAGTAGTGACAATCGCATCGATTGCGTGGGAGCATGTGTCGGCGTGCGGGGAAATCGCATTAAGAATATCGTCGACGAATTGGCTGGCGAGCGAATCGATATCGTGCGTTGGGACGAAAACCTGGAAGTGCTGATTCCCAACGCCCTGCAACCTGCAGAAGTCGAGCAGGTCGTCCTCTGCAAGATGCTTGGGCGGGCAATTGTCCTTGTCCGCGAAGACCAGTTATCGCTGGCCATTGGACGCCGCGGACAAAATGTCCGACTCGCGAGTAAGCTCTCGGGTTGGGATATTGAAATCATGACCCAGGAGGAATTAGCCGAGTCGATCGATCGAGCTGTCGATGGCTTCAGCAGTGTCGACGGGGTAGAGGTCGAGTTGGCCGAGCGACTTGTGGAAGAAGGTTTCCTCAGTTACGACGATCTCTCCATCATTGAACCCGATGCGTTGATGGAAATGGGAGCGATCTCTGAAGAACAAGTCAACTCGATTGTTGAGGTTGCCGAGACCCGCGCCGGACAAGCAGAAGCAGCAGCCCAAGAAGCTCGCCGCGCCAAGAAAGAGCAGGAAAGGTTGGCCGAAATAGCCGACAAAACAAGCCAACCGCTGGAATCGACCAGCGATTCGGTGGATACTGAAAACGTGGTAGACGCTGAGACTGAGACGCCAGCTGATCACGATGGGTCTTCGGAAATTGAGCCTAACTCGGAAACCGGTGACGACGACCACCTGTCTGCCGATGGTACCGAGTCGAAAAAAGCCGAAAAAGAAGAGGAAGCCGAAAAAGAAGAGGAAGCCGAAAAAGAAGAGGAAGCCGAAAAAGAAGAGGAAGCCGAAAAAGAAGAGGAAGCGGTGGCGGACGCTGAATCCAAAGAAACGAGCCAAAGCGCACAAAGCCCCGCAGTAGCTGAAGGTGGAGATGCCATGACCGACAATACCACAACCGAGGAGGCCAAGTCTTCGTAATCGCCCCCTAGGACACGGTTTGAGTTGCCGTGCGAAAACATGGGTTGAGGAAAGACCTCTCCACGAAAGACAGCACCGTGTAGGTGTTTGTTTTTGGGCAAGCCCTTCATACTTCCAAGCATGAAGGAGAAACTGATGAGGAGACATTCACTATGAATTCATGACGATTCCAAGGCCCACCGAAAAAGGGCCCTAAGCAACTGGAGATTTACCTTGGCGGTTCGCATTTACGCCCTCGCAAAAGAGCTGAAACTTGACAGCAAAGATCTGGTCAACCTGTGTACTAAGGCCGGTATCCCGGGAAAAGGATCTGCCCTTGCCAGCCTGACTGACAAAGAAGTCACGAAGCTCAAACAATTCATTTCAGGTAGTTATAGTGCCAGCTCAAAGTCGCAACCAAGCCCGGCAAGACCCGCGCCGGAGCGCCCAACAGCACCGGCTGACCATGGCAAGATGCGGGTCATCCTCCCTCCTCCCTCCTCCCGACTCAAGAGCAACGCACCCGACCCCGCCGCGCCAACCGAACCAGTTGCCTCGAGTGAATCGGGCACACCACCGGATGACACCGCCCTAAGAGCTCCGGATCCCGAAACCCCGCTCACACCTCGACAGCCTGGCCCGCTGGCAAGCGCTATGCGCCGCGAAGACTACGTGAGCCCCGGTTCATTCCGCGGCAAAGTTCCCAATGTGAATGAGTCGAAGCCAGCAACGAAGAAAAAGCCTGGCGGAAGGGAAGCCACTCCCAAGGCACGACCTGCGATTAAACTGGCGCCGCTTCCCAAAATTTCGGAATCCAAGTCGGTCAAATCGAAGTCGGCGGATCCGCCAGCTCAAAAACCCGACATGAAACTCCCGGCCGACGTGCTGGGCGCTGGCAAGACGGGTGGCAAACCGCTGGCCGCCCACTTACGGCGACCCGCACACGCACATGACACCAAAACAGATAAGTCGGTTCCACCGGCAAAAGAAACGACTGATGGACGGCCCGGTCGCAAGGACAAGGACAAGGACAAGGACAAGGATAAGGATAAGGATAAGGATAAGGCGCGGCGGGGTACTCAGAATGCACAAGG
>Ga0310121_10000284_pt1 | contig 55557 bp, 48 predicted proteins | sample CB27_Tmax_986_MG_FD_203504 | JGI IMG/M metagenome (GOLD analysis project Ga0310121, IMG submission 203504) | Marine microbial communities from Western Arctic Ocean, Canada - CB27_Tmax_986 | ecosystem: Environmental > Aquatic > Marine > Oceanic | place: Canada: Western Arctic Ocean | collected... | reverse complement strand
CCCTCTTCCACCTCGACACTGAGCCTCTCAAGCCGTTCTTCCAACTCGACATGACGCATCTCTTGGCGATTGGCCTCATCGTAGTCATTGCTGTAGCTCCACTCATGGAGGCCCATCTTCTGACTGACGAGATTCATCCCCCACGCCGGACGATCTTCCAGTGGTAGGCTTTGGCACTGTTGATGGATTGAGATCGCCGCCTGATGTCCGTGCTCGACGGCCCAGATGATATTCTCGGGTCCCCATGCCGCGTCACCTCCGAAAAAGACCCCTCTTCGAGAACTCTCGAAGGTCTTCCGGTCGACGACCGGCTCATCCCACTGGTTGAATTGGATCCCAATGTCCCGTTCAATCCAGGGAAACGAAGTGTCCTGGCCAATCGCCAAGATCACTGCGTCACAGGGGATGAACGTGATGCCCTTGATCTCCTTGTGCAGTCGCCCATCCTCTCCTTCGAGCCACTCCACGATTTCGAACTCCATACCGATCAGTTCTCCGTTCTCGATCACAAATCGTGAAGGAGAATGGTTCTCGATGATTTCGACCCTCTCTTCCTCCGCATCCTCGAGTTCCCACGGCGAGGCCTTGAATTGAACACGGGATTTCCGTGCTATGACCTTCACGTCCGTGCCGCCGATACGCATCGCGGTACGACAGCAATCCATCGCAGTGTTTCCGACACCGATAACAAGAACTCTTGGTTCAATACTGTCGATGTGCCCGAAGGCGACTGATTCGAGCCAATCGATTCCGATATGGATCCGGTCTGAATCATAGCGGCCTTCAATCTCTAGGTTCTTTCCCCTGGGAGCGCCCGATCCTACGAAGATTGCGTCCCAAGATCCCCCCATCTGACCCTCAAGGAGCGCCCGCATGCTCCTGACCGGGGTGTCAAGCCGAAGGTCCACGCCCATGTCCAGGATGTAGTCGATTTCCTCGCGCAGCACTTCAGGTGGCAGCCGAAATTGGGGGATATTGGACCACATGAGACCACCCGCCCGATCCTGTTTCTCTAAGATCGTCACCTCGTATCCGAGCGGCATCAGATCGTTCGCGACGGTCAGAGAGGCCGGTCCGGACCCGACGCAAGCGATCCGCTTCCCGTTCTTCTCTTCCGGAATGCGCGGGAGAAATTCCTGGATGTCGTCGCGGAGATCTGAGGCTACTCGTTTAAGCCGACAGATCGCTACCGGCTCCCCGTCCAGACGAGTGCGTCGACATGCTGGCTCACACGGTCGGTCACAGGTCCGCCCGAGAATTCCTGGAAACACGTTGGACTCTCGGTTCAACATGTAGGCCTCGGTATAGCCACCCTGCGCAATGAGCCGGATGTACTCGGGGACATTCGTGTGTGCTGGGCACGCCCACTGGCAGTCCACGACCTTGTGGTAATACCGAGGATCTGAGACGTCCGTAGGATTCATGGATCAAATCCGTGAGTAGAGAAGAGATTGAGACAGAGAAGGAATCGCGGGATTTGGCTCGAGTCTTAGAGAGAAAATATCTCGGCCAGATCCCGCGCCGAACAGCGCGGGATACCTGTAGAACCAGGGGAGAGAAATGCACCCACGGGAAACCTCGAGTCGATGAGACATGAGCGTCTCGTAACCCGGAATAGGCATTTTCGCCGGAAGTTTAATAGAACCACGGCGGGCGTCAACCCATGCGCTGGGAGTATTCTCCCCCTTGTTTAGGAGTGAGTAAGGTGTGTGGGGGGGTGCGGGCATGCTTGCTTCGGTAGCCTACCCCCCCTACCCTCCAGCGCACCAGAACAAACCCAGAGGAATGAAAACGGAGGAAAGAGCGATGCGAGCGATCCGCGTCGAGGCAGTCGGCGGGCCTGAGGAACTGCAACTTTCGGAGGTACCTGTACCCGAACCGGGCGAGGGGGAAGCTCGAGTACGGATCACTGCTTCGGGCGTTAACTTCATCGACGTCTACACCCGCACCGGCGCCTACAAGGTCGCCACGCCCTTCACTCCAGGGATGGAGGCGGCAGGGGTCGTGAACGCGGTTGGGCCCGGCGTTTCGGGAATCGGAATCGGGGACCGCGTGGCCTACGCCATGCACATCGGGAGTTATGCGGAGCAGGCGATTGTTCCAGCATGGCAACTGATCCAGGTACCCGATGGTGTGAATCTGGAGATCGCTGCTGCGGTGATGCTTCAGGGAATGACCGCCCACTACCTTACGCACAACACAGTACCACTGGGGGAGGGCCAAACCGCACTCGTACACGCTGCCGCAGGAGGAGTAGGCTTACTCCTGACACAAATGGCCAAGCGTCGCGGGGCCACAGTCTACGGAACGGTATCAACGGCGGAAAAGGCCGAGCTAGCGCTGGCCTCCGGTCTTGATGAAGTCATTCGGTATGCCGAGTCTGACTTCGCTGATGAGATCGACCGGTTGACCAACGGGTGTGGTGTCGACGTGGTATACGACTCCGTTGGGAAGGATACCTTCGATAGGAGCATGGCGTGCCTCCGACCTCGTGGCCACCTTGTACTCTTTGGCCAGTCCAGTGGAGCCGTCCCTCCGGTCGACCCACAGCGCCTGAACTCCGGGGGGTCACTCTACCTCACACGGCCAAGCCTCGGACACTACCTCGCCGACCCAGAAGAGTTGGCTTGGCGCGTCGGCGACCTCTTTTCGTGGATAGAGGCAGACGAACTCAACGTACGGATCGGAGAAACTCACACCCTCGAGGACGCGAGTGTGGCCCACGAGCACCTGACCGGACGCAAGACGACCGGAAAGGTGCTGTTGATCCCCTAGAAGACCAGCTAAAACCTCGACGAACGGATCAGGGTGTCGGTCTCGGTCCACACCTCCTGGAAGTACGCACGAGCCTCATCGGCCTCGGCGTTACGTCCCTGGGCCCTGAGCGCTTGCTCCAGCCCGTAGATCGACCATCCGTTGTGAGGGTGCATCACGAGAGAGGCTCGGTATATCTCCTCCGCCTTTTCGGGGCGGTCAGCCTCTAGAAGAGCGGCGCCAAGCCAATGATGTGCACCGAAATTAAGCGGCTCAGGCTCATCATACGCCAGCCCTTCGTGCAACTCCACTGCAGCTTCGAATACAGTGACCGCCTCATCTAGCAGGCCTTCCTCTCGTAGGATTTCTCCTTCGAGGATCCCGGCAGTGATTCCGAGGAGTTGGCTAGCGGTGTGACGCCCCCGAATCTTTACATCCTCAGGGGTATTCGCCGCAGCCTCCCTGACACGGTTCAAGTAGACCCTTGCGATGTCCGCCTCTCCACCTCGGAGATACGCGTAGCCAAGGGCAAATTCGAACAATCCTCGCTGGATCGGCTGCTCGGGAACTTCCTCCAGCTTCAGGATTTCGTCGAACCAACCGAACCGAAGAAGAATGAGTGCCTCATAGAAGATCCCGTCAGGAACCTGATCCGTATATGCCTTCGCCGCTCGAAGTGAAACCCCTCCTTGACCCGCCATAGATCCGGCAAAAAAGAGCATATGGAGGTTGTGCGTGGCCGCGTACGAGACCCCCTCTTCCCATGCCGCCCTCTGATCCGAATGCCACGCTTCAATATTGGACCGTACAGCAGAATTCCAGCGCCCGATCTCGTTGTAGGTATGAGAGGGCATGTGGTTGATGTGACTCGACCCAGGAATCGAGTTACCTAGTAGATCTGCACATGCTTCGGCCTTCCCCGGTGCTTCCGTCGCCTCAGTGGCGTGGACGTAGAGGTGGCATGCCCAAGGATGCGTGATGTTCTTCGCCAGGACCTCTTCCAGAACTCCGTGGAAACGACGAACCGCCGGGTCTTCCAGCCGGTAGAGGGCTCGGACCGGGTTGAGGAGCATCAACGACTCAGCGTAGAACGTTCCTACGTCGAGGTCATCCGGATAGGCCCGATAGACCTCGGCCATCGCCTGCGCGTAGGCAGAATCTAGCTGTGGGCGACGTCCCTCGTCCTCTTCCTCAAGGTACCGCAGAGACATGGCCTCGATTAGGGCCCTCTCCACCGGGGTCGCGGACTCTTCGCCAAGGTCAAGGGCCTTCTGGATCGCCTCAAACGCCAAAGGCGCATTCGACGCACGCATTTCACCATTAAGGAAGGGGCCCCTCGCCCACGCCTCACCGAAGTAGCACATCGCGCAATTAGGGTCCTGCCGCTGGGCCTCCTCGAACGAGGCCAAACCAGCCGGGAGCGTGAAGGCATACATCATCTGCATGCCCTGCTTGTAGTATGCCTGGGCCCCAGGAAAGTCTGTCGTAATATCGCGAGTCGACGGCCCTAGGACTGCTTGGTAGAGGGGGAATTCGGGCTGCACAGACATCTCCGGTCCTTCTTGCGCCCCCTGCTGTGCCCGCGATACGACAGGCGCGATGAGGCCCATCAACCCGAGCGCGAAGATCGGCACCAGGTGGAATCGGAACCGCGCAACTCCCTCCTGCGATGTTTCGGACAACTGCATTGTGGGCCTCCGTCCAAAGGTGCGTGACAGACTCTGAGATCTGACTTTCCAAGGATGCGACGCTTCCGAAGTGGGAGCAAGGGCCGCTACTGTATCAGTCACAACCCTAGCCCTCATCTACAAGTGTGTCACCTATGGGTTTGAAGCGTTTCCAACGGCTCAGCCGAGTACTCGACCGTCGACAACCGGACCTTACCGTCCTTATGGAACGAGTGAATAAGCCGCACAATTTCTCTGCAATCCTCAGGAACTGTGATGCGGTGGGAATCCTCGAAGTGCATGTAATCCCCCCAGAAAAGGGGCTCCATGTGCATCACGATACGTCAGGGGGAACCGCAAAGCGGATGCGAGTACACCGTCACGAGGACGGACTCTCAGCCATCCGGCTGCTCCAAAAATCCGGACACCATGTGGTCGCCGCAAACCCCGGAAAGCAGGCAGTCGACTTTCGAGAAATGGACTACACCCGTCCCACTGCTCTTCTAATGGGAGCTGAGCTCTTCGGAATCACTGAGGAGTCCCTTCGAGAGGCTGACGCGATGATTCAGATCCCGATGCTCGGGCTGGCGCGCTCCCTGAATGTCTCAGTGGCTACTGCGCTAATTTTATACGAGGCATACCGACAACGCGATACAGCTGGGCTCTACGACAACCCAAGGATCGACCCGGATCGTAGGAGGCGTCTGCTCTTCGAGTGGACTTACCCGGAGCTGGCACGCCGATTCAGAGAGGGAGGCAAAAAGTATCCTGAACTAAACGAAGACGGAACGATCAGGGGCTGAGTCTCTGCACCCCCCATCCTACTACCTCGTTCACGTCTCTTCGACAGAAAAGGAACCTGTCGTGGAACCGATCATCTCTTCCTTGCCAGAATTCGATCTCGTCTGGCCTCAGAAGATATCCGCCCCAATGATCCGGACGCGGGACCTCGTCCCCCTGGAATCGCTCCTCAATCTCTCTACGTTGATCCTCAAGTGCGTGCCGGCTCTCGAGAATCTGGCTCTGGTCAGAGGCCCAGGCGCTAATCTGGCTCCCACGGGGGCGGGTGCGAAAATATGCGTCTGACTCCTCGGAATCGACCTCCTCCACCCGGCCCCTCACCCTAACTTGTCGGTGCAGGTCGGGCCAATAGAAGGTGAGAGCCGCCCGTGGAGCATATGCCAGGGCGCGCGCCTTTGAGGAACGGTAGTTGGTAAAAAACACGAGCCCCCGAGAATCTACCGACTTCACGAGGACAATCCTCCCCTCCGGCCATCCGTCCTCACCCACGGTCGACAGGCAAACAGCATTTGGATGCTCCATCTGCGACCGGGCATACGCCATGTCGAGCCAATGCGAACAGGTCTTGATTGGGTCAGCACCCAACTCCTGTTCCGTAAGTGGATCGTTCAACACCACCTCCTTCGTTTCACTTATTGCCATCCTCCATCCGCCCTAGCTGATGACGGAGAGAGTCCTCCAGATCGGGGAAGAGAAACTGGTATCCAGTGCGAATGGCCTTCTCTGGAATCACCCTCTGGCCGGAGAGAAGGAGTTCGACTCCCATCTCGCCAAGGAGCACCCTCAACGCCACTGCCGGTACCGGTAGAAGCGTAGGTCGTCGCAGGACGCGTCCAAGCACATTCGTGAAAGCAGAATTTGTGAGGGGATTCGGACTGGTCGAGTTCAAGGGCCCACGAACTTCGTGTTCTCTCATCGCGTGAAGGATCATCCCCGTATGATCATCCAGATCTATCCAAGACAGATATTGACGTCCAGATCCGATACGCCCCCCCAACCCAAGATTGAATAGAGTCAGCAGGGTTCTCAGAGGTCCTCCGGAAGGGGAGAGGACAAGCCCACTCCTCATGTGAACCGTCCGGATCCCAACCGCCCGAGCTGCGTGCGTGCTCGCTTCCCATCTTTGACAGACCTCAGCCAGGAACCCCCGACCGGAATCACCTTCCTCGGTGATGAACTCATCACCATGGTGGCCGTAGTAGCCTACTGCAGACGCAGAGACCAGAACCTCGGGAGGGCGATCGAGCTCAGCGAGCGTGCGTGAGAGGAGAAGTGTCCCCTCTTCCCTGCTCTTCAGAATGGCATCCTTTTTCCCGCTCGTCCACCTCGCTGCCGCGATCGACTCACCCGCTAGATGTACGACAGCGTAAACCCCTTCGAGAGCCTCGGGCGACAACGTTCCCGTACTCGGATCCCAGTACACCCACCCATCTCCCCCTCTCCTCGAACGAGAGATCCTCAGCACCCGATATCCTCCAGCCTCGATCAGTTGGCCGAGGGCAGTGCCGATGAGACCGGTGCTGCCTGTGATTGCCACGAGGCGATCTTTACCGGGCCCGTAGCGACGGAGCAAACCGAGATCGGATTTTAGACGGCGCGTCCGGAACTCGAAGAGACTTTGCAGGTGTTGATTCACGCGACGTTCTGAGAAAATCTGGCCTAGAGACCCCCGCGGAGGCGCCCAATCGACCACATCCACGAGAGCCGTTCGGCCCCGGCCGATGGACTCAAACCGGTGCTCGTGCTGCCAGTGACCGAAGGGACCTTTCACCTGTTCATCCACAAGGAGGCGGCCAGCCTCATATCCAGTGCGCTCGATTTCCCAGGTCAGCTCGATGGGACCCCTTCGAATCCCAAAGCACACCTTTCCCCTAACCCCCCCCGTCTGCGATCTAACCCGAATGGACTCCCAGGGTGGAACAAGACGCTGGAAGGCTCCGGGGCGCTCGTGCCACGCGAAAACTTCTTCAGGGGGCTGATCGAGTTCACAGCGATGGCGGAACACAGGCATCAATCCGCCCCTCGGTCGGAATTACGCTTCTTCGGCAGTGTATACGATGAGACTGGATTCATGCGGTTGGTCCAGAATAGACAGGTCCAGCAGCAGCCCACCATCCCTACCTTTCTCCTCTCCTATCCCGGAGCCGAAGACACAAGGGCATACTCGGCAGACTTTCGAAGGGCGGGAATTGCCTTGGCGGCCCCCCCCACTGCCCCGTAGACCGCTGAGCCCGCAACGAGTACGGTTGCCCCTTTTCGGACGACTTCGGGGGCGGTTTCGGGGTCGATCCCTCCGTCCACCTGGATCTCGACGTCTGCCAACCGACCAGCTTCTTCAACCAAAACCTTCGCTTGTTCGACCTTGTGGGGAGATGTAGAAATGAACGCCTGGCCACCGAACCCGGGGTTTACCGTCATGATCAGGATCAAGTCGACGTTGGTGATGACTTCGCGAAGCCTTTCGACCGGGGTCGCAGGATTCACCGCGACACCCACTTTCGCTCCGGCCTCGCGGACCTGGGCGATGACCCGATGAAGGTCAGGGCAGGTCTCCTCATGGACCGTGATCCGGTCTGCTCCGGCGTTTACGAAGGCTGACACCATCCGCTGAGGAGACTCAATCATGAGATGCACGTCTAGTGGGAGGGTCGTAGCCCGCCGCACGGCCTGGGTCACCCCCGGACCTATCGTGAGGTTGGGAACAAAGTGTCCGTCCATCACATCCACGTGGATCCAGTCGGCTCCCGCCTCCTCGGCACTGGCTACGTCACGTGCAAGATTTCCGAAGTCGGCAGAAAGGATGGACGGGGCAATCAAAATGTCACTCATCCCCTTATTCTCTCCCTCAGGGTCACGCCTTCGCCTGTGCCTACGAATACCCGATCAGCCATCTGGAGAAACAGCCCGGTTTCCACAACCCCGGCGCGTCGTTTAAGGGCAGCCTCAAGCTCTCGAGGGAAAGGAATTCCTGATTCAAATCTAAGATCAATCAGGTGGTTTCCATTGTCGGTAACAACCATTTCACCACCCTCCAACCGCCGAGGGGCAGGCTCGGATCCGAGCGAGCGAAAGAAGGAAAGTTGCGCCGGCCACCCAAACTGAGTCACCTCCACAGGCACCGGGACCTGCTCACCGAGTGAACCAACCTCTTTTCCCGAGTCGACGATAACCACGAACCGTTTAGCCGCCTGTACCACCATCTTTTCTCGGAGGAGTGCTCCTCCGAGACCTTTCACGAGATCCACCTCTGGGGACACCTCATCTGCTCCGTCCACCGCAATGTCGAGGAAGATCCCATCAAACAGATCAACTGTCGGGATCCCCAACTCCCTGCACCGCGCCTCGGTCTCTGAGGACGTCGGAACCCCACGTATATCTCGAATCTCCCCACTCTCCAGGGCCTCGGCTAGGCCCTTCAGGAAGTACTTGACGGTACTTCCAGTCCCCAACCCGATAGTCATACCCGCCTCTACTTCCCCAAGCGCAGCTAGGCCAGCCGCTCGCTTCTCCGCTTCGATGCCGCCCTTCCCCCCAGCCTCACTCAAGATGGAAAGTCCGCGAGGACTCTCTGCACCCGCTCGGTAATCGCCAACGCATCGTCTAGGGGCCGTTGCCACATGTTCCGCCCAAAGATGAGACCAGTCGCACCAGCCTCCATGGCGGTCCGGGCCTTCGTGAGAAGATCCTCGTCGGAGAGCTTGCTCCCACCACTCACGAGGACGAGACAGCGGCCCGCGGACTCGAAGACACGCCGTGCGCCCTCACCGTAATCCCAATCAAGCTCGGAATAGGCAGAGGGTTGATCGCCGTCCTTGGGCGAGTGCTTTGGCAGGTTGAGTTTGACCACGTCCGCTCCTAGCTCCAAAGCCACCCTGGCAGCGTAGTCCACAGCGTAGAGTGAATCACGGCCACCTTTTTCCTCGATGGCGGTCCCTCTCGGATAAGCCCACATGACGACGGGCATGTTGTAGCGGTCGCACTCCTCCCGGATGATCTGGAACTGCAGGAAGTCTTCATCCTGGCGCGGCGATCCCACGTACAGCGTATATCCGACAGCATCCGCTCCCAAAGCCACGGCATCTTCCACACTCCCGGTGAGAGTCGAGAGTGCATCCGCATCTGACGGGATGGTCGTCTTTCCATTGATCTTCAGAATTAGAGGGACCCGTCCCGCGTACTTGCCCATATACTTCCGAGCCAGCCCATAGTGGCACGCTAGCGCGTTGAAGCCCCCTTCTTCGGCCAATCGCCACTGGTAGTCGGGATCCTGCGATGGGCGGTTCGGAAAGAAATCGATCGGGCCGTGCTCTAGACCCTGATCGATAGGCAGCACCAGAAGGGTCCCATTTTGGAGCCCCCTTTCGTAGAGCAAACGATGGAGCCGGACTCTTTTCCCCAAGGAAAGATCAAGATCTGCGAGAGTAGCTCTGTCAGTCATTCTTCGCCTCCGCCTGCCAGAATTCTAGGTGTGTCCCCGATCGCACTCGGGTCCTGAGGAACCCAAAGAACCATACGCCGGAAATCTAGACCTGGCACACCTCTAGAACCAGTGGCCCAGCAACACATAAATCCTTTACCCCTCCTGTGAGATCTTGGGCCAATCCGACAGACGAATCTCGCACCGTGACCAATCTGGCAACGCCTTGACATCAACGGACAGCCGGGCCAAAATCGAACCTGTGATGCAAGACTATCGCTCCAGCCCCGTCCCCCAAAGGGTGTCTTTGTGCTTCGGCTACTTTACTTACGGCACCCGCCTATGGGCGGGGAGCCCTGAGGAGGTTCGAGCGTAGCCTTAGCGTAGTTCACCGAACGTAGCTCGCTGAATGACTTGGCTCCCGGATCTCCCCGGAAGCCGTTTTTTTTTCTGGTGATTGAGTGTCTCAATAGCTCTGGTGGCCGAGGGACTCGCTCAGCATGAGAGGAGGGAGAGAATGATCATCGTTACTCGCGCAGATATCACCGACGACGAGGTGGATCACATCCGAGAACAAGTAGAATCTCTAGGGCTCCGGACCCACGTCTCGAGAGGTGAGAACCGCACAATCATCGGCTGCATCGGGAACGAAGAACAACTGGAAAACCTTCCCCTTTTAGGCATGCCGGGGGTCAAGGCAGTACACCCGGTCATGCGCCCATATAAGCTGGCATCCCGCGAGTTCTCCGCCTCACGCACCCGGATTCCACTGGCTGGAGCGGATCTCGGAGACCAGTCCGTCGCAGTCATAGCCGGACCATGCTCTATCGAAGGAGACGATATGGCCCTCCAAACGGCCCAAGCCGTTCGGGACGCAGGAGCCAGCGCGTTCCGTGGGGGAGTATTCAAGCCGAGGACTTCGCCGTACTCCTTCCAAGGGATGGAGGCAGAGGCCCTGGAAATTCTGGCCCGAGCGAGAGCTGAAAGTGGGCTTCCGGTAGTCACTGAAGTCATGGACACTCGTCAGGTCGAAGCGGTCACTGGCCATGCGGACATCCTTCAGGTTGGTGCCCGGAACATGCAGAATTTCGCACTCCTAACCGAGGTTGGAAGGATCCACCGTCCGGTCCTTCTCAAGCGGGGTATGGCCGCTACGGTAAAGGACCTACTCCTCGCAGCCGAGTACATTATGAAACAGGGAAACATGAAGGTGATCCTCTGTGAAAGGGGCATCCGGACGTTCGAGACGTCGACCCGGAACACCTTCGATCTCAGTGCGATCCAGGTACTCAAGAGGGAGACCCACCTGCCCGTCATCACGGACCCCTCACACGACGCCGGAGGCATTCGGGATTTAGTGGCACCCCTGTCCTTTGCAGCGGTGGCAGCGGGAGCAGACGGGTTGATGGTGGAGGTGCACCCACAACCGGACGAGGCGCTCTCAGATGGGAATCAGTCTCTTGACTTTGCCCAGTTCCGAAGCTTTATGGCGGATCTCCGGCCATTCGTGGAGGCAGCAGGTCGAACCTTGAATGCCGGCGGTTAAAATGTCAGGAGCACCGCTATCGAAACGTTGTGATCCAACCAGTCAAGAGGAAGGAGAAGCTCCTCACCAGTCGGCCAGTACCCGTGAACAGCGGCATCCTTTTCAGGGGTGGGTCGTCATTCCACAGAAGCCAAACTATCGTCTTCAGTGTAAGCCGATTTCCCAGTAATGGAGACAGGGCCTGCGTGAAGTCCCCTGAAAGGAAAAGGACCGGAATGGTCTATCCCATCGGGGTCTCAGGGAGCACTCCCATTCTGGATCAATCGCCACTCTCCATGAGCTGCTCCCGGGCCTGGTCGATCTGCACCAAGACTGCCCGACGGCTTGTCCCCCCCGGAAGATCCCGTGCCTCGACGGACTTCTCCCAGTTGAAAACCTCCTCGATTCGCTCAGGGAAATCTGGACTAGCCTCGCGGAAGACGTCATCTGGGAGATCTGATAAGGGGAGGCCCCGTCGCTCTGCTTCTCGCACTAGCCGCCCGACGATCTTGTGACCCTGCCGGAATGGTACTCCGGCCAGGACGAGTGTATCGGCGAGGTCTGTTGCGAGAAGTTCTGCGTTCCTTGCACACCTGATCTCGTCTTCCCGGAACACCGTGCTTCGAACTGCACCCGCCAGAGCAGGAAGGGTGAGTGCAAGGGTATCCATCGTATCGAAAAGAAGGGTCTTTTCCTCTTGCAAATCGCGATTGTACCCCGTGGGAAGACCCTTCAAGAGAGTCAGCAACCCGGTCAGATTACCGTGCAGCCGCCCGGCCTTCGCACGAGCAAGTTCCGCAACGTCGGGATTCCTCTTCTGTGGCATGAGCGATGAGCCAGTGGCATACCCTTCTCCAATCTGGATAAATGAGAACTCCCTCGAAGAAAAGAGGACTAGGTCCTCGCCAAGCCGGGAAATGTGCATGCCCACGAGCGCACCCGCAAAAGCGAGTTCCACAGACCAATCCCGGTCGCTAACCGCATCTATCGAATTCTCAGAGAGCGCCCGGAACCCCAGTTCCTCTCTAAGAGCCTCTCTGTCCACTGGGAAGGGACAGCCAGCCAGCGCTCCTGACCCAAGTGGAAGCACGCTTGTGGCCTCCCGAACCCTCCGGACTCTGTCCCGATCCCTCAGGAACGGCCAGACATGAGAGAGAGCCCAATGTGCTGCGCGAACCGGCTGACCCTGCTGGAGATGCGTGTATCCGGGTAGGATGATATCAATTGACATATCTCCTAGTTCTATCAGCGCATACACCATCTCATCTAAGATCTTCTCTAGGCCCCGTGCGGCATTCATCCCCCAGAGCCTGAGGTCGGTCGCAACCTGGTCGTTTCGTGACCGTCCAGTATGCAGCTTCCCCGCGATTTCTCCGACCTCCTCGTACAGCATCCGTTCGACCAGAGAGTGCACATCTTCATCGGTTGCGCCCTCGGGTATCCCCTCAGCTAGACGCGCTTGTACTAGATTCAGGCCCTCCTGAAGTACCGCATGCTCGGCCTCAGCAAGGACTCCGGCACCCAAGAGACCCCGCGCCCAGGCGCGGCTCCCCTGAAGATCCTCCCTCCAAAGACGACAATCGGCTCCCAGGGATCGATTTAAGAGCTCCATCTCGGGAGACATTTCTTCCTTGAACCGTCCTCCCCACAGCCCCCCAATGGCACCGTCCTCAGTCAGCTTCCCCAAGTTACACCCCTTGCTACAGAGTCCCACAAGATGAGCCTTGCTGCATAATCATACATAAATTATGTATCTTATCAACACCTAAACCGTACCGACAAGCTATGGGAGAGCCTCCTCGAGGATCATAGCTGCACAGTTGATCTCAGCTTCGGTCACAGTAAGAGGAGGCAGGAGGCGGAGAACGTGGGCGCCAGATGGGACAATCAAAAGACCTCCTTCGCGTGCGCGTTCGATGACCGGGGCTACCGGCACCGACAGCTCCACCCCCCAGAAGAGACCCCGTCCCCGCAAATCTGAGACGAGACCGGGAGTCCTTTCAGCCAAGCGCTTCAGAAGACCCGCCAGGCGGTCGCCCTTGGAGCGAACCTGCTGAAGGAACGACGGATCTCCCACTACCCCTAGCACTGCTAGTGCAACCGTAGAGATGAGCGGACCGCCACCGAAGGTAGTTCCATGGTCACCCGGTGTGATCACGTCAGCCACCTGCTTCGACAGGATTATCGCCCCCATGGGAAGTCCGCCTCCAAGAGGCTTCGCGGTACAGATAAGGTCAGGTCGTATTCCGCTGGGCTCGTACGCAAAGAATGTCCCGGCCCTCCCAAGCCCACACTGTACCTCGTCAAGAATGAGCGCGATGTTCCGTTCGCGTGTCCACTTGCGAATCATTTGGAGGAACTCGGACGAGAGGGGCCTTACGCCGACTTCCCCCTGGATGGGCTCCACGATGATTGCCGCTGTGTGCTCGGCCGTCAGGGCGTGATCCACGTCCGAAAGCTCGGTGGGGTTCGCGAAATCTACACCCGGCATCAACGGACCGAATGGCGCCCTCTGCTCCGGCCTATCGGTCACCGCAAGACTTCCGAAGAGCCGCCCGTGAAACGATCCAGTGAGAGCGACAATTCGGTGCTTCTCCACTCCCCCTATGGACTTTGCCCACTTCCTGGCAAACTTCAGAGCCCCTTCGACCGACTCGCCACCCGAGTTGCAGAAGAAGACGTGATCCAGTCCCGATCGCTCTGTCAGGAACTGTGCCAGATTGGCGGACTGCCGGGTCCGAAACAGGTTCGAGACATGGACAAGGCCGCTTTCCAAGGCTTCCTCAATCGCGCATCGAACGATTGGACTCCCGTGACCAAGCGCGTTTACTCCAATGCCCGAGGTGAAATCAAGATAGCTCTGTCCGTCTTCGTCAATCAGCGCAGTGCCGTCACCTCGTACGAAAACGACCTCCGGTGGCTGGTAAACCCCAAGGAGAGGGTCTTGGGAGTCAGTCACCGATGAGCTTGGGTAGCGGCAGGGGAGAGTTCGGACCCGATGATCAGGGTGCCGGACCCACCGCTCAGGAGCCTCGCATCACCGATTCGCACCTCTATTCCGGCATGAGCTGCCTCAAGCGCCTGGTTCACTTTGACGAGCATCCCACCGGCAAGCTCTCCGCTCCTGATAAGCATATCGGCCCTCTCTCGGTCAAGGGTCTCCACAAGCTCACCGTTAGCGAGGACTCCCGGGACGTCCGAGAGTAGGAGGAGACGGTCAGCCCCCACTCCGAGTGTAATTGGAATTGCGGCTTCATCGGCATTCACGTTAAGGGGGTGGCCGGCCGGGCCCTGGGACACGGGGGAAATCACGGGAGTGAACCCTCTCTGCAGGAGGGTATGAATCACTTCGGGACTAACCCGGGTCACTCGTCCGACTTCTCCCAGGCGCTCCACATCTACGGGGTCGGCGAGAAGGAGCCCTCCATCTTCCCCTGAAATCCCAACGGAGGGACGTCCCGCCCTACCTAGGGACTCGACCACACGCTTGTTCACCCAGCCCGAGAGAACCATCACCGTCAGCTGCAGGGTGTCACCCCGGGTCACACGGAGACCGTCGACCCACTCCGCCTCGATTCCAGCTCGATTGAGCCAACGGGAGATCTCGTGTCCACCCCCATGCACGACGACCAGATCGCCGGACAACTTTGCTAACGCACGAAATGCATTCTCCCCAGCGCCACTCTCCAGCCAAGCCCCCCCGATTTTGACTACGGTCAACATCGAATCCCTTTGTCGATGTCCCACCCGTACATCAGATTCATGTTCTGAATCGCCTGACCGGCCGCTCCCTTGCCCAAGTTATCTAGGGTGACGACCACCGTCACGACCGAGGGCGAGACACCTTCCACATCGCACGCACCTAAAGCCAGCCGGTCCGTTCCAACTACCCGAGACAACCCCGGCAGCCCATCATCAAGGACTGCGATCGCGCTTGAGCCATTGTACGCCTCGCTCCAGACCTCTTTGAGCCGCTCAGCCCTCACTCCCTCCTGTACGGGAACGGTGATGGTTTCCAGGATGCCCCGAGACACGGGAAGAAGATGAGGCTGGAAGAGAAGCGACATGTCGGGGAGGAGCGCCCGCATCTCCCTCAGGTGTCGATGCTGGTTCCCTTCCCCATACGCGCGATAGTCGCCAGCCACCTCCGCGAAGAGAAGGTGGATCTTGGGTGTACGTCCCGCCCCGGTTACCCCTGAGGCCGCATTCACGACAGTTAGTCGGCTCTGGTCAACTATTCCGGCATCTGTCAGCGGAGTCAGAGCGCAGAGAACTCCGGTCGGGTAGCACCCCGGGTTCGCTACAAGGCGCGCATCCTTAATCAGCTCCCGGTTCCTCTCGGCGAGACCGTATACCGCCGAAGCCTCCCGACCCGATCCCGGCCGGTGATCCGCCGTAAGATCAACGATCTTGGGCCCTCCACTCAACCTAGGGACCCAGCGAGCCGCCTCTCCGTGGGGAAGGCAGAGGAAGAGGACATCCACTTCGTTCGCCTGAATTTCCTCCGGGTCTTCATAGCGAATGCCCGCAACCGGAGAGAGGTCTCCAGCCCTTGACCGGGATGAAGCGAAAGCCAGCTTGACGCCGTCGTGAAGGGCAAGAAGCCCCAGAATCTCGAGTCCCGTGTAGCCCGTGGCTCCGATCACCCCTGCGGAGATCTGCGACGAGCCTACAGCACCATCTTGGAGTCTATTTTCCATAGGCATATCTACAGCGCTGTGCCCGGCCACGTCAACCTTGCTTGTATGTTTATGCAGTGGTGTCAGCCACTCCTTTTCCCCGCGATCGCATGCAGCCTCGACTGGATCGCCAGAGCCTGCTTGGCATCACGCAGGATGAGAAGAACCGTATCGTCTCCCGCGATGGTGCCCAAGACCTCAGGCCATTCCTCCGAATCGACAGCCAGCCCAACCGCCTGCGCGCCGCCTGTCATCGTTCGCACGACCATCAGGTTGCCGGTGCTCTCCGCGGACACGAATAGCGTTGGAAGGAGAGATTCGAGGGGTGGGGTATGCTCTCCTCCTTCGGGAACCGAGTAGTGAGCGCCTCCGTCAGACCCCATGACCTTAGCCAGCCTGAGCTCAGTCATATCCCGAGACAGGGTCGCCTGTGTCACCTCAATCCCCCGCTCCTTTAGGAGCGCACGAAGCGCCTCCTGGCTGGTGATTCTGTGGGTCCGGATCAGATCCATAATCACCTCCTTCCGCTCTCTCTTGGCCACCTTCGACCTCCGCTCAGATTTAGTTGTGGCCATCCTGAAACGTCAGGAAAGGAGCAACCCATGCTCGAAGTCTCTCCGGCTCAACCCCGAGACTCCGGCCCACTTCCTTTCCCCCTTTCATTAAGATCACGGTCGGCAGGCTCGCCACCTGGTAACGCCGCAATAACTCAGGGGACCGGTCTACATCCAACAGGAAAATGAGAACTCTATTCTGTGCCCGGCAAGCAACCTCATCCAAATACGGCCGCAGCCATTTACAGGGCGCACACCAGTCCGCCGTGAACACCACCAGAACTGGCACCCCCGCCTGGATCACGTGGGAGTCGAAGTCCTTTTCTCCCAGCGTGCGTGGGCTAGCTGCACCAGCGCTATCCAATTCTGACGACATCTCAGCCCCGCCTCCATGACCGGATCCCCGATCGGCCATCGTGCCCCTCGAATCCATACCTCACACCTTAATCCTTGGCCATGCGATGAAACTCGAGCTTTCCTTCGCGCTCTTCGGTTGTAGCTCGCACCCACTCGCTCCGAAAGAGGAGAAGCGGTCGAGCAGCTCGGTCTCTTACGAGGGCACAGTCGTATCCACCGGCCACTTTCAGAATCTCCTCTTCTGGCCCGGTAACCCACCGCGCATCACGATACGGCATGGGTTCGAGTGTAGCGGTAACACCGTACTCGTGCTCAAGCCGATGGAGAAGCACCTCGAACTGCAGTGGCCCGACCACCCCTACAATCGGAGCGGGCCCAGCAGCCCCATCGCTGACAAAGACCTGTACCGCGCCCTCTTCCGATAGCTCTACAAGTCCCTTGTCCAAGTGCTTGCGACGCAGCGGATCAGGGACTTGAACCCGCGCAAAATGCTCCGGGGAGAATGAGGGGATTGGGTCGAACTCCACTCCGACAGCATCCGTCAGGGTATCACCAATTCTTAGATTACCACGGTCAAGCACCCCCACCACATCTCCCGGCCACGCGGTCTCGACCGCTTCCCGTTCCTGTCCGAAGAACTGTTGTGGGCGAGCGAGGCGAATCGACCTTCCAGTCCGGGTGTTGGTAACTCTCACACCAGCCTTGAAACGGCCGGAACACACCCTGATGAAGGCGACTCGGTCACGATGCTTCGGATCCATGTTCGCTTGAATCTTGAATACGAATCCGCTGAACTCTTCCCTCGCCGGAGACACATTCCCTCGGCGGGTCACCCTCGGACCCGGAGGAGGAGCGTACCGTAGGAACCACTTGAGGAAGGGCTCCACACCGAAGTTTATCAACGCGCTGCCGAAGAAGACTGGGGAGAGTGTTCCGCGACGGAACCCCTCTTCGTCGAATGGAGAGCCGGCGGCGTCAAGAAGTGCGATCTCCTCGGCTAGCGTGTCTCTGGCGTCAGCCCCAAGAAGCTCTTTCACCCGGGGATCGTCCATTCCCCTCACCTCCTCGGGAGGCCTAGTCTGTCCATGGTCAGCCCCCTTCTCGAAGAGATGAAGCATGCGGGACTTCCGGTCATAAACCCCCAGGAAACTGCTGCCGTCAGTCACGGGCCAGGTCACGGCTGTATACTGAATCCCCAGATCAGCCTCAATGTCATCCATGAACTGCAGCGGAGGCACTCCCAGCCGGTCGCACTTGTTCACGAAGGTGAAGATGGGAATCCGCCTCAAGCGACACACTTCGAACAGCTTTCGAGTCTGTTCCTCCACTCCCTTTCGATTGTCTAGGAGCATTACCGCCGAGTCGGCGGCAATCAGGGTCCGATACGTATCCTCGGAGAAGTCCTGGTGGCCGGGGGTATCCAAGAGGTTGATGTGGAAGCCCTGGTACCCGAACTGGAGAACGCTGGATGTGACAGAGATTCCTCGTTCGCGTTCCATCTCCATCCAGTCAGAAGTCGCGTGGCGTGCTGCTCTCCTGGCCTTTACGGACCCCGCAAGGTGGATGGCGCCACCGTAGAGGAGAAGCTTCTCGGTGAGCGTTGTCTTTCCAGCATCCGGGTGGCTGATGATCGCAAAGGTCCGACGGCCTTGCACCTCGCGCTCTAAGTCGGACTCTTTCACTGGACCCGCTCCATCTGACATCTCCGTCTCTCCTGCAGCCGACCTTCAAGTACAGTCCCGACCGCTTCTAGGTGTACGGCGAGGGATAGTTTAACCAAATTCGGACATCCATTCATTCCTCACCTCAGGGGTACCCCAGGGCTTTTCTTGTCTCACCAGCTTTTCTACGCCGCAGTTCTTCTCGTCCTATTGAACCTATCGCTCCATGGCACTGTTCTGAGAGCTCAGGAACCATCGGGTTCGGGTGAGGAAAGCTGGAACAGTCTTGAGGTACGCGAGCTGATTGCACGTGCTCGCGCGGCCAGAGAGACCCTCGCAGCATCGGGGGATCTCCAGACTTACGAGGCCCGTACTGAGGGCCACGTATACTTCTTTATCGACCCAGAGCGGGGTGAGCGTTACCTGATCAGGATAGACCAGGTAGCAGCGGAACTCCGGTGGGAAGCGCCAGACCGTCTTCGACAACGCATTGTCGGAGAGCGGAGCGAGACCCGACTTCCTGTCAGGAATTTCGACTACTACCTCGACCGGCTTACGCTTGTCCCCCATGGGTTCGAGGACGAAATCCGGATCGGGTCCGGGCTCGATGTCTCCGGAGTCCTCCATCCACTGGCTCAGGCCCTGCCGGAAGGCCCCGAGGCCGAAATCTACGATTTCAGGCTGGGAGAATCTCTGTCCCTCCTCGTCGCAGGAAGGGTCGAGCCTGTCCGTATCCAGGAGATCGTGGTAAGGCCACGTGACCCCAGCCGCCCTGGAATCCTCGGGACGATCCATCTGGATCAAGCTTCGGCCAGCATCGTGCGCATGGCTTTCACTTTCACTACTGCATCCTACGTCGACCCTCGGAACGACCGCATCTCAGTCGAGCTGGACTACGGACTCTGGGACGGACGTTATTGGCTGCCAAACGTCCAGAAAATCGAAGTCAGGCGCGAAATTCCCTCCCTCGATCTGGGAATCGGGACGGTCATACGGACCGTTCTCCAGGTGCACGACTATTTGCTAGATGCTCCCTTTTCCGAAAGCCTTCCAGCCATTCCAAGAGTGACTTTCGTCCCTCTGGAGGTGCGGCGGTCCTATTCTTTCTCTAAAGGTCTTTATGCGGATATGGCGGAGGACGGCCTGGGAGAACTAGTGGTGGACGCAGACCCGCGAGAGCTGCAATCACGCGCCATGGAACTGCTCGGTACTGTCCCACCCTCGGGGCTGTCCCCTGTCAGATTGCACTTTCCGGGATTCTCATCTGCGCTCCGCTACGGCCGTGCCGAAGGGCTCCGGATAGGGATCGGGGGATCGGTCCAGCCGCAACCCGGGCTCCGGGTCAGGGGAAATGCCGGATACGCGATATCTAACGCTAGAGTCCAGGCAGACCTAACCCTAAAAGATCGTCTCTCGCCGAAATGGACTCTCGGATTGCGGATCCGAGCCAGGGACCTCGACGACTTAGGCCTCTCTGCTGGAAGTGCTCCACTGATCTCGTCGCTAGGGGCAGTAGTGCGGGGCGAGGACTACCTGGACCCGTTCTGGGTCACCGGCGGTGGGGTGTCTCTCGAGCACCAGACCGATGAAGCCTCTCAAGTTTCGTTTGCGATGAGCATCGAGAGCCACTCTAGCGCCTCACTCGAATTGGACTCCTCTCCCCTCAAGGGATCCCAGGTCTTCCGTCCGATTAGGGAGGTGTCAAGCACGGAATTCGTCAGGTTTGACATGAGGCTAGGACGATCGATCTCCTGGCCCATTGGTCGTCTGGGTTGGGGAGAGATCGACGCGATGTTCCTCTATGGGCAAAAGGGAGATGGGCTTGGCATTTCCGCCTCGTTGGATCAGCTCTGGGGGCCGGACGCCCCTACCAGGGAGCTTCGCCTCAGGGCCAAGGGGTGGACCTGGTTGGGAGATCCACTTCCGCAGGGGCATCGCCTGCTGGGCGGTCGTGGGACGGTTCCCGGCTTCGCCTACCGCGAGTTCGTCGGAGAGAGCTCCATTGCGGCATCGCTGACGGGATCTATGGACGTATGGGGACCCCTGGTACGCCTGAGAAGCGGCATCCACGCGGGCTGGTCCGATGGGGGAAACCCCCAGATAGCCGAGCGCTGGAACGCCAAGGGAACCAACGGAATTCGGACCTCTGTATCGATCGGAGTGGGGTTGGGATGGGATCTCCTCCACCTCGACCTCGCGAGGGGGTTCGGTGGTGGAGAGTGGCAGCTTCTTCTTTCATTGGATCGGCGCTGGTGGAACCACCTCTAGAAGGTTGTTGAAGAAGTACAGCGGGTCCCACGCAAGGGTCTGGCGAGGTTAAGAAGAAAGAATGACGATTACGATGCCAAGCACCGGAGAGGCGTTCTAACGCTATATCAGCCCTCTATCCCCTTTCACCCTTTGGATTAATTAGGAGTAGCATAGTGCATCCATTCAAAATTGCTGGGCTATTCCTCGGCGCGGTAGCACTTCTCTTCGGTGGTCTCATGATTGTTGGACTTCTTCTGCCGGGAGAGTGGGAAGCCGAGCGCAACATCAAGATCGGAGCTCCCCCTGAAGAAGTGTTTCCATTCCTAAACAGTGCGGCCAGATGGGAGGAGTGGACTCCAGCGCCGGAGTCAGGCGTCGAACTCTTTGGGCCCGCTGAGGGACCGGGTTCGGGTCGTCGATGGGACGATCCCGGCTACGGTCAGGGAGAGTTCGTAATCGCAGCCAGTGAGTTGCCAAGGGAAATCATCTACGAGGTGAAAGTAGAGGACGGCTCCATCCTGATCCGGGGCTGGATAGAATTGCTGGGGGCTACCGGCGGAACCCAGATCTACTGGAGGGAGGAGGGGGATTTCGGGTGGAACCCTCTTCTTGGCTACCTGGCAGGCCGGATGAACGAACTCCAGGGAGCCCAGATTGACGCATCGCTGGCCTCCCTCAAGGATCTGATCGAGTCACTCGTCAGGTCGCCATCCGGCTAAGCTCGAGCAGGTCGGCGTTGGTCTTCATTTTTCGCATGACGTTCAGAAGTCCGTTCATAGCGTCGACAGGCCCCTGATCCGCGAACTGTCGCCGCAGCGCCCGAGAGATGGCAAGCGCTTCGGGGCTCAGGAGGAGTTCCTCACGGCGGGTGGCAGATCCCACTATATCGATAGCGGGGAAGATCCGCTTGTCAGCGAGTTCTCGGCTAAGGATGAGCTCACTGTTTCCTGTGCCCTTGAATTCCTCGAAAATCACCTGATCCATCCGAGAGCCCGTATCGACCAGCGCGGTCGCAACGATCGTCAGAGACCCTCCGCTTTTCGGATCTACCTTCCTCGCACTTCCCAAAAACCGCTTGGGCTTCTCCAAGGCGGTCGCGTCGAGTCCCCCCGTGAGCGTGCGGCCACTTCCCTCCTCGACAGTGTTGTAGGCTCTGGCGAGTCGAGTGATCGAATCCAGGATCAGCACCACGTCCTCTCCCATCTCCACCCTTCGGCGAGCGCGCTCGAGAGTGACCTCCGCTAAAGCCGTGTGTCGATCCGCCGGAAAATCAAATGACGAGGCCATCACCTCACCGAACCCACATGACTCCATCTCAGTGATTTCCTCAGGTCGCTCGTCAATTAACAGGATGAAGAGAGTGCATTCCGGGTTGTTACGCACTACTCCTTCGGCAACCCGCTGGAGAACCGTCGTCTTCCCGGCCTTGGCCGGCGCGACGATCATCGCGCGCTGTCCCTTCCCTACAGGACAGAATAGATCGACGACCCGGTTGGTGTAGTCCCGTTCTCCTCGGTACCGGATATCGCACTCGAGGAGGAGCTGTTCATCGGGGTGGAGCGCACCGAGACGATCGAACTTGGGACGGTCACGCACTTCGTTCGGGGGACGCCCGTTCACGAGTTCCAGGTGGGAGAGTGGAGGGGCCTTCCCATTCTTGGGGCGCCCTCCGACGCTCCCGTACAACTCGTCGCCGGTCCTGAGTCTAAACCGGGACACGACTTTGCCGCTAACATAGACGTCGTCTTTGCTCGGGATGTAGCCCGCCGTTTTGCGACGTATAAATCCAGAGCCTCCGGGGAGGACTTTCAGCACACCCAACCACTGGTTATTGGTCACGTTACCACAATCGAGAGGGTGATACGGGAAAAGCCAAAGACAAAGAACTTTGCCCCCACCGGAACCCGCGGGGGGACCGAGGGTTCAGGGAATTACTACGATTCTACACCCTACATCGGATGTCTCCGCAGGACAAGGGAGGCGAGAAGTTTTCGTTTGGAGGAACCTATGACGCCTGAGTTGCCGTTGGGCCCCTCGAGCCCCTCAAAGCAAGCGGTTGGCGAACCGCCCCCTAGCACCGAAAACGACGACAGTTGGGCTGGCTGGCTCGGTCCCCTCTTTCTTGTTCTGGCACCATTTACTTTCTTCGCGGCGCTCTTAGCTCTTGATGGGTTTCTACGTTGAAACCACACCGACACTGGCCCGTAGCCGTCCTCTTTAAATGGACATTTCTGTTTCGATCTGGCACGATTCAGAGCGTGCGATTGGCGTTCCATTCGTTGGGGATACTGACGCGGACTCAGTCTAGAAGTCCTCTACCCCCAGACCTTTTCAGGAAGCTTAAGGGCTTGTCCGGGCGACAACTGTCACCCGGCACAATCCATCGAATTTACCACATGCAATCTAGAGTCTTTTCCGGCAGAAGTGGTCCGATGTGCGCGAAACGCCTCCCTTCCTCAGAGCCATCTTCTTCTTTTTCTGCACCGCTGCCATCCAGACCGACTGTGAGGCCGGTACTAGTTGGTGTTCAGCTGCTGCTCACTCTTCTTCTCACGGCGGCCCACCTTGAAGGGCAGCGGGTGGGTGTAGGCTTCGACGTCAGCACACCTCGCACGACCTCCCAGACCCATTCGTCCGTCTGGTTCGGGGTAACACAGGGGCTTCACGGGTTTTGGTTTTCTTCCGGCATGAGTGGGGGGCTGGTGAATCACCGATACGGGATGAGGGGCGCCCACCGCGATTGGCAACGAAATAGGGATTCCTACCACCACTACGGGTATGGGTATCGGGGGAGCAGCTGCTGGGACTTGCTCTGGAATCCCCGGTCTTCCGATTGGCGCCGGTGTCCTACAGGTTGGGCGGCAGCCTCTTGGTTGCCATATCCTTCAGCAGCCTGGGCATGGTACCCAAGCTATCCGTCCTACCACACCTCCCACCGGTCCCTGGGGCTTCACGGATGGTCGGTAGGGGTCCATCTCTCGTTAGGCACCTATTGGGGAACCGACCCCTACGCCTGGCACCCCTTCGATCCATGGTCGTACGGGTGGAACCGCTACCCCTGGCACAGCCCCCGCCTGGACTCACGTACAATCTACGTTGACACTCGGCCACGCTGGGTGGTCAGTTTGACTCCACACGCAGTGCGAGCGGGACTATCTCCACGAGTCGGGAGCGGGAGCTGGGTGTCTCAGCCCCACAAGGAAAATCCCCGGCCCTCTGTGACTCGGGTCAGAACGCCGACAGAGAGGATGAGCTCTCAGAGTAAGCCAGTAACACGATCGGCGGTTTTCCGACAGGCGACCAGCCGAGCTGAACCTCGATCCCCGGTCGCCGCGGTTAGGCCTGTAGGGAGGGGGGCGGTAGCCCGGACGGAACTCGAGCGAGCAGCCTCCAAGACTCCGACTCCCGAGATACACACCGACCGGGCTATCGCCCGCCACCGAGAGCCCCTTGCAACGGGAACAAGCCGGCCCATCGTGATCAGAAGTTTGGGCTCCCGTACCCAATCCTCTTCTGCCAGGAGCCATGGGAGCGGAACTCGCCGGCCGACGGGTCAGGCAACCACCCGTCCTAGCGGCCAGGACCGGACCGCCCGGTCGGCAAACCCGCGGCCCACGGGACAACTCCGAGCTCCAACACGGGCTACTGCTCAGAGTACGACGCGGTCACGATCTGGGACAATTCAGTCCGCACCGCGGGCAAGGCCTTCCCCCTCCTCGGGGACCCGTTCACCGCCACAGAAAACGAATCTCTCTAGACCGTCCTCCGCTGGATCTAATGGCGGAGCAAACCCAAGACCAGGTGATTGAGTTGCTCTTGAAGTACTCTCAGGACCACGTGATCCTGAATCGAGACATCCTGATTCTGACAAAAGCCATCTGAGGCACTCCAGGAATCGCCAGGGGCGACTGGGGTCACTCAGCCGGCTTCTTGGTGGTGAGCGGGAGGACCGAGGAGCCTAGCACCATCGCTGCAATGATGTAGAAGGGGATGGTAAACCCTCCGGTCGCATCGGCAATCGCCGCGATGACTAACGGACCCACAACTCCACCGATACTCCAGCCCACGATCATCGCCCCGTAGATACCACCGGCGTTGTCAGGACCGAAGAAGTCCGCGGCGGTGGCCGGCATCGTGCCGAAGCCGCCTCCATAACACAGATAAACCAGCGAGCCTAGCACAACGAAGAGCGTGACGGACATCGCGCCTGGCAGCAGGGCGAAGCACAAGACTTGGACAGCGAAGATGGCCAAGAACACGCGCATTCTCCCAATGAAGTCGCTGGTCCACCCCCATACGACACGCCCTGCGCCATTGAAGACAGCGAAGACACCAACGAGGCTCGCGGCGCTCGCCGCACTCATGCCGGTGATCTCCACTGCAGCCGGTGCGGCCTGAGATATGAGTGCGATTCCAGCTGTAACGTTCAAGGCAAGGATCGCGGTCAGCCGATACCACTGAGGAGTCCGGAGTGCCTCTCCGAGCTTAAAGGAGTGGACTGTGCCCGCAACCCGCGCTCTCGATCCATCGAAACCAGGTACCCGATAGCCTGCTGACGGGTTACGGAAGAACGCCCCACCCAGAATAGTGGCCACTAAATAGGCGAGACCCAGTGGCAGAAAGACCTGAGAAACGTCATCGGCTACCATGAGCCGATTGGCCACAGGCGCCGTAATCAGCGCACCCGCCCCGAAGCCTGCCACAGCGATACCAGTGATGAGCCCGCGCTTGTCAGGAAACCACTTGACCAGCATAGCGATCGGAACAATATAGCCGACACCAAGCCCGAGCCCCGCAACTACCCCGTAGGTAAGCACGAGAAGCCAGAGTTGGTCTGGCGTGCTCACGAGAGAGGCCAGCATCACCCCTACCGAGTAAATGATCCCGCCAGCCAATACTACGGGGCGTGGGCCGATACGGTCCTGGATGCGCCCGCCCACAAGGGTGCCAATGAAGAGCACTCCGACCGTGACGATGAAAGGGAGCGCAGTTTGCGTCCGTGACCAGCCCATCTGGCTAATGAGCGGGTTGACGAACACGCTCCAAGCATACACCGCCCCCAGTGCAAGCTGCACTAATACTGCGGCACCAGCCAGCAGCCAGCGGCCTTTGGTGGGGTCGTTCTGTTCGGCAGCCACGTCGCGATTCTCCCAGATAGAAATATTGCCGTCCTCTCACCCACTCACGGTAGTGAACGCCCAATTTTTTCCAGCGTAACAGCCGCGTTGTAGTCAGGAATCCCCGCCTGCGGTGATCGTACCTTGCGATCAATGAGTACCTGACCTTCGGGCCAGTGCACCTGAAGGGTCCGCGGCTTGACCCGTGCAATTGTGGCACGACCGTACATTTCACCCACCTCGTTGCGTAGCAAAACCGCGTCCCCTTCACCGATCTCTAGCCCGTCAGCATCCTGACGACTGATGAAGACCGCTTCACGTTCGGCGCCAGTCAGTGGATCCGTCGCTCCATAGACGATGGTGTTGAACTGCTTACCGCGGCGAGTCGCCACTATGAAGTGTCCCTCTGGTAACTTGACCTCTGGCAACTCCACCACGGAGAAGCGAGCCCTCCCATCTGGCGTGGGGAACTTCCATCCCGCACACAGGTGAGGCCCACCATATTGGAACTGGTCACCAAACTTACTGAGGTGTTGGATCCCATCGTAGAATGGGATCGCCTCTGCGATCTCTCTACGAATGGCTGCAGTGTCGTTGAAGTGAACTTTTGCGGCCCGGTCCGGGACGACCATCTTCGCGAGATCGCAAAAGACCTCCCACTCTGGTCGGGCTTCGTAAATGCGCGGACCCGGAACCTCAGGACTGAAAATCACGCGGCGCTCGGTCGTGGTCTCCGTGACTCCCCCCGGCATCTCATACCTGGTGGCCGCCGGCAAAAGGACAACCGTGTGAGCCGGGTCCACCAGCATCTGGCTGGATAGGACGATGTCCAGATGGACTCGAAGAGGAATACGCGCAAGCGCCTGCTCACAGTAATCCGGCTCAGGCAAGACCCGGAGGAAGTTTCCTCCGGAGCTAAACAGCACGTCCAGGCGCCTATCATATCCGATGTCTATCATCTCCGGGGCCGTCAGGCCCGGTGTGGCCGAGACTTCGAACCCCCACAACTCGGTGAAACGCTTCGAGTTTTCTTCTGTAACCGGCAGGCCACCTGGAAGGACCGTGGAGTAGGCGCCCATCTCGGCCCCACCTTGCACACCGGAGTGGCCACGAATTGGCATCACGCCACATTTGTCACGACCTACGAACCCCTTGGTCAGGGCCAGATTCACTATCGCGCGGACGTTATCCTCGCCGAACTTGTGCTGGGTGATGCCCATGCTCCAGACAAGGACCGCAGTCCCGGCCTCCCCAAGCATCCGAGCGAATTCCTCCATTTCAATCCGAGATACTCCAGCCAACGCCTCGAGCTCTTCCCATGATTGTGCGACTAGAGCAACGGCAACCTCATCGAACCCGGAAACGTGCCGGTCGATGAAGTCTTGGTCGAGCCAGCCTCGTAGGATCATCGCTTTCAAAGTTCCGTTCAGGAAGCCGATATCGCCGCCCACATTTATCAGGAAGAACCGGTCGGCGATCTTGGTGCCGAACAAGGCACTCTCTAGATTGGACGGCACCCAATAGCGGTCCATGCCGGGCTCGCGGTAGCTGTTGATCACCACCACCTTGGTACCGGCCTTCTTCGCTTTGTAGAGGTACTTCATCGAGACCGGCTGGTTGTTCGCCACATTCGAGCCGATAAAGACGACAAGGTCGCTCCCGATCCAGTCACTGTAGGAACAGGTTGTCGCTGCAACCCCAAGCGAGCCCTTGAGCCCGAAGGTGCTCGGCGAGTGGCATACGCGGGCGGCGTTGTCAATAGAGTTGGTTCCCATCGCCCTCACCGCCTTCTGGGCGGCGAAATAGGTCTCGTTCGGCTGCCCTCGGCTGGTGAGGTAGAACCCGAGCCGATCTGGCGAGGTGGCCCGGATCCCGCTGCTGATCACTTCGAGGGCCCGATCCCAGGTCACCCTTGTGAATCCTGCCTCTCCCTTACGCCGAATCATGGGGTAGGGTAGTCGCCCAAGGTCACGAAGCTCGGAGCCACCCATGCGTCTCAGCCGTGCGACATCCGTGAGCACAGCAGGATCCAGCGCCGGCATCGTGTTCAGACGTAGCAGTCGTAATCGGATGTTACATAGATGGATCTCATCTAGGGTCCAGTCGTGCAGACCCATCGTCCCTAGCGAGCAGCCGTCACATGTTCCCTGCGTAAGAATTCGCCAGGCATACGCGAGCTGGTCGCGATTCTCACCTATAGCTCTCGTAATCTCTAGGTAGTTGTTGGGGCGCTGCTCCCCTATACCGAACGGTTTCCAGCTCGCCCAGTTGGCCGGATCTAAAAGTTTGCGGCCGCTCCCCTTGGTCATTCCACCCCCCGATAAATGATGTCGCCTCCTCCTCACCCGGCCATAATAGTCGGTCAGATGCACGACCGCCCCTTTTTCCGAGAAGGACACTGCGATCGCTTCACTTCCAGACCTCGGAAAATTTCGGTCGGGCCTTCAAATAACCCTCACCTGGCTGAGCTCCCCTCAGCGGACCTAGATTTCCCCTCGGCTCTTGTGCAGAATTGCTTGCATGATGGATCACGCCTCCTCACGGATGCGGATCCTCAGAATGGAGGGAAGATGATCGCTCCCGGTCCACGCACGGTGCGCGCTTGGATTTCTCGATTCCGGAAGGGAACGAGTATCCGAAGGAAGGATCTGGTGACGGTGGAGGAGCCCCTGGAGGTGCGGGTCAAGTGGTCGGAAATGGGCGAATGGACCACTCGTAGCGTGGCGGTCACAATGCGGACCCCCGGTGATGACTTCGAGTTGGCCGCCGGATTCTTGTTCTCAGAAGACCTCGTGACTGTCAGCGATCATGTACAGGAGATCGCGTACTGCGGAGATGACGGTCCCACCGAGTTCAATGTAGTCACCGTGCGCCTGAAGGAGGGCGTCACCTTTGATCAGGGGCTCATTAACCGAAACTTCTATATGACCTCCAGTTGCGGTGTGTGTGGGAAAGGGTCGTTGGAAGCGATCGAGATTCGAGGAGCATGCCCCTTCCCCGAGGTGGATCCGAACGAAAGTGACACGGGGGATGTGCGGGTGGACTCGAGTGTGCTCGCTTCCCTTCCGGATCGTCTCCGAGAAAGTCAACCCGTGTTCCACCGGACCGGAGGGCTACACGCCGCTGGGCTCTTCGAGGCAGACGGATCGTTGAAGCTCCTGCGGGAGGACGTGGGGCGGCACAACGCCGTGGACAAGGTGATAGGGAAAGCCTTCCTCGACGGGAATCTTCCCCTCGGCGGACAAATTCTTATGGTCAGCGGTCGGACCTCCTTCGAGATCATACAGAAGGCGTTGGCAGCAGGTGTGACCGTCGTGGCTTCAGTGGGTGCTCCCTCCAGCCTCGCAGTGGAAGTGGCCAGACGATTCCGAATGACCTTGGCTGGATTCGTCCGTGGGGGAGGCTTCAATCTCTACTCCGAGCCAGGCCGGGTCTCAGCTGCGTAGGACTGAGAACGTATTGTAACGCGAACTTTCATCGCCGAAGTCAAAGGGAGATAGTCACCCATTATGACTCGTCCCAACACTCACCGACTATCGCTGTGCGGAGCTGTAGGTCTCGCATTCCTCCTGTCCTCCTGTCAGGAAGAGGTCAAAGGCACCGCTGCCATCGTACAAGAGTCGATCGAGCACTACGGAGGTGACGTTTTTGATCGGATCCACATTTCTTGGGGGTTCCGTGAAATTCCCTTTGAGGTCACCCGGGATAACGGAGTCTTCCGCTATCAACGCACGATAGAAGATTCGCTGGGACAGACCATTGTGGAGGTGATGGAAAACGAAGGCTCGTGGATCGAGGTCAATGGAGAGCGCCAGGACCTGGATTCCCAAAGTCGCGCCCAGCTCGAGACGGCAGTGAATTCCGTTGTTTACTTCGGATTCCTTCCCTTCCGCCTGGATGATCCAGTCGTTCAGCTCACAGACCTCGGGACAGTGGAAGTAGACGGCGAACTGTATCAGAAGGTGGAGGTGACCTTCCCACAGGAAGGAGGTGGGCGTGACTGGGAGGATCGCTTCATATATTGGTTTCACGAAGGTGACCGAAGCCTCGACTACCTGGCCTACCGGGAAGCGACCGAGGTGGGAACCACCCGATTCCGTAGAGCCGTCAACCGGAGGGTGGTAGGAGGCCTTATGGTTCAGGACTACGAGAACTACACGGGTGACCCAGACGTGGGAGACGTGGCGGACTATGACCGCCTCTTCGAGGCGGGAGTCCTCAGACTCGTGTCCATGGTCGAGTTTGACGATTTAGAGGTGAGTGGGATTGGAGAAGCGGAGGAAGAGCCATAGGCTTGGAGAGCCATCTGCCAAATGGACCCATATTCTTGTTATTGTGCCACGATATTATCGTGGGTTACTTCGGCAGGTGGATTGGAATCCGTCGAGCCCACCCAGAAGGGTGGTTGATCACGTAAGCACAACATCAGGAAGGTATGATGACAGAGGACAAGTCGGAGCGATCTCAGCATCAACCAGCCCTCTTTGGGCTACTGCTCGCCCTTATCGTAGTGCTCACCCTTCCCTCGGCAAGCATGGCACAGGGGCCGGGGACTGAGGGAGGTCAGTGGACATACCTGGGTGGAGACGCGTGGCACACACGTTATCAACCCGCGGACCAGATCAATGCATCGAATTTCGAGGACTTGGAAATCGCCTGGCGGTTCAATGCCATGAGTTTCGGGCCGGCCACGTCCCGTGCAACCGGAAGCCTCGTTGATGGAAAGCTCATCACCGTTACCGGAGAGCGCCGCAGCGTGATTGCGCTCGATGCGGGAACAGGCGAACTGGAGTGGAGCTATACCGAGCCCAAGACCGCACGGTGGGAGTACTCGATGAGGGCGGGATACGGGAAGGGCGTAGCAATGGGCGAGGTGGATGGCCGAAATATCGTCTTTATCTCCACTCCCGCGTTCTTCCTTCATGCCATCGATGCCGAGACTGGGGAGCACCTCGAGAACTGGGGCGAATCGGTCCCCATCAGTGGATTCCCTTCGTCGGGGACGGTGGACCTCTTGGCAGATCTGATCGAAGATTGGGATCCTTGGCGGGAGTTGAACCTGGAGTTCGACCCCTATCAGGGGATTCCGCTTGAGATCGGGTATATCACCAGCTCCTCTCCGCCGATCGTGGTGAATGACGTGGTTGTGGTTGGGAACTCCGCCGAACAGGGCTACCACCAGACGCGGATTGAGATGATCCCTGGAGACATCCTCGCGTACGATGCGCGAACGGGGGAGTTCAAGTGGAAGTTCAACGTGATCCCACGCCCAGGTGAGTTCGGGCATGAAACCTGGGAAAACGATGCATGGGAGTGGACTGGTGACGTGTCCTCCTGGGCGCCTATGTCGGCCGATCCGGAGCTAGGCCTGGTTTACATTCCTACGAATGGGGCTACTCAGGATTTCTATGGAGGATTCCGGCCCGGCGACAACCTCTTCAGCACGAGTCTGATCGCTCTGGATGTGCAGACCGGTGAGCGGCGATGGCATTTCCAGATGGTTCATCATGACATTTGGAACTACGATACGCCGGTGCACCCCGTTCTGATGGACGTGACAGTCGACGATCGGGAGATCAAGGGGCTGTTCCAGGCAACAAAGCAGAACTTTCTATATGCCCTGAACCGGGAGACCGGAGACCCAATCTGGCCGATTGAGGAGCGCCCGGTACCCCAGTCTCGCGTCCCAGGCGAGAAGTTGTCCCCAACACAGCCATTCCCGACTAGGCCGCTTGCGTACGATACACAAGGCCGGTCAGAGGACGACCTGATCGACTACACGCGGGAGTTGCATGAACGAGCCCGTCAGGTCGCGTTGGCAGGCAACCACTTCGCGCCTCTCTTTGACCCCCCAACGCACGTGGGAAATCAGGAAGGAGAGGGTCCGGCCCGTCTCTGCGGCGGTGGTGGTGGTGGCTCGAATACCACAGGCCCGCCCGCCGCCGATCCGGTCGCAGGTGTCATCTTTGTGTCGTCAACAAGTAATTGCAGTTACGAGATGCTCATGGCTGGATCGGAATCCTCGATGGACGGCCCACATCAGACCGGGACGACCCTCACTCGTTGGGTTCGGGGCGCCGAAGGGTCCGGGCGGGAGCCTGAGGACATCGATGGCCTCTCCATCTGGAAAGGTCCGGTTGGCCGTATTACCGCAATCGACACAAACACGGGCGAGCATCTGTGGGTGACTCCGAACGGGCATTCTCCGCGGGACGAGCAAGATGCGATGGAGAATCATCCGCTCCTACAGGGAGTCCCGGGTGTAGAGTTCAACCGGGGGTGGGCCAGTACCGCACCCATGGTCGCCACATCCACGTTACTGATGTATGGTGGGCGTGACGCCGATGAGAACTGGAAGCTGTTCAGCATCGAAAAGGCAACCGGAAGGCAGGTCGGAGCCATCGACATTCCGGGCAGGACCTCGTACGGAATGTCCAGCTGGGTGTATGAGGGCAAGCAGTACGTCATTATCCAACTTCAGGATGGATTGGCCGCGTACGCGCTCCCGTAACACGTTCTTAGTGACGCAAGCGAAAGCCTCTGGGGACTCTTCCTCCGGGGTTTGTGTCTCTTAGTTCAGAGTTCGTCCAACAGTGTCGGAACACTTTGGCCTTGATCTCATGGGTCCGAATCACCTCACTGATCCCGTGGAATTCAACCGACTCTAACGGAATCAAGCACCAGGGGTTCTCAGGTCACAACGCATGAACACGACCCTATAGCGATGCTCACCTGGTAGATGTGGGACAAGCTGTGAGATCACCCTGATGGCCTTTCCCCGGGCTTGCCACAGCCAACCCTTATCCCCACCAACCATGAGTATTCTTACCTCCTAGAACTTGAAGTGACCCTAGAAGTTGTCCTAATCTGGAGCCCTGAGATTATCGGTCACGAGTTCGAGACCGCCGGCTCCGAGCAGCTTCATCATCATGGAAGTTTCGGAGGGCAGGGGCCCGAGAAGACCATGGTGATCTCATCCGGCACCGCTGAACCGCCCATACGATCCACCGGCTGACGTCCCCCACGCCCTTCCCCACAGGGTAGACCAGTCATCCACGTGGCTATGACGGAGAAGACTAGACCACCTTTAGCTGGTGGTGGATCCACGAGTAAGTGACTCGGAGCCCCTCCTTGAGGGGGATCTTAGGCTCCCAGTCCAGAACCTGCCGTATGAGGACATTGTCGCTGTTTCGGCCCCGCACTCCCTGTGGCTTGGTCGAATCGTACCGCTTCCGTAGGTTCTTGTCGGCGATGTCACAGACTACGTCCACCAACTCCTCGATCGTAACCAGCTCTTCCGTCCCTAGGTTGATCGGTTTTTCGTACCCGGAGTCCATCAGGCGAACGAGCCCCTCAACGCAGTCATCCACATACATGAATGAGCGTGTCTGCTGGCCATCTCCCCAGATCTCAATTTCCTCTCCCTCACAGGCTTGTGAGATCTTCCTGCAGATCGCTGCGGGCGCCTTTTCCCGCCCTCCCTCATAGGTTCCAAGGGGACCATAAACGTTATGGAATCGTAGCACCCTAACATCGAGACCATGGTCTTCATGGTAGTACTGGCAGAGTTTCTCCATGTAGAGCTTTTCCCAGCCGTAGCCCTCCTCCGGATCCGCGGGATGGGCATCCTCTTCCCGTAGGCCTTCCACGGCCGATTCCCTCTGAAGTCCCTGTGGGTAGACACATGCAGACGAAGAAAAGAGGAAGCGACTTATCCCACTCTCGAGTGAAGAGTCCAACATATTTAAATTGATCAACGTGTTGTTTCTCGCTACCGCCGCATGGTACGCCGTTATAAAGCCGATGCCTCCCATGTCGGCAGCGAGATGGTAAACATCCTCCACCTCAGCACATGCTTCGAGGGCAGCAGTCTGGTCCCGGAGGTCGAGGATCCGGAAGTCGTCTGCAGGGCTCTCCTCGAACTCCGGGTACTTGATGTCAACTCCTCTTACGAAGTGTCCCTGCTGGACTAGGTGCTTCACCAGATGGTGCCCAATGAATCCCCCTGCACCGGTCACGAGAATCTTTCTCGGCATCCTCATCCTCCTTCTCTTGAAGGAAGCCCTACCAGCACTTCCCTATCCACCTAAAAATATGCCCAGACGAGAAGTAACTCCTGTAAAAACACCACACGATCTGTTCTATCGCTTGAGAGGCGCCGCCCGGATTCGAACCGGGGATAGAGGATTTGCAGTCCTCTGCCTTACCGCTTGGCCACGGCGCCTGAATGCAAAAAGGGGAGACCCCGCGGTTGGCGCGTCAAGCCTCCCTCATCCAGAAGAGCGGGAAACCGGACTCGAACCGGCGACCCCCACCTTGGCAAGGTGGTGCTCTACCAACTGAGCTATTCCCGCAGTATCAATTTCGGGCGATTCAAGGACCCCTCAAGAGACCTCTATAACAAGCCGAAAAGCTAGGTTTCATAAGGATTCTTGTCAAGCCACATGGCCGGTTTTGGGCCCCCTATATTTGATCCAAAACCCATCGCCCTTATCTTTCGCTGACCTTCTGTCGAAGATCCGGATTTCTCGGGTATTTCGCACTCTTCCGCACTTCCACATCGACCACATGCTTCGAACTGCCGCGACTCGGATTTGCCTTGGAGCAACCCTTCTGTTGGGGGCAACAACGAATGCGGAAGCCCAGACGATTCAGAGCCCGTTGGCCCCCCGTGGATCGCTCTTCTTTCGGATTGATCCTTCGGCCACCACCGTGAAGGGGATCTACGGGCCAGGCGATACTAGAGTCCTGCCTCTGGGAATGTCGCTCAGTCTTCCAACTGTTGGAATTACAGAGGTCATGGGGCTAGAACCGACCGTGGAGAGATTCGGAGCCCTTGCCGGAATGCTTGGAACCCCCTCGATCCGACTGGGAGCAACCACAGCTAGATTCTCGGCAGATGAGCGAGTGCTCCCAATCCAGCTCAGCTACGGGGTTCTCGATCGCCTGACTCTGGGTGTCACCGTGCCCTTCATTCGAAAGAGGCTCGATACCCTTCTCCGCCTCACCCCGGATGGAGCGGATGTGGGGGAAAATCCGTTCATCACAGAGGGTGGAGTGGTGTCTGCGTTCTTGGACAATGCCGATGCTACGCTCCTGACTGTGCAGACGGCTGTGGACGACCGATGCGTTCAGATAGGCGAGCAGGACACACAGTGCATCTCGGGAAGGGCCTTGGTGAGTAATGCGGGGTCCTTTTTGTCGGACCTAGACACTGCCTATCAGGAGGAGAAACTCTTTCCGCTCGAAGGCTCCCAGTTGGGTGACGGCATCTCAACCAGATGGATGGGTATGGTTGCCTCATTCGCGGACTGGGGAGCCGTAGGGCCGCAGATGCTCCCACTAGCTTCAGACCCACTCGGCCAGGCAACCTTTGAATCCTTGGTAGTCGACCCCGCATGGCCAGGCGGCGGCTTCCCACTCGAAACTCCGGACGTGATCATGGGATTGGGCGACGTCGAGCTGAACGTCGCGCTCGGGCTCCTGCGACCTACCCCCCCCACGCCCATCGGCAGCGCAGAACGGGAATTCCGGGTGCATGCTACGGCTGTGGGTACGCTCCGATTCGGAACCGGTTCTCCGGACTCCCTGAGGACCGTATCTCCGATAGACCCGCCCAGAGGCGTATCGGGCTTTTCGCTGAAAATGGTAACAGACTTTCTCCTGCCGGGGCGATTCGGCCGATTTGCGATTCTCAGCATCGTCGAGGGTGGATGGAATGGAACCCGTGAGATGACCCTACTGGCCCCGGATCCCGCTGGAGTTTTCACTCCGGGCCGGACGAGAGCAGAGGTGCGATGGAGTCCGGGCACCCACATCAGGACCAGCATCACCCCGAGATTCCAATTCGGCCCTGGGCTCTCGATCGGAGCGGGATGGCAATTCTTGAGGCGTGAGCCAGACACGTTCGAGGCCGTAGCAGCGGAGGATGGAGTTGATACCCCGAACCTGCCCCCAGTGGGCAAAGCCTACTCCCAGCAGCGGTTTGCCCTCGAGCTCCGTTATACGTCGATGAACAAGCCCTTAATCGACGCGGTCCCCTTCCCCTTCGAGATCCTTCTACGAGGCTCGAAGAGCATAACTGGCAGTGAGGGCGCCACGATGGAAAATAAGGCCGAAGCCATGGTTCGCTTCCCGCTACACCAGTAAGCCTTTGAGGAGGGAGAGTACGCCAACAATGATGGACTTTCCAGTGCCTGTATCGACCGTGAAAACGTTCAGCCCCGAGTCCGACTCTAAAGAGAGGTCTTGGATGACCGCAAAGTTTCGGATCCGGAGCTCAATGAAAGCGAGTACCCTAGACGGCCCAGTTCAGAACACGCCTGAGCGTCCCGAAGAAAGTCTGGCCCTGTAGCCGAACCAGGGACACGCGCTCTCGCCCCTTCTCCACGAGGATACGGTCACCCGGAGTGAGGTGGAACGCCTCCTGTCCATCCGCCGTGACCACTAGGTCCTCGTACTCCTCGAGCATCCGAATGGTCAGCGAGACATGATCCGGGAGCAGGAGCGGCCTCATGGCCATCGTGTGGGGAGAGATCGGGGTCACGACGATACAGTCCATTGTCGGAGCGATGATGGGACCACCAGCCGAAAGGGAGTACGCCGTTGAGCCCGTGGGAGTCGCGACGATGACGCCATCTCCAGAGAAGCTCCCGATCTCCCCACTCTCTTTCTCCCGGCCTACCTTCAGGTCTATGCGTACCACCCGTGCCGCTCCACCCCGATGCAAGACGATGTCATTCAGGGCCCAGAGATAAGGACCCTCCGAGCCCTCCCCATTGATGATCCGGCCCTCAAGAGTGAAGCGTGGATCCAGAAAGGCCTCACCCGCCAGGGCCCTTCCGAGTGCACCCTCAAGATCCGCAGGGCTGACCGAGGTGAGGAACCCCAGATGGCCCAGGTTCACTCCCAGCACCGGGACGCCGTGGCCTGCCACCTGCCGCACCCCACGCAGAAGGGTACCGTCACCCCCGAGCGTCAGGAGCAGGTCGATTTCGGACGGGTCCTTTAAGGGCTCCAGGGACTCGAGGGAACCCAGGCGGAGAGTCGGCTCTGGGACTAGAGTCAGATCATGCTCAGCGGCAAAGGTTTGCACCCGCAGGAGCACTTCCTCTAAGTCCTCGTTCCTTTCGCGACCGACGAGCCCAATCCTCCGAAATCCACCCTTCAGAGAAAGCATCTGACCATCGTCGCGGGGACTCATGCGCTTTCCCTGGCATCCTGGTCGGCACCTATGAGCGATTGTCGATCACCGAGACCAACCAGCCGCCGGACTCGCCCAGCGATGCCATCTACATCCAACCCCACCTCAGCGAGGAGAACTTCCCGGGAGCCATGTTCGACGAAACGATCTGGAATTCCCATCGTCCCGAAACTACTGGGGAAATGCAATTCCGGATCGTCTAGGATTTCGCGCGACAAGAACGCACCGAACCCATTGGATCGCGCTCCCTCCTCAATGGTCAGAACCGTTTCGTGGTGATCCAGCACACCAGCCAAGATCTCTCGGTCGTATGGCTTCAGAAAGCGACAGTTGACTACCGTCGCCGAAATTCCCTCTTCAGCCAAGATCGACGCTGCGTTCAACGAAGAGCCCACCATCGTGCCTACAGCCAAGATCGCGAGGCCCGACCCCTCCCGGACAATCTCCCAACTTCCAAGGGCAATATCCGGGATCTCAGCGACCGGCGGCACCTCCTTGGGAACTGCAGCGCGTGGCCATCGGATCGAGAAGGGTCCGTCATCTAGGGAGAGGCCGAGCCGAAGAAGGGCGAGCATCTCGGCGCCATCCCTCGGAACGGAAACTCTCATCCCCGGGACTGTCAACATGTACCCGATGTCAAATGTTCCGTGATGGGTTGGACCATCCGCCCCCGCCAAACCCGCACGGTCCATGCAAAATACGACGGGCAGATCCTGGAGAGCGACATCATGCACGATGGAGTCGTAGGCTCTTTGGAGGAAAGTGGAATAGATCGCCACTACTGGCCGGATACCCTGCGTCGCCAGTCCAGCCGCAAAGGTCGTGGCATGTCCTTCAGCAATCCCGACATCGAAGTGCCGCTCAGGGAAGGATTCCGCAAAAACATCCGAACTCGTCCCATCAGGCATCCCCGCAGTGATGACCACGATCCGCGGATCCTGGCGCCCAAGCTCCGTGACCCCTCGCCCGAAGACCTTCTGGTAACGAGGAAGCCCTCCAGACTTCCTCTTCCCCGTACCCGAAACCTTGTCGAAAGGAGAGGCCGCATGCCACCTGAACGGATCATCCTCCGAGGGACCGTATCCCCTGCCCTTCTGAGTAAGAACGTGGACGAGGACCGGCCCGTTCAGATCCTTCACCCGAGAAAAGGTGTCAAGGAGGTCGTCGAGGTTGTGGCCATCCACGGATCCGACGTACCGGAAACCAAGCTCCTCGAAGATCATTCCGGGGATGAAGAGGTGCTTCGCGCTCTCTTCCAGTTTTCCGGCGATCGACTTCACGGTTTCGCCCAGATTCTTGGGCACCTTCTTCAGCAGTGTCTTGATCTCCGACCGAACTCGATTGTAGACCGGATTCGTGATCATGGTCGTCAGATACTTGCTCATCGCTCCCACGCTAGGGGCGATAGACATGTCATTGTCGTTGAGAACGACTATGAGGTCATGATCTGTATGTCCCGCATTGTTAAGGGCTTCATACGCGAGCCCACATCCCATCGCTCCGTCCCCGATAATCGCGACAATCTTCTCTTTCCCACCCAGGAGATCGCGCCCAACGGCCATCCCAAACGCGGCCGAAATCGAGGTGGCCGCATGCCCGGCTCCAAAGGTGTCATACTCAGATTCCCGGCGACGGAGGAAGGGTGCCAGGCCTCCGTGTTGCCGAATCGTCGGCAGACGATCATTTCGGCCGGTCAGAATCTTGTGGATGTACCCCTGATGGCCTGTGTCCCATACGAGCCGGTCTCGCGGTGTCTGGAAGGTGTAGTGTAGAGCCACGGTCAGCTCGGCCACGCCAAGGCTAGCACCGAAGTGGCCTCCGACCTTAGAGACCACATCGATATGGCGCTCACGAACCTCTGTGACCAGTATCTTCAGTTCATCCCGCGATAGCTCTCGCAGGTCCGATGGCTGACCCACCCGCTCAAGAACCGACACCTAAACCCTCTCTGTTCCAATGTGCTAGCAATACCAGGGCCCAAACATAGCCAAACGCCACTCGACAGGCGCCTCTACCGACGAACCTTCGTTCCTCAGACTAGTGATCTCTCCGCACCATATGCCACGCCAACGCCGCGAGGGGGGTCGAGACAATGCCGACGCCTTTCAGCACCCTCAGACTATCCTCGATCAATGCCTCCGCCTCCTTCCTTGCAGCCTCGACCCCGAGGAAGCGCACGTAGGTCGACTTATCCAGATCTCGGTCTGACGAATTCTTGCCGAGAGCTGCGGCATCAGCAGTTGCGTCCAACACGTCGTCGGCTATTTGGAAGGCAAGCCCTATCGCCCGACCGTACCGCACAAATGCTTCCTCGACCTCACCTGTAGCGCCCGCTGCCACTGCTCCGAGTCGGGCCGCCGCTCTAAAGAGGGATCCTGTCTTTTTCCGGTGGAGTTCGTCCAGCTCCCCCCTCGAGAGAGCCCGCCCCTCACCCAGAAGATCCATCGCCTGTCCTCCTACCATCCCTTCGACCCCTGCCGCCTGGCTCAGGATCCGGACAACAGACCCACATCCCTCCGGCCCGAGCCCCAAGCGACCCGCTGACTTCCATGCCTGCAGGCCGGCAAGCGGGATCAAGATGATGCCCGCTCGCATGGTCACCACCTCGCCATAGACTGTATGAGGCGTAGAGATCCCCCTCCGAAGCGCAGCGTCATCCATGCACGGAAGGTCGTCGTGCATCAGCGAATATGCATGGATGAGCTCAAGACAAACGGCCAAGTCGTAAACTGAGTTAGACCAGTCGGTATCGGGGAGCGTCTCTTGGCAGCACGTCAGAAGGCTGGTGGCACAAAGAATCGGCCGCAGCCGCTTTCCACCCGCCAGAACCCCGTGTGTCACCGGGTCCTTAAGGTCCTCTGGGAGCGCAGGTACCAGATGACCTAGCGCCCGCGTGAGTGCTTCTTCTACTTTCTGGCGCTCCACTTCAAGGAAGGGTTCGAGCTGGAAGATTTCCGTCCCTGTGGTCACGCTTCATCTTCCTCTAACGGTCGGGTCCCCAGCCCCCCCTCCTCTCCAACGAGTTCCTCGACCCTGAACTCAGCCTGGGAGATGAGGATCTCTGACTTCCGGATGTGACCGACCCCCTCCTCGAAGAGAGCCAGGCCTCGTTCTAATTCGACATCACTACCTTCTAGAGCGGCAACGATCTCGTCCAATCTCCCAAGCCTTTCCTCAAGCGTAAGTTCGCCCCCAGTCGTATGGGTCGGCACGAGAGTCTCGCCCTTTTTGGGTGCCTCGCTCAACTCGTACCCTCCTCTCTCACATCAAGCGTCTCACAACGGACCCTTCCATCCACAACCCTGAGGTCAAACGACTCACCTACGCTGAATTCGGAAGTGGCCCTCAATACCCTTGAGTGGGCATCCAGGGGCACCGCATATCCACGGCGGAGAGTCGATAGCGGAGAAAGTGTCTCGACCTTACCAGTCAGAGATCCGAGTCGCTCTCTCCTCCGATATACGATGCGCCGCATTCCTGACTTCATACTAGCGCCCCTACGATCGAGGCCTCCCCATTGCGGCTCAATAATACTCCGGATTGCCCGCAGCACACGGATGGAGTCCTCCCGGACGCGTTGGCGACGGCGCTCCGTCTGGTGCTTGAGCGCCCTTTCTAAGCGAGGCTTAAACACGTCGAGCACCTCGACAAGCCGATTGCGATCGTGTACTGCGGCAGCAGCAGCAGCGGAGGGCGTCGGTGCGCGCAGGTCTGCGACAAGATCCGCGATGGTTACATCTACCTCATGACCCACTGCCGAGATCACTGGAACCATGCATCCCGCAATGGCACGAGCAACCGGCTCCTCATTGAACGCCCACAGATCCTCGATGGAACCGCCACCACGGCCCACGATCAGGACTTCTACTTCTCCCGAGTTCCCAAGCAGACTGATGGCATCGCCGATCTCTTTCGCCGCACCCTCTCCCTGCACGCTACACCCTCGTACCACAACCCGAGTCCAGGGCGCACGACCTCGAATCACCGTCAGAACATCATGAAGTGCGGCTCCCCCCAAAGAGGTGACCACTCCGACCGCCCTAGGAAACCGCGGAATCATCCGCTTACGGGCCGTGTCGAGGAGCCCCTCCTTATCCAACCGACGGCGAATGCGCTCAAAGGCCAGGCGCCAAAGCCCCTCCTCGCCCTCTCCTTCTAACTGGCGGACCGAAAGCTGATACTCTCCCCGGGCCTCATAAATCGTGAGGGATCCGAAGGCCCGAACCTTCATCCCTTCCTCAGGCTCCGCCGGCAGCCGGGCTGCTTCCCGCCGCCACATCACGCACCGAAGTTGAGCCTGATCGTCCTTGAGGGTAAAGTACCGATGTCCGGACTTGGCACGGGTCCAGTTTGTCAATTCGCCGGCCACCCAAACGTCAGAGAACTGCCCCTCGAGAAACATACGGGCCGCCCGGTTCACCTCTGAGACGCTCAACGGAGGAGGGTCAGATCTGGCCTCTCCAGGCACCACCAAGAACAGGTCCAACTCGCCCCCGTCTGAAGGACTCAAACTCCGACTCCCTTCTCGGAGACGTATGCTGCGAGCGTATTCGAGAGGAGCATCGCACGGGTCATCGGGCCAACACCGCCAGGGACAGGTGTGATCGCGGAGGCGACCTCCTTGACTGAGTCGAAGTCCACATCGCCGGTCAACCTATAACCCTTCTCAGAAGACGGGTCTTCGACGCGGTTGACACCGACATCAATCACTACAGCTCCCGGGTGGACCATCTCGGCCGTGACGAGTCCAGGGCTTCCGACAGCTACGATCAGGATCTCACCCAAGCGAGTCACCGCAGGAAGATCTGCCGTGCGAGAGTGCGCAACGGTCACAGTAGCGTTACCGCCCCGCCCACGGCTCAGCAGGAGTGCGGCCATCGGCCGCCCCACGATCTTGGATCGGCCTACGATCACGACGTGGCGTCCCTCAGGATCGTGGCCGCCTCGAACCAGAAGTTCGACGATCCCACCCGGGGTACAGGGAGCCAGCACGTCGGGATCTCCAGCACTCAATCGACCGACGTTCACGGGATTGAAGCCGTCCACGTCCTTCTTGGGATCGATCGCTGCTACGATACGCTCTTCGCTGATCTGCCGAGGAAGCGGGAGCTGAACCAGGATACCATGAATGTCAGGATCCACATTCAATCCCTCCACCCATCCCAAGAGTTCGTGCTCCGAAATCGAGGAAGGCAGGTCGATCTGGCGAGACCTGAAGCCAACCTCCTCAGCGTCCCTATTTTTCATGCGAACGTACGACTGGCTCGCGGAATCTTCACCGACGAGAACAGTCGCTAAGCCTGGGACGCGCCCGTTCTCTTCCCTCACCTGGCGTACCTGCTCAGCGACCTTATCTCGAATCTCGCGAGCGGCTTCAGTTCCGGAAATGATCTGCGCGCCCATCCGTTTTTCCTCGCCTCTCGCATGCCCAACGGGAATCACCGGGCGAAGTCAATCGCTCGGGTTTCTCGAATCACAACCACCTTGATTTGTCCCGGATACTGCAGCTCATCCTCAAATCTCCGTGCGACATTCTCCGAAATTTGAATCATCTCCTCATCGGATATCTTCTCTGGCTGTACCATGACCCGCACTTCACGTCCTGCCTGTACAGCGAAACACCGCTCTACCCCCGAGAAGTCCATCGCGATCTTCTCCAGACGCTCTAGACGCTTCACATAGGTTTCGAACATCTCTCGGCGGGCGCCCGGACGCGCACCAGAGATAGCATCAGCCGCCGTGACTAGAAACGCCTCTGGATAGCGGTGAGGCTCCTCGTCGTGGTGCGCCCGAATCGCATTCAGAACCAGGTCGGGCTCGTTGTGCTTCTTACATAGCTCATAGCCTAACTCGACGTGCGTACCCTCGTGATCATGCGTCATTCCCTTGCCCACGTCGTGGAGGAGACCCGCTCGTTTCGTCAGCTGGGTGTCGAGTCCCATCTCCGCGGCCATCGAGCCCGCTAAACGTGCGACCTCCTTCGCATGGAGGAGTTGGTTCTGCCCGTACGATGTCCGGTATTTCAGGCGTCCCAGCACTCGCACGATTTCGGGGTGGAGCTTGTGAATCCCCAGGTCATACATCGCCTGTTCGGCTGCCTCCAGCATTCCCTCCTCAACCTCACCCTGGCTTTTGGCCACTATCTCTTCGATACGGCCCGGGTGAATCCGACCATCCTCAATGAGCTTCTCCATTGCGATTCGGGCAATCTCTCGCCGAACAGGGTCAAAACCCGAGAGGACCACTGCTTCGGGTGTATCATCGATAATCACATCGATACCGGTCACCTGCTCAAAGGCACGGATGTTTCGGCCTTCACGACCGATGATCCGACCTTTCATGTCGTCTGACGGAAGCTGAACGACTGAGACAGTCGCATGCGCCGTTTCATCCGCGGCCATGCGCTGGATTGCAAGGCTTATGATCTTCTTGGCCTCTCGCTTCGCAGTGCACTGAGCCGCTTCCCGCGACCGCCTGATCTGCTGAGCTGCCTCTGCCTCTGCCTCGCTCTTCAACTCCGCGACGAGCTGGTCCCTCGCGTCCTTAGCAGAGAGACCCGAGACAGCCTCGAGCTTTTCCTTGGTCAGCTCCAGCACATCTCGGACCTCCCCTCGACTCGTCTCCACCAACTCCTCCCTACCACGAAGCTCTTCCTTGCTGGCCTCCGTGGCAGCATCGCGCTCCTTTAACTCATCGAACTTCCGATCGAGGGAATCGGACCTGGCATTCAGGCGGCGCTCGGTACGTTCGAGTTCCTCGCGTCGGCGGGCTTCCTCTCTCTCCCAATCCTCCCGGAGTCTGAAAGCTTCCTCGCGTCCCTGGAGCTCGCTCTCCTTCCTGGCACTCTCCGCCTCCTGGCGAGCCCTCTTCAGAATGCGTGATGCTTCGTCGTGGGCCGCAGCCCGTTCTTCGTTCTGGCGCGCTAATTCGCGGCCCTTACCAAGGATGAACCCCAGGATCAGGCCAGCGAGCAGGGTCAATGCCGCCGCCAGGACGATCCCCTGCGCGGATTCCATGTATTCACTCCGAAAGCGGACGTTAAGGGGCGTCCGCAGGAAGGCCTAGTGGGAGGCTCACGTGACCCTCTAAGGGTCAGAACCCCCCTGCACGGATGCTATACACGGGTAGAATAGGAATCGCGGGCGAACAGCCGCAAGGCCGGGAGTTCAGAAAGCTGACGCCGAGACACCCAGACCCTTCTCAATCCGCTCAGCGAGAGCCATGGATCGAGAGGTAACTTCTTCCTTCAACCTGTCTAACTCGTCCTGAGTCTGGAAGTAGCTATCGGTGATCGACAGGGCCGCGATGATCACAGCTCGGTGATTATCATCCAGCCGGCTTAATCTTCGGATCTCCCTAACGCGATCGTCGAGGAATTTCGCACAACGCTTCGTGTACTCAGGCTCAGCAGTCGATCGAAGTAGATGTTCCTCCCCTGCGATCCGAACTGTCACCGACCTTTTAGATGCACCGTCGCTCATTGTCAACTGCACTCCGTCGCTATGGATGTTAACCCTGATTCTCTAGGAACCTAATACGAGAGAGAATCCTCTCCACACCTTCCCTGCCCTCGGCCATTCGCCCCTTCAGCTCAGCGTTCTGATCCCGCAGCCTCGTGATGGCTTTCTCCAAAACAACCATATCCACCTTACCCTCCGGGAACTCACTTAAGAGAGTCTTGAGCTCTCTGACTCGATCCTCCGCCTCACGCGCTTGGTCCGCTACGGCCGCTCGCTCCTCAATGAGCCTTTCTGCCACGGCCTCCAACCGACTCAGAGCCTGTCGCTCTGGGGCATCAGTCCTTTTTTTTTCTGTATCCGACACTCAGCTCCTCCTCAAGGGCCCGGGTGACTGCTCGCATTGCCTCTTCCACCTCCTGGTCCTGCAACGTGCGGTCCGGAGCACGAAACCGAAGCCTGACAGCAACCGAACGAACCCCTTGGGGCAGTTCATCCCCGTGGTAGACATCAAACACCTGAACCTCTCGGAGGTCCGCTCCTCCCCACTTCCTGATCAGGGAGATCACCTCTTCCGCTGGCCTATCTCCAGGAACCAGAAGCGCCAGGTCCCGATCTATAGCTTGGTACACGGGTAGCGACTGAAACACCTGGGCAACTTGCGGATTGGGTTCTTCAGGTAACACCAGTTCGAGCGCCCAAACTTCTAGTGCCCAGAGAGGAAGATCCATCTCTTCAACCCGGAGCTTCCCTCCCGCGCCTCTGACCAGACCTTCTGCGTCAACGACTCGAAACGCAGCCTCTGAATCGAGAGCCCCCCACTCTTCATCCTTGCCCAACGCAGCCCGCACGACCCAGCCACCCTCAGACACAACGTCCACAAGCCTTTCGAGGAGACTCTTCAAGTCCCACAGGTCTAGCCGCGCCGCAAGGCCGCTCCAGTGTGCGGGCTCTCGTTTCCCGTGGAGAATAGCCGCCACATGCGTCTCCTCATGAGGCAGACCACCCCGCTCTCCTCGCCGAAAGATCGTGCCGAGTTCGAATAGAAGCACATCCCGATTTCCCCGTCTCAAGTTGTACTCCAGGCATGCCTTTAGTCCTGGAAGGAGGCGGCTCCTCAAGAACGCTTCCTCCGCCGAAACCGGGTTTAGAATCTCGACCTCGCCATCTCTATGTGATGCGAACGCTGGAATCTGGACCTCTAGTAGTCCTGAAGTGACCAGCTCTCCCCGAACTGCTTCCTCCAGACGAAAGAGCGGATGGTCGGGCACAGACCCAGGACGGAAGGGTCCAAGGGTATCTGGAAAGGCATCGTAACCATGGGTGCGGGCCACCTCTTCGATCAAATCCACTTCCCTGATGACATCGTAACTTCGAAATCCCGGCACCTCTACCGAGAGATCCGTCCCTGCGTCTTCGACCAGAAGTCCGAGAGGTTCCAGGAGAGCCCGGACCGCTTCGGCCTTGAATGGGACACCGAGCACCTTCTCCACCCGCTCCAGATGAAGCGGGATGCGCTCCCGGGAGAACGGGCGCGAACACACGTCCAGCAGGGGCCCGAAAGTGCCGCCCCCTGCCGTGGCCAGGATGAGTTCCGCGGCCCGCTCGATTGCTCCACGCATTCCCTCGGGATCCACACCGCGCTCGAACCGATAGGATGCATCCGTGGAGAGACCGAGGGCCTGCCTGGTGGAGCGGATCGAGGCCGGCTTGAACAGAGCGCACTCCAGGAGAATCTCTGTGGTCTTGTCCGAGACCTCCGAATCCGCCCCACCAATCACTCCTGCTACGGCAATAGGCTTCTCAATGTCGCAGATGGCCAGCATTCGGGACGAGAGTTTACGTCCTACGCGGTCCAGGGTCCTGATCGACTCTCCTTCCCGAGCACAGCGAATCACGACCGTTCGGTCTTGGATCAGATCCAGATCGAATGCATGGAGGGGTTGACCGACCTCATGGAGCACGTAGTTCGTTGCATCCACGACGTTGTTGATCGGTCTTGCTCCGATCGCCCGGAGGCGAGCCTGTAGCCAGGGTGGAGAGGGCTGGACACTCACACCACTTAACCGGAGACCCAGATAACGAAAGCAGAGATCTTCCTCCTCGACCCGGATGGTCACGCCACCACCGGTCGCTTCGCGCTGGTTCACAACAAGCTCGATGGTGTCTAGCGTCTCACCAACGCCGGGATCGCTGCCTGGGATGTCCGGGACGGCAAGATGGGCATGTCCTCCCGCCGTGATTTCCCTCACCACACCCAGATGTGAAAGGAGGTCAGGCCGATTCGGCGTGACCTCCACATCCAATCGAACATCCTCAAGCCCGAGTGCCTCAACAAGCGCCTGACCGGGATCGGAGGCGCCTTCCAGAACCATGAGTCCCTCTTCGTCCGTCCCCAGCCCAAGTTCGCGCTCGGAGCAGAGCATCCCTTCGGACGCTTGACCGCGAAGCTTCACCTTCCGGATTTTAATCCCCCCAGGCAAAGACGCTCCTACCGGTGCGAAGGGATAGTATCCACCCTCCTCAACGTTTGGAGCTCCACAGACTACCTGGACCAAACCGGCCCCTCCGTCCACTTGGCAGATTTGAAGCCGATCCGCATCGGGATGCGGCCGAACCTCCTGTACTTGAGCTACCACCACCTCATCGAGCCCAACGGAAAGCTCACGGGCTTCCTCAACGGGGAAACCTCTCGTGGCCAGTCGCTCCGCAATCTCCTCAAGAGATCCGATCGGCTCCGTTGTGCACGCTTGAAGCCAACGATAAGAGACGTTCACGGACCGGCAAATTGCCCCAGAAACCGAACGTCGTTTTCGAAGAACAGGCGAAGGTCCGGGATCCCATACCGCAAGAGCCCAATCCGGCCTGGACCCATCCCGAAGGCAAAGCCCGTGTATCGCTCTGAGTCGAGCCCAGACGCGTCTAGAACAGCAGGGTCAACCATTCCCGCCCCCATGATCTCAATCCAGTCCGTCTCGGACTCTTCTCCGCGTTCGTTCAGGAAGACCCGCTTCACATCAACCTCTGCAGAAGGCTCAGTAAACGGGAAGAAGGAAGGTCGAAATCTAACCTGCGTATCCGAGCCCCAGAATCGACGTGCAAACTCGCCGAGGGTCGCCTTCAGATCCACAAAGCTGATCCCCTCGTCCACGACAAGCCCCTCCAGTTGCATGAAGGCAGGCGTATGCGTCGCATCGTAGGAATCCCTTCGGTAGACCATTCCTGGGGAGAGGATCCGTATCGGCGGCTCGTACCGTTCCAGTGTCCGTACTTGGACAGGTGAAGTATGGCTACGAAGAAGATGGCCGGCTTTGAGGTACAGGGTGTCCTGCTCGTCCGCAGCGGGATGATCCAACGGAGTATTCAGCGCCTCGAAGTTGTACCACTCAGTCTCCGCTTCCGTCCCCCTGACTAAGGTGAACCCCAGTGTTCGAAATATCTCCACCAGGTCATCGATCACCTGAGTTACGGGATGCCTCCCTCCAACCCACCGACCCCGAGACGGGAGAGTGAGGTCTTCGGAAACTGAGCGGCGGCCCACAGCTTGGCCCAGGGATACCTCCTGGGCCTTCAATGCAGCGTGGAGTCGCTCCTTTACCCGGTTCGCTGTGGCACCCATCTTCGGTCGCTCTGCGGGCGAGAATTCCCCGACCCGACGGAGGATTCCAGATACACGACCCTCCTTGCGACCCAAGAACTCGATCCGGACTTGCTCGAGGGCCTCAATGGTTTCGGCGGACTGTACCGCCTTCAACCCTTCGCTTTCGAGGGTGTTTAGGTCCTCGACGAGTGATCCGCTGTGCGCCATCCGATTCGCGACGGGGAATCAGCTCTGGGTCAGGTTCTCCTTCGCTTGCCCAGCGAGCACAGCGAAGGCAGCTGGATCCTTCACCGCGAGATAAGCGAGTGCCTTTCGATCCAACTCAACCCCCGACTGCTTGAGACCATTCATGAAGCGGGAGTAGGAGAGATCGTGTTGACGAGCGGCTGCATTGATCCTGGTTATCCAGAGCCTGCGGAAGTTACGCTTCTTCTTTTTTCGGTCTCGATACGCGTGTTCCCAGCCCTTCTCAACCGCGTCCTTCGCGGTGCGGTAGAGCTTCTTACGTCCCCCGAAGTAACCCTTCGCCTCGCGGAACACCTTTCTCTTTCTATCCTTGCGCGCGGGCGCGCCCTTACTGCGTGGCATGGTGCTACTCCTTCCTCGGTCGGACCCCGGACTCCTGCTACGATCCGGGGATCAGACGGTTCATCCTCTTTGCGTCTGCCTTGGAGACCAGCGTACGCTTACGCAAGTGCCGCTTCCGCTTGGTCGTCTTCTTCGTGAGGATATGACTCCTGTAGGCCTTGTTCCTACGGAGCTTACCGGTGCCGGTCCGCCTGAACCGCTTCGCAGCGGCGCGGTTGGTTTTCATCTTCGGCATCCCTGCCTCCTTCGGTCCACAAAAATGTGGCCTGTGCCATCTCGATTATTTTGTACTTAGAGGAGCGAGCAGCATGATCATCGTGCGTCCCTCCCGCATCGGCTGACTCTCAATCTTTCCAATATCCTCCACATCGCTCAGCACCCGCTCTAGCACCTCTAGGCCGAGTTCCGGATGGGAGAGTTGTCGACCCCGAAACATCATGGTGATTTTCACCTTGTCACCGTCCTCAAGGAATCGCCGTACATGCCGAGTCTTGAACTCGTAGTCGTGGTCCTCTATCCCGGGCCGGTACTTTACCTCCTTAACGTGCATCGTGTGCTGTTTCTTTCTGGCTTCCCTGGCCCGACGCGCCTCCTCATACCTAAACTTCCCATAGTCCATCAAGCGACAGACCGGAGGCCTAGCATCGGGAGCGACTTCGACAAGATCCAGTCCTGCTTCGGTAGCCCTCTCTCTAGCCTCGTCAAGGGAGATGATCCCGACCTGCTCCCCCTCAGCATCAATGAATCGGACCGGGCTGATCCGAATCTGGTCGTTGACACGGACCCTCTGATCCTTGATAGCAGCTCCCTCCAGTCAGCTCCAACACGCGTTGGGCCAGAAGTCATAAAAAAAGCCCGGACTCAACCGGGCCGATCAGACCTCAAGGCTTGATAGGACCTCCCTCAGCCTCTAGTGTCCGAACCCGGCGGCGCCGCTACCTTGGCAGTTCAAGGCGGGCCGATAGGTGGAGAGGGACTCCGCCCTCTCACTTCCGTATTGTCCTAGTTTAAAAAGATAGGGATGGGGAGTGGAGCGTCAAGGAGAGGGTGATCTCAGCGGAAGAACATCATCCAGCGCTCGAGTCCGAATCTCCTCCCGTACCCGCTCCGAGAAAACCACGCGCTCGAGGATATCCTGCTTCCTGCCGGTTCCACGCTTCCGCACTGCTACCGTGCCCTGAGATGCTTCGCGCTCCCCTATGACACACATGTATGGGATCTTGAGGAGCTCCGCCTCACGGATGCGATACGAGAGGCTCCCGCGCTCTGCGAGCCCGGCCCGGATGCCGTCATTTCTGAGATCCTCCACGTAGGACTCCGCGTCCTCTCCCCATTCCTCAGATATTGGGAGAACACGCACCTGTTCTGGTGCGAGCCAGACCGGAAAAGCTCCCGCGTAGTGCTCAATGAGGCCACCCACAAAACGCTCCATCGACCCGACTAAAACCCGATGGAGCATCACTGGACGGTGACGCTCGTTGTCATCGCCAATGTATTCGATCTGAAACCTCTCAGGGAGGTTAAAGTCGAGCTGAACAGTGGGGCCCTGCCACTCTCGTCCGATCGCGTCGATCAGCTTGAAGTCAAGCTTCGGGCCGTAGAACGCGCCCCCACCCTCTTCCACCACGTAAGGGACATCATGATCCTGGAGAACATCTTGCAGAACGCCCACGGCCTTCTCCCACTGCTCCTCGGTGCCAAGGGCCTTCTCGGGACGCGTCGAGAGCTCGACCGTGTACGGGTACCCGAAAACAGTGAGCATTTCGTCAACGAGGCCGAGGAGCGCTTCAATCTCACCCGGCACCTGTTCCTCCGTACAAAACACGTGAGCGTCGTCCTGCGTGAACCCCCTGACCCTGAGCATCCCATGCAACACGCCACTTCGTTCGTACCGATATACGGTTCCGAACTCCGCATATCGAATCGGAAGATCCCGGTAGGAACGCTGGGTGGTCTGATAGATGCAAATATGGCCTGGGCAGTTCATCGGCTTCGGTCTGTAACGGCTTCCCTCGACTTCTATCGCCCCGAACATACTCTCCCCAAAATTTTCTAGATGGCCTGAGAGCTCGAACAAACGCTCAGTCATTATGTGCGGTGTGTACACGATTTCGTAACCGTGCCTGAGGATCAGCTCTTTCTCGAACTCTTCTATCTCGTTGCGCACGATTGAGCCATGGGGCTGCCAAAGGATCAGCCCCGTGCCGACCCGTTGATCCACAGTGAAGAGTGCTAACTGCTTCCCGAGGACGCGATGATCTCGCTTCTTGGCCTCCTCCAGACGCTCAATGTGCTCGTCCAGATCCTTTTGCTTGAAGAATGCTGTCCCGTAGATGCGCTGGAGCATCTGCCGTGACTCATCACCCCGCCAGTAGGCACCCGCGGCGGAAAGTAGCTTGAAGTGCTTCAAGCACCCCGTACTGGGCACATGCGGCCCACGGCAGAGGTCTAGGAACGACCCGTCCCGATAGACGGTGATGACCTCCTCATCGCCAAATTCTTCGAGACGCTCAAGCTTGAGCGAATCATCCGCAAAAAGGCGCCGTGACTCCTCCTTCGTCACTCGCTGGCAATCGAAGGGGAAGTCCGACTGGATGATCTTCATCATCTCTTCCTCAAACCGCTCCAAGTCCTCCGGTGTGAACGGCTCGTCAACTCCGAAGTCGTAGTAGAACCCGTCTTCGATCGCAGGTCCAAAACCGATCTCTGCTCCCGGCCGGATGCTCCTTACCGCTGTTGCCAGAATGTGCGCTGCGGAGTGCCTGAGCAAAGGCAAAGACTCCGGATCACGATCCGTAAGGAGCGTTACCGTCGCATCCTTCTCGATCTGTCGGCTGACATCGACCAGTTCCCCGTCGACTTCAGCCGCCAGGGCGGCCTTCGCCAACCCCGGACCGATTTCCCTTGCGACATCGAGTGATGTCGATCCTATGGGTAGCTGCAGGACCGTCCCATCCGGGAGGGTGATACATATCCAGTCAGGGGACATCGAAAGGTCAAGAAGAGGAAGGTGGTGTGCGCGCGAGGCTACGATCCCCGTCTGCGCGTCAGAGATGAGACTTTAATGGCCCACCGAGCAGGGGTCAACCGCGCGCACTCGAAACTGTACTACCCCCAGACCACGAGGACAAAGGCCCCGAAGAGTGTTACTAGAGTTCCTGTAAGACGAGGACCGAGCGCCCCCTCCCGGAAAGCAAAGTGTCCGAGTATCACAGCCACAACTGCCCCGGTGCGCTTAATGCTCAGCACATACGAGGCCAACTGAAGGGTGAGCGCCTCCATTTGCAGAACAAGCATGCAAGCGAAGAGGAGACCATGGAGAAGGAGAGCGCCGCGGCCGGCCGGCGCGAGCCGGAGTCGGAAGCGAGTCTGCCAGCTTTCCGCCCGGCTGCTGCTGTCCCCAGCTCTGACGGCTACCAAAGCGAAAGGCAGAAACAGAAGGGAGAGTCCCGCCGACAGCATGAACCCATAGAACGCAGGAGAAGACTCAAGCACGGCGACCCTATCGAGGGTCCCGGTCACCGACCAAATAACTGCTGTGGCCAGGGCTCTGACCGCAGCTCTATCCTTGATCAGGAAAGCAAACGGGGCAAAGAGCCCAGTACGAATCCTGTGAAAATGGAGGAGGTAGATGCCCACTACTACCAGTCCGATCCCGAGCAATCCCCCTGCCGCGGGGATCTCGCGGAGCAAGGCCCACTCTACTGGCACAACAAATACCGGAGTCAACGCAAGGAGCGGATAGGTGATCCCTAGATCACCCAGTCGGAGAGCGGTAAAGAACAGATACCACGCCGCAAGGTTCCCGACCACGGCCACCCCCCAAGCAGGCCAGAAACCGATACCCACCTCAGGAATGCCGCGGACTGAGAGATATACGAGAAGAATCGGGAGGGCAAAGCTAAAGAGGGTCCACCCCGCGAGGACAACTCCAATCCGGCGGGACATCCGCGTAGACCAGCCCCCATGGAGCGCATAGAAGAGAGCCGTTCCACCTGCCAGGACTGGCCAGATCACCCGGCAGGGGCCTCAGAAGTTCGATCTACGGAACTACCTCGGACGCCTCCGGCGCAGTCCCCTCGTCAACCCCCAGCTTCAAGACCTCATCCAGAAGAAACAGATCCGTGAGGAGTGTACGGATATGTACCGAAGCATTCAGGTTGTCCACGAGCTGCGACGTGACCGACTCTTGGGCCTGAACAAGTGAAAGCACGGCTCTAGCTCTTACTGCGTCGGCCTCCACGAGCCTCCTGAACGCCTCCACCTGGTCCGCCGAGCCTACCTCTTCCTCTTTTAGGAATAAGCCGATAAGCGTATCTAGCCCAGAGACCGCAGTCTCTATCCGGTCCAAATGGGTTCTAAGCTGAGCCCCCACCCGGGATGCCTGCGATTCTTCCGTGATCCCTTGAGCAGCATACGCAAGGAAGAATTCGTACGCCCCCTCAATCGCGTCGATACTCTCCGCGATCTGTTCGCGGGCTTTATCTGCCATGTGTCACGCCTATTCTGGGTCCTGATGCCCAGGAGTCGGACCCATGCCCACTCCTGCTTCCTCGGAAGCAGGAGTGGGCATGCGGTCACCATTCTCAGACACTACCCACTTCTCAGGATCGTAGTGCTCTACAAACTCATCCTGAGTGATCCAACCCTTGAACATGGACCGGGTGAGAAAGAGATTGTCCGGCCTCACCGCAAAATAGATGTGCGCAATCAAGAGGCCAACGAATCCCACCGAGGCAAATCCATGAAGTACGTACATCAAGCCCCACGTCGAGTCCGCGATACCAAGAAGATAGGGATTCGCTTCCCAGAACCAGGTGTCTACCCTGAACATCATCAGGAGCCCCGTGCCGAGAACTGCCAGGGCCGCAAGAGCCGTCACGTGGTGAAACGCCTTGTTTTCAAATGCCCACTTAGCCGTCCTCTCGTCCGGATCCCCACCCCGGCTAAAGAACTCCCTTGCTCGGGCAACCGACTCCACCGTCTCGCGGATACCCAACCACATCGATGCGAGGCTGCCACGACCGATCGTGTCGATCGTGTGGTACACGACGTAGATGCCAAAAACCAGCCCTGAGATCCAGTGAATCGTCACCCAGGGGAACTGGAGCCCGAGGATCGGAACAAACGCAGTGATTAGCAGGGAGAAGGTCGATGCGGCCAGGATCCAGTGTGAAAGCCGAGCACTCCCACCGTGCCTCGTGATCTTATCCGGGATCCCGGCCGCAGTGCCAGAGCCAATCGCCCCACCAGCACCAGCACTCTTCCTCTTGAAGATCGCATGCCCGATGACGAACAACGCGCCCGCCACGACGACCAACCAGAGAACGTTCCAAGCGAGGCCCAATAAGACCTCCTCTCCCCATGGATTTACTGCTCTGCGCACGAAGTCCATGCTAGGCACTCGCCTCCCGGATCGCACGCTTCACCAGATTACGGGTGAGGGCGATCTTGTAAGCATTGAACTGCAAGGGGCGAGCATTTTGTACCGCCAGCCGCCCCGCTTCTTCTAATGTTTCTTCATTGATCGGCCTGCCTGCGATCGCGTTTTCCACTCGTCGTAGCCGTAGCGGACGTGCCGCTGCCCCGCCGATCACGATCCGGGCCTCGAAGATCGTCCCGTTCTGTACGTCCAGCACCGATGCCACATTCCCTAGCGCGAAGTCCCACGATCCCCGGTCCGCTACCTTCTCGAAGTATCCCATCGCTCCGGCCCATCGCCCCGGAATGTGGATCGCCGTCAGTAGGTCCGTCGGCTCCATCACCGTCATTCGCGTGATGTCCGTGCTCGGTCCGATGAAAAAGTTCTCCGCCGGTACCATCCGCGTCCCACCCACGCTTTGGATCTCCATCTGTGCATCTAGTGCTACCAGCGCCGGGCCCGTGTCCGTCGGCGTTACCGCCACGCAACGGTTCGAGTCGAAGATCGCATGCTCCCGGTTCAGTGCATCCGGTGCATTCGCATAGCACGTGTTCCCTCCCGCTCGGTAGCACGGCCACCCACTACGGTAGTACCAGCACCGCGTGTCCTGGGCCACATTGCCGCCCAGCGTCCCCTGGTGGCGTATCTGTGGCGTCGCTACTCGCCCCGCTGCATTCGCCAGGATCGGATACCGCGCGTTTACCTCCGGATGGCTCACCAACTCCTGGAGCCTCGTCATCGCTCCGATCCGCATCCCATCACCGTTTACCTCAATCCCCTGTAGCTCTGCAATCCCTCCTACGTCTACTACCACGCTCGGACTCTTCGCTCGGTCCTTCAGCCAGTCGAACGTGTCCAGACCCCCAGACAGGATCCATGCATCCGACCCATGACTGCGCAAGAGGTCCAGAGCTCCGTCCAACTCCATCGGCTGATAGAGCTCGAACGTTCCCATCATGTCGCGAATCTCGCCCATGGTCGCTCTCCTCTAGCTCCGGGTCACACGTGGGTCTGTAGAGTGGTGTAGCCCGTGGCTCCACCCTCGAGGGCATTCAAAATCTTGTCCAAACTTACGGGCGTCCGTGTAATCGGCATCCCGATCGCATCCTGAATCGCGGAAAGCACGACCGCAGCACCCGCACCGACCGGAGGCTCGCCGATTCCGCGCGAACCAACCGGGTTTTCTCTATCCGGGATGTCCACCGCCGCAAACTGGAACTCGGGCGGGGCGTTCATCATCGTGATGGGCTTGGCGGTGTGAAGGCGCTTGTTCTGATTCACGCCCCAGCGCAGATCGAAGGCCCAATGCTCGAAGCGGGCTTGGCTCATCCCTTGCAGGAGACCACCGCCGACCTGGGCCTTCAGACTCCGCGGATTCAGCACCGTTCCGCAGTCCGCAACCGCCGTGACTTCTTTCACATCAACCTCACCGGTCTCGGTGTCGACCTCTACCACCGTGAACGCAACGACGGTCGATCGCGTGGCCCCGTTGTGCGAGAACTCG
>Ga0310121_10000283_pt1 | contig 55604 bp, 47 predicted proteins | sample CB27_Tmax_986_MG_FD_203504 | JGI IMG/M metagenome (GOLD analysis project Ga0310121, IMG submission 203504) | Marine microbial communities from Western Arctic Ocean, Canada - CB27_Tmax_986 | ecosystem: Environmental > Aquatic > Marine > Oceanic | place: Canada: Western Arctic Ocean | collected... | reverse complement strand
TCTTCATACAACGAGAGAAACAAACACTCACACCCGTGAGCGCCTGCGTGGGCGTCAATGTACTCATGTAAGCTAACAGCGAGAAGAGCTGACAACTGCGTCTTACATGTTCCGTTAACAGCTTCCTAAAATTACTGACCCAGACGCCAGCCCATCCGAACAATCGCGATTTAATTCGCCGATTATTGCCTCTTCGGCAGGCGACGTGCCGAGACTCACGTCACCTTTAAGGTACCATTCTATGCCAGGGTCGGCCAGAAAATTTTATCCCAGTTCGTGAAAATATAATTTATCTTAAATAAAAATACTTGAAAGAAATCGGCCGTTCTCCACACATCGACGCACGATGTCACGATCGAAATAGTGCGTGTTCATCCCCACAGCGAGCACCGTCTGCTGGGCGTTGATACCGCTGGACCGCGGGCTGAGCAGGAATCCAGACGCGTTGGCAACCTCGGCCGTCTCGACCGCTCGCGTCCGGAGCGTGGCCTGCTCGGCCAAGAGATACGAGTCGACATATCCGGGAAACCCTGCCGACGCCGAAATTTTTAACAATCCAGGCGACACTGCGTTGAACCGTACCCCCGAAAACGGTCACGTACTCGCATCCGTCGACCCACGGATATCTTCGGCGATGCGTTCCGCCAGATGGAAGGAATTCCCGTAATGTCTATTGGTTTTGATCGATTCGGGCGATTCCGTATGGTGGCAGTTTGAAATCCATTTCACTTTCGGTTGCCTTTATGGGCTGCCCGGCCTGACTTCGAAATGCCTCGGGGTCCCGCTTGGCGGACGCGACGTTCTCTTTGTCCAACCTGACAACCGTCGCATCGCCAGGCGCGAGGCCACGGATTCTCAGCGACCGCGGTTGGCTGGTAAGATTCGCAATCATCAAGCGGGTCTGTCCCTCCTTGACCAACGCCAACCCTACGACCGACAGCGTATCTGACGAGCTGACTTCGCGGATATGACTCCCGGTGAATTCGCCGACGTCGCAAAGCACATGATAAATGGGAAAGACTTCATCTGGTTGCGTGTGAAACGCCGGCGGCAACGGCAAACCTGTTCCCGGTGCCATGATCCCCTGCCAGCCGACCGTTTCGTAGTAGGTGAGGCCTTCGACTTTGGCTTCCGACAAATATTTAATGCTGCCGAGCGTCCAGCCGGCAGCAAACAAAGAGGCCTGCCGGGCATCCACGTTGGATGGCAATTCCCCTGGACGAGGCGTCTGATTGACCACCTGGTACTTGAGCGTGATCGGGCTGATGAGCAACCGGCGATTGCCAATAAATTGCCGGGCGCTGCGGACCGTGTCGCCCTGAATCGGGAGGGTCTCGATCATCGTCAGGTTGTCGTGGGCATGACATTGCGGGTTGAGGCCGTACGAGACCACCTGCACATCCCGGTCGGTTGGGCGATTGCGATTCAGGTCCGTAAAATGATTCGCCTCCCCGACGCCGAAGAGCGTGCCCGTTTTACTGTGGCTCAACTGCTGGCGCGCCAATTGAAACGTTTCGGGAGTGGCGGCGATCACAAACCAGGCGGATACTGGAGGGCGAGTTGCCTCGAGTGCGGCGGCTAGCTGCGCTAACTCCTCCGCCGGTTGATCCCCAAGGTGCAAGCCGATGTGAAGTGCAACGTCCAACGCATCAGCCTGCGATGCGGCTTGACGGAGAATATCCTCCAGACCATCCTCGGCAGGAAAAACGTCAACCCGCAGGTGGCCCAGGTGCAACTCCTGCAAACGGGCCCGCTGAACATCAGACAGCGCAGCGACCTGGCTGGACACCTGCAGGCCGGTTTCAGGCAATGGATGCAAGGCTCCCGAACCATCGGCAATGCTGAGCACCACGTGCTCCGCCGGCTGGTCGTCCCGAGCCAGACGACTCGCGTTTTCACCCCGAACACTGACTTGAACCTTGTGCAAGATTTTCGTCCCCTTTTCGACCCGCACCGGGTAGGGAAGCTCCAAGGGCGTGCAGTAAGTCTTGAACGACGCATCGGTCCAGTTGCGCTGGTCTTCCATTTCAAAGGTGTCGCCCTCGCAGCGGACGTCGGCCCACACGCCCTGCTCCACCAGGTGCGAGATGGCACGGATGTTTTTGGCCGGTTGATGAGGCGAAATGAATTTGGGAAAGTGGCCGGGCGTCTTGTTGCCGTGGATGTCTTCGATCACCCATGGCTGCCCGGCGGCCGAAGGGCCGTGCAACACGCAGAAACCGAGTCGATTTCGCAAGAATGTTGAGCGGGCAACCCCGTCGAACGTAAACACGATCTTGCCCTCAGCATGGCCGATGATACTCCCGTGCCAGAAGAAGTCGATATCCCGCTCGCGGCACGTGACGTCGAAGTGCAACGTGAAATGGTTGCCGCCATCGTCCAGCTGAACATTGCTGACCTCCGTGCCGAGCGTTCCCCAGAACTGGTTCCGCACCGGCGCATTAATCCCGCCCAGTACTTCAGCCTTGCCAAAGCGGATGAAACGCAGCATGGCGTTGTCCACGTCAAAAGCCATTGACAGCGGACCAGCGCGAAGAGGAATTGGTTCCGCGGCCAGCGCAGCGGTGCACGTGAACTGAATCAGTAAAAGGACAAGAACGAAATGACATCTTTTGGTGAAACGATCGCTTGTCACTCTACAGACTCCTGGGGGGTGGTTCCAGAAGGCGTAATTCTTCCGCGAACCCATCCGTTTCCGAAAGGAATCGTTGCTCTGAGACCATGTGTTGAACGAAGGGCGCCATATCGGGTGGAATTTCGGTGCTCATGACAAACTCGCGTTGGGAGAGAGCTTACCGAAAGTCCCCAAAAAGGATTTGCAGCAAAGCCACTTTGGAGATACCTCATGCCGTAGTTTACGTGTTCATCATCGTCGTAATCAACTCCTAATTCGAGTGTATCTCCAGATCGTATTTCTGTCGCTATCTGCGGCTTGTCTCCTCCCGACTGAGGCACCGCATGGCACGTTGCGCTGGCAGATTCAGGCAGGGAGGTCACGCAATACATGGCCGTGGACAATGTTGAACGGTCTCGCCGTGCACGTGGTAAACCGGGCCCTCGTTGGTACCGTGGACCGTGGGGGTGCGCCCGAATTCGACGAATCATTTGCCGGCGCGATCCGATATCGAGAGGGACCTGGCTCAGTTGGCCAGAAACTTTCACCCCGTTTTGTCAAAATGTCGCTGGCCTGAGAGAAACACTTTGAAAACCACTAGTCGTTCTCCACACATCGACGCACGATGTCACGATCGAAATAGTTCGTGCTCATCCCGGCATCGAGCACAATCTGCTGGGCATTGATACCGCTGGACCGCGGGCTGAGCAGGAATGCAGCCGCGTTGGCAACCTCGGCCGTCTCGACCGCTCGCTTTCGGAGCGTGGCCTGCTCGGCAAAGAGATACGAGTCGACATATCCGGGAATACCTGCCGACGCCGAAGTTTTTAACAATCCAGGCGACACTGCGTTGAACCGCACTTCCGAAAACTGGCTGAACGATTTGGCCAAAAACGCAAGGGACGAGTCGAGCGCCGCCTTGATCGGGCCCATATATCCGTAGTTTTCACTTGCCATCCGGGTGGTGGAAATTGAAATCGTCACCACCGAAGCATCCGCAGCCAGTAGATCCTTCAGGGCCCGACTGATCGCCAGCAGAGAATAACAGGAAATGTCGGTCGCCCGCAGAAAATCCTGCTTGGACGTTTCGTAGAACGGCTTTGGACCCGAACCATAATCGGCAAAAGCGATCGAATGCAGGACACCGTGAAACGCGTCGTAGCGGCCGGCAAGTCTCTGGGACAGTTGTACGATTTGGTCCTCGAATTCGACATCGCAGACCAACACCTGGGCCTCACCAACGAGTTTACCGACCGCCTCACGTCGGGTCTCCGAACGCACGACGTAGACAACATTGGCCCCAGCTTCAACCAACGTTTGGCTAATATGCCAGGCAACGCTCTTACGGTTGGCCACACCAAAGAGGAGGATGTTTTTCCCGGTCAGTTGGAGGAAATCAGCAGCCATTGGATCGGCCCGCTCCTGTGTGTCCTGGTTGGTACAAAAAGACCGCCAGCAATCTGGCGGCTACGAAAATGAGTCATGGCTGTGGTTCTGTCATGGTGCAAGCGAACTCACACCGCATCGCCAGCTTTTCTCCCACAGTTACGCGCGCCCGCATGAAATAGGCCGCGGCCAGGCGTTCCACCAGTTCAACCGTAATTTCAATCGTGTCACCCGGCCGTACCATTTGTTTGAACTGGACATTATTAAGTCGGGTAGCGACCGGAACTTTGCTGCTTTGTTCTGCGGCTTGCTTTGACAGCAACACGGCACCGGCCTGCAGCGAGGCCTCACACAAGAGCACCCCTGGCGTGAGGGGATAATCTGGATAGTGCCCCTGGTACCAGAATTCATCGCCGGTAAAACGCTTACGGCAAACAATCCGGTCCCTGGTCTGCTCCACCACTTCATCGAGTAGCAGGAAAGGAGGACGATGAGGGATGATCGATTGAATCTTTTCCCGGTTCATGCACGCAGGTTCCTGTTCGTGATGGTCCGGCAACCGCAGTCGTTTCAAGATCGCTTTGCCGGTTACGAGATGCCAAAGGGGTTCAATTTGCGTCAGGTCCCGCGGGTGCCAGGTTCACCGCGGCATCCAACAGGTGGTTTTCTACCTCGTTGGCCACGATCACACCGTAATTCATGGCACCCAGCCAGCCGCTCATGATAATCCCCACACTACCGGCATGGTAAAGCCCCTTGATTTGCTGGGGCAAGGCCCGGCTCACCGCCAACCCTTCGAACTTGGTCCCAAAGCTGGTGCCGTCCAGGTGTTTGGTGTAGTGCTTGAACGTTACGGGAGTGGAAGCCTCGGCGTGATCAATCCTGTCGCGGACATTGGGAACATACTTTTCGAGCACATCGAGCGTAGTTTCGACCAGACTGCGTTTGCTTTGCTCGTACTCGTCGCTGGAAAGTTCGGCCCAGTCCTCATAGCGGGCATTGGTACTCGAGACAATCAAGCATCGTGGCCGCCCTGTGGGGCGAGTGCGGGGATAATAGAACGAGTAAGTCCGGCTGGTGATCTCACGACTTAGCAGCAATTCCGTCCGAAATAGCGGGGCAGTCGAACTGAACAAGAGGTCGCCAGTCGATTCTTCGATTCGTTCTTCTGGCTTGAGCGCCATGTAAACTTGGGTGCTGGAATTATTGAGCCTCACTTCCCTTGCTTCGTCGAGGAACGAACCATCAAAGTATTCTTCACCGATCAGATTGAAGATCGTTGCCCGCAAATTGGCATTTGATACCACGGCACTGGTTTTAATGATCCGCCCGTTGACTTCGACAGCCCGCACTTCTCCGCCGGTACAATGAATTCTCGAAACATCGCATCGGATCCGGATATCGACATGATTTCGCTTGAGTTCCTCTTCCATCAGTTTGATCAGCTGGTCCGTACCCCCCTGAAATGTGAAGACACCCTTGGACATGAAATTGGAGAAAACAATACCGTAGCTGATCGCCGGATCCTCCAGCGTGCTCCCATTGGCATAGGTAATGGGTTCCATGAGGAGGCGAATCACGTCCTCGCGACCAGGAAAAAATCGCTCGAAAAGTTCACGGATGGTCGTCGTCTGGTCGTCGTAAAAGTTCATCCCGCGGGCTGTGTTGAAGAACTGGTCAACAGCCTCCCGCTGAACCTTGAAGTCGCCAACCAGCAATCGGGTAAAGTCTTCGCGATTGAATGTTGTGGTTAGCGAGAACATCGGGTTATCAAACCGAATACCTTTGAGCTGGACAATCCTATCGGCAATTTCCTGTGTCCAGTAACGACGGCAACTCTTTACCATGCCGTACGGAAACCCATGCAACGAAATGTCGAAAATATGCCCGCCTGGTCGTTTGAACCAGGTCGCCATGCCCCCCAGCTTGTAGTGTTGTTCCAACAACAACACTCGGCGTCCGTTGCGTGCCAGGAGGTTTGCAGCGGTCAATCCGGCCAAACCACTACCAATCACAACCACGTCGTATTCGTGGCCCGCGTCTTTAAGAAAATCTCGAGGCATCGTCGACAGGTAAGCTGGTAACCTCTCCGCAAAAACAGGCCGTCGATTGAGACCGGAATCCGTAACTACCTAGTGAAACATTTTAGCTGAGCCAAGGGTTATCGGTAAGCAGCCAGAAAAAGGCTCCCTGACAGCGGCGGCATCAATCCCGCAAGCAATGGCGATTCGCCATCGAAATACCGCTGATAATACTGCCGATGACACCCACAAACCCCTGATCGGTGCCGCAAATAAAAAGGTTTTCCAAGTGGGTGGTACCATCCAATTGTTTTGTGGGGGCACCGTACACAGCTCCGTTGTCATGCCCGGTAAACCGGAGGATCGTTGTCGGTGTGAACATATCGGTATCAATGACGTGACTGCGATAGTCCGGCATAAACCGCACTGCCGCGGCAGTGATCCGGTCGCACCAGCGGAGTTTTTCCAATTCGTACGTATGCTCGTCCAAGCCGTTCCAATATTCGAAATTCGCCAAGGCTGTAATCCGTATGGTCCCTTCGGCCAGTGGCTCGCTGTACGCAAAGTTGTTGGGCGAACAAATCACGCCGCTGCGAAGATCACAAGGATGTTCCGATTTTTCCCAGGAAAAATGGTCACAGTCATTAAAAAAGGTGATCGTCCGGTGGTAGCCGAAGTCCCCTGGCTGCACGTCAAGAGTTGCGTTGGTTTCACAAAAGCTGAGTCTTCCTGCCACTCTGGTAGTCACTGGCTGAGCATCGTCGCACATCCGCATGGTCTCGCACCATCCGGCCGAAGAGAGCACTCGACGTCCCTCGATTTCTGCTCCCCCTTCCAAGATGACCCTGGTGACTTTTCCCTCTTCGACGGTAAGTTGTTTGACGCCGCTGCGCAGCTTGAGTTCCCCACCCAAACTCCGGAACTTGCGAACCAGCTGTTTGAGAATGATTCTCACACCGGCGTGGGGACGACCTAAACCCTCTAGAAAGATGCTGCGAAACATGATGGAAAACTGGCCCCAGTCCATGTCCTGCTCCCGAGCCGACCCGTAGAACATCAGCGGGCAAAAGAGCATTTCGGCAAGAAGCGGATCGGTGAGAATCGAGCTGACGACTTCCCGTGCCGACAACTCACTGTGCGACTCGTTTAAGTCGTCGTAATCGACCACCTCGCGAACCAGGCAATCGAAACGGTTGGACTGCTCTGGAAAGCAACGCCCCACTTCGCTGCGAAGTGTCTCCGGGTTGTTGTCGAACCTCAAACGCTGCTGGGGAAAGATAATCTCCGACCCCAACTGGGGGGCAATCGCAAAGTCATCCCAACGGAATCGCAATTGCCGTAAGAGCCGTGCCAGGGGTCCGCGTCTGCTCCCCTTGGGAGAAAAATTCGTAAGCGCATGGAGGCCAACATCGTAGTTGCGGCCCCGCAGGCGATAAAACGAATTCAACCCGCCAATAGTGGTATGGCGTTCGAGAATACAAACCTGCTGGTCGTACTGGGCAAGCCGAATCCCAGCCGCCAACCCAGACATGCCCGCACCAATAATGATTGTGTCGTACATGAGTGGCAAACAACTCGGCGGTGGGAGCGGGCGATGACTCGTTAGTCGTTCCAGCTTCCGGCGAGCGGTGCCGTTCACGACTCGGGAACCTTACCAGCCGGCGATGCCACACTCCCGAGAACGGACATCAAGGCTCGGCCTTGCTGGTCAATTCAAGTTGCTTTCAGGACACTCCCAGCGGTGGGAACATTTTCGCTCCAATCACACCTTCTGAATGTCCTTCAGCCGAGGCTCCAGGTAGGCAACCGTGCTCGCCAAACTTGCCAGATGCTCGTAATCTTCCTCAGGGATCTGCACACGATGGCGCTTCCGCAACTCCATGACAATATCCAAAAAGTCCATGCTATCAAGCTCCATCTGGTCGCGAAACGACGCTGCGTCGTCAAGTTGCGAGAGATCCTCATCGGGAGCAATATCTGCCAAAATGTCGAGAATCTCTTTCCGGATCTCCAAATTCGTCATCGTTCTTCTTCCTTCACTTTTACCTTTGGATACACCTCGACAGCTTTTGCCCACTGCCGTTGTTTCAGTGACACCCGAATCGCGCTGTTTACAGGCGTTTTATAATTACAACCGAATTAATACCCAACATGCCAAATGAATTATTGAGAATGGTTTCGACCCGATCTTTTTGTCGCGGCTCGTTAATGGTCAGGCCCGGCAAGTTGCATTCAGGGTCAAGTCGGTCAATGTTAATCGTGGGATGGCAAACTCGATCGTCGAAAGCGGGCAAGTTACCGGCCAGTTCCAGTGCGCCGGCTGCCCCCATTGCATGCCCAATAAAGCTCTTCGTATTGTTGATCGAGACCCCCGCCTCACCGTCAAACACGCGGCGGAGCGCCGTACACTCTTGAATATCGCCACTGGCCGTGGCCGTGGCATGCGTGCTGACAATATCGATATCTGAGGCATTGAACTTGGCCCGGCTAAGCGCCAGTTCCATGCAGCGGGACTGTTGCTTCGGGTTGGGTAACACGAAATCGCTGGCATCGCTATTCATGGCATAACCAGCAAGTTCACCGTAAATACGGGCGCCGCGGGCAGCCGCAGCGGAGTATTTTTCGAGCACATACATGCACCCTCCCTCCGACACAACGATGCCGTTGCGATCCTGGTCAAATGGCCGGCAAGCCCGCGCAGGTTCTTCGTGTTCGGCAAGCGCACCTTGACTGGCAAATCCAGCAAAAATGCCAAAAGTGCGGATACTCTCAGAGACTCCCCCGGCTAATGCCAGATCACACTCTCCGAGCATGAGCATCTGGGCTCCCTGAATAAGCCCGGCATTGCCAGCAGCGCAGGCGGCGCCGAGCGTGTAGTGCGGGCCGGTAATCCCCATATTCAGGGTGATTTCACCGGCTGGATTGTTGGCAACCGTACGCGGATTGTGATGGTGCGACCAGAAACTTGTGTCGTAATTGTAGGATTTGATGTCGTGAATCTCGTTCTCGGTCTCGACATTCCCATGCTCGGTAACCCCGACATACACTCCCACTCGCTCGCGATCGACCTCTGCCCAGTCAATATTGGAATCGGTAATCGCTTCATTCGTGCAGTAGATTCCGATGCCTCCGGCTCGCGTTCCGCGGCGAACTTCCTTCCGTTTTTGATACTTTAATTCGTCGAAATCACAGATTCCCGCCAGCGTTTCTCCCACGTAGCGAATGTCATATCGTGAAACCCCGCTACGACCGGCAAGCAGTGCAGCCCGGTACTCGGCAAGATTGTTACCGTTGGGCGCGGTCAAGCCTATGCCCGTGATAACAATTCGTGTGTCGTCGGCAGCCGTGCTGATCATCACTTTACTAAAGAATCCAATCCGTGGGCAGGATGAAATGGCAGGACCAACGGGCCGACAGGGGAGAAGCCCGTCTTTCTCTCAAGCCACCAAGGATACCAGCGGCAAGGCGCTAAAAAACGGGACAACTTCGAACGCGGAGCGGCCCCCAAGTTAACGGTAATAGGGAGCTTTGACAAGCGGTCTCCACCGTCGGACGTCACTCTCCCAGGTTCAAATGCCGTAAATAGGACCGTCGTTGCGCTTCGCGGCCGTAATGATCGGTAATTGCTTCCCATGACCTGGCAGCTCGTGCGAGTGCCTGTGGCGGGGTTTCTCCTTGACCAACCACCTCGTCGACTGCCCTTTGGAGGGCCTCTAAATAGGCCTCCTTTCCCGGAATTCGCGGCAATAACAGGCCCTGGGGGTGGGAAAATACCTCACCGGCGGCCGCCCCAATCTCGACACCCGCCCAGCGGCCAACCGGAACTTCGAAATCGCCTCCACCGACTCTCCATTGCGACCCACGAACTGGCAGCATGCCATCGACGGCTGCCGCCAGTTGATCACTGATTTCCCGGCTGGCAAGCCACGCCAGCAACCGAAACGCACCTGCCGCATTACGACTGGTGGTCGTTACACCCGCCACCAAACCGCCGGTCACCAGCGGTACCCGCCGCACGTCACCGTCGACCGTCTCCCATTGGGCAAGCGTGGGACTGTAAACCTCCTGGCTGCCGGGTATTTCAGCCCAGCCCACCCGACTCACATCGACTTCTGGGGAAACCTTCTCATTACCCTTGCGGACCGTCTGCGGCAGTCCGAACGCCATCCCGGCCCGACCCGTCAAGACAGACCAGGTCGCCGCAGTTGGCGAATCTTCACTGGCGGTCATTCCGGCCGTGACCATTTCCAACGCTCTCAGAAAAGGTGGCTCGGTAAGGCGGGGTTTCATCGTCTCCAGATCAAAAAGCCATGCCTCCTGTGACGGATGCGTCGCCAACGGGGCAACACGGGCTAGCAACAGGCAGGCGCCCCAGGATGCAACTGGCTCGACCACCGACAAATCGTGTTGTGCAAGGGTTGTAGAGGCACGGGCAAACTCCGACCAGGTCTGGGGGGCGGATTGAAACAGATCTTTGCGATAACAAATCAAGGGTAACTGGACGGCCACAGGGAGTGCCATCGTCTGGCCCCCGTAACGAATCACCTGGTTGCGGATTATTGGAAAAACATCCTGGGCATCGTAAAGGTCGCTCGTCAGCACACTTTTGCGAACCGGTCGCAACCACCCCGATTCGCAGAACTTGCCCAACTCATTTACAGAAAATAGGATCAAATCGGCGTCGGGCTGCTCGATTTCCCGTAAACTTGCTGGCGTGCGGCCTTCAACCACAAACGAACTGCCTGAGATTTCCTTCCACTCACCGCGTAGACGGCCGAGTGCCCGGCCCAACTCCGGCGCATTCACGACCCAAATGCGAAGTGTTACACTTTGGTGAACGACTGTCCCTGCAGACGAATCCTTCGCAGGTGGTAGGCGACTGGAAGGATCGCAACCGACCAGCAAAAAGCAGATCCCGAAATACCTCCCACAAGTAAACCAAACAGATTCTCGTTTCAACAATTCAGCCTCCAAGCAGCAACGACTCGGCCTCCGAAGGTTTGCAGCTGATTTTGAAGGTTCCCAACCATTTATGAACACCTACCTTGGCATCGATATTGGCACTTCGGGTACGAAAACCGTGGCGATCAATCCCACCGGAAAAGTACTCGCAAATGCTTCTTCCGAATACCCCTGCTACCATCCCAAACCACTCTGGAGTGAGCAAGACCCTGACGACTGGTGGAAAGCGACCGTACAGACGGTCCGACAAGTGGTCAAAGCCGCCAAGTTGAAGTCCAAAGAGGTCAAAGCGATTGGCCTCTCCGGTCAGATGCACGGCTCGGTGTTTCTCGACAAGCGTGGCCATGTGGTGCGGCGGGCACTCCTTTGGAATGACCAACGTACGGTCCAGGAATGCGAGGAAATCGAACAACGTGCCGGCGGGCGAAAAAAACTCATCCGCATGGTTGCCAATCCGGCACTAACCGGATTCACCGCTCCGAAAATCCTCTGGCTCCGCAATCATGAACCTCGCAACTTCGATAAGACCGTAAAAATCCTCCTCCCCAAAGATGATGTGCGGCGGCGGCTCACCGGGGAATATGCAACCGACATGAGTGACGCCAGCGGCATGTTGTTGCTCGATGTCACCAAACGCCGCTGGTCAAAACCACTGCTCTCCAAGTTGGAGCTCGATCAAGATCTGTTGGCAACGTGTTACGAGTCGGAAGATGTTACAGGTACTCTGACAGACGCCGCCGCAAAGGAACTTGGCCTCTCGTCCAATTGCCTTGTTGTGGGGGGCGCTAGCGATTGTGCGGCAGGAGCCATCGGTAATGGGATCGTGCAACGCGGTTCTCTGTCGACTTCCATCGGAACCTCTGGCGTTGTGTTTGTTCATTGCGATACACCTGAGGTCGATCCCCAGGGCCGCCTGCACACGTTCTGCCACGCGGTCCGTGACAAGTGGCACATGATGGGCGTTACACTCACCGCAGGTGGCTCACTGCAATGGTTTCGCAATGCGTTGTGCCAGTCCGACCTGGCCAACGCCGAAAAACGTGTGGCCGGAGTCTTCAATAAACTCATCAGGGAGGCAGAACAAACCCCACCCGGAGCCGAAGGCCTGATGTTTCTACCCTACCTTGCAGGCGAACGCACACCACACGCTGACCCGCATGCCCGCGGCGCATTCGTGGGTCTTGTGCTCAAACACAATCGCGGGCATTTGGTCCGAGCCGTGATGGAGGGTGTCACCTTTGCACTCCGCGACAGTTTCGACATCATCGCCAGCCAAGGTATCCGAATCCGCCAGATTCGCGCTACCGGTGGCGGAGCTAAAAGCGCATTTTGGAGGCAAATGCAGGCCGACATTCTGGGAAAGAAGGTCGTCACCATGGCGTCTGACGAAGGGCCCGCCTACGGTGTGGCCTTGCTGGCTGCCGTGGGGGCCGGCGAATTCAAGAACATTCGCGAAGCTGTATCCGCGACGGTCAAAACGTCCACCGAGGTTAGTCCCGTCGCAAAAGCCCGCCGCTTCTACGACCAGGCATTTCCCGTCTACCAGCAACTCTATCGGTCACTCCGTGACGATTTTCAGGCTCTCAGTGAGCTCCCATGACACACGCTCACCAACACCCCGACAACCGTTTAGCGACTCCGCCAGAAAATTTACCTCGCAGCTGGAACGGTGGAAGGCCTTCAGCCCAAAAGACGGGGGGGAAGGCAGCGGCAGGTCGCAGCGATCCCTTCGCCTGGGTTAGGGGGCCGGTCGTGGAGACCAACAAACCAGATCGCCAGTGTGCGACGCACGCTGAAACCTGTTAAGCAAACCTCGGCGAAACGCGTAAGACAAGCTGTCGGCAAGAAAACCTTGCTCCATCCTGAGACTTACCGGTCTTTCAACGGAACCCAACTCTGCAACTCGGGTCCAATGTAGCCCGCACGCGGACGGATGAGACGGTTGTTGTCGTGCTGTTCGATGACGTGAGCGGACCAGCCAGTCACACGACTCAAGACAAACAGCGGAGTGTAAAGCTCGATCGGGAGCCCCAGGTAGTGGTAAAGCCGGGCACTGGGCCAGTCGAGATTCGCCGGCAAGTTCTTCTCTTGGCGGATAATCTGTTCGATAACCTCGGCAGTTGCCTCAAGCTCCGTGTTACCCGTTTTTTCAGCAAGCTGGGCGCACAGACTTTTGAGCAGGGTGGCGCGAGGGTCACCCTGTTTATAAACACGGTGCCCAAAGCCCATGATTCGTCGCTTTTGCTCAAGAGCCTCACGGATCCATTGCTCGGCATGATCGGTTGTCCCAACTTCCTGAAGCACCTGCATGACGCGTTCGTTGGCACCGCCATGCAATGGGCCCTTAAGGGCCCCAATCGCACCGGTGATGGACGAGTGCAGGTCCGAACGGGTCGAAGCAATCACACGAGCAGTAAAGGTCGAGGCGTTGAACTCATGTTCGGCATAGAGAATCAGCGAAATGTCCATGGCCCGCACACACTCCTCCGCAGGCTCGGTTCGAAAGAGCATGTACAGTATGTTTTCGGCCAGCGACCGCCGGGAATCGGCCGAAACTGGTTCCTTGTGCTGCTTGATGCGGTGCCTGGCAGCCATCAACACCGGCAGCTGTGCCAGCAGGCGTTCCCCCTTTCGAACATTGGCTTCATGGCTGTTATCTTCACGCTCCCGATCCCAGTGCGACAACAAGCTACAAGCCGACCGCAATACATTCATGGGGGTCGTATCCATCGGCAAACGCCGCATCAATTGATGGACAGCATTCGGCATTTCAGCCGCTTTGCCAAGTCTGCGGCGAAAATCTGCCAGCGACTCGGCATTGGGAAGTTTACCGTGCAGGAGTAGAAAAGCGACCTCCTCGAACGTCGCATGCTCGGCCAGATCTTCGATCGCATAACCACGGTATCGAAGGCCTCCGGTTACGGTGCTGATGGCAGTCTCACCAGCAATCACACCTTCCAGACCGGGGCTGTATATGGGCTCAGACATCGTATCGAACCAATCTGATCAGGGTGCAACAACGAGTAACTGAAAACCAGCGGACGCCACTGGTAACCTCCCTCCAACACAAGCCGAGCACCCATTCTACCAGATAGACTATTGCAATAGTTGGGGTCAAGATGACCAAAAGGTCGTGGCCTGTCAAGAGATCCACCGCACTGCTTCTATTGACTATTGAAAATATTCTTGATCACGCTGTTCGTACGCGTCGTAGTCCAATAAGTCGTACAGTTCCTGACGCGACTGCATCAAATCGATCAGTTCGTGCTGGGACCCATCCTCTGCCAGCAAGGCCAGTGTTGTTTCTACAGCCTTCATGGCGACCCTCAGCAAAGTTACCGGATAGAGAATTGCGGCGTAGCCAAGGTCCGACAACTCCTGGAGTGTCAAGAGCGGACTCTGCCCAAACTCGGTCATGTTGGCCACCAAGGGAACTTCAACCTGTTGGGCAAACGCCGCGAATTCGTCGATGTGTTGGAGCGCCTCGGGAAAAATCCAATCGGCTCCCGCATCAACATACCGCTGAGCCCGCTGGATGGCACCGTCGAAACTCTCCACACTCCGGGCGTCAGTCCGCGCAATCAGTACGGTCTCGGGATCGACCCGGGTTGCCGCAGCGGCACGGAGCTTGTTGCACATGGCATCGGTCTCCACAAGCGACTTGCCAGACAGGTGGCCACACCGCTTGGGCAGGATTTGATCTTCAAGTTGGATCGCAGCGGCCCCTGCCCGCTCCAGTTCGACCACCGCGCGCTCAACGTTCACCACTTCACCAAAACCGGTGTCTGCATCGACAATGACCGGGATTGTGATACGTGTGGTGAGTTGCGTAAGCTGCCCAGTCAGTTCGGTGAGGGTCAACAAGCCGACGTCAGGCAGGGCGAGTACGCTAGCCGAAAACGCAGCTCCGGAGAGGTAACACGCCGGGAAGCCGGCTTGCTCGATCATGCGGCCCGCCAGCGCATGGTGCGCCCCGGGTATTTGAATGGTGCCCGTCTTGACTGCTTCGCGTAAAAGCCGACCAGGTGTCATAATCAAACCGCTAGCCTTGAAAACGTCGTTTGCTTGTCAGCGGCAGAATTCTCCATCGGATCGTTTCTGGAAGTCCACCATTCAGAATCGAACCTGACAATCCATAAGCCAAGTGGTATCGTAGCTACTCCCGTGTCGAACGACAAGCAACCCACAGCCCCAGAGCCCGCTCGTTCCGTCTCCTGCCCGATTGCGCAATGGCTGGTAGAGATTGGTCTCATCTTCATGGTCTTCCTCACCTTCGTGGGGAACCCCGTTCCTGATGTCAATGAACCTCATTATCTCGCGCGGCTCAAGAGTTCTTGGAACCCGGCTTGGTGCCCTGCAGACCTGTTCTTACAGTCGAGCGAGGCCCACCCTGTCTTTGTTTGGACCTTTGGCTGGTTAACTCGCTGGTTTTCGCTGTCACTGGTGGCGTGGTTTGGGCGGGTTCTCTGCTGGATCATGCTGGCGTGGGGTTGGCAGCGTCTCTCTTGGCGAGTCGTGCCAAAACCGCTCTGTTCGGTACTCGCGGCAGCGTTGTTTGTGGGGCTCAACCAACAAACCAATTTTGCCGGCGAATGGTTTATAGGTGGATTCGAAGCCAAATCCGTTGCCTATCCACTGGTCGTGGCAGGTCTTGCCGCGATGGTCCAGAACAACTGGAACCAGCTCTGGGTCTGGCTTGGTGCGGCAACTGCCTTTCATGCGATTGTCGGAGGTTGGTCCTGGGTTGCATGCAGCCTGGTCTGGCTGTTTGCTGGCCGACCGACCACATCGCTGCGGGCGATGCTCCCTGGACTGGCTTTTGGCATCATCCTCAGCATGGCAGGAATCGTTCCGGCCCTCTTTCTCTCGTCGGGTCAAACCGCAGAAACCATGGCCGAGGCCAACCAGATTTATGTCTTTGAAAGGCTCAGGCATCACCTCGCTCCCTTGACACTTCCGCACGACGAAGTCACGCTCCGATTGGTTCGCCAAGGCTGCCTGTTAGTCGGCTTTGTCGTTGTCGGATTTGCCGCACGCCGCTCGACAACTCTTGGTTCTTCAACCGGGCTGACCCGTGTCCGTTATTTTGCCTGGGGGGGGATCGGGCTGGCTTTCATCGGGCTGCTCAGCGAACTGTTGCTCTGGAATCACCCGGTCATGGCCGCCAGCCTGTTGAAATATTACTGGTTTCGCCTCGCCGACTTTGCGGTTCCTCTTGCCGTGGCGCTACACCTTGTCGCGCTCGTGGCAAACGGACTCGAGCAGCGAAAACGTTGGGCCGTTGTAGCCCTGGTTGGGGCGATCTGCCTGGCAACCTGGCAACTCGCCGAAAACACAATCTCCCGACTGCAACAACCCATTCCCCAGGCTGACTTCAGAATTCGCGACTACGCAGCCTGGCTGGATGTCTGTCAATGGATCGAAAAACATACGCCAACCGACGCGATGTTTCTCACCCCCCGATCGGCCAAGTCTTTCAAATGGCGGGCCCAGCGGGCAGAAGTCGTCACCCACAAGGACATTCCACAGGACGCAGCCAGCGTCGTCCAGTGGCATCGCCGGTATCGCGATATCCATTCTCGGGCACCCGGCAGCAAGACAAAGTCGTACCAGTCGCTCGGGCATGTGGGTACCGGACGGATCAAGGCCCTGGCCAACAAATACAATTTCGACTATGTCGTGACTGATAACCGTCGCCATTTGGCCCTGCCCGTTGCCTACCAGAACCACGTTTATGTCGTCTACCGTGTCGATCACCTCCAGTGAGCAGCTACCGGCCCGCCTCGCATCCTTGCTCGCCGACAACGCGCAGGGCTACTGCAAGACACCAAAAATGGCCCCACCCGCAAGCTATGGGCGTCATCGTGGCCCCGCACCAGACACATCTCGGGCGGCCGCCGTGTTGCTGCTGCTTTACCAACAAGCCGGTCACTGGGAATTGCCACTGACGGTACGGACCGAGCAGACCGCTTACCATCGCGGCCAGATTTCACTGCCGGGTGGCATGGTCGAACCAGGGGAAACGACCGCTCAAGCAGCCCTCCGCGAACTGGCTGAAGAACTTGGCCCGCAGAAAAACCTACAACTGTTGGGACCGCTCCCAAAATGTTACATTTTTGCCAGTGACAGTGATGTCACACCCTGGGTTGCCGTGGGCAAAACGCTTACCGAGTGGAACCCCAATCCGGCCGAGGTTGCCCGGGTCGTGGCATTACCCCTGGCCACGTTATGTGATCCCGACACGATTCGGCAGACCACCGTCAGGCAGGGCGGGCTTGAATTCAGCGTTCCCTGCTTTCGCGTGGGCAACGACCATGTCTGGGGAGCCACGGCGGTAATCCTTGATCAATTCAAGCAACTCTTGATAGACGAACTGCGTCCACCTGTCGGATAACAGACCTGGCCGCTGTGCCAGGCTCTCGGCGAACATCACATCGAGCCTCTGACAACCCGGAAAAACTCAACCAACCAAATCGATGGCAAATCCTCCTGTGAAGTTCGATCCGCCCTCAACACCCATTCGCGCCGTGGTTTTCGACCTCGATGGGTTGCTCGTCAACACCGAAGACCTCTACGAAAAATCAGGCAACGAGCTGTTGAGTCAACACGGCCATACGATGAATGACAACTTGCGCGAGCAGATTATTGGCCTCACCGCCCACGAATCACTCCAAACGATGATTGACGCATTTGCGCTCAATACCACAACGGAAGAACTTTATGCCAAGTCCGAAGCCATCATGCAACGGCTGATTGCTAACGAGCTACAACCGATGCCCGGAATGCTTGAGTTGCTCGCCGCACTCGAAGCAGGTCGTGTCCCGCGGATTGTGGCGACCTGCGGTCGACGACACTATGCCCACGAACTGCTAGAGGTTTGTAACGTTGCCCATCACTTTGAATTGGTGCTAACCGCCGATGACGTAGAGCGTGGTAAACCCCACCCGGAAATCTACGAGCTGGCAGCTCAGCGGCTGGGTCTTTCGCCGGTAGCCACAATGGTACTGGAAGACAGCGCCAATGGGGTTCGGGCTGCTAGTGCCGCAGGTGCCTATACGGTCGCAGTACCCAACCGCCACACCGCGTCACATTCGTTTGAAGGTGCTTCGCTGATCGCCGAAACACTAGCCGATCAGCGGATCTTAATCGCCCTCGGCCTCATTTGAAGCTGGCGGTTGGAATTCTGGCTCACTTGGTGGGGTTACCGAAGTGGTGGCCCCAGCCGCTGCGGGCGTACCCGCTGCGGTCGAGGTTTCGGGACTCGGAGTCGCCGCGGTCGCTTGACGGGTTTCCTTCGCAAGCTGGTCGATTCGCTGGCTAAGTGCCGCCGCATCGAATGGGTCACGCTGCCGTTGCACCGGCCGGGTAGCCCCAAAACGGACTCGTGGCGGACCCCTCAGCTGACGCGGCGGTTGCCAGTGAGTGGCCGGCATCACCCCGCGTTGTACCGTCGGGTGCGACGGCACTAATCGCGGAGGCAAGAAAATCGTCGGCTGGTCAAGTTCGGCAAGGTAGGGTGACTGCACCTCGCCGGTAACCAGGATCACCCATTGCACTAAAAGCTGGCGGAGGGTCTGCCGGTGTGGCGGAAAAATCGCGTGATCAACCCCACCGTGCGGCTTCAAGGGGATGACCAACAGGGGACTTTGGGTGGGATTGGTACGGTCAATTTGTGAAAGAGCTGCGGAGAGGTTGTGTTGTGTTGTCTTTTGGTTGCTCTCGCCATACAAGAGCGCTCGACTCAGAGAAAACTCAGTGGGCCCGTCAGGACGATGGCAACCTGAGGCCGTGCAATTGTTGACCAGCAAGGGCTGGACCCGTCGCGTAAACAGTTCCAGAGCACCTTTGGGAAGTTCCGTTGCGGATGCCGCATGTTCTGCTCTGCCACCCGACTGCGGTTTGCTGATCGAATGGGTTTTCCTTTCTTGCGGCTGACGACGGGCGCTGTTGACAAGCAGCCGCCGCTCGATGAGTTCCAGTTGCCGATGGCCAGGATCCTTGCCACGTGCCTCGAGCAACTCAAGTGAAGCTTCTGCCCAAAGAGAATGCCGCAGACACCACTCGGCAAGGTCAATATGTTCGGTTGCGGTCGGTTGCCGTCGAGACACCCGCTTTTGTTGGTACGCGTCGACCAGGGATTGGGCGACGAACGCTACGTCACGCGCCGGAACCCGCACAGAAAGGCCCTCGCGTTGGACTTCGTAATGGTCACCATGCATGATGACCCTGCCCAGCAACACGCTGTCGTTGTGAAGAACTAACAATTGGCCCAGCGGCGGGGAGGAGACGACGATTGCGGCTTGTGGCGGGGCAGCTTGCGCGTACAGCAAACGACCATCCAACACAAAAATTAGTGGGCCTACAAAAGCAGCTGCGATTACAGTCCGGACCATGGCGACGCCAAGCTAGGAGAATGACCTTTTTAGGTCAACCCTGGTCATCCCGGTAATCGCTCGATATACTGCTGCCTTTGCTGTTCCGCTTGTTTGGATAGCTACCGGTGCCTGACGCCATAATCTGCCGATGCCACCTTCCTCTGCCGCTGAGCGTCGTTTGGTCCATTATTCCGGGCGTGTCCAGGGTGTTGGGTTTCGCTTTACTGCAAAGTCGGTTGCTGCTAGCTATACTGTCGGTGGGTATGTGCGAAATTTGGCAGATGGCCGGGTTCAGCTATTGGCGGAGGGGACTGCCAAGGAGTTAAATACCTTGTTACAGGCTATCCGCTCTCAAACAGCCGGGCACATTGAAGATGAACACTTCGAAATTCTCCCAGCGACAGGCGAATTCACAGGATTCAATATTCATTATTAGCGTTTTATGATGACTCTCTCACTTTCGGTCGTACTATTGGCGGCAAATCTGTCGGTTTGGCTGGGCCCCGTGTGGCTGTTCTCGGCTGGAATTTCTCTCGGTGTCGGGATTCTCCTGGTGCTCTGGGGGATCCTCTGGCTTGTCTCCCGGCAAGCTGCCAGGGCCATTCCGCAAATCATTCAAGAAGGCCCCTTGGTGCCCATAACGTACGTTGTCCTTGCCCTGGTCGGATTCACGATCCTGGCAAGCGCGACCATGTCGGTCACCGCTGTGGTCGACTCGCTGAGCCGCCTGCCCGCCGTAGGACAAATCGAGCTGGAGGTCGAGATTCCGGCTCAAGTGGAAGACCTGAAAATCCCCATCGAGTTCCGTGCCGACGAGATTCACCGATATTCATTTTCCAGCGACCAGGACCTCCGGATTAGCGTTCAGACTGGCAAGGCATATTCTGCCCCGCTCATTTTTGTCGAAGGCGATGAACCGTACGTATGGACACCTGCTAGCAAGATTGCCCGACAGTTTGATGGCACCGTCGACACTCTCTACATAACCAACGAAAGTGATGCGGCAACACTCCTCACCATTGACGTGCTGACGGACGTCGAAATGCCCGAGGTCCATCAAATTCCGATTGTCGCAGCCAGCGTCGTCGGACTTTACCTGCTTTACCTGCTACTTTACGCGTTGCTACCGGGACTATCGGCAATTGCGATTGCGACTGCTAAGGAAGCAATGTCGCAACCCCTTTTTTTGATTGCCTTGTTAATTGGTGGATTTGCTTTGCTGTGCTTTGTCTACGTGCCCTACAACACGTTCGGCGAAGACGTCAAGGTCTTGCGAAATACCGGGTTTGAAACGATCATGGCGCTGGCGATTATGTTCGCTCTATGGACGGCCAGCACCTCGATCGCCGATGAGATTGAAGGCCGCACGGCCATTACCTTGCTTTCCAAACCCATCAGCCGTCGGCAATTTGTACTCGGCAAGTTCCTCGGCATTATTTGGCCAGTCCTGGTCTTGTTTGTACTGCTCGGCCTGGTCTTGATGGTCGCGGTGTCATTCAAGGTCGTTTATGATGCGCGCGAAACCGCCAATCCAAATCCCGATTGGCAACTCTGTTACGACGAAATGATGCGTGTTGTACCCGGACTGGTTCTCGCTTTCCTCGAAACGGTTGTTCTGGCATCGATCAGCGTCGCGATTTCAACTCGCCTTCCCTTCATACCCAACCTGATCATTTGTGGCTCAATCTATGTGCTGGGACACCTGGGAACCCGCATCGTGCAGTCATCCGCCATGCAACTGGAGTTTGTCGGCTTCATCGGTCGCCTGGTGGCACTGGTGCTGCCGGTGCTCGACCATTTTAACATCCAAGCAGCGGTAGCAGCCGGAGTCGACGTTCCAGCCGCGTACCTTGGCTGGGCCCTGGCCTACTGCGTTCTCTATTGCACAATGGCCATGTTGTTGGCACTGATTCTGTTCGAAGATCGCGACCTGGCCTAGCGCAAAGCGAATGACGGGGCAAGCCAACGTGCCTGCGTCAACCTGCCTTCCGCCGCTGGGGAACATCCAGCTGCCAGGAAGTGGGGTCATTGAGGATGGGCAACGCCGGCATGGCCCGTGGGCCACACCGCTTGCTTCCTGCTCCGTCCCAGTCGTGCTTCGCAATTTGATCCAGAATAAGTTCGGCAATGGCTACGGCATTGCGACCGGCAAGACCATCAACCCGAGGGGTTCCGCGCTGCCGAATGGCAGCAACCAGCTCGCGTTGCTCTGCTTCGAGGGCGTTAATCTGGGGAGGGTGAAGCACCTGCCTGACGAGCAGTTCATCAAACATATGCTCTTTCCAGTAGGCCACGTCATCGGCAGCGAGTTGGCAAAATTCCAACTCGCGTTTCGAGACATCTTCTCGGGGAGCGACCATCGTGGTCTGTAAACCTGCAAAATCGATCGATGCGAAACAACTGGTTGTCACGACCTGCATGGTGCGACGTGTTTCGTAACTCACCCGCGAGGCCGTCAGTTGGGCCACGCAACCCGTGGCAAAGGTAAGTCGGGCGCTGGCCATGTCTTCATGGTCCCCGACCACCGAGATCCCGAGCGCATCGACGCGGGTGACGGGGGCATTAACGAGGGCAAGAATGATATCCAAATCGTGGATCATGACATCGAGCACGACGCCAATATCAGTCGACCGAAATGAGTACCCACTGGTACGGGTGGCCTCAATATACTTGGGGTCCTTCAGTTTGTTGGCAACGCAGGTGAAAGCTGGATTGAATCGCTCCACATGCCCTACCTGAAGTACGCTCCCTTGCCGGTCGGCGCAACGAAGAAGTTGTTCTGCCTCGGCAACAGTCGCAGCAAGCGGCTTTTCAACCAGCAGCGACAAACCTCGCTCAAGCAATTGCCGGCCAATATCGCAATGCGTAGAAGTTGGCGTCGCCAACACAGCCGCATCGATCTGGTCAACGACCTCGCGAAAGTCTGCGACAGGCCTGCAACCCACTTCCTGGGCAACACGTTGTCGTGAATCTTCCAGCGGGTCACAGACGGCAACCAGTTCTACCTCGTCAAGCTGCGCTGCGATCTTGGCGTGATATCGGCCTAAATGGCCAGTGCCAATGACTGCCAAACGAATGGGTTTCACGCTGCCTTCCTTCTTTCTCGGCCACGACCGTGACGCCCATCCTGCTGGCCGGAGACGAACGTCAAAAGTGAATTGACCTCCGGAACTAACTGCCCGTGCCCACGAAGGATCTCCCGAGCTGGCTCCAACCCAATCTTGCCGCGGTAGATCAGACGGTGAGCTTCGGCAAGGCAATCGATGACGTGCGGCGTAAAATTGTGCCGCTTGAGTGCCACGATATTAATGCACCGCGGACGGGCAGGCGCCCCCTCGCACAACATGAATGGCGGCACGTCGTGAAGCACACGGCTCAGCCCACCCACAAAACTGTAACTCCCAATCGTGGCGTAGTGATGGACTCCCACCGCACCCGAGATCGAAGCATAATCTTTCACATGCACATGACCGCCCAAAAGAGCACAATTCGCCATGACAATATGATCACCCAGCTTGCAATCGTGTGCGACGTGAGAGCACGCCATCAACATGTTGTTGTTGCCGATGAATGTAATACCATCTTCTTTTTCGCTTCCTCGATTGATCGTCACGCCTTCGCGAATGAAATTTCCATCACCGACAATCACCTGCGTATTGCTGCCGGTATAGCTCAGGTCTTGCGGCTCTCCCCCAATAACCGCACCAGGATATATCTCGTTGTTCCGCCCCAGTGTCACCTTTCCCATAACCGTAACACTGCTCACAAGGCGCGTACCCGAGTGAATCTTGACTTGGGGACCAATCGTACAAAAAGGGCCAATCTCGACATCCGTGTCGATCTCGGCCTGAGGGTCAATCCAGGCATTAGCCGCAATGCGAGTAGCCATAACAGGTATTTTTGAGGATTGATAGAACGTGGTGGGCCGCTAGGATAGTCAAATGGCTACGCACACCTTCTCGCAGACAGAGAGTCTTGTGATTGCTCGACGACAGACGCCACTAACATCGCATTGAGTTGGTGTCCGCTCCGATTAGCGATAACGTGCCCCACAATCGGGCAATTTGCGAGGGCCAAATCACCCACGACATCAAGAATCTTGTGACGCACACATTCATCTGCAAACCGCAGCGAATTAGCGATCGGGCCAGCTGAGTTGAAAATTAACAGGTCACTCGAGGTCACCTGCCCTCCCAAACCTTGAGATATCAGCAGGCGGGCTTCTTCCTCGAGCAGGAAGGTTCGGCAGGAAGCTAATTCGTGTCGGAAGGTCTCAGGCGTGATCTCTACAGTTAGCGATTGCCTGCCAATCGGACCAGGACCGTAATCAAGCCGATATTCGATAGACAACTCCGCCGCCCGTGGTGGGTTGATCTCGATCCAGGCCTGCTCATCGCCGAACCGCAACTGGTGGTTGACTCGCAACGGGCACACCGGCAGACCTTGCTCGACAATTCCGGCTCGGTCAAGTGCTTCGACAAATGCTTGTGACGAGCCGTCGCAGCCAGGCAACTCTGCCGCGTCCACCCAAACTTCGCAATTGTCGATTCCAAGCCCGCTGAGTGCCGCCAGGATATGCTCAACCATTTCGACACGGATGTCGTCAATCTGTAAGATGGTACGCCGCGGGACAGCGACCCGAAGTCTCACGTCCACCGGCAGGCGTACGGGCTGGGGAAGATCACCGCGGACAAATGCCACACCGCAGCCCGCCTTCGCCGGGCGGAACTCGACCCGCACATCTTGGCCGCTCCAATAACCAAAGCCACTCACAGCGACTCGCTGAGCGATCGTGCGTTGATAGCGCAACGAAGACATGAGAATTCAACTCCCAGGCGGGGGGCAATGTCCGGGGTGGACTTATCGACTAAACTCTTATTCCCGTCATTTCGTTACGAAATATCGGAAATGACCATTCGCCATCCCGCTCACTTGCACCGCAATCCCGAAAGCATACTACACCTCGAGACGCCGCACGAGAGAACAGAGAATGACTATCCCTAACGAGGGATCTGTTTTGAATCCGGCTGCGCTGCCGCACGTGTATTGCGATTCAGCAGGCTCAACACATCGGGCGTGATATCAATGTTATTCTGAAACACAACTGGTTTGTTGATCGCTCGCAACACGTCGTCACGACGATTTGGATCGGGCGACTCTCCATTGAACCGCAACACAAGCCCAATGTTTTGTCGCTGGGCATAGTACCGAACTGTTTCATCCACCTCGAGATAAGTCTGGTAGTAGACTTTGGCTTCACGCTCAAGGAAGTCCTTGCGGAGTTGGGTCATCTCGAGATTGAAGTCGGCCTTTTGGCGAGCCATCTCTTCGTCAAGACGCTTGTATTCCGGCGTACCCAAATTGTATTCGTTGCGCTCGGCCTCTTTTTGGGCAATGCCTTCACGTTTTGACTTGAGCGTCCGCTCAATCCCCTGCATTTCTTTCTTCATCCCTTCCATTGTCGTTTTAAATCGCTGGTGGTTTTTGAAAATATAGCCAACGTCAACGACGCCGGTACCAAACTTGGGGGCATTAGCACCAGCCTGGTTCTGAGCCGATGCAAAGGAAGTGAACAGGGCTTGGACCGACAGGGCAGCGGCCAATACGGCGGGAATTACGTGAGCTCTCACGTCAGCACTCCTTGCTGATTGGGGGTCATCCTTGACCGATACGTGGTGTGACCAGGGTTTCGCCAGAAAAGCACAGTGGCGGGGAACCCGGCTTTGAAAACGCGGGGCGCATTCTGTCGAGAAGCCTCCTTCACGTAAAGACCAGTTAACAGCAGATTTTAAAACCGTTTCCAAGGCCATACCACAGACGACCTGGCCAGACCGGCGGACACCAAACCGGACCTGAACATGCAGGCAACCGCTCTATCGAAAAGAACCCAGACTCCACTCCCGCAGTACCGATAGCACCCACACCGCTGCAACAATCGCCAAAAACGTATGGCACGAAAGTCCCAGCCACAGGCGTGATTCGAAACAGTGGCAGTTGGAATACTGCAATTCTGTGGCAAAGAAAGGTTAAATCCGCACCGTTCGCTCCGAGGCTGGATCCCGCAGGGCCCAAATGACGACTATCGCGGCGGATCGAGCGTCACCGTCAGTTCCCGCTGTTTGCCTGCGCGGCGAACCACAACGGGAACCGTGTCTCCGGCCGAATACTTTCGCAGTGCCCCATCGAAATCCTCGAGGTTCCCAACCTGAAAATCACCCAACTTCACAATCACATCACCTGCCCGGAGTCCGGCTTTCTCTGCCGGACTACCAGGACCTGTACCACTGATGGCATAGCCACCACTTGCTTCGGCAAAATTGGGGATACTCCCGAAATAGGGGCGCGGGTTCGCCCTCCGGTCCCCCAGTGGTTTTTGGGCGACCTTGACATAGGTTGCCCGCTCTGGAGCGTTCGCGATACGTACGGTTAAATCGGTCACAAATTGGCTGATCTTCCGCATACCGGCCACGTTCAGCAAATGGAAGTCATCGCTTGGCCGATGGTAATCTGAGTGAGACCCTGTAAAGAAATGCAAGACGGGAATCTCTTTGGCGTAAAAAGAAGAATGATCACTGGGACCAAATCCACCAGTACTTGGCGTGATTTCCAACCCAAAGCTTTCGTTCAACTCTTCGATCCATATTACAAACTGTTCGCTGGTGCCAGTTCCGTTGATGATCAAGTTGTTGTCTTTCATCCGGCCAACCATGTCGAAATTCAACATGGCAACCGTATCTTTCAGCGGGAATAACGGATCCCGCACATACTCGGCACTCCCCAAAAGACCAATCTCCTCGCCGGAGAATGCCACGAACACCACCCGTCGAGCGAGAAGTTCGGTGCGTTTCACCAAGCCGCGGGCAACTTCCAACAGAACCGCCACGCCCGACGCATTGTCATCGGCCCCGTTGTGGATTTCCGCGCTGCCAGGCTTGGCTGATCCCTCCTGACCAAGTCCCAAATGATCGAAATGGGCCCCAACGATTACGGTTTCGTCTGCCAGCGAACCGGCCCCTTCCAGGATCCCGACAACGTTCCGAGCTTCGACTTGCTCTCTCTGAATCTGCACTTCACCAGCCAAACGCCACCCTTCGATATCGAAACTGTCAGGCTCCAAGGTGCGATCAATCTGCGCCTCGATTTCAGCCAAACTCGCATGCCTGATCGTAGCCAACAACTCGTCGATGACGCCACGCCGAACATGAAAAGCCGGAATCTCTCGCGTTTCTCCATCGGTACCTGCCCGGGTGAATTCCAAAACCGGGTCCCGCTCTGTCTCGAGTTGCGACTTGTAATCATCGAGGTCGCTGCGGAGCTTGCCCGCTTCCTCCGATGCCGTGTCTGCTACGGCCGCCAACTCCTCTTCGGCAGCCTTGATCCGCTTCTCCCATTGCCCCAACTTAGAGTCGATCTCGTGCAAGTCGGTGCAAAAAATGACGGCCGCAGCACCATGCTGGAAGGCATTGCTTATTTTTTTGCGAAAAGGTGCGTGCTCTGAATGGTCGGTACCATCGAAAACGCTGTGGGGATTGTCCTGCTGTGGCTCGTGACGCAGGATGACAACCGCTTTGCCTGTGACGTCGACTTTGCTGTAATCGTCGTAGTCAGCTTCGGGGGCTGTAATGCCATAACCGACAAAAGTGATCGGCAAGTCAAATATCCCCGCGCCTCCTATGGCGAGCGGTGTAAAGTCCTCCTCGAGTGCAAGTTCCATCGCGGCAGGTGCGCTGCCATCGCCAACTGATTCGTAAAGCCTGCAGGTATTGATCTTCCCAAGTTGAGCACCGATGGTCACGTCAAACGTTTGGTAAGGCGTGCCGTTGTAGACTTCGGTCTGCAACCCAATCCGCTGAAATTCATCGCGGATGAACTCGGCAGCTTGATGAATGCCGGCGGATCCCATCCCACGTCCCCGAAGGGCGTCGGAAGAAAGAAATTGAGCCGACTTTGCCAGGCGGCGCTCGGCCTCCTGCACCGGTTCGGCGGACACCCGCTCTGGACCGATCACTAACAGCAACAACAGCAGGCCACTGCTAACGGGTGGCAAGTATTTCTTCGTTCTTTTCGGGGCTATCATAAGTTGCCGAAAAAACTCCATGTCAAGTTGGAAAACCATGCCAAGTTGGGAATCGGGGTACTCCAAATTGTCCAAAATGCAGCGACTCGCGTGGCAATCATCGCCTTACCCGGGCAGTTCCTCTGGGCGACCGGGAGGAACGTGATCGCCAACCACTCCTCAGTGGTGAATCGCGATGCCGGTTAACTTGGCAGCTGGCCCGCCGCTAGCAACCAAGGTTTGCCGTGGAATTATAGGGCAAGCACCTCCGACAAGCGATTGGAAGAATCTTGCGGCAATTCGATTTTGACAAGCGTTGGGGAAGCCGCTACTCTCCGCACCCCGCCTGAAATCCTTTCCCCTCGTGCCGGAGATCTGCTGTTGTCTACCTCTCCACGTGTGTTGATTGTTGATGAATCGGACGAGTCGCGGGAAGTCCTCAGCGAGCTTCTCGAGCGTCGTGGCGCCGTTGCGGTCGGGACCGACCGCGCCGACAAAGCCGCCGAGCTGACACGTGAACATCACCCTGACATCATCGTATTTGACGCTGAAAGCGATCATTCGGACTGTTACGATGCCAGCCGACGTCTGGCTGCTGTGGCAAGGTCCCATGAGACACCCGTCATCGTGCTGGGAAGTGTCCGACGCGGCAATTCCGGCCTCCCGAGTGGACAATTTGTGGCTAAGCCCTACCACTACGGGCCTCTGCTCCGTAAAATTGAAGGTCTACTGGCTGCCGGATAGCAGACAGGACGGAACACTCATCTTCTTCGACGTTTCTTGATTTGGCCCAGCCATGCTTTTCAGGTTATTTCGGTCGGCAACAAAAACCGCCGCCGCGGCACAATAACCTGGAAAGGTGTGTTTGGCAAAAGATGCGTTGATTTGGGTATCAGCATGACTTCTGTGATATAAGGGGGGTTCAAGTGCGCAAGCCCATTGAGGCGATCTCTGCTGTCGCCACGGGTTCTTCGCAACACACGCTTGTCACAGTTGCTGACTCGTGACGGGGCTTAAATCGTTTGAGACCGCACCCGTTTATCATTTCAATAACTCACAACCAACAGATTAGTTTACTGTGCCATCACTTTTTGTGATCTACGGCCGAGACCAGGGCAACCGATTTGAGCTCGATGAGCAGTTGGTGACGATTGGTCGCGTGTCGAACAATACGATTCAGCTGCACGACACGGAGGTATCCCGTACACATGCTGAATTGCGTCAACAGGAAGAGGGATACTTCCTCCGGGATCTCGACAGTTCCAATGGCACGTTTGTAAACGGTTGCCGTTTGGTTGAGCACGAACTTTCCAGTGGCGATCAACTCCAACTCGGCAGCACGGTGTTACTCTACACGGGTGTAACGGGGAGCCATTTCGAAGATCTTGCCGACAAGATCAATATCGTCGCGCCGCACTCCGAATCCGAAGGGTCCAGGATTGTTCACACGGTAACACAAAGTGAAGGCAGCCAGTTACTGGGTCCGATCAGCGACGAGTCCGTTAGCCCCTGGCTGGCGCGTGCCCGCAGCAACCTTGAAATCATGTACCGAACGGCTTTAGCCGTGAGTCACACGCTCGACATCGACGAGTTGTTGGCCCGTATCATGGACATGATCTTCGAGTGGGTGGATGCCGACCGCGGTTGCATCATGCTCAAAGATGAAGAGAGCAATGATCTTATCCCAAAAGTACGTCGTCATCGCCGCAGTCTCAAGAGTGACGACCGGATCACGATTAGCAAAACGATACTCGACTACGTCGTTGATCGCAACGAAGGTGTACTGACAAGTGACGCACGGGAAGACGATCGATGGGATCCCGCCCAGAGCATTGTAAAGCTGGGTGTGCGAGAGGCTATTTGTGTCCCAATGCAAGGTCGCTATCACGTCGTCGGTGCAATATACATCGACACCTCGGTGAAACCCGAAAAGCTGTTGCAACAAGGGGATTCAAATCAGTTCACGCAAGAACACCTCAAGCTGATGATTGCGATCGCTCACCAGGCAGCCCTGGCAGTGGAAGATACATCCTATTACAAGGCGATGGTTCAGGCAGAGCGGCTTGCGGCAGTTGGACAAACGATTGCCACACTTTCGCACCATATCAAGAATATCCTGCAGGGGGTGCGTGGCGGCAGTTACTTGATCGAAGTTGGCCTGAAAGACCACGCCTCGGCCCTCAATGAAAGTCAGGTCGACCTCGAAGCTGCCGAGCAATCGATCGAGACCATGCGGAAAGGGTGGGGAATTGTTGAGAAAAATCAGGAACGCATCTCAACGTTAGTCATGGACATGCTCACCTTCAGCAAGGATCGAGAACCAGAACCAGAACCCGCCAACCTGAACGATGTCGTCAGCGACGTTGTTGAGTTGGTCCAGGTACACGCTGGCAAAGAACGTGTCTACCTTTTCTGGAAAGCCGATCCGGAGATGCCCGTCCTGCTATTTGATCCCGAGGGAATACATCGAGCGATCTTGAACGTCGTCTCGAATGCCGTCGATGCGTGTCAGGACCTGGGCGAAAGTCGCGTCGATATCGAGACCCGTTATGACGCCACCCAAGCCATGGCTTTCATTCGCGTCGCTGACAACGGATCAGGAATTGAAAAGAATGACCTTGAGAAAATCTTCACCGTATTTGTGTCCCACAAAGGGGGCCGCGGAACTGGCCTCGGCTTGCCCGTCAGTCAAAAAATCCTCCAAGAACATGGCGGACGGATTCGGGTCGAGAGCAAAACAGGAGTAGGCAGCATCTTCACGCTGGAACTACCCGCCACAACTCCGCCCCCGCAAGACGCGGAAGATGACTCGGCTGCCGCAGCAAACAGCGTCGAGCAATCGGAATTGTACTCTCCACCAATGCCGGGTGCATCGCCACGTTGAGTCTAACCCGTGTAACCGGCGGGTAATCCTACAAACGGATTCAACCGTTTCTCAGTTTCAATCGTCGTGGGTGGCCCGTGCCCCGGCAACACGACCGTCGTCTCTGGAAGTGGGAACAACTTCTCATGAATCGATGCACGCAGTTGCTCAAAATCGCCATCTTCAAAGTCGGTTCGTCCCACACTGCCCTGGAACAATACGTCGCCACCGAAAACGCGGATTGGCGATGAACTGCGGTCGACGAACACAATGTGCCCGCCGCAGTGTCCCGGTGTTTCCAGTACCTCCAGACGAAACCCGGCTCCCTCGAATACGTCCCCGTCTCGAAGGGTTTTGTCGGCAGGGGGACTGACCAGGTGCACCCCAAAACCGGCAGATAGATTTAACACCGGGTCGGTTAGTTTTACCGCGTCACCGTGGCCGATCAAAAGCGGACAATCTGGCCAACGCGCTTTCAGTTCTGCATTTCCCGCGATGTGGTCGCTGTGTCCGTGGGTGCAGAGAATTGCCGCCGGTACCATTTCGTGGTCATCCAGGTACTTAAAGATCTTCGGGGGTTCCAATCCTGGATCAATAACGAGACAATCAACCCGGTCAGCATGGTGCAATATGTACGTGTTCTCTTCGAACGGTATGGAAACGATCGTGGCCACTTGAGAGAGGGGCTCGGGCACGGGGTTCTCACTTTCGCGGTAAAACAAGGTTATCTAGGATGGGGCTATCAAAAAAAACAGTTGACGTGGTATTGTCATCCCTAGGGGGACTACCCCACCGATCGCAGCGGGTTTTGATTGTAAACCCTACAAGCACTGCAGGCGATGCGTGCACAGATTTCAACTGTTTGAGGCTCAACCAATCAGCAATATCGACAACTTTACCTACCCCCAAGACGTACTGAGCAGCAGAGCATTAGTTTTCGCCCTTCACTTACGACTGGGCATAAAAGTTGCTATCTCAGCACCTCGGTAATTTCGCTATCCTTGCGGTTACCAATTCGCCCATGGCGGACCCATGAACTCCCCAGGCGACCTATGGAGAAGCCGTTATGTGGACTCAACCAGCAACACACCCACTTCGCAAGCAATTCTCCACGGTGCTCTGTATTCTCGCACTTTGCCTGCTGATGAACCCCCAAGCTGCTTCCGGACAGACTACAGGGGTAGCTCCGGTCAAGCACATGAAGTCTCCCTTTGATTTTGCGCCTCGTAGTGACGAAAAACATCCCCTCCAGCCGGTACTTCGCGTCATGCACGGGGTGCTGGATCACATCGATCAGCAAGTACAAGACTACTCTTGTACGCTCGTCAAACGCGAACGATTAGACGATGAGCTGGGCGAACGGCAACACATCTTTATGAAGGTTCGGCAGCAACCCTTCAGTGTCTACATGCAGTTCCTGCATCCGCACAAAGACCGCGAAGTACTCTATGTTGCGGGAATGAACGACGGAGATCTCATCGCACTGGACGGTGGATGGAAACGCAAAATTATGGCGCCGGTGAGTCTTGACCCCGAAGGAATGATCGCCATGAGCGGGCAAAAATACCCCATCACCCACGTTGGCATGCGCAATCTTTGCGAGGAGTATTTGAAGACGTCAGAAGAAGATATCAAATATGACGAGTCCGAAGTGCAGATCAATCCGAACTCCCGTATTGGCGGGCGTTCGGCAACCCTGATTCAAGTTGTGCATCCCAAACCGCGGCAAGCATTCCGCAGCCATATCTCCCGCATCTTTCTCGACAATGAACTCCAGGTGCCGCTGCACTTCGACGCCTTCCTTTGGCCTGCGGAAGCGGATGGGACACCGCCACTTGAAGAATCGTATACCTACACAAACCTGAAAATCAATCAAGGGTTTACGTCCAAAGACTTCGACAAAGAAAACCCGGAAATCTTCAAGCAATAAGCCGGGCTTCAACCCGTTGGACCCTGGCAACTCCTGGGCGCATTAAAACTTCTTTGGAAGTTTGAAGCCTTGAGCGATCAAACGCCGAATTGCCCTCAACCATTCATCCCATCGCGCCGCAGGTCGGCATCCGCGCCAGGTCATGGCCTGAGATGCGACCACTCCAACAGCGGCAGGAGCCGGTCGGCAGGCTCACCCGCGCGCGCTGCCCGCTGCCAATAGCGGCGGGCCCGTTGCACGTCACCACCCGGTCGCACAAATTCTCTGGCGCCAATGCTCACCCAATTGGCAGCATCATCCCGATCAAACCAGCCGTCAGCCAGTTGTTTCTCGAGCCACGGCTCAATCGGTTTCACATCGATCGTTTCGTTCCGGCCAGCAACGCGCATGACCAGTTCCCTGTCGGTGCGCTCGACAACCGCCCCCTTCTGGCCACGATAACGTAATTCTCGCCCTGGCTGGAGAGCTTGCCAGGCCTCCTCGACACCCGCCCAGTAGAATCCCACATGGATTTTGAGCACGTTCAGACTGCCACCCATCTGCTGGTTGGTAGCCGTGAGCGTTTTGATCGAATCTGTTGCTCCGTCAAATTCTTCCCGCGCCAACGCCGCCAGGATTTTGCGAACCGTTTCCTGCTCTTCGTCAGAGAGATCCAAAGTTTCTCCCCGGGGTGGCCTGGCTGCAACGGGAACCTTACCAGGACGACTCTCTGCCTGCCGATCCTGGTCTGATGTCGTGCCCATCTTAGCCCCGGTAACCCCCGGTTGGTCATCCCCGGGTGTGGATTGCTCAACCGTGTTGCCCGCACCCCTCTGGTCTGGCTCACTTTGCGACACGGTCGGCGGCAGCTCGGTTTGCGGCACGTCGGTTTGCGACACCGCTGGAAGGCCTGCCCCTGGCTCGGAACGTAACATGTGCCACAATTGATAACTGACCACTCCCAAAATCACCACCAAGATCAGCGGAACTATCCAAGTTGACCAGTGACGACGTCGTCGATATCTGGAAGCTCTTCCTGTCACGACAGGTCGTGGCGACAGCATTTCGTTCTCAGCGACTGCTGGCGATATCTCGACAGGCGGTGCCGTGGGCAAAGTCGTGGGAACCAATTGAGCCAGCGGGACCGCTTGATGCGAGCCCTGTGTGGCAATCGTGGCTGACGGTACTGCAACGGGAACCGGTCTGGGCTGTTGATCCTCATCGGCCAGCACATCGCTCGCAAGCAAACACCTGCCTGCCTCTTGAACCCGCTTGACCAGCTGCTCCCACTCGCTTCCCCGCTCCTGTGGCTGCACATCGCGGAGTTTCTTCAACATGCGATCGCGGGCGTTCACGACGGTATTGGCATCCGGCTGATTTGCCGTCAATCCCAAGAGCTCATAGTGATTGCGGGGCGGGTGGCCCAAATCCAAGTCGAGCCACTGGCGATAGGGGTCAAAAACGTCAGACATCGATGATCACGCTTGAAAGCAAAAGACCATTGGCACCGGTACCTGCCATTCTAGGCATTCGCCAGACGGAGAAAACTGGAACTTGAAAAAACGCTGCCGGGGAACTAATTGAGCCCCGATGACGTCGAACCAGGTAACCGGATCTGGATTGCCCCCCATTTTCCGACTCCTGTGGACCGAACATGCCGTCACCGCGTAGAACATACCTCGTCAAGAGACCACGGCGGAATGGTGGGGGCAACCGTCGGTTAACGCCTGGGGAGGATATGGATCAGCTGGAATGAGAAAAAACAAGGAATCGCTACTATGCTGTCAAGAACCACCATCCTCGCGCTCGGTCTGGTCTGTTTGTTGACCAGCCCCCCCGGCTCACACGGCCTGGCTGCGGAACTCCCCCAGCACGTCGACAGTGCCGCTGCTCACCAGGCATACCGTGACGGAAACTACCGGGACGCTTTCGACACCTTCGGCTCCCTCTTGCTGTCGGAAGATGCCGACACGGCAGATCTTGTGCAAGCGTTCCCCGTTGCGATTGCCTGCTTGAAACATCTCAACCAGGTGTCGGAAATCGATGAATTTCGCGCGCGGGTGGCTCGCGCCCACGCCGGCAACGAGCAACTTCTTACCGCGATTGCCGATTCCTATCTGGCAGGCCCGCATCATGGTTACCTGATTGCCGGCGAATATCAGCGAGGTCACCATCGAGGCGGCGGAAAGCTGGTGAATTCCAACGCTCGCGACCGCACTCGCGCGCTCCAGCTTTATCGGCAGGCCTCTGCGATTATGGACAAATCGGGAGACACAGCAACGATGGCGCATTTGCGGAACCAACTGGCAAGTGCTTTGCAGTTTGGTCGAGGTGGGAATGCCGCGTGGCGTTTGCAGTCGCTTACCCGCCTGGATTCGTTGCCTGAATACAAAGAAGGATGGGGCAACTACGACCCACAGGTGTCGGGCGCGCCGGTCGATGAGGACGGCCAGCCGGTTTTCTATGACTTACCCAGCAGTTGGGAAAAGGCGACCAGTGATGGAGAACGCTGGCGTTGGGCATTACAGCAGCTCGCATCCTTAGGCGAACCGCAACGTTACGAGGCAACCCTCCGGCGGGCCATGTTCCTCCGCCAGCAATTTGGCGTTCAAACACTTGCCGATTATCACGGTCGGTTCGCCAATCCCGACGCGGATCTTCAGGAACAAACAGGAACCTGGGCCTTGCACACCTTGAGTGACCATGAAACGATCGCCCGCCTGGCGACCGGTATCAGGCGACTGGAACTGCCCTCAGAGCACAACCCGATCAAACTTTATCAACAGGCAATCGCTCAGGCGGAAACTCGCGGAGGGCAGGTCTCTAACCTCTCAGCCGTAACCGCCCTGGCAGAGATCTTTCAGAACCGCCGGCAATTCTCCCGCGCCGCAGAATACTTCAACATGGCCATCGAGCACTCCGCGGGTGACAGCAGGAAACAGTATCAAGCTCAGCTCGATCAAATCGTGGACAACTGGGGGCGGTTCGAACCGCTGCCGAACCAGCCCGCCAGACGCGGTGCCACGGTCCAATATCGCTTTCGCAATGGAGACCATGTCCAACTCGTCGCGCACAAAATTGATGTCAAACTGCTGCTGGCTGACATCAAAGCATACCTCAAGTCGCAACCCCGCAAACTCGACCGCCATAAGGTGCAAATTGACAATCTCGGCTACCGGCTCGTGCGTCGCCGACAGAAGAAATACCTTGGGGACGAGGTTGCCCGGTGGAGCCTGGACCTGGAACCACGCGCAAATCACTTCGATCGACGAATTACTATTTCAACGCCGCTAGCGCAGGCTGGTGCTTACTTGGTGACTGCCACCATGAAAGAGGGCAATACCTCCACCATTGTGCTCTGGGTCGCCGATACCGCCATCGTTCGTAAACCGATGGCAGAGAATACCCTCTACTATGTTGCAGACGCGGTCACGGGTGCTCCGATTGCAAACGCCAATGTTGAATTCTTCGGCTATTGGAATGAGCACCTGGATGGCACCCAGTTCCGCATGCGCACGGATCAATTTTCCGAGCTGACCGACGAGGCCGGCCTGGCCCTCATGCCCGACGTCGCCAAAGCACCCGCCAGCCGGATGCAGTGGCTGGCAACCGCTACGACCAAAGATGGCCGCTTCGCTTATCTCGGCTTTGCCCACGCCTGGTACTCGAAGTACTACGACCAGCAATACAGCGCAACCAAAGTTTTTACGATCACCGATCGCCCCGTTTACCGCCCTGCCCAAACGGTCCAGTTCAAGTTCTGGGTCCGCCACACCCAATACGACCAGGATGGAAAATCCCAATTCGCCCACCAGGCATTCCAGGTCGAAATCGTGAATCCCAAAGGTGAAAAAGTCTTTTCCGAAGCAATCACGTCCGATCAGTACAGCGGTATTGAAGGAGTGTATGAACTACCAGACGACGCTACGCTGGGAGAGTACCACTTGACGGTTGTCAACCACGGGGGAGGCAACTTCCGCGTCGAAGAGTACAAGAAACCGGAGTTTGAAGTAGTGGTCGAAGCCCCTACCGACCCGGTTGAGCTTGGAAAAACGATCACCGCCAAGATTCGGGCAAATTACTATTTTGGGGCGCCGGTAACCAATGCCCGCGTCAAATACAAAGTGCTCCGCACAACCGTCGTGGCCGACTGGTACCCGCCCAGCCCCTGGGATTGGTTGTATGGCCCGGGGTATTGGTGGTTTGCCTACGATTACACCTGGTACCCCCAGTGGCGTCGCTGGGGATCTCCACGTCCGGCGCCGCGGTGGTTCTGGCGGTCTCCCACGCCGCCCGAAGTCGTGGTCGAGCGCGAAGCTGAAATTGGTGCCGATGGCACACTGGAAGTCCAAATCGATACGTCGCTTGCCAAGGCCTTTCATCCGCATCAAGACCACCGCTATCAAATCCAGGCTGAGGTTGTCGATCAGTCGCGCCGCACGATCGTGGGAAATGGTCACGTACTGGTCAGCCAACATCCACTAAAAGTCTTTGCCTGGGTGGATCGAGGCTACTACCGCGTTGGCGACACGATAGAAGCCAATTTTGCAGCGCGGCGGATCGACGGCAAACCGGTCCAAGGCGACGGCGTGTTGAAACTGCTCAAAATCGACTACGACGATGCCGAGGACCCACAGCCGATCGAAACCGAAGTTCGCCGTTGGGATCTGGCGACGAATGACCAGGGGCAAGCCAGGCTGCAAATCAGTGCGTCGATACAAGGTCAGTATCGTCTGCTCTACTCTCTCACCGACGAAGCTGGGCACGCGTGCGAGGGTGGATACGTATTCACGATTGTAGGCGAGGGGTACGACGGCCGTGACTTTCGCTTCGACGATCTGGAACTCATTCCGGACCGCCGCGACTACGCCCCTGGCGACAAAGTGCAACTTCAAGTGAATGCCAATCGAGCGGGCAGTACCGTCATGTTGTTTGTTCGCCCAGCCAATGGCACCTACCTGCCCCCTCGGATCATCCACCTTGACGGCAAGAGCACTGTGGTCGAACTCGAAGTCACTCCCAAGGATATGCCCAACTTTTTTGTGGAAGCGGTCACCGTCGCTAACGGACGCGTCCATACGCGAACTCGCGAAATCCATGTCCCGCCTGAAAAACGAATCCTGAACGTGGAAGTTGTCCCCTCGGCTGAAGGGTACGAACCTGGACAAAAGGCCGAAGTCAAACTCAAAGTGACCGACCACACCGGGCGACCTTACGTGGGCTCAACCGTCATCACCATCTACGACAAAAGCGTAGAATATATTTCCGGGGGATCCAACGTCGGCGATATCAAAGCGTTTTTCTGGAAGTGGCGGCGGCAACACCAGCCGCAGTCGCAAAGCAACCTGGACCGCTCGGCGCAGAGCGTGGCCCTCCCACGCCAACCTCGGATGCGAAACCTCGGTATATTCGGTGCCGGAGTGGCCGACGAATGGAATGACCGGTATCGAGGAAAGAGCGGCCGTGGACGATTTGACCGCAATGAGGTCTCAAGCGATTTTCAGTCGGATGCCATCAGACTCTTTGCCGCTTCCGACGGGCAAGCATTGCGAGCGACGGGTGTCGCCCCAGCCGCAGCAGCTGCAAAAATCGAACGTGATTCATCGTACGAGAACGCCGACAACGAAGCGGGCTCCATCACACCTGGTCCGCAAACCTTCATTCGTCATGAATTTGCCGATACGGCCCTCTGGATCGCCGCGCTGGAAACCAACAGCGATGGACTCGCCACCGCCAAGTTCGAGATGCCCGACAATCTCACAACCTGGAAAATACGCGTTTGGAGCATGGGCCAGGGCACCCGCGTGGGCGAAGGCACCACGGAGGTTGTGACACGCAAAAATCTTGTGGTCCGCCTGCAAGCTCCCAGATTCTTTGTCGAGTTCGACGAAGTTCTGCTGAGCGCAAATGTTCATAACTATCTCTCCGAAGCAAAGCAAGTCAACATCCAATTGCAGCTCGAGGGGGGGACACTCGAGGCACCTGGCGTGATGGAAGAAACGGTCGAAATCGAAGCTGGTGGTGAACACCGAATCGACTGGCGCGTCACCGCTGTGCACGAGGGTGAAGCTGTCGTCCGCATGCTCGCTCAGACAGATGGCGCAGCCGACACCGTCCAGATGCGTTTTCCCGTTTACGTCCACGGGCTGCTCAAAACGGACTCCTACAGCGGAGTGCTTCGCCCCGACCAGACCCAAAGTGCATTCGAAATCATCGTGCCTGCCGACCGCCGCGTGGAAGATTCACGCCTGGAAATCCGTTACCGGCCAACGCTGGCTGGGACCATGGTCGACGCCCTACCCTACCTGATTGAATACCCGCACGGATGTACCGAACAAACCCTCAACCGTTTTCTGCCAGCCGTCATCACGCAGCAAACATTGCTGCGGATGGGACTTGATTTAGAGGCACTCGCCCAAAAACAAGCCGATCTCAACTCCCCCGATCTCGAAGACGATCCTACGGGCTGGGAAACTCCAAAACAGTTTGGCCGGAATCCTGTCTTCGATCAGGAAAAACTCGACACGATCGTCAAAGCAGGCGTCAAACGACTGACAGAAATGCAACTCGCCGATGGGGGCTGGGGCTGGTTCAGCGGATGGGGAGAACAAAGTACCCCGCATACGACGGCTATCGTCGTACGTGGCCTGCAAATCGCTGAGCAGAATAACGTCGCCCTGGTGCCAGGTGTCCGTGAACGCGGTATCGACTGGTTAGCCAACTATCAAGCGGGCCAAATTCGGCAACTTCAAAATTGTGATGACGCGGAAAAAATTGTCGATAAATCCAAACCACACAAACGAAAAGCGGACAATATCGATGCCCTGGTCTACATGGTACTGGTTGATGCAGCACAACCAAATCCGGTGATGCGTGATTTCCTGATTCGGGACCGCACCCACCTGGCGGTCTACAGTCTGGCCATGGTCGGAATTGCGCTTCATCAACAAGGAGAAAACGAAAAACTGGCGATGATTATGCGCAATATCCGGCAATATGTTGTCACCGACGACGAAAACCAAACCGCGTACCTGAATTTACCCGCCGGTTCATGGTGGTTTTGGTACGGCAGCGAATTCGAAGCACATGCATACTATCTCAAACTGCTGGCCGCCACCCAACCACAAAGCGACCTGGCCTCGCAAATCGCCAGGTATTTGGTCAACAATCGCAAACACGCAACGTATTGGAACAGCACACGCGACACCGCTCTGGTCATCGAAGCGCTGGCGGACTTCCTCACGGCAAGTGGGGAATCTCATCCCGAATTGACTGTCGAAATCTGGATGGATGGGCAAAAGCGTAAAGAAGTTGCAATTAACCGCGACAACCTGTTCTCATTCGATCACAAGTTTGTGCTGACTGGCGAAGCCGTACAGCCGGGTCGGCACACGGTCGAGTTACGTAAACGCGGTACCGGACCGCTTTATTTTAATGCGTATTTAAGGAACTTTACCCAGGAAGACGATATACGCCGGTCGGGGCTGGAACTAAAGGTCAATCGTCGCTTCTACAAACTGGTATCCGTGGACCAGACAAACGAAGTCGCCGGCAGCCGTGGAGAAATCGTCCGGCAACGCGACGCAAGCTACGATCGCCAGCCGCTTACAAACCTGGGCCTCGTCAAAAGTGGCGACCTGATCGAAGTCGAGTTGGTGATCGAATCTAAAAACGACTACGAATACATCGTCCTTGAAGACATGAAGGCTGCAGGATTTGAACCCGTCCAGCAGCTCAGTGGGTACAACGGGAACGAAATGGGCGCCTATCTTGAAATTCGCGACAATCGGGTCAACCTGTTTGTGCGACAACTGGCCCGCGGCACGCACAGTGTGAGTTACCGCCTGCGGGCGGAAATACCAGGCCGATTCAGCGCACTGCCAACTCGCGCTACGGCCATGTACGCACCAGATCTGACCGGCAATTCGGATGAAATGAAGATCCGCATCGAAGACCGCGACGACAGTTGATCCTCCCTGCCAAACAGCCTGGCGAAAAAATCTGATGTCAACAAACCAGGTCAAATTCAGCACCAGGTGCCTGCCAGTTGAAGCTGACGTCACGGCCCCCGACGGCTCGGATGTCCGCATTCTGCTCGCCCTTACCGGAGGCAGTCTGGCCCATTTTACGCTGGCACCGGGGAAAAGTTCCCTGGCCGTAACCCATCGTACGGTCGAAGAGATTTGGTATTTCCTGGGGGGAGAAGGAGAAATGTGGCGAAAGAAGGCCGATCAGGAAAGCGTGGTGGCTTTGAAATCGGGTGTTTGTCTGACGATCCCGCTGGGAACCCACTTCCAGTTTCGCTCGTGCGGCAGCGAACCGCTGACAGTCGTCGCGGTCACCATACCCCCCTGGCCGGGTGACCACGAGGCGAAACAAATCGAGGGGCCCTGGGAACCATCCCCACAAAACTGAGGGCCCACCCGCGAGGCCGGCATGGTGGGTAACCAGGCGTTGCCGGGCGCCGTTCACGGCCCGGTTCTAGCCAAACCAGGCAAAATATCTAAAATCAGGCAAAGAGCAATCGTAGTACTTTTACCACTGTTTGTCGAAAGGAGTCGTCGTGTCGCTCGTCGAAACCGAACAGGTCCTGGTCGTGCCGACTGCAGAATTCCACCGCCTCGGTTATTTTCAGGGATTTTCGCCAGAAGTTGACCGTTATTTGCCTGAACTTTTGGAAAGCGATCAACTCCGTTACCGTCCTCGAGGAGAGATGGAAGAGGACCCAAATTTCAAGCAGGTAATTCCTTACGTGGTATTCAGGTACAGAACAGGCAACCAGGTCCGTTTATTCCAGTACTGCCGAGGCAAGGGACAGGGTGAAACCCGCCTGCGGGCAAAGCGGAGCGTGGGAGTTGGTGGGCACATTTCAACGCTCGATACCACAACCGGTGCGACCGGCACTGGAGTTTACGAAGAAGGTCTCCGCCGCGAGCTGAATGAGGAAGTCGAGATCCAAACCGGGTATTCACCAAGTTGTGTAGGCCTGATCAACGATGATGAAACTGAAGTGGGCAAAGTACACTTGGGGATTGTGCACATTTACGATGTTCAGCAACCGGTAATCACACCACGCGAGGTCGATATTCTGGAAGCTGGATTCCAGTCGCTTGCGGAGATTCGATACGCACTCGAGGAGTTCGAATCCTGGTCACAGATCGTGGTGCAGAACCTGATCACGTAGCTTGCCGCGGGTAGGTTTCTTCACGACGCCGATCTTTTGTGTAGAATGAAGTGAGCCGTCTCTGCTCTGAATCACCGGGAACAAATAACAGCTGAGTCCTCCATTCTCGTGACACCATCTCCAGATTTCGAACGGGTTGTCTACATGGACAACCATGCCACGACGCGGGTCGATCCCCGGGTTGTCCATGCGATGCTGCCCTTCTTCAGCGAGGCGTACGGCAACGCCAGCAGTGTGGGCCATACGCAGGGAGACCGTGCACGACAAGCGGTCGATGACGCCACGGAGACGATCTCCCGCAGCCTGAATGCCTCGAGCGAGGAAATCGTATTCACCAGTGGTGCCACCGAAAGCAACAATCTGGCGATACGCGGTGTTGCCCAGCGACCACGCCGCCGCGGGAACCACATTGTCAGCGTTGCGACCGAACATAAGGCGGTGCTTGATCCGTTGGCGCGGCTCGCACGAAAAGGGCACGATGTAACGCTCCTGAGCGTTGAACAGACAGGCAGCCGGCGGGCCGGTTGGCTCGATCCGCAAAAAGTAGCCGACGCGATCCGTGACGATACGTGTCTTGTGACGGTCATGCTCGCCAACAACGAAATTGGCGTGATTCACCCTCTCGCCGAGATTGGATTGATTTGCAAACAGCAGGAAGTGCTGTTGCATTGTGACGCAACGCAGGCAGTGGGAAAGATTCCGGTGGATGTCACAAAATTGAATGTCGACCTTTTGAGCTGCACCGCACATAAACTCTACGGTCCCAAAGGCATCGGCGCCTTATACGTGCGAAGTCATTCTCCAAGTGTCAGACTGGAACCTCAAATTTCTGGGGGAGGCCAACAAAAAAACCGTCGAGGCGGAACGCTGAACGTAGCGGGAATTGTTGGCTTTGGTGCAGCAATCGAGCTCTGCTTGGACCAAATGGTTGACGAAACGAAAAGGCTGGCTGGCTGGCGAAACCGTCTGGCCGACGCAATCTGCTCTCAAATCGCCGGCGTGGCGATCTGCGGGCCGGCGGTGGACGAATCGAGCAGGAGTGGCGGTCTGCTGCGATTGCCCGGAAACTTGAATCTCTCCTTTGGCGATGTTGACGGGCAGGCGTTGCAGCTGGAAATGGGCAATCTGGCTGTTAGTAGTGGCGCTGCTTGCACTTCCACGGATCCCGAACCAAGCCACGTATTGCAGGCAATTGGCTTCGATGAAGATGCAGCCCGCAGTAGTCTCCGTTTCGGTCTGGGACGGTTTAACACCGAGGCAGATATCGATTTTGCCGCCTCCAGCGTGGTCAAAGCAGTACAGCGGCTGCGAAAATTGACCTCCCTTTCAAAATCAGGTTAATTAGCTTTTCAGGCGGCGACCGATTGGTATAATAAATGTGAAGGGGACGGTTGGCACTCTTGTTGATTGCAACCCGCCCGATGATCATAATTTCCCCGAACGTTGGAGCCAACCACGCTATGTCAATCATGCTCACCGAAAAAGCTGCTGTCGAAGTCAAGCGAATCATTGAAGACCAGAAACTCGAAGACGATGTCATCCTTCGCGTGGGAGTCACTGGCGGCGGTTGCAGCGGGTTCTCTTACGCACTTGGTTTCGACAAGGCATTTGACGAAAAAGTCGACTCCCGGTTGGAATTCCACGGCGTACCTGTTGTCGTTGACAAGAAAAGCGCCCTGTACCTGGATGGCACCACCGTTGATTTCTACGACGGGATCGAAAAACGGGGCTTCACGTTCGATAACCCCAATGCCGTTAAGTCCTGTGGCTGCGGTTCTTCGTTCCAGGCTTAAGCCACCGTCAAGAACCCTCTCCCCGCTGCGAGTGACTGCGGTGGTACCCACTGCATGATCGGCTCTGGTGTTGCGTTCTCACAAGCTCTACGGCTGGAATTTTCGGCATGGGGTCCCCACCGTTTTGGCTCAATTCAGCTGGAACCTTCGGTTTTGCCTCGGCTCAAACCCCAAGAATGACCTATTCTTCCCGTAGACAAAAGAACTACACTCCCACCTCAATCCCCCCCTAATGTTTTCGCACCTGCGGGTTGAGCAACCTTCCACAGCCAAATTTGGCCCATCGAATGAAGCGGTCCAGCAGCCGGTTTTGACCGTGGGGCCAACCTCTTCACACTACCATTTTAGCAAGGTCGCCCCGGCGTCCGGAGGTATCAGCAGAACATGTTCCTGCAGATCAAAAAGTTTCTGAGGAATGATGACGGGCCAACAGCCGTAGAATATGCCGTGATGATGGCACTGATTATCGCAGCGGTGATAGGTTCCCTGCATCTTGTCGGCAACAAAGCGGTCCTGAGCTTCACCAAGTCTGCCGTAGAACTCACAAGTGCTTTTGGCCCGTAACGATGGTCTATTGTGACGGGCAGTTGACATTTTTCAAATTGCAGACGCGACGGTAGTGCTCACAAAATCAGCATCGCATCGCCGTAGCTGAAAAATCGATATTCCTCTCGGACCGCCTCCTCGTACGCACGGCGAATCAGGTCGCGTCCCCCAAACGTCTGCACTAAAACCAGCAGGGTCGTACTGGGAAAGTGGAAATTGGTCATCAGCGCGTCAATCGCACCAAATTGATAGGGGGGCCGGATGAACAGATCGGTTTTGCCCGACCAGGCCGCCAGTTTGCGTGACGTAGCGCCGCCCTCAGGAAGCACGTCAGCAGCCTGTGCAAACGCGGTTTCTAAAACACGCACAACCGTCGTTCCCACGGCAACAATACGGCCTCCGGCTTCGCGGGTCGCGTTGATCTCTATGGCGGCAGCATCCGTAAGCTCTCCCCTCTCTTCGTGCATTTGATGATCTTCGAGTGACTCTGACTGAATCGGTCGAAAGGTTCCCAAACCAACGTGCAGGGTAACGGCGGTAAACGCAACACCGCGGAACTCAATTGCCTCAAGCAACTGTTTTGTAAAATGAAGACCTGCAGTCGGAACGGCAACGGCCCCTGGGTTACGGGCGTAAATTGTCTGGTAGTTGCCCACGTCGGCATCGAGCATCCGCCCGCCACGAATGTAGTGTGGCAACGGAATTCGGCCAACTTGGGTCAGCACGTCACTATAGTTTGATTGGGTGTCAGGTTGGGCAAGCCATTGTCCGTCATCGAGCCGTTCGATGAGCCAAAGTTGGGTGGCCGGACGCATTCGCCGGTCCAAAAGTGAGATTTGCTCACCGACTTTGAGGCGTCCGCGTGTCTTGCAAATGACTTTCCAATGGCCTTGTGGGGTGACCTCCAAAAAGAGCCCTCGCCAGTTCCCGCCGGTCGACGTCCGTAAACCTTGTAACGCGGCAGGGATGACTTTCGTGTTGTTCAGCACCAGCCGGTCCCCAGCAGCGAGCAACTGCGGAATATCGCGTACATAATGGTGCTCAATCCGGTCGGCCTGGCGGTTGACCAACATCAAGCGGGCGTCGGCACGGTTTTCGAGTGGTTGCTGTGCTATCAGCCGCTTCGGCAGGTCATAATCGAAGGTGAAGTCGTCTTTGTTCATCGGGTCTGGACAGGGGAGCTGGAACCAGCGACTATCGTCGCCATTCTCCGGCTGACTGTCCATCGGTTAATCCATATGCTGGAAAATGGGTCCATATCTCACCGCATTGCCTTTTGCATCACCACACTTGCCCCAGGTGGTGCTGAACGACAACTCGTTGAATTGGCCTGTCGCCTGTCCCACGACCGGTACCAAACGGCTGTGTTCGTGCTCGGCCCACCTCCCTTACCGCCGCAGGATGAACTTATCCGGCAAACCGTGGCTGAAAAGGTACCCGTGACTTTCTTTCATGCCAGAAATCTATGGTCTGCTGGCACCGCAATCCGCCAGTTAACGGGATGCCTCCGCAGCTTTCACCCTGCCCTCCTGCAGTGTTTCCTGGCACATGCCAATGTGACAGGTGCCATTGCCGCGCGTCTGGCCGGGGTACCCCAATGCGTGACCGGAATTCGCGTCGCCGATCTCCGCTGGAACTTTCATGGGCTAGCCAGCCGAATGACTGATTCCCTCGTTTCCAGGCACATTTGCGTGAGCGAGTCGGTGGCCACATTCGCAGTCCAACGAATGCATTTTCCAGCCAGCAAAGTCGTGGTTATTCCCAACGGGGTCGACCTCGGGCGGTTTAAAACAGCCCTCCCCGTCACCCACGCTGAACTGGGAATTCCCGCAGGTCGAAAACTGCTGCTTTTCGTAGGAAGGTTGGACCGGCAAAAACAACCCGAGTGGCTGCTGGCACGCCTGCCGGAACTACAGCAGCGACTTCCCAACCATGACCTGGTCATCGTGGGTGATGGGACCTTGCGAGGCAGGCTCGAGCGTCTGGCAAACCAACTCTCGCTGGGCAACCATGTCCATTTTTTGGGTTGGCGGAGCGACGTGCCCCGTCTTCTCGCGGCCTCGGAGATGTTGCTGCTCTGCTCCGCCTGGGAAGGCATGCCGGGGGTTGTGCTGGAAGCTATGGCCGCAAGTAAACCCGTTGTGGCAATCAAGGTACACGGAACCGCCGAATTACTGGGGCGGGCGTGTGAGCCGCAAACGGTGGTGTCTCACGACGTACCGGCGTTCCTTGAAAAAGTCACCCAACTTGCCCGCGATCACAGCCGAGCGGCCGAACTTGGTCACCAGAACCGGATCCGCGCCGAAGCGGAGTTTTCCCTTGAGGCGATGACCACGCATTATGCAGCGCTCTACGACGAACTTTTGGCAGCTGCCCCACCATCCAAATGAAAAGTTTATTGGAATTTATTTTTGTTCTTCCAGACAGCGAATGTTCCCATTACTGAAGGAGATACGTCAACGGAGCTGAACAGACGGCAACTGACAGCAGTTTGAAAGCCAGATTGACCGATTTTCTTCACTCCGTATCGTTGTTGCTTCTCCGACAGAACGAGTGCTTCCGTTACACGGCATGGCCAGGGGATAAGATATCCCTGAGGGTGAGGGAGAGAAGATTTCGGCCGTGTTTTTCGGGCCACCAATTCAGACAAGGTGTGCAATTCCACAGGGTCGCCCGGCAAAGGTTTCCGTCGAGAATGATTGGTTACAAACTCTCTTTGGATCGTTTGTCGTCTTTTGTCGCAGCCAGGACATGGAAGTCCGACAGTGCGTGGTAGGTGGCTGGTCCGCCAACGTCACCATAGCTCGGGTGCACGGATGCACCCGGGCTGGGACGTTTGCCACAGCGGCTGGCAGGAATAGCCGGTGGCAACTATCGATGGCAGGCGTGAGTGGTACGATAGAGACAAGCGGCTCGCACAATTCGTCGACAAACATCCCTTGCTATGGCTCAATCGTCTTCCCAACATGTTCCGGTGTTGCTTGAGGAGGTTCTGCAGTGGCTTCGCCCGTCGGCTGGCAAAACCTATGTCGACGGCACGTTGGGGGGGGGAAGCCATGCCCGCAAACTGGCCGACGCCGTCGGTCGTGGTGGTTTGATCGTTGCCGTTGACCGTGACCAGGCTGTTGTGGAACGGGCCCGTGTGGAACTGGTCGATCTGCCGATCCAGGTAGAACACGCCAACTATGCCAACCTGCCGAGTCTGCTGGCCGAAAATGAAACTGGGCTCGTGGATGGGATACTCCTTGACTTGGGCCTCTCGAGTGACCAACTTGCGGACCACGATCGCGGGTTCAGCTTTCGGTGTGACGGACCGCTCGACCTGCGATTCGATCGTTCCACTGGCGAACCTGCCTGGAAGCTCATCGATCGTCTAAGCGCTGAGCACCTGGCCGACCTTATTTACCAGTTTGGTGAAGAACGAATGAGCCGCAGAATTGCCCGTGCCATCGTCCAACGGCGACAATCGCAACCGATTCGAACCGCAGGCGAACTGGCCGAGCTGGTTTCAAAGTGTGTACCACGCGGCAAGGCCAACCGCATTGATCCGGCGACGCGTACATTTCAAGCATTGCGTATTGCAGTTAACGAGGAACTCGACTGGCTCGATGTGGCCCTGCGTCACTTTCCTGATTGCCTGCGGCCAGGTGGCCGATTGGCAATCATCAGTTTTCATTCGCTGGAAGACCGCCCCGTCAAACATGCGTTCCGCAACGATCCGCGGCTGGAAGTGCTCACGCGGCGACCGATCCGGGCAAGTGCCGAGGAAGTTGCCCGGAACCCACGCGCACGAAGTGCAAAACTACGCGTCGCCGAGCGGCTTCCGCAGGGGCCAACAGAGAAGTCCAGCAACCCCCTGCTGCCTGGCAGCTGAGGCTGCGCTGTTGGGGCAGACGGCAATTCATGGTGGCTTTCACGAGCCAGTCCAGGGACGATCGTTCCGCTGATATTGCCCGTCTGGACTACGCAAAAAAAACTTGTCGACGAGCGGGTGGTTCACCTCCTCGTCGCTTGGATCGGGTAGCAGGTTCGACTCGGCCGCATAGGTCGTCATAACCGAGTCATGAACCAGGACGTGGTACCAGGCCTGGTTTTGATTTGGTTGGGTTCGGTTCGCCAAGTACCACCGCTCATCAGCCATGCACCGTGGATTGAAGCTAACGATCAGCCCGCGATAGCCGTAGCGGCGGTGCACAACCAACGCACCTGGTGCGAATTTCGGCTCCGTTTCCGTGAATTTGAACATCTAACACTCCGGTCGGTAAACCAGTTCGAGCGATCTCTCACGACCTTTACCACAATACGCCGTCACCGGGAAAACGTCTACCAAGGTGGGACAACGACTCTGGAACGCCTCGGGGAGTCACGGCGACCGAAACCGGTAAAAGACCGTTGATTCGCCCCTCGCACGAAACACCCGCTCAACGATATTGCTGGTTCCGATAGCGTGGGCCGGTGTCAACCGGCGGCAACAAGCGTAGAACGGCAACGTGCTTTGGCTGCCACGCTGTGGAGTTCGTTGGCGACACTGATTGTGCAACGGGTTCACTCGCGTCAGCGGGCGTGGCCTGAGGACCAACCAGGTTGTCACCGTACCCAACGGTAGACCCAGGAGGAACCGTTGGCGCAGGCGCGTTACCAGGCTGTACAGCGGCCAGGGTGGCCACGGGGAATTGGGCCTGTGTAAGCCCGGGGTCCGCGCGTCTGACAGTCGCAAAGTAAGCAGTCGCGTCTTGGGTGCGGCCACGCCGAGCGAGCAGGTGTCCGAGGTTGACATGGGCAATCGCAGGACCGTGCACCGCCGTCAACTGTTGCAACGCTTCCTGGTCACGATACATTTCGACAAACACAGTCGCCAGATTATTGCGATAGCGTTGTTTTCCTGGTTGCAAGGCGACCGCGAGGTGAATGGCTTCGGCCGACTCGTCAAGGCGGCCTTGGCGGGCAAGACAAAGCCCGAGGTCGTTGAAAGCGGTTGGGGCCTTGGGGTTCACATCGACCAATCGTCGGTAAAGCTGTTCGGCGATACGCAAATTACCTTGGCGATCTTCCATGTGTGCCGCGGCTAGTAACGCACCCGCATGGTTGGGGCTCATGGCCAACGCGTCTTGATACTGATGACGAGCCTGTTCAATTTGCCCAATTTTTTCACTCACTTCGGCAGCCGCCACGAGCAATTCAACGGAAGAAGGTCCAGTCGGGTTTGCCAACGCAATACGATCATGGTACCTGGTCGCCGCCTGTTTTTCGGCATCGGCTTTCTGCTGTCGGTCACGCCACTTCGACCAGCCCCAGGTAACCGGGTTCTTGGCCAGCAACGCTCGCGCGCGATCTGGTAACGACGGTTTCTGCTGCTCGTTTTGCCACGTTGTCACTGGTGTCTCACGACCTAAGTCCGCTCCAACTCCCACATTGAGGTTCGAAACTTGAGCGTGCACACAAAGTCCCAGATTGACCGCCAAAACCACAATCGTCCCTCGGACAAAGATTCGTGAAATGGTACGCATCGGGTGTCCCTCCTTCGCCATCCTTAACAAGTGCCAGCCATCAGCAACGAACCGGAAATGACGCCAGAATTCCCCGTTACTGTCCGCCTCCCAAACTGGCTGCAGGTAGTGTCGGGATTGGCATGCTATCCCTAAAAGCAGTGTTGATTGAATCAACCGTCGCGGCTGGCCGACCCTCTGAAATCAAATGCGTATCGCTCACCAACGGCGGCATATCATCAGACGCAATGGCTGTCGCGTAGGAACGCACCTTGGCCAGGCGCTGCTCGGTCAACTTTCGGTCGTGCGACCGGGTAACAAAGATCTGGCGGTGCTCAGGTGGTGCCTGGTTCATGACCCAATAGACCTTCAATTCCCCCGCCCGCGTCAATTCACCCGTATCTTCCGAGAAGTGATGGTGCCCAAGCAAGTTTTGGCGGCGCCAGCCGTTTCGAACCATCACGTTGAACGGGGCTCGAACATGCATCCGGTCGGAGCAGACGTAGGGCCACGGCCACAACACGTTCCTGCGATATCCGGCGCAAGTCTCTTCCAACGGGTGCAGACCAGCAGCTTGGGCCGTGGGAATCAACCCAGCAACCGCAATCAGGCCAACAAGCTTGCAAATGGCTGGTTTCATCGGATGACAACTCCATTCAGGGGAAAGAGAGGGACCGCCAGGGGAACCGATAACCAACGCCCAGGAACATCTCGCCATCGGATCTATCGACCTCTGGCCGCCAGGGCCTGCGCTACTTTTGTTAGAACCACTTCTGTTTGCGCATACCACCCAGTTTAAAACTGTTGTCTCATCGCCGCAGCTGTGAGGAGTCCCTCGCCGAGGGGGCTTCCACCGTTGAGTTCGTGTGGGCGCGCGCCAAGCAAGTGACCGCTATTTCTCACCGCGGATTATTTCCCACCGCTCATAGCTGGAAACATCTCGTTGACCATGGTGATTGCGGCGGGACCAACAAGCACGACGAAAATGGCCGGAAAGATGAAAAGGACGAGTGGAAAGATCAACTTGACTGCCGTCTTCGCGGCCTTCTCTTCGGCCATTTGTCGCCGGCGAACCCGCATCGAATCACTTTGAACGCGCAGTGCTTGTGCGATACTGGAACCGAACTTGTCAGCCTGAATCAAGATTGCCGCAAGTGCCTTAAGATCATCGACGCCAGTTCGTGTCCCCAGTTCGTGCAGGACTTCGTTACGAGCCCGTCCCATCTGCAACTGTAAATTGCACAAGGTAAACTCCTCGGCAATGACCACGTAGGAGTTCTTCATTTCTTCAACGACCTTCCGCATTGCCTGATCCAGGCCGAGACCGGCCTCGACACAAACAACCATCAGGTCAAGGGTATCGGGCAATCCAAAGAAGATGGCATTCTGGCGGGACCTCTTGCGGAGCCAGACGACAATGGTTGGCAAATAGAAACTAACTCCACCGGTGGCAACCATAATCATGATTGAGGACTGTGTCATCCCGTTACTGAAGATTGTAAAACCGCCACCCACGAAAAGACCTGTGACGAGGCTGAGTGTCTTAAGGCCAAGAAAAACAGTAGGAGCGGCTTCACTTCGAAAACCGGCCTGATTGAGCCGGTCCCGCAGCCTGTTGGTCTCCCGGTCGTTCTTTGATTGCAAAGGCTTTGAAAGGTGTGGAAGAGCCTTTTCGAGCAGCCGGATCGTCGCGACACCCATTTTTAACCGCCACCCTTTCGAGCGATCCTCGCGTCCGGTTCGCGAGTTGTTGAACTTTTCCAGCCGCTTTTCGGCGTGTGAATCACCCACCGCCAGCAAATCAAGCAGCAACCATGCTGCGACGGCAACACACCCGAAGATGGCTACCTTGGTGAGGAAAGAAACAGTAATGACTGTGAGGAACAGGACCATGACGCTATTGGGCAGTTGGCCCTAGACTCGGATGTTGACGATTTTGCGAATGACCAGTGCCCCCAAGACCTGCAGGACAATACCGCCGACGAGCATTTTCCTCCCCATTTCGTCGGTAAACAGCAAGTTCACGTACGCTGGATTAAGGTGATAAACGGCAACGAACAAAGCTGGCGGCAAGGCAAGCAACACGATACCCGAAAGTCGCCCTTCCCCGGTCAGGGCTTGAATCTGGCCCCAGATCTGGAATCGTTCGCGAACCAGGTGACCGATTTTGTCGAGGATCTCCGCCAAGTCACCCCCGGTCTGCCGCTGGAGGGCCACTGCGGTGGCAAAAAACCTCAAGTCGAGATTGGGCACTCGGTGGGTCATTGCCTCTAGCGCTTCGTCGAGTGGTTTACCCAAATTTTGCTCTTCGTAGATGCGGGCAAATTCTACCCCGATTGGTTTGGACATTTCTTGGGCAACCAGATTGAATCCGGAAGCCAAACTATGCCCGGCACGAAGGGCCCGAGCGATCAGTTCCAAAGACTGGGGAAGCTGGGAGGCAAATTTGTTGAGCCGGCGTTTGCGTCGCATAAGCAGCCAGCAGACTGGCAAGAGGGCCAGCATGCCCGCCAGAACCGGTGCCAGACCTACGCTAAGACCGGCCAACATCGGTAACGAAAACCCGATCGCCCCGAGGATGACGACGGTCGCCAGGAAGTTTGGGACCGACAAAGTCACACCGGCCTGTTCAAACAGTAAGCGGAGGTTCAGGTATTGAGAAACATACCTGTCGATTGGGCTTGAGATATTTTCACTGTCTCGGGTGATCGACGAGGTCGTGGTCGGTTTATTATGCGATTTTCCCGTACTGGTGAGGGCTGTAAGGCGGGCTTCGACCTCGGTACCGCCCCGCTGGAACGTGATTGCCAGCAAGGCAACCAGCGCGGCAACACCAAACCCAGTGGCAATCGCAACAACCAGAGTGACGCTCATGGACTTTCCAAGGGGCAAGTTGCAGGTTCGTGACCGACAGCGGCCTGCTGTTCACAATTCCCGTCTGTCGAACACTAGTCTTGCAGCATGATACATTCACGGAACACAGTCGCGGGTAGCCGCAGGCCAGCCGACTCAAGGCGACCCATGAACGATGGGCGAATTCCAGTGGAAATAAAATCACCAACGGCTCGACCGTTCTTGTTCACACCTTTCTTGTCATAACGAAAAATGTCTTGCATCACGATGGTGTCTTGCTCCATGCCTACGATTTCGCTGATGTGGGTTACCTTGCGGAGCCCACCCTGGAGACGGTTTGTCTGCACGATGAGATCGATGGCACTGGAAATCTGTGCACGCATTGCTTTGACCGGCAATTCGAACCCGGCCATCATAACCATCGTCTCGAGGCGGGCAATGGCATCGCGTGGTGTATTAGCATGACAGGTGGTCAACGAGCCTTCGTGACCTGTATTCATTGCCTGCAACATATCGAGCGTTTCGGCCCCACGGCACTCACCAATGATGATGCGGTCGGGACGCATGCGAAGAGCGTTCTTCACCAGGTCGGTAGCGGTTATCTGACCCTTGCCTTCGATATTGGGAGGTCGCGTTTCCAGCCTTACAACGTGGTTCTGCTGGAGCTGAAGTTCCGCCGCGTCCTCGATCGTAACAATCCGGTCTTCGTTCGAAATGAAGCTTGAAAGCGTATTGAGCAGCGTCGTCTTGCCAGATCCCGTTCCACCCGAAATCAAAATATTCAATTTCGCTTTGGTCGCACCTTCCAGCAGCATGACCATCTCCGGTGTCACGCTCTTATAACGCAAAAGGTCCTCCAACTTGAGTGGGACTGACCCGAATCGACGTATCGTAATGCTCGGGCCATCCAGCGCAAGGGGCGGGATAATCGCATTCACCCGAGAACCATCTGGAAGTCGGGCATCCACCATTGGGCAAACCTCGTCCACACGCCGTCCAACCTTCGATACAATACGGTCAATAATTTGCAGCAAATGCTTGTCGTCGCGAAATGTGCATTGCGATTTAACTAACTTGCCACTCTGCTCCACATACACGTTCTTGGAACCATTGACCATGATTTCACTGATCGTCGGGTCCTTCAGCAGCAATTCCAATGGTCCCAGGCCAAACGTCTCGTCAAGCACCTCTTCGATGAGCTGGTCGCGTTCCTGCCGATTGAGGAAAGTATCCTCAGTATCACACAAGTGCTGAACAACGAGGCGAATCTCGTGGCGCAACACGTCACCTTCCAGTTCACCGACGCGAGTCAAATCGAGCTTGTCGACCAGCTTGCCGTGGATGCGATGTTTGATGTTCTCAAACTCGACCTCTTTGTCCTGGTGAGGCAATGACGTTGTGACACCCGTGAGATTGGTCATTGGAGGTACGACCTTCAAGAATCGGTATTGGGGCAACCGTCACCTGGTTCCGTCCCACGTTGGCGCGCGGAGAACCGATTCGTGGCTGAGCTTTGACACATTCCTGCACCAAAACATAGCTCACCGGCAGCCTGCAGGCAGAGAAGAGATCGTCAGTGGCACTTGAGAACAGGCGGTTCGCCATGGCCGGAATGGCGCGGTTGTAGCGGTCAAGCGTGTTGCTCAACGTCGATCCTCTCAACACCGCCCCTGTGAGCTGCTCCGACAGTCGGGACACTCTGTGATGGTCACACGGTCGCGATTCCTGGACGAGGAACCCCGCTCGCTACCTCGCTGCGGGCTCCGATTAGACCTTCGCACCCTTCGCACCCAAGTTGCCGACAGGCCACAGGCTCAGCCAGCTGCGACTCTTGCGCGTGTCGTCCAAAATCAGACTGTCGTCCTCCCCGGAAGCAATAGCCAGTTGGTTGATCGACTGCGTGATTGCCGCCCGAGGTGCGTGTTCGATGAGAGGAACACCCTGGTTACGTACTTCGGTCATCACCCGATCGTCATTGGGAATCTGCCAGTAAACTTCTTGACCCAGCGTGTCTTGGGCCTTTTTGAGGCTAATCTGTCCCGAATTCTGCCCCACCCGATTGACCACGATTTTCATAGGGTCGGCCAGCTGCCGGGCTTCCTTAAACGACCCCATCAAACGCACGACGTTGCGGAGGCAGGGCAAGTCGAGCTGAGTGACCATCAATACTTCATCGGCGGACTGGATCGCCACCCTGTCGACGGCCGAAAAGCTCTTGGAAGTATCGAAAATTAAATGTGTAAACGACGACTTCAACAAGCCAGTGACGCGTTGCACGTCGTCTGGCTTGACATGCTGACCATCGTCAAGATTGACCGGGCGGGGCAAGAAGTAAATTCCCGACGAATGCTTGGTGAAAAATTGCTTCAAGAGGGTCAAGTCCAGACGCGAAATATTCTGCGCCACGTCGGTCAGGGTGTATTCGGGAATGGTATCGAGCAGCACGTCGGCATCACCCAAGGCGAGGTCGAGGTCCACTAATACGACCGAGTTCCTCGTGTTGGCTGCGAGTGCACACCCAACATTGACCGCAATACTGGTACTACCTACACCACCAGTTGCACCCGTTATGGCAATGGTCGTGCACCCACGAACTGCCAAAGCAGCGTCGCCCGACCGCTGCCGCGATATTCTTTGCAGGGCAGCGGTAAAGTCTTCTGGTTTGATCGGCTGAGTGAGAAACTCCTTTGCTCCTGCCCGCATCGCTTGCAAAATCAAGTTCCCATCCGTCGAACTGCTTGCCACCAGAATAGAAACGTTGGGGGCAACCTCCCCGAGTTCCGAGATGATGGCCAGGCCCCGTTCCGGGTTCTCATCCAGGCAGATAACCCCTACGTCCGGAGCTGTTTGCTTAATCACGTCGACAAAGAACTCATAGCGAGAACACTCCGCTTCCAACCAAACGGTCGACAGATCCATAACCGTCGACTTCACCGCATCTCGCGTGACCTTGTTTGGATCAACCAATACTAACCGGAGTACATTGCTCATAGTTATGGTCCCCAATTTGATCGAGGAACAGGAAGATAAGTTGTCGGCAACCAGCACCGTTTTTGTCACCCGTCGGTACGATCCAGAACCATCCGCGCCAAGAACACCTGGGTTATTCTGGTACGTCGTAACCAATCGGCCCGATCAATTTAGGGACTCGACCCGCAGGGGCCGACGCGGTTTCACCCGTCTGATATCTTTGAGGACTGGCTGCATAACGCCGGTAAACCGGCTGACGATGAGAACTGTAGGTGCGGGGTGCTGTAGTTCGGGGAACCGCTGAAGGGAATCTGGCGCGAACCTCAGCGACGATTCGCGTTCTCATTGGGCGGCTGTCGGTGGGCGCGGTCGAAACCTCGTTCCGGCTCGAGGACCCCGCGCTTGTTTGGCCGGGCTTCGACGACCCTGTAGGTGCTATTATCCGTGCGAGGTCTGGTTCAACGATCACGCGGCTGTCATCAAATCCAGCGCCACCCGGCAAAATCAACTCCTCCGTTGGGATCATCCCCTCGTCATTGGAATTGACAGAGTTACCATCGAACGGACTGCAATACGGGCCGCAAGT
>Ga0310121_10000282_pt1 | contig 55609 bp, 37 predicted proteins | sample CB27_Tmax_986_MG_FD_203504 | JGI IMG/M metagenome (GOLD analysis project Ga0310121, IMG submission 203504) | Marine microbial communities from Western Arctic Ocean, Canada - CB27_Tmax_986 | ecosystem: Environmental > Aquatic > Marine > Oceanic | place: Canada: Western Arctic Ocean | collected... | reverse complement strand
ATCAAACGGGACTTGCACTGCCACCTACAAGGATTCTCCCACCGGTCTAGCCGACGAGTTGACTGACCAGACCGTCACGGACCATAAAACTTATTTCGTTGCTATATTATTTCCGTCTGGAGTCGCCATGGCCGGCAAACAACAAGTTGTGATCGCGCATCGAGGCGCGTCGGGATATCTGCCTGAACACACATTAGCAGCAAAAGTCCTCGCTCATGAAATGGGTGCCGACTTTATCGAACAAGATGTAGTACTGACACGTGACAGTGAAGCAATTGTCCTGCACGACATCTATCTGGATACCGTGACAAACGTAGTCGACGTGTTTCCCAGTCGGGCCCGCACGGACGGCCGTTACTATGCGATCGATTTTTCCCTTGCTGAAATCCGGCAACTACGGGTTAACGAACGGGTTAATTTGGAAACTGGTCAGGCTGTCTATCCCGAACGATTCCCCGTTGGGGATTCCGTGTTTTACATTCCGACCCTGGCAGAAGAAATTGAATTGATACACGGGTTGAATAAGAGCAGGAACCGCAACGTCGGCCTCTATCCTGAAATCAAATCACCCGCCTGGCACCGTGGCGAAGGTAAGGATATCAGCCAGGTGGTCCTGGGCGTCTTGAACCGACACGGTTACCAGGGCAGTGGTGACAACATTTTTTTGCAGTGTTTTGACGCGGACGAGAACAGGCGATTACGTGAGGAATTCGAGACCCGGCTGAAACTCGTCCAACTCATTGGTGACAATCAATGGAATGAGACGACGACAGATTTTGATCAACTCAGGACCGCACAAGGATTGGCAAAGGTTGCCGAGTATGCTCAAGCCATCGGTCCCGGGTTGAATCATCTGGTCAACGGAACGGATCACGCAGGAAAACCGATCGCTTCGACACTTGTCAAATCAGCACACGAACTGGGGCTGAAGGTGCACCCCTATACCATGCGAGTGGAAGACGTACCCACCTTCGTAGACAACTTTGACGACCTCTTGCATTACTTATTCGACGAGGCCCAAGTTGATGGAATTTTCACAGATTTCCCGGATCGAGCCGTGAGTATTCTCCGCGAAAGACACTAGGGTCCAACCGAGAAAAGGCCGGACCGGCTTTGCAATAACTACGAATGGACGAATTTTGTCCGCTTGAGAAAATGGCAATCTACAGGGAGGCCAAACCCAACTCTGCTAATTTTTCCGGAGTGGGAACTCCTTCTTCATCCCATCCACGCTCTCGATAATAGACAGGAAGCATCGCATCCAGGTTGACGGTGACACCCTTTGCCGGGCCGTCCTTGTGCCCGTCATTCAAAAGGCGTTTGGGCAGCGTATCGTCCGCTTTCGTCAGCCCGGCATTGAGATTCCACATGCGCTCAAGATTCCAGGTGCGTTCTCCGATCTTCACAAAATCGTCCAGCGTATAATCGAGTCCCGTTGCAGCAGCTGTGATGGGGATGAATTCCTCCAAACCGCCACCTGCAAAACCGGTGAACAAACACAGGCCAGTAGCGTCGTGCGCCGTTGAGCGATGCTGCTCATGGACAACCCACTCGCTCTTACCTTCCGTAGCATGCGGGTCATTTCCTTCGGATGTTTCGAATCCCGGAGTCCACGCACGGAGGTGACAGGCTCCACGATTACAAGTCGCGTAGGCGATACCCATCCCCTGGAAACCACGCGGATCGTAGGCAGGAAACTCCTGTCCCTTTGTGCCCATGAAAACGTGTGGACTATTCCACTTCTCGCCCATCAGTTTGGATCCTTCAGCCAACTCGTCACCAAACCCCTCACGATAGGCAGTCGCTTCAGTCATTCGCACCAGGGCCTCGCCCGAACCGAAGCTCAACGGCATTTCCACGCTGTCGTCCGTCACGACCCCGGTTTGGTAGAGTTCCATCGCTGCCGCCAACGTAGCGCCCATCGAAATGGGATCCATACCCAGATCGTTACACAACCAGTTCGCTTTCAAAACCGCGTCCAGGTCCCCCACGCCACAGTCCGCTCCCAGCGCCCAGGCCGCTTCATATTCGGGCCCTTCGCCAGAAATCTTCCAATTGCGCGGATGCATATTGACCATAAATTTATCAGAGTGCTCTTCCAGACGACAAACTCGCCCACAAGCGATTGTGCAGGCGAAACAGGCCTTGTTTGCCACCAAACGTGTCTCTTTGATCGCGTTCCCGTTCAACTGTTCGTACTCGTCAAATTGTCCCGCTTCGAAGTTTCTGGTTGGGAGGCCTCCGAAAGAATTGGTCAGGTCGATGGTCGCTGCGGTGCCTTGATCAGCAAACGCTTCGCGTCCGGGGTTGTCTTTCATCACGGCACGCATATCCCACACGGCCTTCATGAACGCTTTGGGATTGGCAACTTCCACACCCTTGGTCCCTCGAACCGCGATGGCTTTTAAGTTCTTAGAACCCATCACAGCACCCACACCACTACGACCGGCAGCGCGATGCTTGTCATTCATAATGCAGGCAAACTTAACAAGATTCTCACCAGCGGGCCCGATACAAGAGACACGTAAACCTGGAATTCCCAGTCGCTTCCTGAGACCATCTTCGGTTTCCGGAACGGTCTTGCCCCACAATTCCCCCGCGTCCCGCACTTCCACCTGATCGTCATAAATATACAGATAACTCGGCTTGGCCGCCTTACCTTCCAGGATCAACATGTCGTAACCGGCAAATTTCAGTTCCGGGCCCCAATGTCCACCGGAATTGGAAGTCGTAATGGCATTGGTCAGGGCTCCCTTGGTGACAACCATGTAGCGAGAACCACAAGGAGCAGGAGTTCCCGTCAGGGGACCCGTGGAAAAAATCATAACGTTTTCGGGCGAGAGTGGATCAACCCGCGGATCAAGTTCTTCGTAAAGATAGCGATCGGCAAGACCACGGCCACCAATGTATTCATGCAACCACTCGGTGGGAATTTTTTCGGTCTTTACTTCTCCAGAAGTGAGATTGACTCGCAGCAGTTTTCCAGTCCAACCAGCCATGGTCTTTTCCCTGTTAGCTAGAAGAAAAAAAGGAACTCCGTCCGACGATGGACACCCTACTAACTGTGTCGGATTATAACCGATCGGTAATCCAAGGTCGACCTGACCAGGCGACAAGTTTTTCCTCACATTGAAACGGGTGCATGCGAGTCGGTCGTTGGCTGTCCGCTGACTCACTACAACCACGGAGAGTCTACCAGGAAAGCTTGCAGAGGCGGTCGTCATGCAGGCTTCGGCGAGCCTGAGAGCCTTGAAAACAAGAAGTTTATTGACGATTTGCTGAATTTCGAATAGGATAGAGATGAAAGGGGAAGTTACTGATTTCGACCGTCGCTAAGGCTACAGGGGTTAATCACCCGCTTCATCAAGCACCGCTGTTGCTGCAGGAAATGTCGAGGTGAATCAGTACGGGAACGAGCATGAGTGCTGAACCTTTTTTGTTCCCCTCTTGTCTGGCGATTCGTCTGCTGACGGTCGTCTTAACGCTATTTCTCCTGATCTTCGGGTCCATTCCGCCGGCTATCCAGGCCGGACCACTGGATGACGTGGGTTATACCGACCTGCTGAACCTGTTGGGCGCCTCGACTCCCACCGGTGCCGGAGTTCCCGTGAGCCAAATTGAACTAGGTTCACCAAACCAATCGGACTCCGAATTTTCCTCAAAAGTCATTACTCGTATCCCGGTCGGTACCAGTACTGCAAGCCATGCCACCCAGGTGGGTTGGAACTATTATGGCAACACGTTGAGCATGGCCCCCGGCATCGATGTGATCCATTCCTGGATTGCCAATCACTGGATGACTTCGGGATTCCTGCGACTTTCTACATTTGGCGAACCGGTCGTGGAAACACAAGCCATCCAGAATCATAGTTGGATTATCGAAGACGGAAGTGATTCCGCAGCGATCGAAATCCTGCAACGGCTCGACTACGTGGTCAATCGGGACAATGTCCTGGTAGTGGCGGCCCAGAACAACGGAGACACCAGTCCGATTCCGGAAACTCTTGCACAACTTTACAACGGACTCACCGTGGGAGTGACCTCGGGCACTCACAGTCACGGGCAAACCTATCTCGATGGATCAGGGCGAAGCAAACCCGAAATCGTCGCGCCTCAGATTTTCACCAGCTATGCGACTCCCATGATTAGTGCCGCAGGGGCGTTGTTGATCGAACACGCAACAAACACAGTGGGACTTTCAAGTGCTACCAACACCGAAGTGATCAAGGCAGTTTTGATGGCAGGTGCAACAAAAGAAGAGTTTTCCAATTGGACCCGTAGCGCCGCGCAACCCCTCGATACACAGTTTGGTTCCGGTGAACTCAACGTTTCCCGGAGCTATCACATTTTGAACGCTGGACAACAGCTGGCCAGCAACTCCAGTCTGGTCGACCCACAGGGTTGGGATTTCGCCACCACTGCCTCCAATAGCTTCTATTTCTTTGAAATTCCGGCGGACCAGGCAGCATCAGAATTTTCGGCATTACTCACCTGGAATCGAAACATTGAAAATGGCAGCCTGTTTCCTGGTGGGTTCACACCGGAATTCAACGGCCTGGAAAACCTGGATCTGAAATTGTATCACGCCAGCGGGTTGACTCCGGGCAGCTTGATCGACAGCAGTGAAAGCAGTGTTGATAACGTAGAACACATCTACCTGAATGACTCACTTGACATGGGAATCCTGCTCGAACCCGGGCAGTACGCACTGGAAGTTGTTGCACCCGTATCAGGTGTTGATTACGGCCTGGCTTGGCTGGCTAGTTTTCAAGAGGTACATCAGTGGACTGCCCCCACAACGTCTGCCACGTGGGAAACTGATTCCAACTGGTCAGCAGCAGGCATTCCCGCGGAGAACTGGTTTGCGACGTTGAGTAATATAAATTTTCCCGAGGGACAAAAGGCTGTCATCAACATCAACTCGACCGTTTACAAGGTCCGCGTCTCAGGCAGCGCCGGGCGGATGACTGTCGACCTGCCGGCGGGCACAACACTATCCTCCAGCAGCGATGTGGAAATCCAGACCGGTGGCGCCATCACTGGCGGGGGCATCCTGGCAGGCAACCTACAAAACGAATCATTGCATGCCGTCAGTGCTGTCGAAACGCTGACGGTCACCGGCGAAGCACAGATCACAGGAACCCAGATCGTTGTGGACGATAGTTACTCGCAGATTCGCGGCACAACGACTGGCAGTTTTACTTTGCTGACGGCGGGAAATATCAGCGGAAGTTTTTCAAATATTGCCGGCGCCGGTCCATCATCTCATCTCGGAAACGGATACTTCCTGGAGACCTTGGCATCGTCGTCGTCGGACGTCACCGTCGACATTCTGGCTGCCCTCGAGGGGGATGTGAATGGCGATAAAACAGTCGACCTCAACGACTACAGTGTTCTTGCTGATCACTTTAATCCTGGGAGCCCCACGCCGGACCATGTTTGGACACAGGGCAACTTCAATGGTGATCTTGTGATTGATCTTTCGGACTACAACTTGCTGGCACAAAATTTCAATCCAACCGGTTATGCCGCTGCCCTCGGCGACACAGCACACGAAATCAGCTTCGTCCCGGAACCAAGCAGCGCAAGCTTGACCCTGATCACGGTCCTCTTCTTCAGCCTACGCTCGACTGGCACCCGTCGTCATCGTTAAATGGGTCCTTGTGCACGTCCCAGCCAGACCGTAGTTTGTTTGGATCATGGCAAGCGACTCTCATGACAACGACACGCCAGCACCCTATCTTTCCAAGAGCGTCTGGCTGTTTTACGGAGTCTTGTTACTCCTCAGCGTACCCTGGTACTGGAATCTGTTTCCTCAATGGGCCATGCGGATGGTTTGCGGCATGCCTCTCTGGGTCGTAGTGGCGGTGATTGGCAGCGCCCTCACCTCCTGTTACACGGCATGGCTACTCATCTCACGCCGTTGGCCAGACGAAGAAACGAGTTGCCAGCCATGTCCCCAACCCGTGGAAGCCGTGCCGCCGGGGAAGACCTGTGACGAGTGACGTGCTGCCGTTTGGCCCGATTGAATTGACGTTGATCGCCGGATATCTGGCCAGTCTTATCGGGATCGGCTGGCTCGGTCGGCGTGCCCGGCGTGAACAGTCCTTGCAGGATTTCTATCTAGCTGGACGAGGCATCGGTTTTTTCGTGTTGTTGTTGACTTTGTATGCCACGCAATACAGTGGCAACACCCTGTTTGCTTTTACGGGAAACACCTACCGCATTGGTTATGCCTGGACGGTTTGCTTGCAATTCATGACGGCAATCGTCGTCTTCTATTTGCTCCTGGCACCGCGACTGCAGCACCTCTCAAGGCGTTTCAAATTTGTTACACCGGGCGATTACCTGCAGTATCGTTTTGAGTCCCGATCCCTCAGCGTCGTTTGCACACTTATCATGGTCATTGCTCTGGCCAATTTCCTGCTGGCTCAGTTAAAAGCAATGGGCGAAGCGATGCGGGGTTTCGTTCCAGCACATCCAGACGAAGCTTACGTCTGGGGTGTCGTCATGTTGGCCGCGATCATCGTTATCTACGAAACACTGGGAGGATTCCGGGCCGTCGCGTGGACTGATGCTATTCAGGGATCCGTATTAATGGTCGGGTTTACGGCACTGCTCCTGATGGTTTTTCGGGAGTTTGGTTCGTTGTCAGATGCAACGCACTGGCTGAGCCGGGAGAAGCCTGAAATGACGGCACCACCGACCGCGATCGGCGCCTGCCACTGGACAAGTTGGGTGCTGCTGGTCGGAATCGGCGGGGCCCTCTATCCACAAGCCATTCAACGTATTTACGCTGCTCGGTCACCTGCTACTTTAAGAAAGAGCCTGGCGGTCATGGTGTTTCTGCCATTGGTCACGACCCTGATTGCTGTCATTTTTGGCATCATGGCCGCTGCAAATATTCCCAGTTCCCAGGCGCAAGCGGATGAAGTTCTGACGGTTGTCTGTCACCAAATCCAACAGCAGGGATTGTTTGGACGCATCCTGGTTGCCGTCTTGTTCGCGGCCGTCCTGGCAGCACTCATGTCCACAGCCGATTCAGTATTACTTTCTGTCTCATCGATGGTCACTAAGGACCTGTATGCACCGCTCACCCGTGGAAAAGCAGACGAAAGACAGCTTATGCGCGTCGGTAGATATTGCTCGTGGATCCTGATCGCGGCAGCTACGATCCTGGCCATTCGCTGGAAGGACACTGACTTGGTAACCCTACTGAATCGCAAGTTCGACCTGCTCGTGCAACTGGCGCCCGCATTTTACCTTGGCCTACACTGGCCGCAGTTAAAATTAATACCAACGCTCGTTGGTGTTCTGGTGGGACTGGCAGTCTCCGTCATCCTGACAGCCAGCGGCCACGGACAGATGATGGGTATTCATGCAGGACTCTGGGGACTTTTGGCCAACGCAGTAATAGCCGTCGGCGGGAGCAGGCTAAACGGACCTCGTGATCCGCATTAATACAGCAGAACCACATGTCAGCCCGGGTCAACAACATCAACGGCAGCCAGGACACAACAGAAGTTTTTAATCAGAGTTCAACCCACGTCGATCCAAACCGGCCCTCTGGAGCAGGGTCTTGGTCAGAATCTCTTCTTGGAGAGATTCCAGGGGCGGGGGGCCCGTCGCACCCAATTCCTGGGGTGAATACAGGACCTCGTACTTATGTTTTGCTATGGAAAGAATGTCTCCCGACTCAAGGCATCTTTCGATCACTCGAACGCCGTTGACTTTGATGCCGTTGCGGCTTTGAAGGTCATTGACAAACCAATAACCTTCCCTGATTTGCAATTCGCAATGATGAGCAGAAACATTGCTGAAACGCAAAACGACATCACAACTTTCACGTCGACCTACGAGCAACTTCGATGCCAGCAGCGGGATGACGTCCCCTCCACCTTGCGGTATGAGTTGACCTAACATTCGCTCTTATTCTGTTCCAATCTTGCGGGCGATGAATCGGAAATCTATGATTGATCATGATTAACACCCTGGGGACTCTCTGTCAGGCAACTTGGATCGCCTTCCAGAGGCCCCCGTGCCTCCTACTTTCACTGTAAAACGACGTGACAAGAACGTCAACTGAATATTTGAACGAACCTGCTTTTGACTGGCGACAGGCAGGATTACGGTATTATTCCTATAATTTTGATTTGCGTTGTCGATTCGGACATCGCGTGCAACGTGTCAGCGTAGATGCTGGTTTCACCTGCCCGAATGTGGATGGGACGGTAGCCGTCGGTGGGTGTAACTTCTGTGACAACCGGAGTTTCAGCCCCAGTCGCAGGCTCCCCCGTCAGTCGTTGCTGAATCAAATCAGCGAGGGAATTTCGCGTCTGAAACAACGCTACAAATGCGATCATTTCATGGCGTACTTTCAACCAGCCACCAACACCTATGCACCTGTGGACCGGTTGCGGCAACTTTATGACGATGCCCTCTCCCATCCGCAAGTGGTAGGCCTGGCAGTGGGGACGCGTCCGGACTGTGTCGCCGATGATGTGCTCGATCTACTTCAGGAGTTTGCCGAACGGACTTATGTGTCAGTCGAGTATGGCATGCAGACCATTCACAACCGATCACTTGATTGGATGAACCGCGGTCATCACCACGATGCTACAGTTGACGCGATGAAAAGAAGTGTTTCCCGGGGATTCCAGACATGCCTGCACGTGATCCTCGGACTGCCGGGTGAATCCCATCAGGATATGCTGAAAACAGCACATGAAGTAGCGCGTTTGGCGCCCGACGCCGTAAAGTTGCACAATCTGTACGCTGTCAAAAACACCCCCTTTGGGGAAGAGGTCATCCAGGGAAAGTACGATCTGATAGAGCGTGATGAATATGTTCGAACGCTCGTCGATTTTCTAGAGATCCTCCCCCCTGACATCGTTGTCGAACGCATCAGTGGCGAAGCTCCGCCAGCCTATTTCATCGGCCCTTCCTGGTGCCTGGACAAACCTGCAGTGCGGCGCGCCGTCGATGAAGAGTGGCAGACTCGTGACAGTTGGCAGGGAAAGCATGCAGGCCGGTAAGTCGCAGAAAGATTGCAGACCCGGCAGCTTGTGGGTCAGCACGCCGCATGGCAGCCACACCGTGACCAGTCACCAAACATCAAGGAAACGCTGAACTGCGGCGGTACCTTTTCTACAATCTCGCCAAGTTCTTATCTTCACGCCGTTGTTCAAACTAATTGCGGAGCTTCGCGATCCGGGGAAGGCACCTGGAATCAAGGTGGCAGTTCACATTGCCAAGGGACATCAACTGCAAGCGGATACCTGCAGTTCCTCTTTTTCCCTGGATGACCCTGACACCAAAACCGGCGCTACGGGTTTCAGCAAAGAAACGATACCGGCAAACCCCAACAAATTTCCCGCATCCGATGTTCGTGTCCTCTGTAGTCCTCAACTCATACGGTCACAAAAAGGTTACGGAGTGGACCTATAAGCCGAGTTTTGTTCCCTGTCAGCGAAATTCGCAAACAGGGTGGTAGCCATTAATCTAGGACGGCAATTGCTTGCCACCTCATGCAACCTACCCGAGAGTCGTGACGGATCGGACAAATCCGCAGTCCGCCCGAAGGTGGACTTGCTCTCTGTTTGGCCTTGCTCCGAGTGGGGTTTACCTAGCCAGGCAAGTCACCCTGCCTGCTGGTGCGCTCTTACCGCACCGTTTCACCCTTACCCAACTTCTGGGCGGTTTGCTTTCTGCTGCACTTTCCCTGGCCTTGCGACCGGTCGGTGTTACCGACCACCCTGTCCTGCGGAGCCCGGACTTTCCTCCCGTCCCCTGAGGGACCGGCGACCACCCGGTCCACTCCGAAACCATAGCTGCATTATGAAATCAATAGGCTGTAAAAGGAAGACGTGACCCGCTGCGTTCAAGTTCGTTTCCTCGAAGTTTACACCAGTATGAGCAACACGAGTCACCTGAGGGGAGTGCTTCCGTTGCGGGAACCTGACATCATGGAGAGGAAACCCGACTTCTCAAGCTATCCTGGCGACTGAAGAACCTTGTCGCTTTTCATGATTCCGACAACGTTGTCTGAGACGCAACGCCTCTGCGACCTCTAAAAAAAGAGGTGGCCATCTCACTGGCCACCTCTTTGAATCAGCCTCGACATTTAGTTTTCACGCTACTCATGTGGGATCAAATCCCAGTCGATGACTTGCAGTAATTTCGATATACAAAGCTTGTTCATGCTCGTTCGACGCTCATGGGCCTCCGTACGCAACGACTCGTGCAAGCTTTTGGGCAGTCGAACGGTGATCACCCGGGTCGGCTCAGTACCCTGAGCTTGACTACGACTGTTTTCACGGAGCTTGGCAACCATTTGCTGAATTTCGTTGTACTCCTCGGTCTGCTCAAATTGCATAAATTCGTCGGAAGAAGGGAATATCCGTCGAGCAGCGCCTTCCACACCCAATACCTCTCGGAAAAAAGTGACCCAATCTGGGCTCCTCTGGAAAAGCTCACCGGCAACCCGATGTACTTCTCGACAGCGCCCTTCTGGGCTCGCAGTCTGCGGGATACTCGTCACCGCTGGTATAATAGGAGTTGTCTGGGGCTCTGGTACCGTTGGCGCTACCTGAGGCTGTTGAATAACGTTCTGCATCTTGGTCTCCTTACTTGACATCGATCCGAAAAACTTAATCCATCCGTGAATCAACCCCCCGAGGAGATAGGGATTACCGGAATCAGTGCTGGTACGTCAAGAGCAGCACAGAATTGTGTGCACTGCTTGCACACACGACTTCCCCGATAACAGGCCCCGAGATCGTAGCAAAACAGCCAATTTCAGAGCTAAAACACGATTCCGCAAAGGTCAAGTACGTCCTCGAATGACAAACCAAAGCGCGTCTAGGTCATCTAGGGGGTTCTCGTCTTCAAAGGAGTGAATCTGGGTATCTCGGGCATCAGGTGATTTTTAAAATTTCCAGACTTCTGGATTCCGATGCACCTGAACGGCCACACACGTCTGTCTGACTCACGCCACCAAAAGATTCATCGTCGCTAGCATTTTTTATGTATCCTTGTTCTCTACACCAGGCCCGTTTTGTGGGCGATGAAGGTATCCGGAGAACGGAAGATGTCCCCTCCAGTCCCTGTCCGGCTCGTTCATGGATTCTTTCGTCGCCTCGCCCAGTCACTGCCGTCCTACACGTATATGACGACACTCACGCAATTGTGCCGTCACTGCTTGTGTGTTGGACCGGGAGTCTTACCACGAACTGACAGCACCGTTGTACACTGCATCCGGCTTATTCACGTTGGTCTTGTCCTCAGATGTCGCCGTGATCAACCTGTGTTTCTCCTGGGGATTCAAGCAGTTCACCTCCCTGACACGCGTTTGCTTTGCTAGCAACGCGGTCGATGCCAGGCGCGGACAGCCGTTTGGCACGTTTTTCCTCACGGCGCCTCACCGACGTTGATCTTGGTGCTTGACTCACAGGTCGCTATCTTAGCCGCACTTTTCTATTCGTTTGAAACAAACCAAATCAAACCATTTTCATGTCTGTCACACTTGAGGCACCAAATACGACCAGGTCCGCAGGAATCGGGCGGACTGCAATTCGACGTGCACACTTACTTTCTCTGGTGTTGGCACTACTGGGAGTCGCTTCTCTCTCCGTCGACATTCCCATTGCACAGTTCATCTTCGAAGTGAAACTCCCTGTTGTCGAAAATGATTTCTACAGAGATTTTTTCAGGTTATTTAACCTGACAGAGGTTTATGCTCATGGCACGGGAGTCGCACTCATTTTGCTCGGTCTAGTCGCTTTCCAACCGGCGCGCTGGGCAGTCCTGCCTCGTATCGCCCTCAGTGCCTACTGCGCGGGGCTGCTGGCCGTCGCCTGTAAGATGCTCGTCGTACGAATGCGACCCGCTAATTTCGTTCCAGCCTTTATGAACGGTGAAGCCACCACCACGTTCGAAAGTTGGTTTCCATTCATTTCGCAGGTCTCCATAGGATGGTCAGGACAATCCTTTCCCTCAGCACACGCAGCGACCGCAACAGGACTGACAGTGGCGCTTTGCTGGTATTGTCCGCGTGCAAGCTGGTACATCATCTTGTTAGGGTGTATGGCCAGCGTGCAGCGGGTACTGACAGGCAGCCACTATCCAAGTGATATACTTTTCGGAGCCGCGATCGGAACTGCCATTGGCTTGATTGTCACCGGCCCCGGGTACATTGGACGGTTCCATGACCGGCTGGAACGGCTCTGCGGGCAGTGAGTTTGCATTCCGATTGAAACCCGGCAGACCCAACGTCAACTGCCCAGCATATCTCTCCCCGGGTCCTGTGTACCATCGGCCGAAACCTCGGTTGAATCCTCTTTGGCCCGCCGGCCCTTGATTCCGGACGGCTGAGCCTTGTGGGCGGCATGAACCACCAGGTATTCACCCCGTTCATTTTCCAGGCTATCCTCTGCCAGATCCGTCGGCTTTTGCTCCGCGCTGTAAGGCTCGGGGATTTTTCCGACGGGTTCCAAAGATTCTGCCTGCCAAGTCACATTGCTTTCCCAAATTTCGCGGGGTGGATTCTGGATATCCTCTCCCGGAGGTGGGGAAGGATGTTCGTGGTTCACCGGATGGACCTCCGCGCTTTCAACAGCGACGGTTTCAGCAGGTTCTGACTGTTTCTCCTCCAAGCGTTCGACAGGCTCTCCACTCTTACGGGTCTTGCGCCGTTTTCGCTGTGCCCGCACCACCTCACGTTGGGCTAATTTCCGATAATCGGGTAGGGTTCGCACATCCACACGCAGCGCACGAAACATTTTCATAATGTGCTCGTGACAGGTGAACAGAATGATCTGGTGACCCTCTTTGGCAAAATCGCGCAGAACACGGGCCGCTGCCCTACTGCGTTCCACGTCAAAATTAACCAGCACATCATCCAATACCATGGGTAAGTCCATGCCTCGACGAGAAAACATCGCCGTTAGCGCCAGGCGAAGGCTCAGGAAGACCTGTTCCCTCGCTCCGCTGCTCAGCGTTTCCGCACTCAGTGACTGCCCCTGATCATCCTGGACAAGTAACACATCCTCTGTCAAAGGTGTCCAAATACGAACATATTTACCGTCCGTTAACTGTTCCAAATGCTGCGACGCTTCCTGCAAAGTTTCGGGCTGTCGTTGTGCCTCGTAATTTTCACAGACCACGTCCAGGATTCGCGACGCGAGAGCGAGCATTTTCCAACGCTGGAAGGCAATCCGCAATTGTTCATTTACGCACCCCAAATCCACAAGTTCCGCTGCAATCCGCCGGTCCAGACGTGATTGTTCCGCAGATGCTTTCAGTTGTCCTCGTTTTTCGTGAAGGGCGTTCAGGTCTTGCTCGTGCTCTTGTTGACGGTCCCACAGTTGTTCAAGTCGCTGCTCCACATCGGCTTGCCCGGCGACTCCGAGAAGTTCCGTAATGGTTTCCTCGCTGACTTGCGAACCGAGGGCATTACCAATTTGTTGAGTCAACTCGTCTCTTTGTTGCCGAAGATTGTATGCCCGGCTTGCTTCGCCGGCGGAGGTGCGAAATTCACGCTCGTCCGCCACGCCTGCATCAGAGAAGAGGCTTCGTAGACGACGCCGCAGATTCTCGATATGGCGACCACATTTGAGATAACGGTGCTTCAGTGTTTGATGTTGACGCTTGAGATCACCCCGGCGTTCGACCCGTTTAACCTGATCAGCCAATGCCCCGTTTAAAGCTTCGAATTGTTCAAGTGCATCTCGTCCGTCTCCGTCGACCCCCGTTTCTGCTAACAAACGGCCAATGCGCTCCGTGACCGTGGAAATCTCTTGCTTTCGCTGTTCAAGCTCCTTGGATTTTTCACGTATTTGCCGCTGCAGCTGACGAATTCTGCGTGATTGCCTGGCGACAACAACCAAGTCCTCGGATTTCAACGCAGCTGATAGACCGTTGGACACGAGCAACCGGCGCCACCGTCCCCTGGCTTCCTTAAATTCTTCCACAGCTCCGGCAATGCGCTGCTGATCAGCATCTAAAGCACTTGACGACGCTTGCCGTTCTGCATCGAACGGCAGCAACTGCTGGAGTTTCTCAAGATCAGCTTCGGCATGCTTCAGTCGAACAACAAGTGGTCCACCTCCGACAGGCAATTGTTCGTCCAGTTCCTTTCGTTCGGATTCGGACTGCGCAACCTGAGACGTCATGGAGCGACGTTGCTGCTGGCAATCCTTCCAACGTGAGTGAGCGGCCTGTTCACACACCGACTTCGAAACCACCGCCCCCACAAGGCACCCCAATCCCAGGAAGGCTAAAACCCAACGGGTCCCTGCCAGGAATCCGAGCACAGGAATCCAACCAAACACGGAAGTGAGCAACAACACCAACCCCAGAGAAAACACAGCTCCCACCAAGCCAATCTGGTGGTTCGTCAACACCTTGCGTCTCAGTTGTTCTCGAGAGGCTTCCTCCAAGTCCTGCCCATGCCGCTTGAGCTGCTCCAGCCGCTCATCCAGTTCCATACGGCGTCTGAGTAGTTCGACCAGTTTACCGGCCGTCTCTACCGCTGCCAACAAATCTCTTTCACCCCGCGAATTCAACAAATTCTCCAGCTGTTCTGCATCCCTTTCACGCAGACTTTCGCCCCGCTCAAGGCGCTGCTTCAAAGCCGACAGGCGTCGTTTAGCTTCACGAACGGCCTGAGCAGACTCTCGTAATTTTATCACCGCCTGTCCGGAAACCACTGGAGGGCTGTCCGCATCTTGGGTGGCGTCGCCCAGCCTTTCTTGTTCTAACTGGACCTTGTGTTCCAGTTCGTCAATTTCACCTTCGATTCGCGTGATCTGTGACTGGACTGTGGTCGCCCACGCCTGTTGTTCATCGAGAGATTCAATGCGAGCTCGCTGCTTCAGGAGGACCCTGTTCAGAGTGATTTTTTTTCGTCGTCGATCCAATTGTTTCATCTGCACCCTCAGGGCACTTTGACGACGTGAAAATCTCCGCACGTTTTTTTTCAGTTCTTCGAGCTGATCCACCGCGTCATAAGGAAGCCGCCCCGCAAGTGAAATTTTGGACAAGCGGTCGTCCAAAGATATCCGTTGCTGCCATTTTTCCTGTACCGACATGGCTGCCTCGTGCACACGCACTTCATCACGAACCTGCGCCAAGTTTTCTTTCGTGGCTTCGATCTGCGTTGTCAGGTCATTTTCATCGGTTCGCCGGTGGGCCCAACAACGCGTCTCTTCCTGGTAGTGTTGAATTTTGTTTTCATGTTCGCGACGGCGCTGAAGTAACTTGCGAATCTGGCACTGTGACTTCTCCTCGTGAAGCAGTCGATTGCGCGAAACAACCAACTCGCGCCGTACTTCAATCAACGATACACGGTCGAGTCCGCCAGCAACGGCGTAAAGATGCTGGGCTGCTTCGGAGTCATTCAGGGTGCCCAATTCCTGCAACTCTCGTAAGCCAACGGAAAAAACGTTCGTGAAAATGGCCTCATCAATTCCAGAGAGCAGTTTCCCCAGAAAGTGATCCGGTTGTACACGACCCTGGCTATCGGTCACCCCGATCTCTTCTCGATCAATTCCAGATCCCTTAGGCGCAACGTACCGTTGTAACCGATATTCACCCAGTCGGTGATTCAAACACAAGGCTCCCCCCGGACGACCACCATAGACGGGCGGGAGGTAACGAGCACGTTCCTGCTGGTGAAATCCATACAACACCGATCGTACGAATTGCATCAACGTCGTTTTACCCGCTTCGTTGTGGCCATAAATGACGGTCAGCTTGCCAGACAGATCCTTGAGATTCAGGCCCTTCCAGACGCCAAAACCTTCAATTTCAAGATCGGTGATCTTCACCTAGCCGCTCCTTCCACCACTCAAAAGGTCCGCAGCGAGAAGTGATACCTCTCGAAACAGCCTTTCTGTTTCTTCCCCGTCACCAGTACCGTCCGCTACAGCTTTCACACCCAACGACTCCAAGTGCCCCTCCTCCAGTTCCGGAACAAAGGATTGCAAGCTGTGACCCGATTCCAACAAGTCTCGCGCGTGGCGCAGGAATTCGCCGCGTAACGTTTCTTCCTCGTACCAAGTATCTGGCAGGTCGCAGCCAGATTCCCAGTTCAAGGCCAGTGACCAGACACTTGTCTCCTCGTAACCGAAGTCTTTGCGTAACCGTTGGAGCAACTCACTGGCCAGCAAACCTCGTCTCATCTGCCGACCCACGGAGTCTCCTCCGACGATCGTCCAGGTAACTAGCTGAGTTCTACCCGCTCCCTCATTGGCCAGTTCGAAGGCACGGACGTTCAACAGTTCTTGCAAATCTTCCCCTGCCGTCAAATCGTCTATCTCAATACGCTCCTGAACCCATGTGGCTACGTCCGTCGCCGCCGGTTCCAACGTCGTAGAGCCATCCTCTTCCACGTGGACTAACGTTACTCCGTGAGATCCTTCTTCCCGTGGACACCTGCCCTGCGGCGATCCGGCATCATGTGCAACGGTGGTGTTTCCTGGCATGCCCGGGACAGTGCACCGTTGATGCCTTCCGCCCAGGGCCCAATACGAAAATTCCCCCTGCGAAATCATCTCCTCGGAAGGTACCTCACGAGAGAGAGCAATCCTGTACAGACCCGCAGCATCCTGACCATGCTCCTGACCACGCAGATCGCTCAAGTCCACAGCCACCACCGAGGCCAACGGCACTCCCTCTCTGTGGTGAACCAGGCGTTCCGTTCGAGTCTGGTCGCAGAAATGAACTTGTTCGGGCAACTCTAAAGCAACAGGCCAATTTTCAAAATTCTCGACTGAGCCGGCACTCCAATAAACGGAAATTTCGTGCTCTGCTAAGCGTTGAAACTGTTCCACCAAAAAAGTGCACGCGGCGGGTCCTGCTTGAAACGGATGCAAAACATCGCCTACCAGCAAAACGAATTCCACTTCCTGGTGAACCGCCAAATCAAACACTCGTTTAGCGGAACGGAGCGGAGCTTCGATAAACAGTTCGCGGAGATGATCTGGAATCTCCTCCACGCCGTAGAGCGGTTGCTCCAGATGCAGGTCGGAAGCCTGTAGAAAACGAAAAGGCAAACCCGACACCGTCACCTCCCTGCAAACAATTGTTCGGGCCAAAAGCGCGACGCTCGAAAAACTCCTGTTGACAGCGCGCGCAGTCTAACGTCCGCGAGACTTTCCACCTATGGCGATTTGGTGACAGGATCAAATAACAGCAAGCTGAAGAAGGCTGATCGATGGTCGTGAGACAACATGTTGATGTTGTGAGACCGAAAACCCGGGTAGTCCCGAGCGTTCCCGTTCATTTTCTACAAGCGTTCGCCGCTAGCATCCTCTGCTGCCTGCTAGCTTAAACTTTTGCGTTTTGCCCTGCGTCGCGCGGCCGGAGCGGCAATTTGTTTTACCGAACCGGCTGTCTCAGACGTGTGGGCTCCTTCAGACTGGCCAGTCAGTTCGTAAAGAAATCGACTCGGCTGGGTCAGACGTGGTTTACCCCATTTTCTACGACTTTGAGCCATCGAAAAGGTCAGGCGGTCCTGGGCACGCGTAACCCCCACATAACACAACCGACGTTCCTCATCCACGTCCTCTTCGTTGTCTTTCAAACTACGATGGTGCGGTAAGATACCTTCTTCCATACCGACCATGTAAACATGAGGAAACTCCAAACCCTTTGCCGCATGGAGTGTCATAAGAGTGATCGCATTCTGATCCAAGTTTTTTTCCTTGTCCGATTCCCGATCTTGGGCATCGAGAGTCAGGTCGTCCAGAAATCCCTCGAGGGCAGTTGGCGATTCAGACCGTTCGTCAAAATTGGCGGCAGCGTTGATCAACTCCTCGACGGAAGCCCAGCGAGACTGGATTTCATGGGGGTCGGAATAAATTCTTTCCATTTCTTCCCGATAACCGATCCTCTCCACTGTGTTGCGGACAATGTCGACGACCGTTCGTTTGCCGATATTCCGGCGCAAGCTTTTAATCAAAGATCGGAACCCGTCAAGCGACTGCAGGGCGGCAACGGGAAGTTCCGGCAGTTCACCCGGTCGTTCCATGAGTTCCCACACCGAAACACCACTGGAAACTGCCGCCTCCAGAATCTTGCTGACCGTCTTCACACCAATCCCCCGTGGAGGAAGATTGATAATCCGGAGCAACGAGACTTCGTCCTGTGGAGACGAAAGAACCTTAAGATAGGCTAACATGTCTCGCACTTCCTTACGGTCAAAAAACGAGTTGCCGCCTACCAGCGTGTAAGGTAATTGTGCTCGTCTCAGTTCCGACTCGAAAGCGCGGGGTTGCTCGTTGGTGCGAAATAGAACGGCGATGTCACGGGGTGAGATTCCTCGATTTTCAACCCAACGGTAGATGTCAGCTACAATCGCCTCGGCTTCCTTGGTTTCGTCACGGAATTGCAGGACTTGCGGCCGCTCACCACCAATCCGGGATGAATGCAACTGTTTATCAAATCGCTTCTTGTTGAATTCAATCAGACGATTGGCCACCTGCAGGATTTCCATCGACGAGCGATAATTTTCCTGTAAACGGACGACTTTCGCGTCAGGCCAGTCCTTCTTGAAACGCAAAATATGTTCCACCTCCGCACCACGCCAACCGTAAATTGACTGATCATCGTCACCCACAACACACAGATTCCGATGGCCGACCGCCAGGGCTTTAATGATCCGATACTGACTGGAACTCGTATCCTGGTATTCGTCAATCAAAATTTGATCAAAGCGTGCCGCTTCTTCACGCCGTGAACCGGAATGCTGGCTGAACAGGTCGTCGGTGAGCAGTAAGAGATCGTCAAAATCAACGGCTCCCATGGATCGAAGTGCCTTCTGATAGCGCCGATACCCCACCGCTGCGACGTGTTGGCGATCAGTCTCGGCCAGCCGCTCTGCTTGATCGGCTCGAATCGAATTGCTCTTCCAGCTTCCGATGATCGCCAACAAATCATCCGGACGAAGAACATTCGTAGCCACTCGTATTTCCCGTAACACCCCGCGCGCGATACTCAGCTGATCACGCCGGTCATAAATGGCAAACCGGGTCGGATAATTGAGATGCTGAATATGTCTTCGCAAGATCCGTACACAATGCGAATGAAACGTCGAAATCTCGGGAAAATCCCTTTGTTTTCCCAGGATTCCACGAATCCTCTGCCGCATCTCTCCGGCGGCTTTGTTGGTGAAAGTCACACCGAGTATCCGGCCGGCCGGGGTGCCTTGACGTATCAGTTCCGCAATACGATAAGTCACGACGCGCGTCTTTCCTGTGCCCGCTCCGGCCAACACCAGAAGAGGTCCGGCAGCGGTCTGAACGGCTTCACGTTGAGCAGGATTCAGTTGATGTGCCATGACAAATCGGGGGGGGAACTGACAGAACTCTACAAGTTCAAGGAATCGACGATAGTACACGCCAACAGGCCTCGCAGCCAGTGGTGACGCAAGAAGCAGTGCGAAGTCAGCCGCTCGCCACCGTGCGAGATAAGAACACGGGCGGCCTGGAGACTGGTCGTTCGCACTTGACGCTAAGCGGAAGCCGTCCATATACTTGCGGTTCTATGTTGATGGTCTTCGAAAGCCATCCGTACCGACCCCAGTCACAGGGTAGCGAAACATGAAGACGGAACGCAGGCACGAACTTCTCAACAACGAACTTGCGTCTCGGCTGACCGGTTACGTCGAAATTGCAAAATCCTATGCACGTCCTGTCGTGGGAATGCTGGGAATTGGACTCATCGCTTTCATTGCATACGTCTTTTTGTCCAATCGTAGCGAGGCTTCTCGAAGCGAAGGTTGGCAGGAGTACTATGAAGCAGTCAGCACGGGCAACGAAGACCATCTGCTTGATGTTGCCCAGCGACACGCAAGCAGCGAGGTGGGATTGTGGGCGTTGCGTGCCGTTGCGGACGGGAAACTCGCAATGGGAAGTCGCATGCAGTTCGATGACCGCAATGTCGCCAATCGCTTGTTGACCGAGGCGCAACAGTATTATGAAGACGTCCTCAACAAAGCCTCGGAACCTTTGCTCCAAAGGCAAGCACTCTTCGGGCTGGCCCGGTCCTGTGAAGCCCTCAATGACCTACTCAATGCGGAAAAGCATTTTGCAGTATTGCAGGAAACATGGCCATCGAATGCGCTGGGCCAACAGGCAGACCAGGCCTTGAAAAGGGTGCGTCGACAGGAAGCGTTTTATACCTGGTTGTTTGATCAGAAACCCAAGCCTTCAACAACGCTCATGGGCGAACGGCAAATCCAATTTGGCGAGCAACCGGCATCGCCCGACGACGCCGATCTCGATTTCCTTGGTGAAGAAGAGGACTTGCTGTTTCCCGACGAGGACGTCGCTGATCCCAGTTCGGAATCTGTCGAAGGATCTGATCTGAACCCGGACGAAACGAACCTCGATTTTGAAGCAGGTGACACTTCCCCCACGACCAGCCCTTAGCCTTTTGTTCGCAGGCATGGCTTCCAGCGATTCCCCCCCGCAGACTGTCGATCGAGTGATCTTGCCTGATGAAGCAGGTCAGCGTCTCGATGTCTTTCTGGCACGAGTCTTTTCATCGCATAGCCGAACCCATCTGCGTCGCGTCATCAACGCGGCGCAAATCCTGGTGGACGGGCAGCAGGTCAAGGCGGCGTTTCAATTGCGAACCGGGCAGCGGATTTCCGGATGCCTCCCCGAACTACCCCGGGACGGACCGATAGCCGAAGAGATTCCGTTAAGCATCCTTTACGAGGACGACTGCCTGGTGGCAATTGACAAACCATCCGGTATGGTAGTCCATCCCGCCAAGGGACACTGGCAAGGAACCCTGGCCAGCGCACTCGCATTTCACTTCGAGCAGTTGAGCACGCTGGGTGGGCCAACTCGGCCAGGAATCGTGCATCGCCTGGACCGTGAGACGAGTGGTGTGATTGTGGTTGCCAAAACGGATGCGGCACATCGGGAGTTGGCACGGCAATTCGAACAACGGACGATCCACAAAGAGTATTTTGCTATTTTGCAAGGCGTACCGGATCGAGATCGTGATGTGATCGATCAACCCCTGGGAATGCACCCTTATCATCGCGAAAAAATGGCGATTCGTGCGGGGCACTCAACAAGCCGCGCGGCAACTACCTTTTACGAGGTCTCGCAAAGGTTCGACGGATTCGCTGCCGTCAACATCTTTCCGAAAACGGGACGCACACATCAAATACGCGTACACATGAGACACGCGGGCCACCCTGTACTGTGTGACCGGTTGTACGGGGGTCGGTCTCGAATTACCAACGTGGAACTTGGCATTACCGGTCAGGAAGAACAAATCGTCTTGGAACGTCTTGCATTACACGCCCACCTGCTTCGTTTCGAGCATCCTCAGGACAAAAAGACGATCGAAGTCGTGGCACAGCTACCTGACGACCTGCAAACGGTCCTCCACTTACTAAGGTAGGCTTGAAGTGTCCTAAGTCGACAGTTGGCCAAAAAGTCGCAGTTAGAAAAGGCTCCCGGTGGTCTTCTGTGTGCCATGATTCCAACTCTTATTTTCTGTCATGCTGTACAACTTTCTACCTTCCACCAGCATAGCTTCGTTGCAGGGAAGAACTTCCCCTGGTAACCTCAACTAAATCGTTTCCTGACATTCAATCCAGCTCTTTTCAGCATTTCTTGTTTCAACATGGCAAGCCTCTTAGTCACCGGCGGCGCTGGTTTTATTGGTAGCTGTTTTCTGAGGCAGTGGATCGAGCATGAACCCGATGCTGTGGTCAATCTCGATAAACTCACCTATGCGGGGAATCTAGGCTCGTTGCTGTCTATTCAGGACAACGCCCGATACACGTTCTGCCGGGGTGACATTGGAAACCCGGAAGTCACCCGCGAATTGTTGGAAACACACCAACCGCGAGCGATTGTCAACTTCGCAGCCGAATCTCACGTTGACAGGTCGATTGACGGCCCGATGGACTTTGTCATGACCAACGTAGCGGGCACCGTACGTTTGCTCGACGTCGCCAGGGAATACTGGGCCGGATTGAATGAAAATGGGAAACAGACTTTTCGGTTTCTGCATGTGTCCACGGACGAGGTATACGGCTCACTCGATTCAACAGGAAAGTTCACCGAGCAGTCGCCCTACGCACCCAATTCTCCTTACTCGGCATCAAAAGCCGCCTCCGATCATTTTGTGAGGGCGTACCATCATACCTTCGGCCTACCCACACTGATCACCAACTGCAGTAACAATTACGGTCCGTTTCAATTTCCGGAAAAACTGATTCCGTTAGTCATTCTCAACGCCCTGGACAACAAGCCGTTGCCCGTCTACGGCGATGGGCAACAAGTACGTGACTGGTTGTTTGTCGAAGATCATTGCCATGCGATCGGCAGGGTGCTCGACCGGGGCAGGCCGGGTGAAACCTATAACATCGGGGGAAATTGCGAGCGTACCAACCTGGAAGTTGTCGAACACATTTGTGATCTCATCGACCAATTGCGTCCGGATTTGCCTGGGGGATCCAGGCGTCAATTGATCCAGTTTGTCAGCGACCGACCAGGGCACGACCGAAGGTACGCTATTGATGCATCCAAAATGAGTCAGGAACTCGGTTGGCAACCGGAGTTTCAATTCGAACAAAGTCTGGAGCTGACGGTTCGCTGGTACCTGGAAAACCGGGAATGGATCGAGGGAGTCACATCGGGGAATTATCAACGGCAGCGACTGGGTTTAGGGTAGACATCGTCTGACTTCGGCTGAGGATTTTGAAACCAATTCAGCGCGGCATGGTGCTGATTGGACCCCACCGGTCTCCAGCGTATTTGGTCAACACCCGTTGTTTTACGGCATCTTGTGGAAGCAACTCTGCGGGAATTCACTGCCCTCAAAAAACACAGCGAGCAACGTTTTGGCCCCCCAGACTGCTTAATCGTTAAGACTTACCATTCCTTTCGATGTTGGCACTCGTTTTGCAGACTACAAACCAGTACTGTGAAAGTTCGCGGGCCTGGAAGCCAAATCACCGCGTGAGCGACTGATTCCCTGGAGGAGCAGGCCGGCTTCCTGCAAGAAGGTTCAGGACTGAGACCCGCAGGGGTAAGTCGAGCAGATCCACAGCTTCCAGTGGTGTCCTGCAGCAGACCAGAGTGTGCAGCAGTCAGGTAGTTCACTTCCTCCCAGAAAATAATTCGAACTTATAATAAGGAATCAGAAAACTTGGCAAAAACATGCCCAATTTGTCACGCGAACCAGGCGTCAACGTTCACATTCGAAGCAGGCCACTCGTCGGCACCCTAGAGATCGTCATCCATCGGCGGAGTGAAAATCGTCTGCCGCTGTCTGTTGCATTTCTACACCAACCTGTCCCACGCTTCCTGAACGATGTCAATCTGGAACTGCCCCAGTGAAAGAGGCCATCATCCATAAACGGTCGTATCGGTTGGCAATATGAAGATCGATCGTGGCAAGCCATCCGAGACGACGATCCTTTAATTCCGTTTCCATCTGTGAATCCACTGCGATTAGGTTTCAACGTTCTCCGTTACCTGGGACCTCGCATCGTCTGGTTGCGAGCGGGCGTGTACTTGCGCCAAGCCTTGGGATCAACTCGAAACACATTCCCTTCTCGCTCCTGGAAAGCGATCGAGCTGTCTGACATCTGCAAGCCGGGAACTCCGTGTTCCCCAGCCGGGTACAGCAACTTTAAACGGACTCAGAAATCAACGTTTCTGTTTCCACTTGGAAAGGCACCGGTCATCCCGGCGGGCATCTGCCGTGCAACCTCTGATCGGTATCCATCGCTGCGTGAAAGGATCAATCTGTTACGAAACGATCGGTGTGTCTACTTTTTCCATAAACCCTCTCCCGTTTCCATCGATTGGTATCGTAACCCGATCGACGGGGCAAAAAGTGATCCCGGCTTACATTTCTCTGACATCCCCGATTATCTGCCCCAGCAGGGCGACATGCGAATGCTGTGGGAGCCATCCCGGGCGGCGTGGGCATTGGACTGTGCTCGAGCGCATGCCCGTGGTGGATTCGAGGATCTGGGCCAGCTCTACTGGCACTGGGTCGACTCATGGATGAACGCTTGCCCGCCATTTGACGGTTTTCAATGGAAATGTGGCCAGGAAAGTTCCGTACGGTTGATGGCAATCTTGACAGGATTTTGGGCACTCGCGGACGACGCCACAACCACGGCCAGTCGTTACCAGCAGATTGCGCGGTTTGTGTGGGCAACAGGTTTCCGCATCTACCATCACATCAACTATGCCATCTCTCAAAAAAACAATCACGCCATCTCCGAAGCTTGCGGTCTCTTGTTGGCAGGTTATCTTTTCCCCGAACTGCGAGAAGCAGACCAGTGGCGGGCGAGAGGGCGCAACGTCTTGTACAGAGAAGTCGCCCGGCAGAACTATGAGGACGGAAGTTACGTACAACACTCGTTGAATTATCAACGAGTGATGCTGCAGGCGACCCTCTTGGCAATGCGTTTGGCAGAGTTGGCCGGCGAACCTTTTCGCCAAGAAATGTATGAAAGGGTCAACCGCTCTAGTGAGTTCTTATTCCAAATGATGGATCCAGAAACAGGCCGTACACCCCTATACGGTGCCAACGACGGCGCCCACATCTTGCCCCTCAATGAGTGCGACTTCCTTGATTTTCGACCGGTGGTCCAGGCCAGCCATTTTCTGACCCAGCGTCGAAAGAAACTGGCAGCGGGACCTTGGGACGAAGATCTGGCGTGGTTGTTCGGTGCTGATGCCGTCGATAAGGAGTGTCCCGAGCAAACAGCCCAAACCTCGAAAGCATTCCGCTCAGGGGGCTATTACACCCTGCGACAATCCACCAGTTGGTGCTTGCTCCGCTGCCACACGTACCGGGACCGTCCGGGCCAATGCGATCAACTTCACCTGGATTTGTGGTGGCGCGGTCATAATGTGTTACGCGATAGCGGGTCGTATCGTTACTACGTTCCAGAACGCCCTGACCTGGAACATTATTTCAAGTCGGTCCGGGCTCACAACACGGTCGAAGTTGACGGTCAAGATCCGTTGGAACTCGCATCGCGATTCCTCTGGTTCCCGTGGCCGCGCGGGCACTGTCGCCATCATCGGAGTGTAGCAAGAGGCGTTCACTATCTCGAAGCGGAACATTACGACTACGACCGGTCACCATGGCGAGTACTCCACCGACGATCTGTTTTAAGTCTGGAAGGTGAGTTGTGGGTAATCGTGGATGACCTGCTGCAAACGGGGAATCACCCACTCCGAACATTCTGGCATTTGTGCGATTGGCCGCTGGAGTTGGATGAAGCTTCCCACATGGTTCGATTGGACGGTCCAGAAGGCCCGTTCAGCCTCTGTGTCTCAGGAAACCCGGTAACTGCTGCTGAATTCAAGGTCATCCGGGGACGTGACGAAGTGAACCAGGTCCAGGGATTCGCATCGCCCTACTACGGTGAACGAGTACCGATTCCAACGGTCGAGATCGTTTGGAATGCCACTGGCCCGCAGAGAATCGTCACGGCTCTCGGTCCGGGACCGACAGTCTCGGCCCAACTCAGCTCCGAAGACCAGGAAACGCAACATTGGACCATTAGCAACGGTGGCCAGCATTACGACTTGACACTGAATGGGCCGAAGCGATCTGCTGAGAGAGTTTTCAAGGATCACTCGGCCCTTCAAAATGAGGAGAGGGCAACTTGAAAGTTTCAGTTTTTGGTACCGGCTATGTGGGTGTCGTTTCGCTGGCTTGCCTGCTTCGAGATGGGCACGAGGTCGTGGGCGTCGACCCGGTATCCAGCAAAATTGACGATCTGTCGCAAGGCAAGACCCCCATTCAGGAACCTCAGGTGGCCGAACTGATCTCCGCAGGCCACGCAGCAGGGCGACTGCAGGCCACCACCGATCCGGCAGTGGGAATTCGTGGTGCGGAAATGCTCTGGTTATGTGTGGGCACACCTTCCCGGCAGGATGGCGGGATTGACCTGGATTCGCTGACCGGGGCAATACAAGATATCGGCAGGTCCCTGCGTGGATTAAAAACCAGGCCCCTGGTTGTCGTCCGCAGTACGGTTCTTCCCGGCACCACAGAAAACAAGCTGGTCCCTGTGTTGGAAAGTGCCAGCGGCCTGTCGGTCGGGCGGGACATCCAGATTGTCTTTCACCCGGAATTTCTGCGCGAGGGCTCCGCTGTCAACGACTTCGATGACCCGCCGAAAATCGTTGTCGGTGAACTCATCCAGGGTGCGGCCGATCGACTGCTGGACCTCTACCAGAACTATCAGGCTCCTCGATTTCGCCTACGACTGGCCGAAGCCGAACTGATCAAGTACTGTGACAACCTGTTCCATGCCGTCAAGATAACTTTCGCCAATGAAATCGGCGCCCTGGCAAAAGAACTGGGCATTGACGCCCGAATCGTGGCTGACGTTTTTTGTGCCGACCGCAAGCTCAACATCAGCCCTCGTTATCTGCGTCCCGGTTTTGCTTTCGGGGGATCCTGCCTTCCTAAGGATTTGCGAGCCATTCTCCGCCGATCAGCTGAAATCTCTGTCGAGATGCCGATGCTACACTCCGTACTGGGCAGTAATCGTTCGCAAATAGAACGACTCGTCGATCGCATCGTCGCACTGGCGCCACAGCAGGTCGGACTGGTCGGCCTGGCATTTAAAAGCAAGACCGACGACATGCGTGAAAGCCCTTACGTTACCGTCGCCAAACGGCTCATTGGAGAGGGAATGTCACTAAAGATTTACGACCAGGGCATTCAACCGGAAAGACTGATCGGAAGCAACAAGGTCAGTGTACAAAACGCTCTGGGCCACTTGGAATCCTGGCTGGTATCGACGCTCGACGACCTCGCTTCATGTGAATTGATTCTAGTGAATCATGCCTCGATTACAGCCGATCAGATACATACGTGGTTGGATGAAAATATTACCGTGATCGACCTGGTGGGAATTCCCGATGTGGATCGCACTCGGGGAACGTACGAAGGAATTGCCTGGTAATGCGAATCCTCTATCTCTATCAGTACTTCATGACTCGAAGTGGTTTCACTGGAACACGTTCTTACGAGTTCGCACGGTATTTAGTAAACCAGGGTCACGAAGTCACCATGCTCTGCTCTGGCCTGCACAATGAGCAACGTTTGACCGTACCTTCCGGAAAGCAATTTTTTGAAACTGAAGTCGACGGAATCAGGTGCGTTCCCATTGCGGCAGCCTGCGCCAATCCCTTGAAGATCAATCACATGAGCGGTTACCGCCGCTGGTTGCTGTTTATGCAATTCGCAAAACTCGCAGAGCGGGTGGGAAAACAACTCCCTCGACATGACGTGGTCTTCGCAACGCACGTACCCCTTACAATCGGACTACCGGCCATGAGTATCAGCCGGTATCACGATGTGCCTTTCGTATTTGAAGTACGTGATTTATGGCCCCAAGCATTGATCAATTTCGGCGCCCTGAAAAACCCGTTGGCGATCTGGTGGATGCGCCGCATGGAGCGTAAGATCTACCGGGCGGCCAATCAAATTGTGGCCCTGTCTCCCGGCATGAAAGAGGGTATTGTGGCCACTGGCGAACCAGACGAAAAGGTAACGGTCATTACCAACGCTTCGGATTTGGATCTTTTTCGCCCGGACCTGGATCGCCATCCGGGACGTGCCCGGCTAAATTTGGGCGACCGTTTTGCTGCGATCTATTTTGGCGCTCTCGGTTTTGCAAACGGGCTTGAACTGGTCATCGAAGCGGCACGCATCCTTCAGGAACGAGGAAGAGACGATATCGTGATCGTCCTGCACGGAGACGGCGGTCGGCGAACCATGCTCCAGCAACTCGCGAACAGCTACCAACTGCGAAACGTCGTGTTTTCTGAACCAGTTCCAGACAAGTCGATCGTCGCGGAACTCGTTGCCGCCTGTGATGTATGCCTGACTATTTATAAGGCCAGTAAGGAACACACCTGGTCTCCCAACAAGATGTTTGATGCCCTGGCAGCCGGCAAACCGGTCGTCATTAATGTCCCGGGGTGGTTGACTGAGACCATTGAGTCCAATGGCTGTGGCAAAGGAATCGACCCGCAGGACCCGCAGCAACTGGCGGGAACATTGGAAGCGCTCGAAGCGGACCGCGGCCGGTGTGCCGAGATGGGAACCAATGCCCGTGCGTTGGCCGAACGCGAGTTTGCCCGGGAAACACTGGCAGGCCGGCTGGAACACGTCTTAGAATCGGCCTGTGAAAATTACCAGAATCACAAGACATGACAGACTTTCAGAATTTCTATGTGTGTCACAACAGGCGACCAAATCGCGAGCCGTAATTCTTTCAGACGAGTGGCCCCCCTTCTCATGTTAGAACGGAAGTTAAATCAACGCTGTCTGTACCGCCGCTACGGAAAGAGAATCCTCGACCTGGTGGCCAGCGTAACAGGACTTCTCCTTTTGGTCCCACTGATTGTGTTCACCGCCATTCTGGTGCGTTGGAAACTGGGAAGACCCGTCTTTTTCTGGCAGGAACGGGCGGGACTTGACGGGAGTTGTTTTCAGATTTTGAAGTTTCGTTCCATGACCGATGAGCGGGATCAGGATGGGCACCTGCTGCCTGACGACAAACGCCTGACACCGTTCGGTAAACTTCTCCGCAGGCTTCGCCTGGACGAAGTCCTACAACTATGGAATGTCGTTCGTGGTGAAATGAGTTGCATCGGACCACGTCCCGCCCTGGTTTCTTACCTGGATCATTACGACGCTTTTCAACACCGGAGATTGGAGGTCCTCCCGGGCATGACAGGCTGGTCTCAGGTCAATGGCAACGTCCGTTTACCCTGGGATGAACGAATGATTCTGGATGTCTGGTACATCGATCACTGTTCACCGTGGTTGGATCTGAAAATAATGCTGCTAACCTGGCAGGTTCTTTTCTTTGGTGAACATCCAAACTACAACGCGATCGAGGAGGCAAAGAGACATGCGGAATGTCTTAATCGGAGCGGTCGATAGTACGCGGGTCGCCATGGAGGTGCTGGTTCAACACAAAATGCCTCCTAGTGCATTGTGTACCTTGCCCAAAGGAAAGGCTCACCGCCACTCGGACTTTGTTGACCTGGTGCCACTGGCCCAACAACATCAGATACCTGTGATAGAAACTCCCGACTCCAATGCGCCAGAATTCCTGGAGCAGATCCGGGCCTTGGACCCCGACTACTTGTGGGTGATTGGCTGGTCGCAAATTTGCCGACCAGAGTTACTGCAGGTCCCTCAAAAGGCTGCTTTGGGATTTCATCCTGCCGCCTTACCTCAGAACCGTGGACGGGCGGTGATCCCCTGGACCATCCTGCAACGCGTTACTTCGACGGGCGCGACGTTGTTTTGGCTGGACGAGGGTGTGGATTCCGGTGACATTCTCGCACAGCAGACCTTTCCCGTAACAACTCACGAAACGGCCCGCTCCCTCTACGACAAACACCTGAAAGCGTTGAATCAGCTGCTTCATCAGGCATTACCGCTACTGGCGGAAAACCAGGCACCTCGAATAACGCAGGACCACCGTCAAGCGTCCTGGTGCGCCAAGAGAACTCCGGAGGACGGACTGATCGATTGGAACCGGTCGGCGGAAGATATCTGGACTTTAATTCGAGCTGTCGGCGAGCCGTATCCGGGTGCCTTCACTCATGATGGTGACCAGGCATTAATTATCTGGGAAGCCGACCTGGTGGGGGAGGCTCCCTACTGCGGGCTCCCTGGACAGGTCCAGGCCATTACGGACAACGGCGTCCTCGTGCAATGTGGAGACGGTCGGCATGTACTCCTCCGAACCGTCGAGCTTGAACACGCCGCGGCCCAGCCCGCTATCGAGGTGCTCAAGATTCATCGTAAACTGGGAATGGACACGGGTCGCCTGCAGAGGCAGTCGATCCCTCACAACCAGAAACACGGCAGTACATAACCCGAGACTGACAGGGCAAGTAGATCTATGGCGAATCAGCGCATCCTGGTACTGGCTCCGCATCCTGATGACGAACTTCTGGGCGTCGGCGGCACAATGGCACGCTGCACAGCGGAAGGCGACGAAGTCTACGTCGCCATTCTGACGAAAGGTTATCCTCCTCAATTCACGGAGGACTTCATCGAAGCGGGTCGCCGAGAAGTCCGTGAAGCTCACCGATTACTCGGCGTCCAAGAGACAATCATGTTGACGCTGCCGACGGCAGCCGTGGACACGCTGCCTCAACGTGAAGTCAATGGCCACATCCAGGATATTCTGGCACAGACAAAACCTGACACCGTCTACATTCCATTCGAAGGAGATCTTCATCGTGACCATCAACTGTTTGCGCAAGCAACGCTGGTGGCAACGCGACCCTCCAAACCCGACGCGCCGACAACTGTGTTAGCTTACGAAACGCTCTCCGAGACAAACTGGAATGCTCCTTACCTACGTCCGGCATTCCAACCTCAGGTTTTTGTCGACATTTCAAATTACCTGGACAAAAAACTCGCGGCCATAAAAATCGTCAAAAGCCAGCTTCAAGATTTCCCCCACGAGAGATCACTGGAAGCACTGCAAGCTCTCGCGCGTTTACGCGGGGCAACAGTGCATCGGCATGCTGCCGAAGCGTTTGTACTGATTCGACAACTTGTGGATAGCGGCAACACCGCGTAACATCCGACGCAAGTTTTAGTGTCAGAGAGCCCGAAGGATGTTTTAGGAGTTGTCGCGGAAGGCGAAATTCGTCTGTCGGGACCGAATGTTCGGGGCCCAGCTAACTATTCCCAGTCACCAACCACCTCTTGACGAGTTTTCCATTGGACCAACTTTCCATCATTGTTTCGGGAGGAAGTCGCGGACTTGGTCTCGCAATCGTGCAGCATTTGCTAGCCATCGGACACAACGTTGCCACATTTAGTCGCCACAAGACGTCTGACGTCAAAGAACTTGAGATACAGCCCGAATGGAAAGATCGCTTTTATTATCAAGCCTTCGATGCACGAGACGATGCCACCTTAAGAAATTTCGTGAATCAAAGCTACGAGCGATTCGGTACCGTCAACGCCCTGGTCAATAATGCTGCAGTTGTTTCAGACAATGTACTGGCAATGACGACCGACAAGCAAATCGAAGAAATGCTGGACATCAACCTTAAATCCACCCTGATCCTGACTCGTGAATGCGTGCGTGTCATGATGCTTGCAGAAGGTGGTAGCATTATCAACATTTCTTCCACCGCTGGCGAGCAAGGAGTGGCAGGATTATCGGTCTATTCCGCCACCAAGGCCGGGCTAGCAGGCATGACTCGTTCGCTGGCCCGGGAATTGGGTGAACAAAACATTCGCGTCAACACAGTCGCACCGGGTCACCTGGAAACGGACATGTCGGTAGATATCACGGAACAACAACTGGTACAAATCCTACGTCGCACACCACTTGGAAGACTGGGAAAAGTCACGGACGTCGTTCCCTGGATTATTTTCCTCCTGGCACCTCATGCCGAATTTGTCACAGGCCAGGTGATCGCGATCGATGGTGGTGCCTCGAGTTAGTCATACTGGCCCGACCGTATTTAAAATCATCCCGGGTAAAGGGACAATTGTGTTGCAACTGATCGATTCCAAAACAGGTGTTGAAAAGCACCCTGGAAATCCTGTTGGAGTCAGAAGCATTTCGCACCCCTTATCCCTTACGCGATACCGTGTACCTCCTCTCCCCTGTCTGCCGGGTACAAATCACCGCTGGTCACGTTGAGACCGCTTTCGTCAAGAGCGATCACCTCGTAATCAGCACCAACACGACGGAATTTTCAGACACACACCCCCAGGAAAGTATGTGACCAGGCAACGCATTCTTCTCACGTTCGGAACTCGACCGGAAGCCATTAAAATGGCACCGGTAGTCCAGGAGTGCCAGCGCCGGTCGGACGAGGTCGAATTGATCGTCTGCCTCACCGGTCAGCATCGCGAGATGCTGGACCAGGTCACCAAGTATTTTGGGATCGAGGCTGATTGTGATTTGGAATTGATGCAACCCGATCAGACTCTTTCCGACTTGACCGCGCGTTGTCTTCAAGGTGTCCATGCCACGATCGAGCGATTCAATCCTCACTGTGTCGTCGCCCAGGGAGACACGACCAGTGTCCTGGCGACCAGCTTGGCAGCGTTTTATCAGGGCGTACCGTTGGTCCACATCGAGGCCGGATTAAGGACCCATGATTTACAATCCCCCTGGCCTGAAGAAATGAACCGACGCACAGCAAGTCTCCTTGCGCGGCTACATTGTGCGCCGACCCAACGTTCCGCCCAGAACCTGTTGCAAGAGGGAGTTGCCGCCGAGACGGTTCACGTGACCGGTAACACGGTCATCGACGCACTCCTTTGGACTGTCAGCAAGGAACGTCAGCTTGACGAACATTGGAGTGCCAAGTACTCAATGCTTGGCAGCCAACGGGTTGTCTTGATCACCGGACATCGACGGGAGAACTTTGGTTCAGGATTGCAACAAATTTGTCAGGCGATTGCCGGTTTGGCCGACACGTTCCCCGAAGTCATCTTTTTATATCCGGTCCACCTTAATCCACGTGTCCAACAGCCCGTGCATCAGCTCCTGGGAAACTTGACAAACGTGCACCTCATACCTCCCGCGGACTACCCGGAATTTGTCTGGCTTATGAACCGATCCCACATCATCTTGACGGATTCCGGAGGCATTCAGGAAGAAGCACCGTCACTCAAGAAACCTGTGCTGGTGATGCGCGACACGACGGAACGGCCGGAAGCAGTAGACGCGGGAGCGGTAGAGCTCGTGGGGACATCCCCCACACGCATCATGGAACGACTGTCTGCACTTCTTACCGACGAAAACACTTACTCCAGTTTTCAGATCACGAGCAACCCCTACGGTGACGGCCAGGCGGCACCGCGAATCGTGGATCTTATCTTGCAGCAAGCCTGGTAACAATCACACCTTCGTGGGAAGAGGATCGCGGACACAGTTTGGCAAGTTACAGCTGATTTGCATCAATTCATACAGAATGAAAAGGTAGGCTAAACAGAAGACAAACATCGACAGGCGTCGCATGGCGGATGGTCGAACAATCGGTACAGGCCCCCTCATCACACAAAACGCCAACGATGAATCACAAATTCCTGCTGGTCTTACCCGGAGTGGTCGATCGGCTATCGGCAGAGTAGAAAGTGCAGCAGTTATTCCAAAATTTACGAACCGGGCTATTGGACCTGACCAGCGTTCCCTGTCCGCAGGTAGCGGACGGCCATGTTCTGATTCGATCCCGTTCCAGTCTTATCTCGTCCGGCACCGAACGCATGTTGGTCGAGTTCAGCCGGGCAAGCCTGATTGCCAAAGCGCGGCAGCAACCAGATCGAGTCCAGCAGGTGCTCGACAAAATCCGTTCCGACGGATTACTCCCAACACTGGAAGCAGTCTTTGCACGGCTCGATCAACCCATGCCGCTGGGATACTGTAATGCGGGCACAGTCGTCGAACTCGGGCCGGGCGTAACAGACTTCGAGGTCGGGCAGCGGGTAGCGAGCAATGGACCTCATGCTGAACTGGTCCACGTCCCGGAACATTTATGTGCTGCTGTTCCGGACGAAGTGCTCGACGATCACGCGACGTTTACTGTTCTGGCAGCCGTCGGTTTACAGGGTATCCGGCTGCTACAGCCAAACTTGGGAGAGTCTGTCGCCGTGATAGGATTAGGTTTGGTGGGACTCCTCTCGGTCCAAATGCTGATTGCTGCGGGAGTCCAGGTCGTGGGCATTGATCTCGACCCGTTTCGCCTGGAACTGGCTAAAAAATTCGGTGCCACAACGATCCAGGCAGACCAAACGGATGTCGTAGAAGCTGCTCGTAGCTGGAGCGGGGGCGCGGGAGTGGATGCCGTTCTGATCACTGCGTCTGCCAAGAATGACGTCATTGTCCACCAGGCGGCCCAAATGTCTCGAAAACGAGGCCGCATCGTACTGGTGGGTGTCGTCAACCTGGAGTTGCAGCGAGCTGACTTTTACGAAAAGGAACTTTCCTTTCAAGTATCCTGCTCTTATGGCCCGGGTAGATACGATCCGCAATACGAGGAGCAGGGGATCGACTACCCGTACGCTTTTGTGCGGTGGACAGAACAGCGGAATTTACAGACGGTGCTCCAAATGATGGCCCGGGAACAGATCGATGTGGAATCACTGATTACCCGGCGCTGGGCTCTCGCAGACGTCTCCGATGCCTATCGAGCACTCACTGACGATCGTACCCAGCTAGGCATGCTGCTCCGTTATCCGGAAGCAAGCTCGCCTGTTTCTCACTCCGTAGTGATCGAAGAAGCACGCGATTGCAAACGGGAAAATCAAGTTGCGATTGGTTGCATCGGAGCCGGAAATTTCTCGCAACGCGTACTTTTGCCTCAACTGAAAAAACTGGGGGCTCAGCTGATTGACATCGCCAGTGTGAGGGGAGTCAGCGCCGCTCATGCGGCCAAAAAATTCGGGTTCTCAGGATGCACGAGCGATTATCGCTCCATCCTAGACAACGACCAGATCAACACCGTGTTCATCACAACGCGTCACGATCTGCACGCCTCCCTGGCGGTCGAAGCCCTGGAGGCTGGAAAGCATGTTTTCGTCGAGAAACCTGTCTCCATCGACCAACCCGGCATCGACTGTGTGCGTGAAGCCTGGAAAAATCGCCCGCAGCTTCAGTTCCTGGTGGGCTTCAATCGACGATTTTCCCCACAAGCTGTAAAGATGCGAGAACTACTGCAAGGGCGGGTCGGCCCGATCTGTGCCACTGCCCTGATCAATGCCGGTCAAATCCCGGCTGACCACTGGACTCAGAACCCTGAAACCGGCGGAGGCCGGGTGGTGGGCGAAGTTTGCCATTGGATTGATTTATTTCGGTACTTAGTCGGGTCACCAATCATCAAGGTTCATACCTCGCTGATTGATCTCCGCTCCGGTACGACTCCCTGCAACGACCACGTCTCTGTCGCACTGAATCATCAGGACGGATCCCTGACAACTATTCAGTATTTTGCCAACGGACCTCGTAGCTTTCCCAAGGAGCGGATTGAAGTCTATTGTGACCAGCGTGCTTTACAACTGAACAATTTCCGCGTGTTACGGGGATATGGCTGGAAAAAGTTCCGAACTTGGAGACTTTTCCGACAAGACAAAGGACATGCGGCCGAGGTCAAGCAGTTTCTGCAAGCCGTTGCACAGGGAGGTTCACCACTGATCCCACCTGAAGAAATCTGGAATGTGAGCCGTGCTACACTCGCTGCTCAAGAGTCCATGACAACTTCGACACCGGTAGAACTGACCTGAAGCGGAACGTCGAGAGGAGCGGCAAGCGGTCCTAACGCAGCGGGTTCGACTTCGTCACCCGGTTTCTAGCTAGGGTAGCATTCGAGTCGGTGCGAGTGGACGCCCGCAGCGGATTATTACTCGATCGCGATAGATTCCTTTTCTCACGAACCTTCTCACGAACCTTCTCACGAACCGGTTCCAACGCAACTACCTGTCGATTCACCCTTGGTCTCTGTCTTGTCTTCTTCCTGAGTGAATTGGGTCGAAGAGCTTGTCGTGACTGCCAGGAGACCTTTGTGGAGCGGTTCTTGCCAAGCGGGAGTCGCCTCCGCGTGGAAGTCTGAGGTGCGAGGATTTCATCTTCGATGGTGGTATCCTCGTCCAGATTAAGGTCCTCGTCCAGATTAAGGTCCTCGTCCAGATTAAGGTCCTCGTCCAGATCAAGGTCCTCGTCCAGATTAAGGTCCTCGTCCAGATCAAGGTCCTCGTCCAGATTAAGGTCCTCGTCCAGATTAAGGTCCTCGTCCAGATTAAGGTCCTCAGTGAGGTCTTCTGGTGACAAATCATCCTCGAACGGATCGGTGTGCAAATCATCTTCAAATGGTGGAAGAACAGGTGTACCCGCAGCACCCGCATCCCCTGGAGCAGGACGAGAACCCGACCCGAATCGCCGCTTGGGTGTTATGGTTAGCTCGTCCTCTTGGATGGGATCGGGAATCTCGATTTCCATATCTTCCAGATTGGGACCGCCGCTAGGTAAACTCTCTCGCGGTTCTCCCGGCCAACGACGCCAGTTGGTGTGATAGTATCCAAACGTGCGCGGACTCGTGATACAGTCCCCGTTCACGTGGTAGGGGCATCCCTGGCAAACTTCGCAGTTCGGACAGGGCCCGAATTGCCCCGCCAAGGAAGTGCTGACCGCACCTACACTCAAGACAAGGAATGGCAACCAACTCCAACGATTCTGGTGCTCCCGCTTGCACATGGCGATTTCCTTACTCATTCGAATGAACCCTCGGCACAAGATCGCGTACCAATGCAAAGGCCAGACAAACTTCGTTTGACCAGCACATTCGGTATAATCGGCAAATCTTGCCCGAACCTTTGACTTGGATCATTGAATAGTTGGCGTGGTGATTTCCCGCGTATTTCCAGCCTTCTGCACCCTCCTTATGAAAAGCTTGTCAGGTGCACAGGGAACAATCCCTAGAACTAGTTACCGCAAGTGCTGCTAGACATCTCAACCGCTACGCCTTGTATACAGAACTTTCGTTGACACCGATGGCTTGGGGGCTACGATTGGAAGAAGAAGTTTGGGGTGGATGCTAGCGACAGGCAGTCTTTTCCAAGAAGTTCTTCTCCATCCAAGTGTTTAAGCCAAAATGGGCTGGTCGCACGGATCCTGAGTTGGTGTGAACCATCAACGATCATGATGCGGGTGCAGTTTGGTTGGCCGGAGTAAAACTAATTTAGCTCGAGACAAATCCCGACGCGGATCGAATTCCGCCCAGCAGGGTTCTGAAATCACGGTCGTTAGCCCCAGAGGCTGCCTTCGTTTCCACAGTGTGTATTTTGCAATTCAAGTCATCAAGACTGTCAAAGCATGAAGAAACTTAATGTCAAGTTCGCGGCCATGCTGTTGCTGGGAATCACTGTAGTACCAGCAATGACATTCCTCCTGTGGCGGTTTCAAGTTGGTCGTAATGCCAGCAATTTACTTGACCGAGCTACCATCGAACGGGAGGCCGAAGATTACCGTGAAGCAATCCGCCTCCAAGAACGTTATCTGGCTTATCAATCGGAGGATTCCGATCAGCTATGCCAACTCGCTCTGGATTACCTACTGCTGATAGATACGAACCCCGATAACGACGTCAACCGCCTTGACCTCGGTCGAGCCTACAGCAGATGTGAAGAAGCGTTACGGCAGGTACCTGATCATCACGAATTACGAAAAAAAACCTGTGACTTCATGGTCCAGGTAGGACGGTACGGGGATGCTGTCGATCACTTGGAGTTGATGCGGTCCAGTCTGGCCACCGAGTTCGATTCCGCTTCGGCAGTTCAGTTGGCACGTTGCATGATCATGATCGGGGATCCGGATTCTGCCAAGCGAGAACTGCATGCATTACTTGGATTCGATCCCCAGACGAATTCTTTTGACGATCAAAAAGCAACGGCTCCTGACAACGTCGAAGCCTATTTATCATTGGCAACCTTGTATCGAGCAGATTTTGAGCCCGAGCTAGCGGAACCCCTGATGGATCAGGCAGTTCGCGCGAACCCGGATAATTACAAGGCATTCCTGGAACGTTCCAAGTCGATTCTGCGGTATTCAACCGGAGAAGACCGGTTGGAGAGGGCCAAGGCTGATATCGAGAGGGCCCTGGATTTAAGTCCCGACGATGAACAAGTTCTTCTGACTGCGGCAGGCATCGCCGCCAGTGATGGGGATTTCCTAACAGCAGAAGCACATCTGAATCACGGTATTCAAGAGCATCCGGAGAATGTTGCGCTGATCGCGTCGCGATCGGACGTGGCCCAGATGCAAGGCAAGCCGGAAGAGGCGATGAAATGGCTCGAGCAGGGTCTGGAAGAAAACCTCCAGAGCCCTATTTTAATGCTCAAGAAATGCGAACATGAATTGGCCCAAAAAGACGTCGAAGCTGCCAGAGATTCCCTCGAGATCTTGCGTTCACTGGACACACGCACCGATTGGGTAAATTACCTTGAAGTGCGTATGCTGATGGTCGACGGACACTGGCGAAGGGCATCCAGGCAACTGGAAGAAATTATGAATACCTTGATTGCAAGGAACCCCCAACTGGCAACCCAGGTGTATTTGAGTCTGGCACAGTGTTATGAAAATCTGGGGGATTGGGACCTTGCCATCTCTGCAGCGGATAGTGTGCCATCCGATTCTCCCCACAAATTAGCTGCTGTGTCAGTCAAAGCACAATCTTTCCTGGCCAAGCGGCAGTACGATCGGGCCATTGAGAGTTACCGTACAATCTACGAATCAGAGGTGGCAGCGGAAAAAGAACTCAACTCCGGCATTGCCATGACCTTCTTTGTGCTTTTAACTTCCAATCAGGCCTCACTTCCTGAGGAGGAACAGGACTGGACCGAGTGCCAAGAGGTGCTCCAGCACATCACCGCTGACGACAGCGTCGCGGAACCCCGCAAGTGGGCCGCCTCCGCCGAGTTGCTGGCGGCCCAAAATAAACACGATGAAGCGTTGGCATTGGTCCGCAAACATCGGAAGACATCGCCCGACGATCAGGCCCTGAAAGTCTTCGAACGAAAATTAGCTGAGAAGCTCGGAGAAACCATTCCAGAAACCGAAGAGATGCCTGATTCACCCCGCTTGCGGTTGTCGACAGCCGCAAGCATCGTGGGCGAGGGTGGCGACGATGTCAAACAAGCTCTTCTCCAACAGGAAGAGGGTATCAAAGCCTGGCCGGTTGAAGACCAGATTCAACTGAAATACGGACTCGTATCACTTCACATGAGCGTGAACCTGCTCGGCAACCATGTGCGGCGCCTTCTACTGGAGATTGCCGAAGCGGATCCCGAGGACATGAAATGCCGTTCACAATTGTTCACATTGAGTCTGATCGGCGGCAACGAAGCGCAGATGGACGCTGCGCTCCGAATGATCGAAGAGTTGGAAGGCACCGAGAGCAACGAATGGAAACTTGCCCAGGCTCAATGGCTGACCTGGTCTTATTCCAACCAGGAGAAGGACGGAGAAAGATTACAGGACGCCCGCAACCTGATGCGCGATATTCAGGAGAATCGTCCCAATTGGCCCGATTTACTTCGCCTGCAGGCTCAAGTCAGTATCCTGCTTGAGGATCATGACTCAGCAGAGGATTTCCTGAATCGTCTGATCGATTCGGGACAGGACGATCCGAAAGTCATCCAGAAACTGGCGACACTTTACCTGGAAACGAACCGGCCGGGTAATGCCCGTGAGGTGATCGCCCGCCTGCCCAAAGAATCACGTTCCATGTGGGCCCATCAAAAGCTGATCGACCTGAACACGGAATCCGTGTCGATCGCTGACATCGACAACGTGGTCCCCTCCGATTCGGATGACGCCGTAGATGTTCTCTGGAAAGGCAAGGCTCTCACCCACCACAATCATCTTCAAGCCGCAACCAAAGCCTTCCGACGGGTCACCGACTTAAAACCCCGTTCCCCCGAAGGGTGGCTCTCTTTGGTTGAAAATCTGTACCAGGTGGGCCAACGCCGGGCGGCGGAAGACGCCATGCGGAACGCTCGAATCAATCTTTCGGAGACTTTCGCACACATCACATTGGCGCGCTGCTATGAAATTGCATCCAATCAGGCGGAATTGACAACGACGCAACGGAGCCTGCACATTGCGCGGGCCGAACAATTCTATCTACAGGCTCTGGCAAACGGTCCGGACGATCGGGCGGTATTGCAGAAAAGTGCCGCATTCTACGTATCGATCAATCGCCGCAAAAGCGCCCTACAGCAAATCGAGCGTCTTCTGGAGGGGGTCGAACCCTATGATACCGGTGCGGATTCTTTGACAACCTGGGCGCGCCGTTCCAAGGCTGCCCTACTGTCTGCCAGTGGCAGCTTTCAGGATTACATGACGGCTGTCGATGAGATTCGAAAAAACGTTCCCACGGGTGCCCGTCTAGGTCCCGACGACCTGCGAGTCTTGGCCCAAATCACTCTCACTCGTACCGATAGTCTTTCCCACAAAAAAGTGATTCAGGACTTCGAAGACTTCCAACAGGAACGCAAATTAACGGATGAAGAACAGATCCTGTTGGCGAATCTTTACGATCGTGTGGGCAGAAACGATGACTCGGAGAAATTGCTCTACGACTTATTGGCCACCAACCCGGACAATTTACAAGTCGTGAGCATGCTCATCGAAATACTGGTCAAACAGAAAAGGAATGATCAGGCTGAAGCACTTCTGAGAAAATTGCCGGCTAGCAGTCTTCATCGAGTCCGGATCACCACCCTGCTAATGGCTGAAGAAGGCAAGCAAGTTCAGGCCGAAAAGCAATTGCTTCGTCTGCTTCCCAAACCTATCAGTCGTTTGCCCGAATCACAAAACGAGTTGCTGCGTAGTGTTGCTGTCCTGCTTGAGGAAATCGAGCGATATTCAACCGCCGAAAAAATTCTACGGGAATATGTCCGCCGGGCACCCCGAAATACCCTCCTGCTGGCCTCCTTCCTATCTCGTCGAGAGGGGCTCGATAACTTGGACCAGGTTCTTGAGTTGTGCAATCAGGGACTAAAAAAAGGAGTGTTTCGACTGCATGACGTCACGGAAGTCGCTGTTACCGCGTTGCGACTGCATCTGGGAGAACTGATCGATCATGAAGTCAAGGAAAAGTATTTCTCTCAGGTGAGTGGCTGGTTTCAACAAGGCCCCGAAACGCTTATCGACTCACACACCATGGTGCTCCAACTCGCTGAATTCGAGACAATGCGTGGTAATACCGATCGAGTCGTCGGTCTTTACCGTGAGTTCCTGGCAGGAGAAAATCTACTGCCACTGCACCGGGCGATTGTCCAGAACAACCTGGCTTATGTGTTGGCACTGGACAAAAAAAGCGTCGAGTCGTTGCAACTCATTGAGGAAGCCATCCAACATCTAGGACCCACTTCAAGCCTGTTGGACACTCGCGCAATGGCCAAAATCGCCGCCGGAAATTATCCTGACGCCAAAAATGACTTGAACCGCGCAATTGACGACGATGAAACGGCAGCCTTCCGTTTTCACTTAGCCTACGTTCAATCTTTGGAACGCAATTCGAGTGCGGCAGAAAGTGAATTACGACAGGCAATTCAACTCGGTCTCAAACCTCACCACTTGCATCCTTTCGAACGAGATATTTTTCAACGCTTGGTTCAAGACCTGGGCTTGGAATCAGTCGTGCTGAATTAATCTCGACTCGTGTACGGTACCGCCGACTGATGGAGATGCGGCCGCCAGATGGTCGCCTTCCCTTCAAGAGGATCATCGTCACCCAGCAGAGTGGACGATCCCGTTTAGAATTTTTATGACCGCCGATTCCAGTTTGCTCTTGGAACGCAAGATACCGGGTATTACTGGAAATCGGCACATTATTTTTCGTTTAACAAAGCGGCGGATCTCAAAATCAGGGATCCGGGAATGTTGGTCTGGTTGCGATCCCTGAATTTCCGGGTGAAGTGACACATCGCTGGTATCTTTCGATCTGAGTGGAACGGACTTGGCAAATCACCTTGAACCATCTCGACAGGCTCGAACGCAACCACCGCTGACAGAGGGCACCGGTCGTTTCCGGCTGCGCATCACACTGGCCCCCCTGTGTCTCTGCGTGGTTGCCCTGCTGCACCTCTACCGGGTTCAGTGGAACCAACAAACCCCCTGGAAAGGCGGGGGATTCGCCATGTTTTCCACCGTCGACGCACGTGCTGCCCGTTACCTCAAGTTGTATCTCGTGACAGAAACGGATCTCATCCCCGTGGCGGTTCCGTCCACACTTCGTAAACGTGCCAATCAACTCCGCGCAGCACCCAGCGAGACAAAACTGAGAGACTTTGCCACACGACTGCTTGAGTTGAAGTGGTACAACCAGAGACTACACCGCGAAGCAATTAAACAACAGTTGCTGGAAACAGACTCAAACCACGTCGATCCCCTCCTCCTGACGAACTCGTCCAGTTCTCCACAAAACGTGCCATCTCAACTCCAGGCACCGGATTTCCGGGCAATCAGCCCACAAGACGATAACGCCCGTCACTTTCAGCCGCTTGAAACACAGGGGGTACGGGTGGAACTGTGGCGCTATCAATTCGTCTCCCGGCATGCCTCTTTGCACGGCCGCAAGCATCTGGAAATAGAAATAGCACGTACAAAGAGTACTCCATGAAGTTCCAGAACGTCATCAATCGATTGGCTGTCGCGATCCGGCAAGTTGCCCGAACCGATGTACTGGACTTGCTACCACTGCTGACAGTCCTTCTTTTGCTGCTGAGTCCCTTAAGCACTTGGTATTTACACACTCCCCTCGTGCTGCTCTGCATCATTGCAGTGGCCTATCGCAAGCTATTAAAAGCGACTCCTTTCTGGTACATCATTTCCGTACTCTGGGGCACGACAATTTACTTTCACTGGGAGTCAACGGACAATCATAAATACTTGATCTGTTACTGGTGCTTGGCGCTGTGCACTACTTTTTCGGTGGCACCGAAAGACCAGCTGAAAGCTCTGCGACAAACAAGCCGGCTACTGATCGGACTCTGCATGACGTTGGCAACTTTTTGGAAGTTAATGTCGCCGGACTACTTGGATGGGACATTTTTTCACTATTGTTTACTAGTCGACGAACGTTTCACTTCGGTAGCCACCACGTTCGGTAACATCAGTTCAACGGCTCTCACCGACAATCGAGAACTCTGGGAACTGTTGAGAGAAGGATATCTGTACGGCATTGAATTCCAGAACACCACGCTTGAAACCTCTCCCGAACTCGGGAAGCTGGCCCGGTTTTTGAGCTGGTGGACAATCTTCATCGAAGCCGCCTTGGCCTGGTTGTTTTTCATGCCCGCTCATCCGCTCGTGTCGCGAATCCGTAACTTCGTCCTGTTGGTATTCGCAGTCACCACCTATGCAGTGGCTCCTGTAAAAGGGTTTGGGTGGATTCTCATGTTGTTAGGTGTCGCACAATGCCACAACGATGAAAAAGCGTTCCGCATCGCTTACCTGGTCACGTTCCTGCTAATCCAATGTTACACCCTTCCCTTCGCAGGCATCGTGAAGTTGCTCATCGAGCGTTAGGTGAGCGCCCAGAGCTTCCTGGACCACTACCCGTGGATCGCAACCGCGATTTCCAAAAATCCGATCGCCTCTTGAGTCAGGATTTCTTCCGCCCAAAATTAAAAAGTAAATAAAGAAACAGGACCTCATCATCCACTGAGACCTCTCAAACCAACTCCAAAAATGACAATTTGGTTTGGCTGCTGCTTTTATTTCTTGTGAAACAAAAAGTTTGTCCGGCAATCTGACAAACAGTATTCCTCCGAGCGAGGTCATGTTGACCGGCTTATCCGGTTCAGCGAATGTGGGTTGATTTTCAGGAGTCCGGTCCCGTTCAGTCCGCACATCCGGAATGTCGCCCTTCCCTTCCTCCTTGTCTCGGTGTCCGTTTAAATTTCCGGCAACCCGGCAAGGGATGTTTTATTTGAGAAACATCGACCGGTAAAATTTGTTTTGTTGTTGACACATCCGGTGCCTGTCGAATTTCCTGGAAAAACAGGAAGTGGTCCGTAAGACCCGTCGCTGTAATACCTTGCAACCGACACTTTAAAACCACGTAAAACTTCGTCGGTTCGGTACGCGGTCTGCTCTAAGTTGAAGGGCGTCGTTTCAACGCTCGCATTCCTTTACCTGCTACCTGTAGCTTGCCGAATTTCGGCACGGAACCATCATGAAGAGCAGCCCGCGACTATCAGCATTCCACCGCCGCGGAGTTTTAACTCTTGAATGGATTTTGTTGATTACCGTGCTGGTAATTGGGATCATCGGTGGAGTGGGTGCCGTCCGCAACGCGGTCATTGGCGAGTTACAAGACCTGGCCGAATCGATTTCCGCACTTAACGTCAAGCCAGAAGCCGAATGTGAGAATGAAGGAGTTCCCGACGACGGAATTCCAGGGTGTTGATCGTCCCTGGACGATGTAAGCGGCCTTCATCCATTCGGAACTGATTTCGCAACACTATAGGAGTAAATCTTCTGAAATCAGTCGTTCCTTCCACAACCAGGGTCACTGATTTGACAACCAGTTCGTGACGTCTGGCCGGAATGGAAGCTTTATTCCCTCTACCCGATGTGGGTTTGTCGCTGCGCCTACCACGAAAACTCCCCCACAGGTAGATTGGACAAGTACTCCCAGTCTCTGGCGCTCTTGCCTGACGATACGGCTGGGCGTTTCCAAATTCTCATCCGGCTACCGTTTCGGCAACGACGTTGCATCTCCGGACCTTTTCATTCTGGACGCGGGACATTATCTTTGGAGGATCACTTGAGAGTCCAACCTGGTAGGAGTTCGAGTCGCGAAGTCTTTCAAAGTTCTCCCTCGCACAACAACGGACCGGCTCAAGATCGCCACGTTTCAGCAATTTCATCATCTGAAGTACTTCGATGCGGGCAATCTACCTCGACTATAATGCCACCACTCCCATCGCTCCCACCGTTCAGGAGGCCATGGCTCCGTTCCTGTCGGAACATTACGGCAATCCGTCCAGTCTTCATGCTCTGGGTCGTGCTTGTCATGAAGCCGTAGAGGACGCGAGGAGCCACGTGGCCGCCCTGCTCCGTACGGATCCTCGAGAGATCATTTTCACTTCAGGGGGAACCGAAAGTAACAACCTGGCTCTGAAAGGCGCTCTCCTGCGAGACCCTTCCTCGGTTGGTGGTCACCTGGTCATTTCTTCATTGGAGCATCCGGCGACGGTCCGTCCGGCACAATTCCTGGAACGCTTGGGGTATAGCGTCTCCGTCGTGGGCTGTGGTCCCCAAGGCACCATTGACCCCCAGGAAGTCAAAGACGCACTGCGTGATGATACAGTTCTGGTCAGCATCATCCACGCCAACAATGAAATTGGCACGATCCAGCCCATCCGTGACATCGCCCGAATTTGCCATGACCGGGAAATTTTAGTCCATACCGACGCAGCGCAAAGCACCGGAAAAATTCCGATCATCGCCGATGAACTGGAAGTTGATCTTCTCTCGATTGCCGGCCATAAATTCTACGCACCCAAAGGAATCGGCGCACTGTTCGTCCGCCGTGGAACGGCGTTAGAACCCTTGATTCACGGAGCAGACCACGAACAGGGAGTACGAGCCGGAACCGAAAACGTTCCCTATATCGTGGGCTTAGGGCAGGCGGCTTTACTGGCAGCGAAAGCCAGTGACGAACTTCACGACAGGCTTGTTGACTTGCGGGATGACCTTGCATCACGCTTGGAAGCGGTCCTCGGAGACCGACTGACTATCAATGGCAAAGGCGCCGACCGGCTCCCCAACACCTTAAGTGTCAATTTGCCTGATGTGAGTGCTCATGCACTACTGAATCGCATTCCCGATCTCTGTGCGTCGACAGGCGCGGCATGCCACAGTGGAAGCGACGCTGTTTCTCCTACCTTGGCCGCCATCGGTCTTACCCCCGAAACAACTCGTGGAACCGTGCGATTGAGTGTTGGCTGGTACACTTCGCAAGAAGACATTCAGCGAGCCGCCGAACTGTTACTCGACGCATGGGAAAGTTTGTCGAACAGCGCAATCTAAAACTCGCCCGAAGCCAACAGGGACCTCGTGTTAGTCACACGGCGAAACAAATGAGAAACAACTCTAACGAACCTCGTCTCGCCACCGCGGTGTCAGGGCTTGATCAACACTTGGGTGGCGGCCTGCTCCCGGGAACTCTCACGGTCATCGTGGGATCCACAGGAATCGGGAAAACTCAATTAGGAATCCAATTTGCAAACGCCGGCGCCAAACAAGAAGGTCAACGTGGAATCATTTTCGACATGTGTGCCCGCGGTGATTCCCAAAGCCATCTGGAATACGCTCAACGCATCGGTGATTGGAATCCGGTGGTTGCAAGTTCGACTGTCGATTGCAATTGGAACCATTTTTTTTCTCCCGAAAGGGAGCATGGAGAATATTTACAAGTTTTCCAATATAAAGGACGTCGAGTCACGCGCGACGACTTGGATTTTGACACCTGGAATCAGTGGCAAGCGGATCTCAACTCGCGGCTCGCCTCAGCGATCGCGTTTTTCTACGGCAATTTCCTGCAACAGGTACGGCGTGTCGTGGTCGACGGAGTCGAGCCCAGCAATCGGCCCGCCGACTCGGTGCAAATCCACCTGTTCGAATACGTCTATCATCAGGTTCTCCGCAAGGACCCGGAATGGGTCGCCCGTGATCTGTTTCGACAAGATTACCGGTCTTTTGCCCAACTAGCTTCAGAAAACACGTACAGTCCCGACAAAATAGGATGCCTGTTGCTCTGCACTTCCCACGAAACCATGCTCGACGATTTGATTACACGGCCACTCGAGCAAGGAGATGTGTTGTCCAATGCCAACACATTGATCTATATGGGCCGGACTCGACAGGGTAACCAGTTGGGTAAAGCCCTGTACATCGCCAAGCACCGTGGAAGCGCCTGCAGCGACCACGTTATCCCTTATCACATCGAAGAAGCGGGGCTAGTCATCGACGAACAGTCGTAGGGCAAACCAGACAGTGAAAACAAGGCTCGGACTACTCCGACCCAGCCAGTGCGTATTCAGCAGTCGAATACTTACCGATGACCAGCCACTTTTCCCGGCCTACATGCCACCCTGCAGTTGGTGTGCCTGCGCCATCGCCTCTTCCGCAGCCTGAATGTACCGTTGATTGTCGGCAGCATTGTCAACCGCCTGAGATGCCCTTTGGCAGGTGACGCTTAACGCGGTGAAATTAAATGCATCACGGGGATCTAACTCGCAAGCCCGTTGCCCATGCTGAAAAGCTTCTTGATGCCGTCCGACCCTTCCGTAAACCACCGATAAGGCGAGGTGTGCCAGGACAAAAGACTCGTCGATTTCGAGGATTTCGACAAGCTTGTTGATCGCCTCCTCATTCTGGTTTTGGTCCTTTAGCTTGCTAGCAATGCTGTAAAGTTCGTGCAACTCAGCCATTTCAATTACCTCTGGTCCAGCTCAAGTAAGCCAAGCAGGATACCACTGACTGGGGTAAATTTCGAGGGGTGCCTGAAAACTGACGCTCTTTGGTGCTAGCCCTGGCGACCGGACACCAAGAAATTTCAGGCTCGCAGGACAACAGGTGTATAGCTGGCGTCGCGAGTCGTCCATCATGGGGGTGGTCATCCAGAAGGAAGAAGAGCACGTCTCTTTAAGATTCAAGAGACACCGCCCAGCTAGCATTCAATTCAACTGACCCGGCTACACACATCGGGGTTCTTTGGCCGAAGAATACTTTGGCTGCAGTTCACGGTAACAGCAGGCGCCCGTTCGTTAACCGGCACTGAACTGAGGAACTTGCAGAAACGACAGCCGTGGTTTTCTTCGGTGGCCAACACTCCTGTTCGTTTTCTGCATTCAGCATCTTGGGGTTCAACGAGTCGTGTCAAACATTCACCCGCTGGCAAGCGTTCACCCGCAAGCCGAAATCGGCTCCTCTGTGACCATTGGGCCTTTCTGTGTTGTCGAAGAGAATGTAGTACTGGGGGACGGGTGCCAACTTGGCAGCCACGTCGTCGTAAAGCGTGGTACGATCTTGGGAGCAGACAATTACGTTGGGGACGCCGCCATACTGGGAGGTGTCCCACAGCATATCCAGGCCGGGGAAAACAACGGGCATTTGGTTCTCGGCCGGGAAAACACTGTTCGCGAATTCGCAACGATTCACCGTGCTCTGAACTCTTCCGACAAAACCACGATCGGCAACAACTGCCTGATCATGGTAGGCGTTCATCTGGCTCACGACTGTCACGTGGGAAATCATGCGATCCTGGTGAACAACGTCATGTTGGCTGGACATGTCGTCGTCGAAGACCGTGCCTACCTTGGTGGAGGAGCTGCCGTTCACCAGTTCTGCCGCGTAGGAAAATTGAGTATGGTCGGAGGCATGGCACGAGTTACCCAAGATGTACTGCCGTACGTTACGATCGACGGAGAATGCACCAAGGTGGTAGGTCTCAATCTGATCGGACTGCGGCGTTTCGGCTTTAATCAAAACCAGATCGCCGAACTTAAAGAAGCTTACCGCGTCATCTACCGCCGTAGTCATTCGTGGGAACAGGTCACTCCGATGCTGGAGGAACGATTTTCCCAAGGACCAGCCTCCTTGTTTGCTTGCTTCATCCGTGCTTCTCAACGCGGCATCACTCCAGAGCGCAGGGGCACACAGCACACAACTCTGAAGTTTCGTGGGAATCATGAGCAACCAGTCGCACAAACCAACACGCGTAAAGCGGGCTAACGTCTTAAGCTCTGATCGAAATTCCCAGCGTTCTGGTTTCCTCTGACGCCTGAAACTGTAAGCTGGCACCTGAAAAAATGAATTCGCCGGCTACAGAAACAATTGGCTGTTTGGTAAACGCTGCCTGTCCTCAGCGCGGCTGATTACAGCAAATCGCCCCCAACGGCGTTTCAGTGCATCGAATGACGGCCCGCCGCTGCAGAGGTACTCATGGCATCCGGATGCGTTAAATCCGTGTGCAACCAAAGGGGGTCTCTCCGTGCCACAACAACCCCATTTGAGCCACGAGAATAAGGTCGAAAATCTCTAACTGAAGTCCTTAAACCATTATTTTAAAATGACTTAGGAAATCGGTCCCATCTTGAAAAGGCAGCAGGGCCTGCAGCCGGTCCCTTGGGATTTGACCCTTAAATCCTCGATTTTTGCAGGAATGTTTCCCCCCTGGGCTTCTAGTCAGGGAACCAAATTAGGATTATACTCACCATGCAGTTCTATTTGAAAAGTTAGGCACTCGCTTTAGTTACGCAACCAAAAGCAGGATGCCGCCTATGAACTTGTGAATTACCTCACAAAGGAATGAGGTAAAGCGTTACGAGTAGTGTGTTGCTTGAGTTCGGCGACTTGCAAATTAGTAATCATTCATTCTTTCCATCGTCGACCTCGATTTCGACTTATTGTGGTGTGAACTGTTCAGGAAAAAGATACACCGTTAATCAGCCAATCTTTCTGTCATAATAGGGGAAATATTATGAAACGACGTGGTTTTACACTTGTAGAACTGCTAGTGGTTATTGCGATCATTGCTATTTTGATTGCACTCTTGCTGCCAGCCGTTCAAATGGCTCGAGAAGCCGCTCGCCGAATTCAATGCGCCAACAATTTGAAGCAAATCGGCATTAGTATGCATAATTACCTAACCGCATTCCTTACATTTCCCATGAACTGGGGCGACGGCGTCCTCAATGACAACACCATGGGACACGGCATTTTCATCCCCATGCTACCCGGCCTGGAACAAACAGCGTTGTATGAAAAGTTTTACCAAGCCGGGGGACTTGGTATTTCTCAGACAAACGTGTACGACAACACCCTCTTCGCGACTGCCGTCATTGAACCGCTCTTGTGCCCCTCGGATGACACGGGAAATGGCACGATGGATCAACGAGGGGGAGGAGGAAACCCAACCCCAGGATGGGATGCAAGTAAGTTCTATGGTGTCGCCAACTACAAGTGCGTCGCCGGCGCAAATCCGACCCAGTCTGGGAGAAACTCCGTCCAAAGTGCCACGAAGTGCGATCCGAACGATACCCTCGACTGTCCCACCGGATATATGGGCAGAAACTGCGGCGCCGGCGGACCCTGTAGTTCTGTTCAAACCGGGACCCTGTTTACGACTTCAGACCGTGACATGCGAGACGGAACGAGCAACACTCTCGTTTTCGGAGAAACAATCCCTGAGCTAGCCAAGCAGAATATGTGGGCAAGCTGGGACGGTGCGGTGGGCGAATGCAATACCCCCATCAACCATTATAAGAGCATGCCGAAGACTGGCTCGATGTCCTGGCTCGGAGCGGGGTACGACGTGTCGCCTGAGTTTTCCTACGGCTTCATGAGCCGACACCCGGGCGGTGCTAACTTCCTGATGGGTGACGGAAATGTACGTTTCCTTACCGAGTCGATCGACATGGTTTTCCTCTATGGTCCCTTGGCGACGATTCAAGGTGGTGAGATTCTTCCCGAATTTTAAACCTCCGGGAAAATTATCAGGCATCATTAAAGCTCTCGTCACCGCCAGGTGGCGAGAGTTTTTTTATGGCGCCGTCAAAAATAATCGCTAATCGCATTGCACTTTTCGTACGGTGCATACCAACAGGCGCTCAGAGCAATCGACGAGCTTCTCCTTGGGCCGTCAACAGATTGAAAGTAAATTCTGTCGAACATGCCATTCAGGAATTCTGTCAAGAAGGTGGATCCGACAATCACCGATTCAAATACCTGCAAATCCAACCCGTGCTACGCCTTGAGTGCCGCCTGGGCTGCAGCCAGGCGCGCGATCGGTACTCGAAACGGCGAACAGCTCACATAGTCCAGTCCCACGTCATGACAAAATTCGATCGATCTGGGATCTCCCCCGTGTTCTCCACAGATCCCGACTTTTAATGCCCCATTGGCCTGACGGCCCTTCTCGAAGCCCATCTGAACGAGTTGTCCCACTCCGGTCGTGTCCAGCGACTGAAATGGATCCCCTACCAGAATTTCCTGCGAGAGGTAGTCGGGCAGGAAGGTATTAACGTCGTCACGACTGAAACCGAATGTAAGTTGTGTCAGATCGTTGGTTCCAAAACTAAAAAAGTCGGCGTCCTTTGCTACTTCATCCGCTGTCAATGCAGCTCGAGGAACTTCGATCATCGTACCGATCAAAATATTCAAATTGCCACGAAACTTTTTCTTTTTCTTTACGTCAGAAATCGTTCGTTCAGCCAATTCACGCAGGGTCTTGAGCTCCTTTTGAGTACCGACCAGGGGAATCATGATCTCAGCACGTGCGTCGATTTTTTTCTTGCGGCAATTGACGACCGCTTCAACAATCGCCGTGACTTGCATGACGAGAATCTCGGGATAGGTAATGCTCAAGCGACAGCCACGGTGCCCCAGCATGGGATTGGATTCGCTTAACTGTGAAACTCTCGATTTGAGCCTGGCAAGTGGAATCGAAAGCAGCTTGGCAAGTTCTGACTGACTCTTCGAATCATGTGGTAAAAATTCATGGAGTGGTGGATCGAGGAGCCGAATCGTGACCGGCAAGCCGTTCATCGCCCCAAAAATTCCCTCGAAATCTTTCCTTTGAAAAGGCAATAACTTGCCGAGCGCCTTTTTGCGTGTCTCTTTCGTCTCGGCCACAATCATCTGTCGCATCGCGTTGATACGATTACCTTCGAAAAACATGTGCTCCGTGCGGCACAAACCGATTCCCTCCGCTCCAAACTGGCGTGCACGCCGTGCATCGGCAGGAGTATCAGCATTGGTTCGCACGCCCAATCGTCGGTGTTTATCGCACCATTTCATCACTCGAGCGAAATTTTTAGATAATTTGGGGCTCCTCGTCGCCACAGAACCTAACATCACTTCACCCGTTGAGCCGTCGATGGATAACGTGTCTTGGTGTGTAAACGTCCGACCATTCAGGGAGATGGTACGTGACTTTTCGTGAATCTGAACTTCCCCGGCTCCGGCCACGCAGCAGCGCCCCCAACCTCGAGCGACGACTGCAGCATGGCTGGTCATACCGCCAGTGCTCGTCAAAATTCCTGCGGCGATGTGCATACCGTCGATATCTTCGGGACTCGTCTCCTTGCGTACCAGCAGAACGCGCTCACCTGCTTGAGATCGTTCAACTGCTTCAGCGGCCGAGAACGCAAGGCAGCCCACAGCAGCTCCTGGCGACGCCGGCAAACCGCGAGTCAAAACATCCGATTTGTTCTTCGCACTCGGATCGAAACTGGGAAGCAGAAGTTGCGTCAAATCGCCAGCGGGAATTCTCAACAAAGCGGTTCGCTGATCGATTAACCCCTCCTTCACCATGTCACAAGCAATGTTTACGGCCGCCATTCCAGTGCGTTTTCCACTACGCGTCTGAAGCATGAAAAGGGTACCGCGCTCAATCGTAAATTCAATGTCCTGCATTTCCCGATAATGATTTTCCAGTATTTCCTTGATCTGCAACAGTTGTTTGTAGACCTTCTTGTTCCAGCGCAGCATCTCTTTCACTGGCTGCGGAGTTCGGATGCCCGCTACGACATCTTCGCCCTGGGCGTTCACCAGGAACTCCCCATAAAACTTCTTTTGGCCGGTGGAGGGGTTACGTGTAAAAGCGACCCCCGTTCCCGAGTCTTCACCCATGTTTCCGTAAACCATTGACTGAACATTAACGGCCGTTCCACGTAGTCCACGAATACCCTCGACTTCTCGATAGCGCACTGCCCGTGATGTGTTCCAGCTTCCGAATACCGCTTCGATTGCCAATTCCAATTGTCGATACGGGTCCTGGGGAAAGGACTCGCCGACGTGCTTCTTGTAGATTTTTTTATAAGCTTGACACAGCTCAATCATCCCCTTCGTGGGAACCTCGGTATCCAGTTGAACACGATACTTGCGTTTGATTTTATCGAAATCCGCTTCGAACAACTTGTGATCCACTCCCATCACGACATCGCCAAACATGTTAATCAAACGCCGGTAGGCATCGTGCGCAAATCGCTTTTCTTTGGTGGCGGTGGCGATGCCCACCACCGACTGATCGGTCAATCCCAAATTCAAGATGGTATTCATCATCCCGGGCATCGAAACGGCGGCCCCCGATCGAACGGAGACCAGCAGGGGATTTCGGGCGTCTCCGAACTTCTTGCCAAGCTCTTTTTCGAGCAAAGACACGTTTTTCCTGACATCTGCCATGAGGCCCCGGGGCAATTTCTCGCCAGCCTGGTAGTACTGGCCACAGACTTCCGTCGTAATCGTGAAGCCGGGTGGCACAGGTAACCCAATACTAGTCATTTCCGCCAAATTAGCCCCTTTCCCGCCCAAGAGGTCTTTCCAAGTACCCTTGCCGTCGGTGCGAGTTTTTCCGAAATAGTACGTCATACGAGTACTTTTCTTCGACTTGGCTTTCTTGGCCATTTGATGAGCCTTTCGTTCTAAAAAACATCTGCGACAGGTGTCTTCACACTTTTCATGTGGATGCGGTCCAAAACACATCCTTCAGGCTGCCTAGCCAATGCAGTGGTCAAGCAAGTAGGATTCCTTAGAGACAGCAAGCCTTCCAGATTTTTTTAGGAAAAAAGTTTGCCGCTGTAGGTTCACCGATAAGGCGCCCCGGCCAAGAGCATCCAGACTGCCTTGTTCCGTGTCAATGGAAGAGGAAGGAGAGAATCTTGCTTAGGCGCTTGGCGGCAGGGAGTTTAACAATATCGCTTCCTACCGTCAATCGAATCGGTCCAGGAACCAACCCGGTGCGAACAGTGAGAAATCATGCCCTAATCGCGGCAGGCACCCATCGGTCTCAATTTCATCTCACCCAGGTTCGTAGTCAACGTTGTCATGGCTCCAAAAAACTGCAAGAGACAAACGATCTTCTTCTACGCGATTTTATTCGAAGCGTTTCTCGCCGTTCTGGCCGTTGGAATGGGTTGGCTGATGGGCTATCACCCCATCCGAAACCTCCAGGCTACCTGTTGCAATGAAAAGATTCTGGCCGAAGAGGTCTTGTGGGGATTGCTGGCTGTGTTCCCCATGTTGCTGATCCCGTCAGCCGTGGAGATGCTGAACTGGGAACCGTTGCAAGAAATCAAACGGTTGTTGGTAGAATTTGTTCGCTGGCTCTGTGCTGGCCGATCAACGCTTGAGTTGGCAGCGATTTCCGGAGTTGCAGGGTTCAGTGAAGAATTGTTGTTTCGCGGCACCTTGCTGGAAGGGATCCTTCATCATTTTGAGTCCAGTTGGTTAATCCTCGCTGGATCCAGCCTGTTATTCGGTTTGGCCCACGCGATTACCTTGACCTATTTCGTCCTGGCTACAGGTGCTGGTATTTATTTTGGAGTTTTGGTAATGGCAACGGAAAGCTTGGTGCCTGCGATGGTAGCGCACAGCGTCTACGATTTCGTTGTACTGAGCTATATGACACGGCGACTGCAACAGCATCAATAACAAACGGCGGACCGAGCGTTGATTGCTCGACCCGCCGTCTGCTAACCAGAACACTTTCCGAGTGAAAATGACCGATGAGTACGCATCATCCCACGTTGTCAGCTTATGTGCCGCAGCAGGAAGGGGCTGGACAACAAACCGTTACGGGAACTTCTGTGCAAACAACTCGTGGTACACATCGTGTCACGGTGTACGGAACGCAGCGTCGCACACACTTCTTGACTTGAATCGTCTTCTTTGTGTGAACCGGCTTACACACTGAATAGGGCACACGCTTGACTCGCTTCTCAGTTACATAACGACAGACTTTGTAAGAAATTTTCCTGGTTTTACGTTCCTTAATTAAGCGGCACACACGATAGCTGCAAACCTTGGTCCGTTGTTCTGGAACCATCTTGCACACTTTGTACCTGCAAACCTTGGTCCGCTGTTCTGGAACCATCTTGCACACTTTGTAGGTGCAAACCTTGGTCCGTTGCTCTGGAACCATCTTGCACACTTTGTACCTGCAAACCTTGGTCCGCTGTTCTGAAACCATCTTGCAAACCTTGTAGGTACACACCTTCGTGCACTGCCGAGGAACCATCTTACAGACTTTGTAGCTGCAAACCCTGGTCCGCTGTTCTGGAACCATCTTGCAAACCTTGTAGGTGCAGACCTTGGTCCGTTGCTCGGGTACCATCTTGCAGACACGATAAGTGCAAACTTTGGTCCGTTGCTCAGGAACCATGTGGCACACCTTGTAGGTGCAGACCTTGGTCCGTTGCTCAGGTACCATCTTGCAAACCTTATAAGTGCAGACCCTGGTCCGCTGTTCTGGAACCATCTTGCAGACTTTGTAGCTGCAAACCTTGGTCCGTTGTTCTGGAACCATCTTGCACACTTTGTAGCTGCAAACCCTGGTTCGTTGCTCAGGAACCATGTGGCACACCTTGTAGGTGCAAACCTTGGTCCGCTGTTCCGGAACCATCTTGCAAACCTTATAAGTACAAACCTTCGTGCACTGCCGAGGAACCATCTTGCAGACTTTGTAGCTGCAAACCCTGGTCCGTTGCTCAGGTACCATCTTGCAAACCTTGTAGGTGCAAACTCTGGTTCGTTTCTCGGGTACCATGTGACACACCTTGTAGGTGCAAACCTTAGTCCGGCACTCGGGTACCATGCGGCAAACCGTGTAAGGGACCTTCTTCTTGCAAACTTCGCGTTCGTAACGCACACAGTTGATCGTCTTTTTTCTGACTTCCGACACCCAGACTTTGCAACATACCTTGCGAGGAGGGCACTGACGGCGGACAACCCGGCATTTACCCGGTACATAGCAACAACGACAGCAGCAAGGGTCCCAAATCCAGCACCCCGGCTCCTGCACACAGATTTTGACCACAGGACCAGGAACTTCCGTGACCCGAGTTTTCCAATGGCCGCAGCAAACATTGACCGTTTTCGTATAGTGAACCGGCTTGCAAACCGTGTGACACACTTCGCGGTAGCAAGTCTCCTGAACCGGCTTGCAAACCGTGTAGTTGATCGTCCGCTGTTTGGTCTCCCAGCAGGGCTTGCAAACCGTGTAGTTGATCGTCCGCTGCT
>Ga0310121_10000280_pt1 | contig 55901 bp, 41 predicted proteins | sample CB27_Tmax_986_MG_FD_203504 | JGI IMG/M metagenome (GOLD analysis project Ga0310121, IMG submission 203504) | Marine microbial communities from Western Arctic Ocean, Canada - CB27_Tmax_986 | ecosystem: Environmental > Aquatic > Marine > Oceanic | place: Canada: Western Arctic Ocean | collected... | reverse complement strand
CGAGAGTTAGCGAACCGTGATCACCGACAATGGCCTTTTCTTGGTCGTCGAAACGCATCTGCCGTACCTCCTTTACAGTCGCAGAACGAGCGGGTGAGATCGTTCCTTGAGTATAGCCGGAGGGGCTTAAAACGTCAAATTAATTATGGCGGTCTTTTCGATCCACAAATTACAAAATGCGAAGACAACGTGCAATGCCAGTCTTAAATACCGCCATATTTAATTTAACCTATTCCGGTGGTATGGATGTGCCCGAACTGCGACTAAACTTGGGAGGTAAAAGAATTGGCCCCCAGAAAATCGCTGAGCTTGCTCGGAGGGGGCCGTTCCGCGTGCGGCGAGCTTTAGTGAAGAATCTCCGCTCCACCGAGCAAGCTCGGAGGTGGCCGTTCCGCGTGTGGCGAGGTTTAGTGAAGAGTCACCGCTCCACCGAATAAATTCGGTGGGGAGCCGGCGTAGCAAAAACAGTGCCGAACAGTATTGGGTTGGAATACCAATTCGGTTTGGTGAAGATTAACACGGGGCGGTTTTTTTTGGACCCCTAGTTTTCCGCTTATCGACGCGACAGATAACGCTTCGGTCTCGGCGTTAGTCCAGACGCAATCATGGCAAATTGGTAGTGAAGCGTTGTGGCAACTGGCCAAGCAATTAAACGGCTCGTGCCTTGCTCGCCTAAGCCGGCACGTCTTGGCCGGGGTCGAAGCGACGAAAGGCGTGGACCAACAACCGTGTAGTCACCACGGAAGAGACCAGGCAGATGGCAAAGATGCCGGCCGCGAAAATCGTCTGCCAGGCGACCAGACCTGGTCCAAGTCCGTTGAGCCTCGCGCCCGTCCATTGGGCCATCGATGACCAGGTGATGACAAAGATCAGCGCCCCGGCAAACAACAGCCCTTTCCCAGTCAGGATCAGAACGGCCCGAATGAACACCTCCAACCCCTCCTGTTGGGCACGATACGGGTAGAGCACGAATATCAGATTGTCCAATGCGAAGACCAACATGTTGATCGGCAAGAGCGTGAGGCAAGTTCCGACCAACGTCATCACTGGAATCGGCATGTACAACGCGGTCCCGACCAGCACGGTGATTTGGAAAATCGTGGCCAGTGCCACGGGCACAAGCAGTTGGCCGATCACCACACTCGAGGCACTCAGCGGTAGCATTTTCAGCAGCAGCATATGGTCCAGATCCCGACGAAAGTCGAGCTTAAACACCGATGGCAACATGATGAATGCGAAGAAGACCAACCCTCCGACGACGTTAATGAAGCACTTCAACGGTTCGTCGATATCAGCCAAGGGAAGTATGGAAAGGATTGCCAGCGGCGCCACCGCCACCGTGAGGCTGGCCCAGTGATTTCGCACGGTGATGACTTGCCGCCAAGCGACCGTGAAAACTCCGCCGCACCGTGGTATGCGGGGCAGCGGCTGGCGAACCTCCCTGGCGACTCGCGATGAGTCTTCGTTGGCGTCACCTGTTTTCCAAGACCGCCGTTCGGCGTCTAGTATGCTCTGGTCGAAAATCCGCTTGAGCCATAAAACCACACCGACCATCCCACACACCATGGCCGCGGCAACGCCAAGCCATATCCATACCGATCCGAGCATACTCTTGGCGGTGACGACCGCCACGAACGGATGGAAGGGAGCCTCCACAATCCGACCCGGCAACGTTTCACGCAACGCGACAGCCGCCTGAAAACAGTGCGTCAGCAGTGTGACAGCGACCGGAGCCGCGCGGTTGGCCATTAGGCCGGTGACCGAGACCGTCGAGACCAGGCTACTGATCAAAGCCCCACCGGCGAGCGTCAAAACGGACGCCCAAATCCATCCGTATTTCCGAGCCGAAACACCGTGGAACGTAATCTCCACCGACATGCGAATCAGGTCCAACATCATTAACGCCAGCATCATGCCAACAAAGGCGATGGGCCAGAAGTGCACGTCGGGCAGCATCAGCAGCGATATCAAGAAGGCCTTGAGCGTGGCGGCCGTTACGATGGAGGCAAATCGATATCCCAGTAACTCCCGTTGAGACAGCGGAGCTCCGCCGACGAATTCCAACTCCGCGGACGTCCAGTGCACTCCTGCCTCGGGTCGCCAAACGGCATTGCGGACGACGTGCCACAACGCATACGCGACGAAGCCGAGTGCGACCAGGTCACGAAAGCGACTTGGATCGGTTGCCTCTCGCATGACGATGCTGACCGCCACATTCCCTAACCAAATGGCGGCGAGGAAGAGACCGACGCACGACAGCACAAATCGGCGAGGAGTTCCGAAGCCGCTGAACAACCGAGATAGCCGTGCCCGTGCCTGGAACTTCAAAAGCTGGAGCAGGGCAGGGTGGACTAGCGCGGTCGGTTTGCCACTGGAGATGCTGGTCATGGCACTCACACTTCTACCAATTCGTCGGTGACTTCTAACGTGGTTGGCTGATCTTGGCCGACATTGGTGGCTTGGAAGAAAATATCTTCCAATGTTTGGTCGTCGGTGGTCTCGGCAAATTCCGCCTTGAGATCTTGCATGGTACCGAAGAAGCGTTGACTGCCTTGCTGAAGGATCAACACGTGGGTGCAAATATCTTCGACCATGGCCAACAGATGGGAGCTGATGATAATGGCCGCGCCACCCTGAGACCTTTCGGTGATGGATTGTTTGAACATACGGATCCCTTGTGGGTCCAATCCGGTGAGCGGCTCGTCAAATAGCAATGCCGTGGGTCGCTGGAGGTAAGCACAGCTGATGGCCAATTTCTGACGCATACCTCGCGACAACGATCGCACCGGAGCCTCGCGCTTGTCCGCCAATTGGAAACATTCCAGCAATCGATCGGCCTGGCTGTCCGCGTCCTGAATCCCATAGGCGCTGGCCGTGAAGGCGAGATGTTGGAGTACCGTGAGATCTTCAAAAAGTTGAGGATCATCGGGAATGTAGGCCAACCTCCTTTTGACTTCGATTGAATCGTTCTCTACGCAAAACCCGTCCACGGTCAATTGGCCGTGAGTGGCGGGAATGATGGCGGATAACGTGCGGAGGGTGGTCGTCTTACCGGCTCCATTGGGCCCGACCAATCCCAGAATCTGGCCAGCGGCGACATGGAACGAGATCCCGCGGACTGCCCGGGTCCGGTCGTAGGACTTATGCAGATCGTTCACGGTGATCAACGTCGATTCGGTAGACATACTTCGCTCCGCTGCGTGAGATGGCTGGTCAGCTCAGCTAAAAGCCTAACTCACCGGGGGGAAGCGCTGGCTGCGAATCAGTCGGAAACTGGTGCGAATCAAGAGTCTCTGGGGGCAAATCAGGACTCAGTCGGGACCGGGGGATCGCCCAGCTGCTCCGCCCACCGTCTGGGTGGCGAAAATCTCCCCAACGGAATCCTCAATGGCTTTGCAAATCGCGTCCAGATCCAGTCCATCGCCGTCGGCCACGAATGGCTGTTCCACATGTTCCGCGATGCCTTCGGCCGCCACAATGAAGTACGAAGTGAAGAATACGATAGGAATCGTCCACATGCGAAGTTCATTGACAATTCCCCAAGGAAGAGTCAGCAAATAAATCGCCAATGCATGATTGAGAAAAACTCGGTACGAAGTAGCGATCGGGGTGTTTCTAATGCGTTCACAACCACCGCAAATTTCCAGCAGCACTCTAGCTTCTCGATCAAGCATGCGAAACTCGTCGTACTGAATCCATTGTTCGCGCTTCCATAATTCAACGATTCCGTACATCTGATTCACGATCCAACTGGGAAGGTGTTGACCGTCAAAACTCTCGTCCGCGAGTCCAGCAACGCGGTCAACTCTCGCGCCGCCACGCAAGTGATCACGCAGAGCAAACGGAAAGGCAGTCAAGAGCCGATGGAACTTCTCGATCGATGGATCCCGCTTGACAACTACGTTGTTGGCTTTGACGGCAAGGTTTCGGCAAGCGTTCACCAGATTACCCCAAAGGATGCGGCCTTCCCACCAGCGATCAAAGGCTCGATTAGCGCGAAAAGCCAGCAGAAGTCCGATGACCAGTGATAGAGCCGCTTAAAATCCCGCCGGAAAGTCCGCAATCCCTGCCAACGGTCCCTGCTCCTTCCAAACGGCAAGTCCACTGTAAACGGCCAAGAACATCGACAAATTGATGACTCGCCGCAGGGCAGGCGTGGGGAGGAAGCGTTGGAGCATAGCGGGTTCTTAGGTGCGGGAAACGCAATCCATCAGTTACTGTTTGCAATCACCGCGCGTCGGAGGATGTACGATCGACAACCGCAAAGTTGTTTCCAACCTCTCCACCATTCGAACAAACGATTCATGATCCCGGGAGGATCGTGACCACGGTATCATTAGCCTGCGTCTCGCCTGGAGTACTTCGGCCGTCGTCAATGTATTTCCGCAAAAGATCGCCGAGTCGTTGGACGACGTCGGCATGCACATCCCAAAGATTGTTAGTCTCCGCGATGTCGGCGGCAAGATCGAACAATTGGGCATCAGGCAACCCAGCCTCTCGCGCCTCCGCGGCACGCGGCTTACTCCATCCACCTGACCCGGGGCATAGCACCAATTTCCACTGGCCCTGGCGAATCGCGAACCTTCCGTTCACCGAATGATGAATCGTCGCCTCTCGGATCGGTCCAGCCGCCTGTCCCATCATCGCCGGCAATAGGCTCACGGAGTCTTCCCCGGCATCGGCCGGCAGGTCAAAGCCAGTAATCTCGGCGGCGGTTGCCAGCAAGTCGGTATGGCAGACGGTTTCCGTGCAGGTCGCATCAGCGGCGATCGTCGCTGGCCACCGGGCCACAAACGCGACGCGATGGCCCCCCTCGAAGATGTCCGCCTTGTGCCCTCGATAAATCTGGCTAGGGTCGTGCCCGTGACGGCCCAGCGCCTCGAAATCCGCACCTGGTGTCGCACCGTTGTCGCTGGTCACAATCAACAACGTCGAATCCGCCAGCTGCCTCCGCATCAGGGCCTGCATCACCTGGCCCACCGTCCAATCGACCTGCATCACAAAGTCGCCCCAGGCATTCAGTCCGCTCTTGTCCTGAAAGTTTCCGTTGGGAATGATCGGCTTGTGGGGCGCCGGGAGCGGAAAATACAAAAAGAACGGTTCGTCGGGCGATTGGGATTCGATATAAGCCACTGCCTCTTGAGTCAACGTGTCAAGGACTTGAATGTGTTGAAAATCGTCAGCGATCGGTCCTTGGCGCCAAAACTTCATACCGCCGGATCCCGGATCAATCCTCTCAGGGACGCTCGTGACACGGTCGTCACGAACGTAAACATGCGGGTGCATATCGAGTGACGCGGAGATGCCGAAGAAATAATCGAAACCCAGTTGGTTGGGCCCCGAACGGATGGGGCGGGAGAAGTCGATGTTATCCCATGGCTCGGTTGACGAGTCACTGGGCGGATTCGCCTCGTCGTGCAAAGCCCACTTCAGCCCTAGATGCCACTTGCCGATGCATGCGGTACCGTACCCCTGGCGTTGGAGCATGGATGCCACGGTCAGCCGCGTTTCTGGAATGAAAGGGAGCGAGTATCCCCAACCGACCCCTTTCCGCAGCCGCGATCGCCATGAGTAGCGACCTATGAGAATGCCATAGCGCGTGGGCGTACAGACGGCCGAACCGGCATGCGCATCGGTGAATCGCATTCCTTCAGCGGCCAGTTGATCGATATTGGGAGTCGCGATCTTGCCCTGCGGATTGAAGGCCCGCACGTCGCCGATCCCCAAATCGTCGGCCAGTATATAAACGATATTCGGTCGATCGGTTGCACCCGGCGCGCCGGTGACACATGGCGCGCCGGTGACACAGATCCCACACGCAAATACGATGGTGACGAGCAACATGCGGACGAACAATGGCTGGACGAATGATGAAGAGAAACTCAACATGGGGTTCTAAGGCTCGTAAATCAAGCCAATGGTAACGCAGAACGGGACTCTCGGAAGACGGATTGGGCCGGCGTTTGATTCGAAACCGCCGGCCGTTTTCGGACTGATGATCGTTTTCGTACTCGCGCACCCTCACCAGGCCGAAGCCCTTTGTCGACCATGACAAGCATGCCGTCAAGCACCATTGAGCCTGGCCCGGAGTCCTCACACACTTCGTCGCCCGAGGGGGGTGTCACAGACCTTCGCACTTCTTTCTACGCGATCCGTCCGCACCGACGGCATCTCAAATAGCGAAACTGCCGTGATTCGTTTGCTCGGCAACCACATGAGGCGTCATTTCGGCCGGGATTCCGCCTGAGAGCTCACGCCAAAACCAAGTTTTCAAAGAACAAAGTGCTCGGTCGACTTTTTTGACCTTACGGGATACATGAGAAAGGCCCAAGTCGACAACGAGTTTGGGCATAACATCCGAGGTTTCCGTGGGGACCACAGTCCGTGACAACGGTCACGACCCTGACCCGATGCTGCTTCAATTAGACTATCCGGAGGCAGGGAACGGAAGCGGAATTCGAATGCCACGGGAACTCTCGAAAAGGCTTGATGGCATCGGTCATTTCTTCAGCTAAGATGTATGGACACGTCCGCACAAAAACAAAACCTCACCGTTGAATGCAGCTGGTCTATGATACCGAGGCGAATATTGCGACTCTCCATTTTACTGTCAGAGCTAGGCTACATAGGATTCTGCCTGTCGCTATCTAGCTCCGCGGCGGACACACCGCCTGCCGGAATCCAGCAGCGAGTGCCCTGGACGACGTCACGTGTTTTAGGCACACCCGACCCACCGCTTCCCTTTATTACCGAGCCTGTCTTTCCGGCGCTCAAATTCGACCAATGTTTGGACGTTACTAGCGCCCCGGGGAGCGACCGGCTTTTCGTCGTGCAGCAGCATGGAAAGATCTATTCTTTCCCGGTCCATGCCAACGTCGAGTCCGCTGACCTCGTTATTGACTTGGCGAACGAGATCAAGGGAGTCCAGCAGGTTTACGCGTTGGCGTTTCATCCGAAATTCGCAGAAAATCGCTATTGCTTCGTCTGCTACATCAAGGACCCAGGGAAAGAAGACGGTACGCATATCGCCCGGTTTCGAATGTCGGACACGAACCCCCCGACCATCGACGTTACCAGCGAAACAACGATCATCACCTGGTGGTCCGGAGGACATAATGGTTGTTGTCTGAAATTCGGGCCCGATGGCTATCTCTACATCTCCACCGGAGACGCTGAGTCTCCCAACCCACCTGACCTAAAACAGACCGGGCAAGACGTCAGTGACTTGCTGTCGTCAATACTTCGGATCGATGTAGACGTTGAAAGTAGCGTCGCCCAAGGCAGTGCCACCGAAGGTAGTGGCAAACCCGCCGAGACGAATTACCGCATCCCGCCGGACAATCCGTTTGTTACGACCGAAGGCGCCCGCGGCGAGATCTGGGCCTACGGATTTCGCAATCCGTGGAGGATGAGTTTTGATCGAGAGACGGGAGAACTGTGGGTCGGTGACGTCGGTTGGGAGTTGTGGGAATTGTTGGATTGCGTCGAGCGTGGTGGCAATTACGGATGGAGTGTCATGGAAGGTCGCCAGTCTACCAATCCGGAATGGCCACGCGGACCCACACCCATCCTTCCACCCACGATCGACCACCCGCATTCGGAATCCTCGTCCATTACGGATGGGCTGACCTACTATGGCGCTCGATTGACGGAGCTACACGGCACTCACATTTATGGAGACTACGACACGGGCAAGATATGGGGATTTCGTTACGAAAACGGGCATGTCGTGAATCATCGCGAACTGGCAGACACAACACATCGTATCGTCGGCTTTGGCGAAGACCATCACGGCGAGCTTTATCTGCTCGACCATACGGCAGGCACCATTCACCGTCTGGTACCCAATCCGCACCGCGATCAGCCTGGCAATTTTCCACGGAAACTGAGCGAGACGGGATTGGTTTCCGGAGGAGGTCAATTCGCGCCAGCGCCCGGGGTGATCTCCTACTCCATCAATGCCGAGCCGTGGGCAGATAACTCGCGGGCCGAAAGATGGGTCGCCGTGCCAGACGATTTGACGATCCAGGCTCAGGCGGGCACGTGGTCGTTTCCCGAAAACACAGTCCTGGTCAAAACGATCTCGCTGGACATGGAGCAGGGGAACCTTGACAGCCGCCAGCATATCGAGACCCAGATTTTGCATTTCGATGGTGTCCAGTGGAACCCTTACGCCTACCGATGGAATGAGGAACAGTCCGACGCCCTGTTATTGGACGCCGGCGGCGGCGAGCAGGTCTATGAGATTGTCGACCCGCTGGCACCTGACGGAAAACGTCGGCAGACCTGGCGATTCGCGGGTCGGAGCGAATGCCAACGGTGCCATAACCGCTGGTCCGGCCCGCCCCTGGCCTTCAACACGCCTCAGCTCAACAAGTACCACAACTACAACGGCATGGAGGCGGCACAGCTAGAGACACTGGCCCACGTCGGATTGCTAAAAGACCTTCCGGACGAAGCCCAACGGACCCAGCTTGCCGATCCGTCGGATCCGGACAATCGTTTGGATGGCCGGGCACGCGCCTATCTACAGGTGAATTGCGCACACTGCCATCGTCAACATGCGGGCAGCTCGGTGCTTTCCAAGATGCACTATGATCTTCCGTTGGGCGCGACCGACATGCTGGACGTGCGCCCAACGCAGGGCACCTTTGGTATCCATGGCGCCAAAGTCATTGCGCCCGGCGATCCGTTTCGTTCGGTTCTGCTCTATCGCATGTCCAAGCTGGGCGGAGGCCGCATGCCGCATATTGGATCAACAGAAGTGGACTGCCAGGGAGTGAAATTGATTTCGGAGTGGATTCGCCGCATTCCAGAACAACTCGCTGGCGAGATTGAAGAGAACAGCGAGATTGAACAGAACAGCGAGGTTGTCAACAACAGCGAAGTCAACGACAACACGGACGCAGCAGCCGCGACGGACGAACTGGCCACTCTTTTTGACCAGCTGTGCGCGACGCCAGACTCCGCGCCTGAGCAACTCGAACTTGTGCAGCGGCTGTTAACATCAACAACCGGCGCGATGAGGTTGCTACAGGGAGCGGATGATCGCTTACTTTCCGAACAAACCGCGGCCCTTGTCATCCAGCAAGCCTCGGAACACCACAACGTCAACGTCCGTGATCTCTTCGAACGTTTTCTGCCGGACTCAAAACGATCCAAACGATTAGGATCGGTCGTTCAATCCGATGACATACTCTCGCTGCCAGGCGACGCGGAGCAGGGCCGGCAGTTGTTCTTCGTGACCGAAGGCATACAGTGCAAGAGTTGCCACCGCATTCAGGACCAGGGCCAAGAGGTGGGTCCAGATCTGACTCAAGTTGGAGCAAAATACAACCGTGCTCAGATCCTGGAGAGCATCCTGGCACCTTCGAAGCTGATCGATCCTAAGTACGTGACGTATCTCGCCGAAACGGAGGACGGCCGCCTGGTGACGGGAGTGATGGTAAGCAGCGATGGACAAGAAGTTGTCCTCAAGGACGCCCAAGGCAACGTCGTTCGCATCCCGGCCGACGAGGTTGAAACGCTGGTTCGCCAGCAGCAATCTCTAATGCCAGAATTACTGCTACGGGACATGACGGCCCAGCAAGTTGCCGATCTACTGACCTATCTCAGCGAAATGAAATAGTGCAACGCGGCGCAACTCAACCACCTTTATACGTCAGCCGCAGTCGGAGCTCTCGGTGTTGATGGCCGTGTAAGGAAGGGGGGTGCTGGATCGATTGATTGACCTGTGGCATGCGGAGGGAAGCTTACCGACTCGACACAAGGGTTTGCCATTCTGCGAGCGACGGATGAGCGCGGCCCTTGAGTCCAAGGGGCCATACGATGCGACTTTCGAACTAAGGCGGTGTTAAGAAATAACTTGTCCGTTTCAACGGGGCGAAGTCTCGAATTCCGAATATCGAGAAAACGTACAAGTTCTTTCTTACCAGTTCCCAAAATACGTTGTGTGTAGGCCACGGATTAGGCACAAACGTCGCCGATGACGCGACCATGGACATCCGTCAGGCTCTCTTCGCGACCTTGGTGAAAGTACGTCAACAGCTCGTGATCCAATCCCATCAGGTGCAGAATGGTGGCGTGGATATCGTGGACGTGAGCCTTGTCGACCACCGCTTCGAATCCGAACTCGTCGGTCTCACCGTAGGCCATGCCACCTTTCACACCGGCCCCGGCGAGCCACATAGAAAAACCATACGGATTGTGGTTTCTTCCCGGCTCGCCTTCGCCTTCGCTGAACGGCATCCGCCCGAATTCCCCGCCCCAGACGATCAGGGTTGAATCGAGCAAACCCCGTTCTTCCAGATCGGCCAATAGTGCGGCGATCGGCTGGTCAACCTCCGCGCCATGTCGCCCATGGTTCGCCTCGATACTCGCATGGGCGTCCCAGGTTTCTTCCAGATGGCCACCTCCTGAATAGAGCTGGATGAAGCGTACGCCTCGTTCCACGAGCCGACGGGCGATTAAACAGTTTCGGCCAAACTCGTCGGTCGGATCTCTTCCGACTCCGTACGCGTCCAACGTGGACTGCGTCTCGCGTGCAAGGTCCACGGCTTCCGGAGCTTCCGATTGCATGCGATAGGCCAACTCATAGGTTTGGATGCGCGCGGCCAGCTCCCTGCCACCCGGTCGCTGCTGCAAATGTTTTTCATTGAGTTGCGCTAAGAGATCCAATTGTCGCCGCTGAGCACGGTCATCGATATGTGGCGGTCCTTCCAGATCCAGAATCGGATTACCGATGGGTCGGAATAATGTTCCTTGGAAAGTGGAAGGCATAAAACCAGCCGCATAGTTGGGTTGACCTGATATCGGTCCGCCTCGCTTGTCCAACATGACCACGTACCCGGGCAAACTCTGGTTCTCCGTACCCAGGCCATAGACCACCCAACTCCCCATGGACGGCCGACCGATGAATGTGCTGCCCGTGTTCATTCCGACAAGGGCCGATCCGTGCGCATGGCTGTCGGCCCAGCAAGAGCGTATGACCGCCAGTTTATCAGCGTGCTTGCGGACATTCGGAAAGTAGTCCGAGATCATCAGCCCGCTCTCACCGCCTGGGCGGAACGGCCTAAAGTTTGGTGTCAAGAATCCGACTTTGCGATTCCCCGAATTGATGTACTCCTTCTCCCCGGGCAGCGTCTGGCCAGCGTATTTGCGCAGCATCGGTTTGTAGTCGAAGGTATCCACCTGGCTGGGAGCTCCATTCATCATCAAGAAAATGCAGCTTCTGGCTGGGCTTGGATAGTGCGATTGCCGGGCCGTTAGTGGATTTTCAGCGGTCGTCGTGTTGGCACCGATTGCGTGTCGTGAAAAAAAACCGTCTTCACTCAACAGGTCAGTCAACGCCAAACCGGCAAATCCCGCCCCCATCTGCCAGACACACTCGCGCCGCGTTTGGCCACACGGGAATCGCGATGGCGAGGAGCGGAGGTCGGCTTGAGGTATCCCAGGCTTCATGCTTTCTCTCTCTTTACCACAAGAATCGGACAAACCTGTCGGGCTGCGTCGGGTTGATCATGACGAACCCTCGTCTTAGATTATCAGTGGTTCGGAGTCTACCTGTCAAGAATTGATCCGTTTCATCTGAATCGCGGCGTTCGTACGGGTCCCCTGACCGATACTCAAACCGTCGAACTAGTTATTAGGTGGATGAAGAATACGCATGACAGTTGATGTAGATTCTCGGTCGGTATTGCCCGATTTGCCTAAGTCACTCTTGTCCCGGACTCCCCTTGGTTGGTTGTCGCTGTTTGGTCCCGGGGCGGTGGTGGCGAGTGTGACGATTGGTACGGGGGAGCTGATTTTCTCCACGCGCGGCGGGGTGCTGTTCGGCTACAACATCCTGTTCATGTTTTTGTTCATCTCACTGTTGAAGTGGGTATTGGTCTTCGGTTCCGCCAAGCACATCGTACTTACGGGTGTGCATCCCTTTCGCCGCATGATGGATTGGCCAGGTCCGCGCGGTTGGATGCCATTGATGCTGTTGATGATGATCTGCATCTCGCAACCGATTTGGATGAGCTTTCACAGCAGCACTTTGGGGAACTACGTGGCGTTGCTCACCGGTACAACCGATAGCCTCAATGGCGGTGCCCAGTTTATTTGGGCGATCGTTTTGGTCAGCCTGGTGGCGGTGTTGTCGTATAGCGGCGGATACACCGTGATGGAGCGAATTCAGCTGGTCGTGGTGGCTGGCTTGATGGTGGCCGCGTTGGTATCGTTGGTGATGTATAACCCAGACTACGTAGCCCTGCTCAAGGGTTTTGTCACACCTAAGTTCAGAGACTATCCGGATTGGATCGAGCACAAATTCGAAAAAGTGTGGGGGACGCCCAAATGGGTCGAGTTAACTACCTATGTCGGCGTGATCGGCGGCGCTGGTTTCGACTACATGGCCTACACCACCTGGTTACGCGACAAGCGGTGGGGATACGCTGGTAGCCAACCCCCAACCCAACAGGAGCTGCGGGCCATCGCGGATGACCTGAAACATCCGGCCCGCGTCTGGCTCAAGGCGCCCGTAATTGATTGCGGCATCAGCTTTCTGCTGATCGTATTATTCAGCGCCGTGTTCGTCGCCTCGGGCGTGGAATTGCTGGGACCACGTCAAGTAATCCCCGACGGCGCGAACATGCTCGGGCAACAGTCTCAGATCCTGACGGATGTCCATCCTTGGCTGTACCCGCTCTATGTGGCTGGCGCGGTCCTCACCATGTTTGGAACCCTCTACGGGACCTTGGAGATCGGCATTGCAATCATGACCGAGATTCTCCGCTCCTTTAACGCCGATTGGACAAACGCCAATCTTCAGCGGGTGGAGCGAGCGATGCTCGCCTGGCTATTACCTTGCGCAATCTGCGTGATTCTGGCCATGTTCACCTTTGTTTTCGGCGTGGAGTCGGTGGGCGGCCACAATCCCGCCAAGGACATCATTCTCCTGGTTCTGCGTCCGGTAAATCTATTCACCGGCGTATTGTCCTGCGGCGTTTTTTGCCTGGCCAATCTGTGGTTCGAAAAGAAACACACGCCCCCGCAACTCCAGTCGCCGGTCTGGATACAGATCATGTATGTTTTCGCTGGCCTTGTGTTTCTTGTGCTCGGTGTCAAAGGTTACTGGGACAATCACAACCCGGCCGGTGGCTTATTGCAGTCGAGATGGTTCTCCATTGGCGGGATCATTCTGGTTGCGCTGCTGAGCGTCGGCCTGGCGTCGACCTTTGGAAGATGGTTCGGTGCCAAACGACCGACCGTCTCCTCGGATTGACCATTTTTCCGTCGTCGATGCGCGTTCGGATACTTCATGAATACCCATTTTGATGTGATCGTCGTGGGCGTCGGCTCGATGGGAGCCGCAACCTGTCGGTATTTGGCCCAGCGGGGTGTCCGAGTGCTCGGGCTCGAGCAATTCGGAATCCCAAACATCCAAGGTTCACATCACGGCCACACCCGGATGATACGTTTGGCTTATTTCGAGCACCCGGACTATGTTCCGCTATTGGAGCGAGCTTTTGAACTCTGGGAAGAACTCGAATCAGAGTCCGGGGAGAAGTTGTTATATGTCACCGGGGGACTGTATATCGGCGATCAAGAAAGCTCGCTCATCTCTGACGCCGTCTTCGCATCGGAGCAACACGGGCTCCCCTATCGGATTTTGGATCATCGCGAGTTGGCGCGAGAGTTCCCGCAGTTTCGAGTGCCGCAAGATCATCAGGCATTCTTTGAAGATCGCGCGGGGATGTTGCTTCCCGGAAAAATCGTCGCCACCTTTGCGGAACGAGCGATGCGGGATGGCGCCCAGCTTCATGGTCACGAGGCGGTCGAGGAATGGACGAGCAACCACGACGGCGTAACGGTACACACGAACCGGGAAACCTATCATGCGGATCGGATCGTGTTCACCAGTGGCGCATGGAGTGAGAAGCTGTTGGCCGATATAGGCGTTGGACTCCAAGTAACGCGCCAGGTGTTGGCCTGGTTCTGGCCCCGTCGCATCGAGCCGTTTGAATTGGGAACCCTGCCAGTCTGGTTCTTGGACACACACAGTGGGTATGGCCACTACGGCTTTCCCATGCTCGCGGGCCAGCCTGGATTCAAGATCGCGCTACACAAACCGGACACGGTCACCGATCCAGACCAGGTCGATCGCACCGTAAACGACAATGATATCGCAGGACTCCAGAACGTACTGGAGCAACATTTGCCCGATGCCTTTGGTCCTCTGATCTCCTCGAGCGTTTGTCTCTACACCAACAGCCCTGACTCACACTTCATCATTGACCAGCACCCGCGGCACGATCGCGTGTGGTTCGCCTGTGGATTCAGTGGGCATGGGTTCAAGTTCTCCAGTGTTATCGGCGAGGCTTTGGCGGACCTGTCGACAGTCGGTGCGACACAATTGCCCATTGGCTTCCTAGGAACGAAACGGTTTGAGCCTTGATTCGCACGAGCTGCTTTCCGGATATGACTTGTTGTTAGGCCAGCGAAGCGCGCCTTTCTTACACACCTGCTTAGGAGCCGTGGAGGGTCCATGGTTGGCACGGCGGAGAAGGCGTACGAGAACTACAGGCTCAGGACTCCTGATCCCATAGGAACGTAAAGTGACACCTAAATTGATGGTGCTTGTACAGCTCGTCGTGGTGCTAGCGATGCAGTTACACAATATCCTGAAGCGGTCAATGCCATCTAGGTGTCACCTTATTTCCCGGTAGCACTGCATTCATGGCACCGAACACTCCGAAGTTTTCGCAGCTAGCGGCACATGGGATCAGGAGTCCTGAGGCTAGTTGTCAGTGCGGATTGCACCGGGCTACAATCCCACCAGCCTACAATCACGAGTCCATTCCATGAGTATGATTCACTCCTTGCATCGATCTTTCTTGTACCTGTTGGCCGGTTGCACGATCTTGGCGCCGATTTTCGCGAAGTCACCTGCCAATGCAAGTGAGTTTGCAATGTCGATTCCAGCCGGCACGGAACGGGTTTGGATCGGACCAAGTTGTTGGGCGAATCGACTTCAGGATTGGCGGGTTTCCCACGGGCGCATTGCGTGCATCGCCGAGCAAGCCCGACTGAAGATGCGCACGCTTTATTGTTTGACTCATCCATTGGATTCAGCTCCGTTATCCTTTACGGTCAGTGTTCGCTGCGGTCTGATGGGCGATTCGAACGCGACCAGGCCCGATGCGAGTTGCGGAATCCTGATCGGCGTCGGTGGCGAGGGCATGGATCATCGCAGCGCTGCACTGATACACGGTGCCCGCGGCAAGGGGATGGGGGTTTACGTCGGGGTCACGGCCAGCGGCCAGATCGTCATTGAGTCTGACTCAGGTCGAACGAGTCAACCGTTGGCTGGCTTTGGTGATCGCTGGCCAAAGGAAGGCTTGGCCCTTGAGGTCCGTGGAGCGCCAGGTGGGCAAACTGGATATCGGTGCATCGTTACGATCACGCGTCCAGACGATACCGTCCTTTCCAGAATCGAACATCCGATCCATTCTCAAACGCTGGCCGGAGGTTTGGCGTTGGTCGCTCATCCAGGAAGCCAGGCTAAGGGGCGCGCCGGTGGCCGGTGGTGGTTTGAGGATTGGCGAGCAAAGGGCAAACGGCTGACGAGCCACCCATCGCGAGCACTGGGGCCGATCTTGAGCACGCAGTACACGCTCAGCCGAGGCGTGCTCAAGATGACCGCGCAGTTCATGCCGCTGGACGAGCGCCGAACCCATCGGACCGAGCTATGGGCGATCCACGACGATGGCCCAATCAAGCTGGCGGAAACGGACCTAGCCATCCCCAGCTACACCGCCACGTTTCGCGTGGCGGATTGGGACGCGACGCGCGATAGGCCCTACCGGATCGTTTATCGGTCGCGACCAGTTAGCGAAGGAGGGCAAGAAACCGAAGAATTCGCCTACCAAGGCACGGTTCGCCGTGATCCGGTCGAAAAAGAGATGATCGTGGTGGCTGGATTTACCGGCAACCACAACGTGCTGCACGGGTTTGCACGAGCAGGTTTCGACTACACCAGACACATTTGGTTTCCTCACCATGACGTTGTCAGTAACGTTGCCAATCACGAACCCGACCTGCTCTTCTTTTCCGGCGACCAGATCTATGAAGGTGCCAGCCCCACGTTTCCAGATACCGATCCCGAGTGGATCAAATTGGATTACCTTTACAAATGGTATCTTTGGTGTTGGGCCTATCGCGATCTCACGCGTGACAGACCGTCGATCTGCATACCCGATGATCATGACGTGTACCAGGGAAACCTGTGGGGGCAAAATGCACGCCGGAGTCCGGGTCGGGACCACGATGGCGGCTATGTGCATCCGGCTGACTTCGTGAAGATGGTGGAGCGGACACAAACCAGCCACCTACCCGATCCGCATCAGCCGGAACCGCTGGAGCAGGGAATCGGCGCCTATTACACCGACCTGGTATGGGGAAGAATTGGCATCGCCATCTTGGAAGATCGGAAATTCAAGTCCGGCTGCAAGCGAGGTGACATGCCACCCTCGGGTACGGGTCGTCCAGACCATTTCAACGATCCAGCATTTGATGTCAGTCAATTGGATGTTGCAGGGGCGACATTGCTAGGCTCGAAACAGCTGGAGTTTCTCCAAGAATTCTCCGAGGACTGGTATCGACAAGACATGAAGATGGCCGTATCCCAGACGATCTTTGCCAACATGGCGACCCATCACGGCTCCAATCTGATGCGTTTGATTGCGGACCTCGACTCCAATGGATGGCCTCAGTCGGGTCGAAACCGAGCGGTGCGCGCGCTGCGACGCGGTTTCATTTTTCATTTAGGTGGCGACCAGCACCTGGCGACGATCGTGCATCATGGTGTCGAGACACACGGCGATGCGATGTGGTCATTCTGTGTACCGTCGGTGGCGAACTTCTACCCCAGGGCTTGGGCACCCCACCTCGATGGCGAGTACTCTTACCCCGCGCCGGCTGACTACACCGGACCGCATCGCGATGGATTCAACCATCCGGTGACGGTTTGGGCGGCGACCAACCCTGGTCGTGATATGGGCCAGGATCCGCCGGAGCTGCACGATCGCATGCCGGGTTACGGTATCGTCCGGCTCAACAAAAAGGCCCGCACGATCACCATGGAATGTTGGCCAAGATCGGCGGACACCAACGACCCCCAGGCACGGCAATACCTGGGATGGCCAAAGACGATCAGTATGTTTGACAACTATGATCGGCAACCAGTCGCTTGGCTGCCAACCATTGAAGTCGACGGGATGGACAGCCCAGTCGTGCAGGTTATTCATGAATTAACACAGGACGTAGTCTACACCGTGCGTATCTTGGGCCAGCGGTTTAAGCCGCGTGTCTTCCAATCGGGGGTCTATACGGTCATCGTCTCGGATCTCGAAACCAGTAAACGGCTAGAACGCCATGGCATTCGTGCGGTGGACATCGACGAAGGCGATGCTGGAAAACTCCGCTGGGAGCTCTAATATCTCGTCGCCAAGGGATCAAAGTGTGCGGGGTCACGGTGTGCCAAACCGAAACGCGCCCTGTTTCTTCACCATCGTTGTTCGCGGGACGGTAAATCTTACCGTGAAAGGGCCGCCCAGCCATTTTCGTGGCAGCGCCGTAATGCGACACGTACTAGAGTTTAGCAGGGTCGACAACGGCTCCTACGTTCTCCATTAACAGAGGGAAGTTGGCACCGTGTCCTCATACGACGACTACAAAACAATTCAGCAAGCGTCGCTGGAGGGACAGCCTCTTGGCTACGCCCGGAAGTTGGCCGACTCTCGATCTCGGCGCCTCCGAAAAATCGTCTCGACGCTTACATTCATCTTGGTTGCCAGCGTGGCTGGTGTAGGCGGGTTCCTCTACACGCAGGTTGACTTTGACGAGCTTGCCAGACAGCACAAGACCAAGTATCCAAAGAACTTCATTGTGTGGAATACGCTGGAGGCGATCGGCATCGATACATTCGGTTTGCGCCACGATGGCTGGTCGGACTTCGAACGCACCTACGATGGTTGGGGATTGCCAATGATAGAAAAACAGCGAATTCGCCACCAGTACGAAGAGATCGACTACACGACCGTCGACGTGGCTCCGTAGTCGGTCTGGCCTGGCGATTCAAATGCCCGCCACGGTGGACAAGGCGTCCCACACCTTCGCCGGCTGAGCCATCAATTGACTATAGATTCGTATTCCCTCGTCAAATTGTTCGAGTTCAAGAAACTCGTCGGCTGTGTGTGCTTGGGCGATGTTGCCCGGTCCCAGCACCACCGAGGGAATCCCAACATTAGCCAGGTTGCTGGCATCGGTTCCATAAGGCACGCCTTCACACTTGTCCGAGTATCCGTTGTCCTTCAAGACTTGACCAACTGCCTGGGCAAACGGTTTGCCGAGTTCTGGGTCCAATGGAGCGTCGACCTGCACGGAATGCATTTCATACTCCAAGCTTGGGTCGTCTCGGCGAATGTTTTCCAGGACGCTTTCCACGGCGGGAATCACATCGTCGGCAACTTCGCCGGGCACAACTCGGCGATCAATCCAGATGTTGCATTGTTCCGGTATGACATTGATTTGTGCGCCTCCCTGAATCACGTTGACGCTGGCCTGAGCTTGACCGACCAGCGGATGGCTGGCTTGAAGATTTGGAATGTAATCGGATTCGATGGCGCTGACCACTTTCATCATCGCCGAAATGGCGGATCGGCCCCGGCTTGGATCGGACGAGTGCGAGGCGACTCCCCGCGTGCGAATCTGCCACCTTACGACACCGTTATTGGCCACGACCAATCGCAATTGGGTTGGCTCGCCCACGATCACTCCGGCTGGCCGCCAACCTAAATCGGGAAGCTGTTTCTTGGCGAATGCACGAATACCGGTCTTGCTGACCTCTTCGTCGATTGTGAATAACAGCGCCGTATTGGTTCCCAATCGATTTTCTCGGGCCAACTCGGACATGGACCACAACATGGCGGCTCCGGTTCCCTTGGTATCGCAAGCACCACGGCCAAACATCTTGCCATCGACGATTCGCGCGGCGAAGGGATCGACCGTCATCCCTTCCACCGTGACCGTATCCATGTGACTCTCGAACATGATCCACGGCGAATGGCTGTCCACCTGTCGCGTCACTAATAGATTGAAGCCACCTGTTTCGATCGCAAGTCTCTGTGTCTCCAAACCTCGTGCGACAGCTACACTTTCCAGATATTGAGCCAACTCCTCCTCGACGCTCGGCACGCCTTGATTGATTCGATTCACGGTATTGAAACCGACCATGCGGCTTAACAATTCGACCGGGCTATTTGGAACTGAGTCTGGCATTAAGTCTCACTATTAGTCTGAAAGTCCAGCGATGAATTGGTCCAAATCGACGGCTTCTAATTCCGGAAAATCAGCGCGGGTCCACGATGGCGGGATCGATAAACAGACCGAACAATCGGGGAAGGCACCGTCGGCGGGGATCTGTTGATCGTCGAACACAGCCGCAATGCTGTTCCAAATGGACTCGCATTCGTCACACATGGCGACGACCTCGTGACAGGAGTCGCAGCGGTAGAATCGCAGTAAACCGTCCCCACAAATCGCGCACTGGGCAATGTACGGTATCTCCGTGGTACTCATGTTGGATTCACTTGGGAAATGCCGTGACGACGTTCTTTGTTCCCGTATCAAAGACGATAAAGACCCGCTCCAGCGGCGGATGCCCTTTTTCACGCCCAGCTGAACCGCCAAGGTAACCAATGCGCCGGCCCATGTATACCAGCAGCGTGCTTCTGCGCCCTTCATTGCGCTGTTCTAGTTTCTTCGCCTTTGCCAATTGCCATGCCTCATCAATGATCCCAAACGCCTCCTCGCGTCCGCCATCGAATACGCCATGTGGCCCCGCTCGCGAAGGAATATCTTCGGCGTGTCGCAACACGTGTGCGACTCGGGTACGACCCTCGGCGTCGCGACCAACGTAATGCAATCCAGCAGGGCTCTGCCACACGCCAGGCTCGACCTCGCGCAACTCCGCTGTCGGTAGGTCGGATCCGTCCTCTTCGTCAACGATCTCAATCTGATCGGGCCTGACCAACTGGATTTGCAGTTTGCCCTTGAACCGTTCGAGCTTGCCAGCGACTTGAAGCTGTTTGTCGCGATACAGTTTTTCCGGTCCACCGTCAGGAAACTGAGAAATGTCCCGCGGGGCGCACACGACGGTCAACGACGATCCGTAAAAATTCAGAAATTGCCGCCCGCTTTTCGCCGTGTTGGTGTCGGAGACGTGTCCGCGTACCGTTAGCCGCTGGCCGACCTGCTGCCGAAGCAAAACGGTATTCGTCGCAGACAAAGGCTCAGCGACCACAGCTTCAGCGGAAACGGCCTCAGCAGCAACCTCTTCTCGCTCCGCGACTTCTGGACGACTCGCCGGTCGGACCCCCAAGATCCACAACAAAAAAACGACCAGGAATCCGGCCAAGATGCGTTTCGTGATTGGGTTCATGGCGTCACTACACGAGACCGGCCAGCCGTGCGGAAGGCATGAGTCTGGCTCGGTGGCTCTCGCAAACAAAGAGGCGTGAACAGCCGAATTCCGCATTGTAAGTCACCGAAATGAGGCTGGGTAGCTGAGGCGTTCTCGGTCGAGACATTCTCGGTTACAACCCCGACGAACTCAAACTAGTGATCGGAGTGTCAATCCGAATCAGAGCTCGAATTCTGTTCGAATCACGACAAGTGATTGCGGCATCCGCTGGCCAGCCGACGGAAGGGAGGCAACGTGCTTCGAGCTATAGACCGTGCGCCTTTGGCGCAAAACTCACGCGTAGCTTAGAAAGTCGACTGGATCCAATTCAGCTTCTACGATACATAGCACCGTGGTGAATATCGATTCACCATTTATGGGGCAGCGGCGTTGCGGGTCTTACCCGCAAGGCCGTCGTTTTTTTTTCACGTCTTGGCGAATCCTTTCCGCTATCTGGCATCTCGTCCTATCTGGCATCTCGTCCTGAGGGCCCGGTTTGCCTAAACTGTTGATTCAACTCTAAGTCTTTTTTGTCGCGAATGCTTGAGGAGAATCGATGAAAGGTGTGTTGGTCACGTTCGGCGAGATCATGGTTCGCTTGTCGATACCTGGATTCAGTCGCATTGAACAGGCGTTGCCCGGTTCGGTGGACTTGGATTTTGGAGGAGCTGAAGCCAATGTGGCATTTTCGGTCACTCGACTGGGAGGGCACGCACGATACGTAACGGCCATTCCGGACCACGTTGTTGGTGATGCGTGCGTTGGTTCCTTGAAACGAATCGGCATCGACACGCGCTTCATGCTGCGGACGGACACGGGCCGCTTGGGAGTGTATTTCCTGGAATCGGGCGCAAATCAGCGACCCAGCAAGGTGGTATACGATCGAGAACAGTCAGCTGTCAGCCAGTCGGAGGCGGCGGCTTACGACTGGGAAGGAGCGTTCGAGGGGGCGCGTTGGTTTCACGTCACGGGCATTACGCCGTCTATCTCGGAGACGGCCGCCAGGGCCACGGTTGAGGCAACCAAGCATGCCAAGAGTGCAGGGCTGACCGTCTCGTGCGACCTTAACTTCCGCGGCAAACTCTGGCGATGGAAGCCCGGGACCTCGCCCCAGGACCTTGCCCGAGCGACCATGCGCGGTCTCCTGCCGAACGTGGATGTGGTGATTGCCAACGAAGAGGACGCCTCGTTGTCACTGGGAATCGAGGCACCCCAATCAGATGTTGAGGCGGGACACTTGGCCGTGAGTCGATATCCCGAGGTCGCCCGCGAGATTGTGCGGCAGTTTCCAAACGTCCAGCGAGTGGCGATTACCTTGCGGGAGAGTATCTCGGCGTCACACAATCGGTGGGGGGCCATGCTCTACACCGCGGCCGACGATGCTTCCTTCTTCGCGCCGTTGTTCGAGGGCGATTATCAACCCTACGAGATCAGAAACATTGTCGATCGCGTGGGAGCCGGTGATTCATTCGCCGCGGGATTGATCTTTGCCTCCTGCACACCGGGGATTGATCAACCCGAGGACATCGTGCGATTTGCAACTTCGGCGTCTTGTTTGGCGCATTCCACGATGGGCGACTTCAACTACTCAACCCGTTCGGAAGTTGAAGATCTAATGCGTGGGTCCGCATCGGGTCGCGTCGTCCGATAGATAGGCTCCGCCTTGGTCGGGCGAGCTGGTAGCATCCGTCAGAAGGCCAGCTCCGACTTGGCAAGCTCCTGGATCGACCGTCTCGCGCTGTTTTCCGCCGCTCTGCAAATAGTGCGGCTCTTTCGGGATTAGTGAATGCTGCCATCCCGAGGGCATCTCGTCCGCAACGGGTCCACTTGCCCGCGTCAACGTCGACCAGCAAAACGGAGAGAGTAACTGGCCCAAATACCGCTGGGGAAAGTTCGGCATGTTGGCAAGCCCAATGTGATCTGCATCGAACTGCCGCTGGACAGGCAAGTACCGCGTCCCAAAAAGGATATCCCAAACAATAAGATTAGCACCGTAGTTGGAATTCCCCTCTCGCGTTTCGCGGGAATGATGCCAGCGATGCAGTTCAGTCATGCTGAAGATCCAATTCAGAAGACCCAACCGCAGAGCCACGTTGGTGTGCTGGAACATGCCAATGACGGCCGTGGCCAGTATAAAGAGTGCCAAGACATCCGGTCCGCATCCGAGCACGATCAAAGGCAACACCTCTAGTGCATATTGTGCACACGAGTCGATTGGATGAAAACGGCAGGAGTTCAGCCAGTAAAGTCGTGTGGAGCTGTGATGGGTGGCATGGATCCGCCATAGCCAGCTGTTTTCATGGCACGCTCGATGCCACCAATAGGGTCCAAATTCGCCAACCAACAATGCTAAGGCCAACTGGCCGATCATCGGCCAGTCGGTCGGCCATGGGCGATAGCCGGCCGTCGCGGCCAGTGCGGCGGCGGCGAACAGCAATACCCCACGAAACATGGACTCGACGAACGAGGGTACCAACATGGTCGAGAACACCATGTGGGCCAAGTCGGTGCCGACGTCGTCCCGTGGGCCACGCCACTGTTCCGCATAGGGTTGGAACCGCTCCAAAACGAACAAAAAAGCCGCGACGACGCCGGAGATGATTAGGACAAGAGCGCCATGTCCATAGCCGTCAAGCAACCACATGTAAGCCAGAAGCAGGGACGCTCCCAGAGTCAAGGGGAAGACGGTCCAGGCAATGATCGACCGAAGCAGTCGCTCGTAGGTGCGAGCGTCCCTGGCTGTCTGATTCATCAAGACGTTCCTTACGGGCTCGAAATGAAGTCAGTTGACTGGATCATTCGTGCCATCCATGGGGAACGCCATGAAGGTTCTCCAACGCCGAAAACGCGGGATAACCCGTTGCCACGACAACCGCCGGATTTCCGGCGTTCTTAAAACCGCCGGAGGTCTGGCGACTTCCGCTACACAAGCCGTTAACGGCGCTTCGCGTTCGGAAAGTCAACATGCCGCTCGATCCATGCAGGCGTCGTCATGGCGGGACGCTCCTGGAGAATATCGGACCATCCATGGGGTCTTCCGTATTGGTCGCTGTCCAGATACCACCACTATCGGACATAAGGATTGCACGGATACGTCAGCCCACACGATATGCCGCGATTATTCGACCTTGAGACCTAGCGCATTAGGATGTGGCGAGTTGGAATGTGGCGACTGCGAATGTGGCGACTGCGAATGTGGCGACTGCGAATGTGGCGACTGCGAATGTGGCGACTGCGAATGTGGCGACTGCGAATGTGGCGACTGCGAATGTGGCGACTGCGAATGTGGCGAATTGACACGCGTACGAGAATCAAAGGAGTAAAAACACGGACGGTCGCATTCATGTAAACTCAAGAACCCTCATACGACGCTCTGGCGGACGCCGGTCCGCTGGAAACTTTCTTTTAAAATCTTTTCGGAATTCGTGACATTTTTCTGAGTCTTTCCCGCTACGTAGTTGTGGTAGGCCACTCTGCGGGCCGACCGGCGAGTCCATGCTTAAACTACGGAAATCAAGGGAGCTGGGGACACCCTCAGAATTACGATGTTCCATCGAAACCATCCCCCGCGGGCGACAAGAACGCCAAACCGTCGCCGAACGAGTCTTGTGAGCGCAGGTTGCCTGGCCGTGTTGGGAGCGCTCGGGGCAGGTCTATCACAGCCGTCCGGTTGGGCGGTCACCGGTTCCACCACCTCAGACAATCTCGCCTATCCGTCGGACAATCTCGCCTATCCGTCGGACAATCCGCTCTATCCGCCGGACAACCAGCCCTATCGATCCCGGTACCAGAACGAACCGCCGGTCAATCCGTTTCTTGCCGATTCCCCGTGGCCGATGAGCCACCGAAATCCGTACAACCAAGCCTCGTCACCCCACCCTGGACCCACGACAAACACCGAAGCTTATCCCCAGTTCCTTTCCGGTGAAGCCGTTCCGATTACGTTGGCCTTTTCGAATCCCTATGCGGACGGTCGCCGGGTTATGTGGGGAAACACCTTGCAACATGTCTTTAAGGTAGGTGGCGAGGACCTGAAGTATCGAGCCAAAATGCCTCGGCGACAAAAACGCGACGATGCCATTTCCGGTGCTTATGCCATCCTAGACAAGGACGGCCGTTACTTCGTACCGCGCGGAGTGCATATCGAAGCCTATGTGGACGCGATCCCGCACCAGGCGGATTCGCCGATTCGCCAAGCTTTGGTGTTTGAGCTCCCAGAGTCGCTGCAGGTGGATCACGACGATATGATCGTCGGCATCAACATGACTTACGACGGACGAATCGTGTTTGTGACGCGTCGCGGGCTGATTGGGTCCTTGTCTCGAGACTTGGACGACTTCACCTATCTGCGCATCGGCGATTCAAGCACGGAAATCTCCAATTCGATTGCCGTTGACGAGACGGGCGGCATTTTTGTGGTCACCAGCGAGGACATGAATCGCGTGCAGTGGCAAAGCGAAAGCAGGCAGCGGTTGTCATTGGAATGGTCCACACCCTACCTTGGTGATCGGACTCGGCGTCCCGGTCGATTGGGTGTCGGCTCAGGAACGACGCCAACGCTGGTCGGCGTCGGCGACCAGGATCGTTTCGTGGTGATCGGCGACGGCCAAGACCTGATGCATATGGTCTTGATCTGGCGAGATGAGATACCCGCGGATTGGCCTGGCCTACCAGGTCGCGATCGGCGAATCGCCGCGGAAGTGCCCGTGACGTTTGGCGATCCCGATGCCGAACGGTCCACCACGGAACAGTCGATCACGGTTCGTGGACACGAGATGGTTGTCGTGAGCAATCTCTATGGTGAATTGCGACCGATTGCGCGGAGGATGTTCAAGAGGTTAGCTGGACTCGATATTCATCTGGCTACGATTTATCGCTCCAACAACGCCCGCATCGCCCCCTATGGCATCGAGAAATTTACCTGGAACCCACGTACACGTCAGCTCACATCCTCGTGGGCCAATCGATCCATCAGCTGTCCCAACGGGATACCCACGATGAGCGAAGCGACAGGGCTGTGTTATCTGATCGGTCAACGAGATTCGAGCTGGACGTTGGAGGCGGTCAGCTGGGAGACCGGCGAGTCTGCATTCCACCAGAAGCTATCTCGCGATTCAGACAACAACAGCTTTTACGCCGCGACTGAAATTGGACCAGGTGGCAGCATTCTAACGGGAACCTACAGTGGCATCCTTGAGTTTGGTAGCACGCCCTGATCCTACCTATCACGCTTGCAACGAGATTAATCGTCATCAGATTCTTCGTGAAAACTGGGGCGCCGAAGCCATCTCCCGGAAAACGCAAGCGACCGATCCAAGAGCATCGCGGATTCCAGATACACCAATTCAACGTCGGCGACCAATGGATCGATCTCGACGGGCCCTTTGTAGACGACAACGATGTGACCATCCGCCCGCGCCAAGAGGCTGGTGGGAAGTACAAAACGCTGATGCCGCTGCAATAAAGTCTTGAGGTAGATATCGAACTCTTCCAGCGCCTCGGGTGACATGTAGGCCCGTGAAAAAGGGAAGTCAATCTGGTCCAAGAACTCATCGGCGGCCAACCTCTGATCGGCAATTCCCAAATCGGGGTCATCGATATGGACGGCGATCACGGCCAAGCCCGCCTCGTCGAATCGAGCCGCCTCCTGACTCCACTCAGCCAATTCTGTTAGGCACGGTGGGCAGCTGGTTTGCCAAAAGTTGATTACGGACTTGCCATGAATCAAGTCCGCGAGAGGCGCGGTGATCTCATCGTGATCGGCGACCGTCACTTCTTCAGCCGACGGTGGTGCCGCCAACACGATGCGAGACTGTTCGGTCATGGGAATAGGGTCCACTCGGGACGCCTCGAGTTGAGGCGTTTCACGCGGAGCGGACCACTCGATGACCTCGTCGGTTCCTTGATGTATCAAGTAGCGGCGATCCCCCGGCACCTCCGTGAATTCGTCGGACGAGCCATCTGGCCAACGAACCGTAAGCCGCTGGACGACCTCATGGTCGGCAAGTCCGAAATGGATCCATTTGCTGTTCTGCGATAGAAAACCCTCACCAGCTCGCAACGTCTTGACCATCGTGTTGTTGCGGATCTCGGTTTTCGGTTCTCGGTTTTCTGGACCAGCTTCAACCGGCAACTCTGACTCACCAGCCTTAATCGCCGCGGCGGAAACCGTCACTTCGACCGTGGCTCCGATCCCATCTCGATTACACTCCTGACCTTGCAAACGGACCGCGACCCAATGGTTGGGAGATTGGTGGACGTTCCGCATCACACGCACACGAGGACTGGTGCGGTTCGTCAGCCACAGGTCCTGACGCCCGTCCTGGTCCCAATCGACGAGGGCACAGGCTCGAGCGTCGTCGGGAAAATCCAGTCCAGAGACGGACGAGACACTGGCAAAACGCGTTTCGCTCGTATTGAGAAAACAACAGTTGTGCTCGCGGCCGCTGAATGATTTTCCATCGAGCATCAAGCGAATCATTCGCACCCAACCCAACAAGTAATCCGAGTTGATCGAGTGCTTCATCAACGGCGATTGCGACACGACCTGTCGCCAGAAGAGACTTCACAAATCACCGGTATCTTCGTTCGTCATGAAACCGTTGGCGACGACAAGATCTTCCCAGCTATCATTGTTGATGTCGATGAATTGCGAACTCCACGCCCAGCGCCCCATGACGACGCCGGCATCCAGCGTCGTGTCTTCGAATGGCTGGCCCGCAACGGATTTAAAGAGTGTATTTCCGCGTGCGTGTCGCTGGAATCCAGCCCGATTGTCTTCGTCAATTTTGGGCTGAAAGGCTTTTTGGTGAGCGATACGACCGCCCGCGGATGAAAACATGTTGCTCACATAAAGATCACCCAGACCGTCGTGGTCCACGTCCCCCCAGGTCACGGACATGCTGGCCGCGATATCCTCGACGTTCAAATCCGCAGCCACATCCACAAACCGCCCGTCGTCGGATCGATACAAATTGTTGCGTCCGTAGTCATTGGCCACGTACAGGTCGAAGTCCCCATCGTGATCAAAATCTTCCCAAGCGGCTGCATGGCTGAATCGTCGATTGTTGTGATCCAAACCGACCTCCTCAGTCACTTCGCGAAGCACCAAGCCGCCCTGGTTGCGATAAAAACGATTGGGTGGCCCATTCTTGGCATCGTGATAGGGTGTCGGCACCTTGGCGATGGTTTTAAGAATTCCTACGTCGTGAAAAGAAAATCCCCAAAAAGCGCAGGCGTACACGTCGAGCAATTTGTCGCCGTCGTAATCGATCGCCGCCAACGAGCGTGGCTCCGGGGGACCGTCGAGACGTTGGACCACCTCGAACCGACCCTGGCCCGTGTTCTTGGCGATCACTAACTCCTCCCGCATCGCCACCACGAGGTCCTGGTCGCCGTCGTTATCCAGGTCCAGCAACAACGCCGAACGCGTCGAGTCCAGCCAGTTGACGCCGGCCGCCTCGGACGCCTCACGGACGGTGCCGTCCTCGTTTTGAATGAACAAGCGATTGGGAATGCCGATCGGTTGGCACAGATAGACGTCGTCCAAACCGTCATTATTGACGTCGCCAACCGCGAGGCCCTGGTGGCCACGCATGTCCATGGCCATCTCGGCCTGAAATTGCGAACGCAACCACGGAATGCCCAGCCGTATTTGATCGTCAAAGACTTCACTGGGCTCCAGCACGGCTCGAGTGATCTCCTCAAACATGGGACGGTCGCGGCACTCAACCTCTTCATAGTCCGACACGTCGATGGAACGCAGTACCGGCTGGCCCGAGCCTGGTGGAACAATCCAACCGCAACGCCATATGGCCGACTGCTCAAACACACCCGCGCTTGTCTCACCCGTTACGTGAAAGTAGACCTGAGTCGACACGGCCTCAGGAGAATTCTGAACACGAAAGGTTTTAAACTTGACCCGCACGTCGGCCGTTTTGGTGTAAGGTTCCGCCAATGCAGCGAGTTGTTGCGGGAGGTCGCCCGACGATCTTAACGAGATCCCGGTACGTCCCTCCGACGATCGGCTGCCACGAAGAACGGTTAGCTGCGAATCTTCAAATGCAGTCACCAAGTTGGCTGGACGAAGCCGGGCCACCTGTAAGTCGTCGGCAAGAGCCAGTGGAAAATGCGGCTCCTCACGCCTAACTATTTCCCCCAAGCACTTGCCAATTTCGTCGAGCACCTTGTCCGCCGCGGCACTGAAACCTTCCAGATTGGATAGCGACTCCTTGAGCGGTTCGTGCCGGTTGCCAATGTCCGTTGACGACGTCGCGCGTGTGTCGCTTCCGACCGCGGGTGGGCTATCCGGCTGGGCTTGGGCATCGTCACCTGAATCACCGGGTGCCGGGTCCGCTTGACGGTCGTCGCGGGAGGGCAGCGTGCGGCCGCAACCGGAAACGAACAGGCTTAAGCCCACGCAGAATACGACCAGGCAGGTGGCCAGTCCTCGCATCACGTTGGTACTACGGCAGCTGGTGTCGCGAATGGATGGCACTGGTACGACGGATGCAACCTTGGAGCTCGACTTGCAATTCGTGCTGGGGACCGATGGCCACAGACAACGCACATTCAATTTCCCAAACCCAGCTCAGGTTACATCAAATCGAGCGCGTCGACCAGCTGAAATCAAAAGCCACATCCGCCTCCCCGGTGCCTGGGCAGCCGTCTGCCTCCGGTGATCGGCAGGACCATGAAAGGCACGCATGGCTGGGTTTTTCTCGAGTGTTGACCGGCATGGAAACACTTTTTTCTCCGGTTGCAAGCGCGGATTGGGCCCAGTAGGATTGACGGGGGACAGAGAACAGAAAAGAGGTCTTCACATGATCCGACGCCCAGTGGTTGGTTGTGTTCGGGTTGCGCGGTATTGGTTTCTCATGACCGCGTTCATCTCGCCCGGGTTTTGCCAACAGAACCCCATCCCGGTCGATGAGCCCCCCGTTGAACAGTCGCCCGTTGAACAGTCGCCCGTTGAACAGTCGCCCGTTGAACAGCCGCCCGTCAAGGCGCCTGACTCGGCTTGGCAGCTGGCCTTGGCCGCATCCCCGCCCGACCGCGATCGGAGCCTGCGAGAAATTGCGGTCGACGAAGCCCGCGCCGGTCGCTTTGATGCCTCGATCCGGGCGGTCTCCTATTTGGATGACGACCGGTTGCGTAGCGTCGCCCTCCGTGAAGCGTACATGGCGAGGGCGGAGGGCGGTGGAGTTCAGGCGGATTTCGACAGTTTGATTGATCTGATTCAATCAACCATCGAGCCTGATTCCTGGGAAGAAGTCGGGACCGGTACTGGCTCGATCCGCGGTTTTGACGGGGGCGTTTTCGTCGATGCCAACGGTCTAATGCATGACCTTCCTGTGCGCTCCATCGGGGAACGAAAAGATCGCCGAAAACTTGACGCGATGGCCGACCGTGGCAACCGTGATCCGAAACTTTCATCCAAGCTCCGCAAAGTCTCCCTCAACCGACTGGAGAAACAGCTCCAATTGAAAACGGCCTTGGGGGGTGAGCCCGACGATACAGCCCGCTATCTCGCGGGACTAACACGTATTCGCTGCGTATTTGTTGTGCCCGAGACCGGTGACTTGATTCTGGCGGGTCCAGCCGGCGAGTGGAACAGAGATGGCGCCGGACGCGTCGTCAATACAAATACCGGGCGGCCTGTCCTCCATTTGGACGATCTCGTCGTCTTGCTGCGCAACGCCTATGAAGAAAACGGAGTTTTCGGATGTTCCATCACGCCTCGCACTGCCAATTTGGCGCGGGCGCGGGCGTTCCTGAACCAATCCGCTGGCAAGCCGCTCCAGCCGGGGGAACGTGAACGTTGGGTGCGCGAACTGCGCGACTGCCTGGGACGACAGGACATTGAAGTCTATGGGATCGATCCGGCTTGTCGCGTGGCAAAGGTCCTCGTCGAAGCGGACTACCACATGAAACAGATCGGCCTAGGCTTGATCGAAGGTCCACCGGAAGTCACTGACTATCTGTCTCGACTCGCGGAAAAGTTTGACGGGACTTTGCCTCCCATGGACGTGCTACGTTGGTGGTTTACGCTCAACTATGACGCCCTGGAAACAAACACGAATCACGACACATTCATCCTTCATGGCCAGGGCGTACGCGTGCTGAGCGAAAACGAACTGCTGACGGAAACTGGAAACCGAGTGCACACGGGCGCTTCCGACGAATTGAATCGTGGTTTCGCGGCTGATTTCACGCGTCACTTTTCGCGGATCTCCAAGATTTACCCTATCTATGGGGAGCTACGCAACGTTTTCGATCTGGCCCTAGTCGCCACCTTATTTCGGCACGAGGACCTTCCAGCACGATTGGGTTGGCATATGACTTTCTTCGGACCACCGTTGGAAGCGGGTTGGCCAGCTTACCCAGTGCCGTTGGCCATCGCACCGCGCGAAGTGGCGACAATCATGAACCACCGTATGTTGGACCGAAGGTCCTTCGTCGCGGGAGTGAGCGGTGGCGTGACCGTCCGCAGCGCCCAATTGCTTCAACAGGAGGACTTTGTCAAAACCAACGACCAACGACAATGGAGCCGACATCGCGAGCGTCATATGGCGCCCACGATCGCCGAAGGGCCCTGGTGGTGGGATTAGCCAGCGGTGGGATGAACCTTTAGAGCAACCCTTCGTCCCAGGGACCGGTAATTGCCAGCGTGATACCTGGGTTTTGAAGGTTGGCAAACAGCCACTTGCCGTCGGGGCTAAATGTCACTCCGGCCCACTCGCCGTCCCGAAAATCACCCGAGAGCCCATTCCGCTCGCCGTTTAAGACCACGTTGTTGGCCCCGAACGGAAAGATACGGCCATCGGTCGTCAGACCTTGAAGCCGTTGGCCAGATTTCTTGCCATCTTCGCATAAAACGATGGCCCCCCGAGGACTGACGGTCATATTGTCTGGCATCTTGACTACAGCCGGATCGGGCGACTCGAACACCAATCGCAACTGCTCTTCGGCCGGATGATAGGCCCAAACCTGTCCACACCCCGCATCGCCGCCGTTGGTGGAGACGAAATAGACGGTTTCGCCCTCGTACCAAATACCTTCCAGTCGGGTGAAGGTGGCCGCATCGCGCGCTTTGCCCTGATGGAAGACTCCCAAATTGTCGTCCGTCCCTGGCGAATGGGGTCGTTGTGGATCCTCGATGTCCACCCACTGCACATCAAAGATGGCGTCTTTCCCGATGCCGTCGCGCAAGTCACTGGCCCCGATCACTAGGAGCATCTGCAGCCGTCCACCTCGATGAAGTTGGCGAGCAACATTTGGAATAAACCGATAGAAGCCAGCGGTTAAACGATCTTCAGTTTCATAGACGATGCCCGTTTCATCATCGACGGCGACCGCTTCGTGCACGAAGCGACCCATATCCCTTAGCGGTTGCGGAGGTTGGCTAGCGGCGATGTCAGCTTCCATGATGGTCTCGAAGATCCAGCCATGAGTTTGTTCGAGAAACAACGGATGTCCACTCTGTACATCGCCCGGCCCCAGCACCGTTTCCTCGCAACTCAACCAGCTCTGCCAGGGCGTCGTCCCTCCGGCGCAATTCCGCAAAGTGCCGGAAAGACACACGCGGCTCTCGAGCCATTTTTCCGTGGTGGGATTAAAGCTCAGCCGGGTACATCCGCCGCCGCCATGCGGGTCGTAAGAGGACGCTGGGTCACCAAAGGCGGTCGAGCCTGGATCCACCTCGTGGTTGCGGCATAACACCACGTTACCAGATGCGGACTCGAACGCGCCCATTCCATCATGATACGGGGGAGTCAAACGTCCGTCGGCCATGAGATCGCTCGTCCATCCAAATGAGATGCAGCGAAAACCAGCCGGCAACTTGATCAGCGCCAACCCGGTCGTTTCGTCGATGCACGGTTGCAGTGGCCCAAATCCCTCCGCAAGGCCGCTTGTTTCGCCGTGGGCATATCGCGCCAAAAGAGAATGCCATGGACCAGTCACCGCCGCAGATCCCAGTAGAGTCCCCCAACGCCGTACAAAGTCTCGCCGGTTTGTTTTCATAGTGGATCGTTCGCTGACTCGAGTGATGCGACAAATAGCCCCTCAAAGCATACGTGGATGGGAATGACTTGGCGAGGGGCCACTATTCTCCCCGCTACTTGCCGACATGCGCGACGACATGTTTGACGATGGCTGCCGCGTGGTATGGACCTTGAACCAATCATTGAGATGCCGATCCCATGAATCAAACGTTGCGTTCAGGAAGGAGTCATGACTCCTTCCGATCCGTCAATTCTTCACGCAAACAACGGACGAGTCTACAACTGCCGCAGGTATTCAATGGCCTTCGGCGCCCCAATTTCGAGCGATTCACGGTAAACCTTAGTGGAAGCGAAACCGTGGTAGCCGACTTCGTCCAGCGTGTTCAAGACGGCACGAAAATCAACGTGACCGGTGCCGAAATTCCCGGCGTTACTCTCACACAGGTGCACGTGCCGCAACTCCGTGCCGCAGTCGCGTATCGGTTGGGTAAGCGACGCTTCCTCAATATTCATATGGATCGTATCGACCATGGGCCGCACGGCAGGAGAGCCAATGGCCGCAATCAGCTGACGCACCTCGGCAACAGTGTGGTTGAAGCCGACTTGTAGGTGGTTGATCGGCTCCAGGACCAGGTCGACCTTTCTCTTTTCGGCCGCCTCCGCCACGCGACTCAAGCAGTCACCGATCCGCTGGTTGGCAAGCATGGAATCGGCTTCGTCGCCACGGTTCCCCTGCAGGAGGCCAACCACCAAAATCGCATTGGATTCGGCAGTGGAGTCGAGATACTGAATCAACCGCTGGACCGTCGCCCTGCGAACGGACTCGTCCGGCGAACACAAACAGAGCCCATCGTGATACGCTTCGCCAGTCAGAAACGACGGCAACTCCAACTCAAGATCATCGAGCCAATGGTGAAGGTCATCCAACTCCACACCCAGTGGCTCAGTCAGATTGATTTCAACACCGTCGTAGCCACAGTCCTTGATGAGTGCCAACGCACGTTGGATCTCGACCCCGGAGTCAAAGGATCGAAGGGGGTCGATCATGATGTAGCTGAATTGGATCATGGCTCACTCAACGAGGCCCCGCCGCAACAACGCTTACGTCGTTAAGAATCCCTTCACGCGTGGATGATCCAATACATCTGGATTCAAGATATGCTGAGGTGGTCGCCCGTCCAGCGCATCCAGGGTCTGTTGAATGGTGTTCAAATCCATGCGAATAATCGATTGGACCGCCGTGCCTCCATTGTGATTGGTGCAAATCACCCGCGGATGTCCCCTATGAATCTCCCGATTGCCGTTGGGAGGATCGTCCACAATGTAGTAGACCAACTTGTCTTCTTCGAGAGCCCGATGCACATCGGCGTCGTTCACCAGGTCTCCCCGCGACGGATTAATCAGCGATGCGTGCGGTTGCATCCGCGAGATTAAGTCGTAATTCACAACTTCCTCGGCTCCCGAAACATGCAATGAGACTGCGTCGCTCTCTTCAAAAAGAACCCGCGGGTGGTCCACCACTTCACCATCAAATTGTCCAGCGATCTCGGCAATATCCGGTCGGCTGTCATAGATCAACAACCTTCCGGATTCTCCCAACAGCGGCCTGGCTCGCCTGGCCACCTCTTGGCCAATCCGGCCGCAACCGTAAAGCCCTAATGTGGTTCCCTCCACCTCGTAGGTCGTGACCAGATCAAAGTTGCCGCCATGGGCCATCTGATTGAGCGTGTAGAGCCGCTTCATGGCGGCCAACCATTGCGCTATGGTGTATTCGGCCACCGTTTTTATATGCATTGGCGACACCGTCACGATGACACCGTACTTGGTCGCCAGATCGACGTGCACCCGTTCGTATCCGACGCCCCAGCGTGCAATCAATCTCAGGTCGGTGGCCGCTTCGTAAAAGCTCTCGCGGTAGTAGGCACCCCCGGCGATGGAAGCCACGATCCCCTCGGCGTGCTCCGCCGTTACATCTCCCGCGGGTTCCGGCAGGAAATCAACACGCTCCTCCAGCCCTCGGAGGCCCTCTTCTCGCTCTGACGAGCCGTATGAAGAATCGTAAAAAATGGGGCATAGAAAGACTTTTGATTTCATTTTGATCGCCTCTTGTCAGTGGTGTCGCCAGTTCGGTGTCGCCAGTTCGGTGTCGCCAGTTCGATCGCATCGCGTACGTACGCTTATGGATTTTCATGTATTCAGCAAGGTTGGGCCATTATTGAATAACATGCACTGACTGGCGGTCAAGTGGGTGACGCAGCTGCCAGCAAATGCAACGACGGCTGCGTCTGTATGGCAGCCTCCTTGGCTGCATCATCAACATGATCAAACAGCATTGCGTGACGTCACGCGGCGCCATGTACAACCACGTAGTTCGTACGCCATACTATGGGCGATCGGTCGACTTCGGTAGGTTCCCAAGGATGGGCACTCTTGCTCGTCAAGTCGCCGGGTTGGTACCAAAACCTCCGTCATCGCGGGACCACGCGAGATCCATCATGAGGACGAAATGCGATCGACCACTGGAAGTATGTTCTTCGCCGACGCGATTGAAGCAGCTGGGATTGGCCACCTGTTTTTCGTGCCGGTCGTGCTCACGCCGTCATTGGTTGCCTTGCAGAAGCGTGGCATCACGCCCGTGTGCACGCATTCGGAAAAATCAGCGGCGTATATGGCCGATGGCTATGCCCGTGCAAGTGGTGGGCCAGGACTTTGTCTGTCGCAGACCGTTGGTGCAGCGAATCTGGCCGCTGGCCTGCGCGACGCTTACTTGGCACGGTCGCCCGTGATCGCAGTCACTGGAGGAAAATCTCCCGAGGGAAAGTACCGCGGGGTTTACCAGGAGATTGACGACTTTGCGATGTATGAACCAGTGACAAAGTTCAACGTCCAAGTCGATTCGGCCGAGCGGTTGACGGACCTGTTGCCGCAAGCGTTTCGAGCAGCAACGTCTGGTTGTCCAGGGCCCGTGCATCTGGAATGCGCGGGGTTGATGGGCCAGGCGATTGACGGTGCGGTCGAAGCGGTTCATGAGTTCGACGATCGTTTTTTTCATGTGCCCGCCTTTCGTTCACCAGCGGACCCAGAGGACGTCGCACGCGTTGTTGACGTGCTACGGCGAGCCGAGCGGCCGGTCCTCGTCGCGGGCGGCGGCGTGGCCGCATCGAAGGCCGAAGCCGAAGTCGTGCAGCTGGCTCGCAAACTGTCCATCCCCGTGGCAACGTCACTCAACGCGAAAGGAACGATTCCAGAGGACGATCTACTTTCGATCGGTGTCGTCGGGCTCTATTCGCGGGAATGCTCGAACAAGATTGTCTGCCAGGCCGACTTGGTCTTCTTCGTTGGGAGTGCCACCGGTAGCCAGGTTACCAATGGCTGGCAAGTTCCCCCGTCGGGGACTCGCGTCGTCCAACTGGATATCGACGGCGAGAATGTGGGTCGAAACTACCCCAATGTGGCTTCGCTATGTGGTGACGCCAGGACGGTGTTACAGCAGTTGATCGAGGCCTGCGATCCGCAAGACCGCGATGGCTGGTTGAACAGCTGTCAGGAACAGGTGCAAAGTTGGCGAGCGGATGTCCAACCGTTGGTTCAAGCGGACACATTGCCGCTGCGTCCTGAGAGGATTTGTGATGAGCTGGGCGAGGCGTTGCCGAACGACGCGATTCTCGTCGCGGAAACCGGGCATGCCGGTATTTGGACAGCCCGCTATACGGAAATACGATCGTCGGGTCAAAAATATGTTCGCGCCGCCGGCTCCTTGGGCTGGGGTTTTCCCGCGGCGATGGGAGCCAAATGTGCCGCGCCTGATCGCCCGGTGATTTGCTTTAGTGGCGATGGGGGCTTTTACTATCACATGTCGGAGATGGAAACGGCCGTCCGCTATGGCATCAACGTCGTCGTGATCGTCAACAACAACCGCTCGCTGAATATGGAGAAGGAACTGTACGCTGACGCTTACGGTGAAAAGGAACAGTCGCATGGATTGGAGATGTGGCAGTTCGAAGAGATGAACTTTGCGAAAGTGGCTGAAGCGATGGGCTGTTTCGCAACACGGGTGGAACGACCGGGTGAATTGGGACCAGCGATCCGAACCGCTCTCGCCGCTGGACGACCCGCCATTGTGGATGTCGTTAGCGACATCAACCTATTGGCGCCAATAGGTTGGTCGCCACCCAAAGACGCGAGTTAATCCGCGTTTTGGCTTCATGCCAATCAACCAACAAGGAACGAATCAATGAAGGAACGCATTGCTGTAGTCGGGCTGGGTACCATGGGCCACGGCATTGCCCAGGCGTTTGCCACGTTCGGCTATCCAGTTCATTGTTATGATCCCGCGGCGGAAGCCCGAGAGAACGCGAAAGCGCGTATTCGCGAAAACCTCGATTGCGAGGTAAAGGTCGCCTCGCGTAGTCCAGACTCGATTGAGTCGGCGCTCCAGCTGATTCAGATTCACGACCAACTAGAAGCGGCTTTGTGTGAGGCTCGTTTCGTCACCGAAGCGGTCGTCGAGGATCTCCAGATCAAACGTGAGCTGTTTTCTCGAATGGAGACGATCGTTCAACCGGACACCATTCTGGCCAGCAACACGTCCAGTTGGCCGATGTCAGAGATTTGTGTGCGGATGAAGTCGCCCGAGCGGGCATTGAACACACACTGGTTCAATCCGCCGCACATTGTTCCGTTGGTCGAAGTCGTTCCCGGCCAACACACGGCGGAGGAAACCGTTCAGGCGACCATGGAGCTGCTCAGCGGTATTGGGAAGACGGCGATTCACCTCCGCAAGGAGATACCTGGGTTCTTGATCAATCGCATTCAGGTCGCGATGTATCGCGAAATCCTAGACCTAATGGAACAGGGTGTGGCTCCAGCCGAGGACATTGACCGAGCTTTTCGTACCAGCATCGGTTTCCGATCCGCGATCGTGGGTCCACTTCAGGTTTTCGATTTTGCTGGGATCGACATCAGTAGTCGGGTCTATAGCGAGCTGGTGCAAGATATTCGCTCGGACCGTGAAGTTCATGACTCCGTAAAACAGCTGGTCGATCAAGGACACTTCGGGACCAAGACAGGTCGCGGGATCTACGAGTACACAAGTCAATCGGTCTCGGAAAAGAGAATTGCGCGGGATCAAGGTTATCTCGCCATCAAACAGCTACTCTCGTTGTGAACACCACCTCGAGGGTAGAAATCAGTGAGGCCAGATTCTAAATGATTGGGCCGTACTGGTCGGTGCATTTCCGCCTGCAACCAAACGGGCATTTTTCAGGTTGCACCCGCCAGCCCTGACAGAGCCACCGAATCATTTCGCCTCACGATCCCCGTTTTTTCCTCCTCTTCGACTCGCTTTTATTGGGCAATCGGCCGGCGTCGATCAACGCTCGGCGGACGATGAACTCGAGCTGAGCATTCACGCTCCTCAATTCGTCACGCGACCAACGGCGAAGCGCCTCGACTATCTCTGGATCGGCGCGAAACAAAAACGACACACGATCAGCCAATGAATCGCCTCCGACAACTGGTGCTCATGACTATTGATACAGACTTCCCGTGTTGATCACCGGCTGCGCGTTCCGGTCACTGCAGAGCACGACCAACAGATTGGAAACCATGGCTGCACGCCGCTCCTCGTCCAGCTCGACCACTTTGTCTCTGGCCAACTGATCCAAGGCCATTTCGACCATCCTCACGGCCCCTTCGACGATTTTCGTGCGGGCGGCCACGATTGCTTGCGCTTGCTGACGTTGCAACATCGCCGCCGCGATCTCCGGGGCATAAGCTAAATGGCTGATCCGCGCTTCAATCACCTCGACGCCTGCTTTGTCGAGCCTCTCCTGGATGTCGTGCCTAAACTGCTCACAAACTTCCGGCGTGTTGCCGCGAAGCGATATCTCGTGGTCTTCGCTATCGTACGGGTGGCGACTGGCCAGACTCCGCAACGCTGCCTCGCTCTGCACCGATACGAAATCCTCAAAGTCATCTACCTCAAACAACGATTCCGCCGTATTCACCACACGCCATACCACCACCGCCGATATGTCGATCGGATTCCCATCGCGGTCGTTGACTTTGGATGGCCGGCCGTTCGCGACTTGGGAGCCATGACCTGGCCAGACGCATTCTTCGTCTCCGGAGTGGCCAGCGATCCGGTCTCGAAATTCCGAACTCGCAACGAAATCTTCTTCTTCGAGTAGAACGGATTGACCCAAAAGAAACCCGTCTGCGACACCGTTCCCTCGTATTTTCCGAACAGCAGCAATACACGTGCCACATTCGGCTGGATCGCCATGAATCCAAACAGACTAATGAATCCAGCCACTGCGCACGGCACTGCCAAAATCACCAACGGTACGACTTCCAAGGCAGCGGCCACGATAAAGAGAATAACGCCGGCGATCAACGCAACGAGTGTTATCTGCAAGGGAACCCAACCTGAGCTGGGACGAAACGGCTTTTCCGTGACTCGATCATCCGCCATGGGCTTACTCCTCAATAGGGAATACGGTGTGATATAGGAATGATATCATTATGATATCTCCTGTCAAGTCCGGGCACATCGGACTGCAAGACCCTGGTCACGAAGTGTGGTACAAGAACAGTACGATCAAAGAGCTATTGCGGCCGAGGCACAAGTCGTGACTGAGAATGTTGAATTTCGGCTTCACCAGCCGGCTGGGTGTAACCATGCGAAAACTGCCCCAAAAACTGTTCTGTGGGATAGTTTTCTGGCAGACCACCGCAGCCTTTGGTTCACAGCCAGCCGTGGTTGACGGACCGGTGAGTCATTCATTGAATGGCCAAGGTGGACTTCGAGTCGATCGTGATGCCCACACGCCGCGCCGAGGAGCGGCAACTGGAATGGGGCATCCAGACACTGCGCCTGGGTAGCAGCCAGGTGTGGAGCCGCGCCGCATTTGTCGACTGGCTGGAAAGCATGCAGCAGGCCGGTTACGTCATGCACGAAAGCGAATGGCACCACAGTGAGTTCCAACCCGCTCGGAACGATACGCCCGCGCTCTCCGTCGTGAGTTGCCTGTTACACGTGACTCGAGAACCCGCGCGGATCGTTGTGCGCGCAGATTTGAAGGTCGTTTGGACGGCCGACTCGACGCCGCACTCGCCACGCATCCAGTCAGTGACGGTGTCCAACGTGCAGATTACGAAGCGGGACGGAGGCCCCGTTTTTGCACCGATCGAACTTCCGCACGCCGAAGCGGAGAGGGCACGCGCGCAGCCGCTGATCGTCCATGACCTGGATGGTGACGGTCTCTCGGAACTGGTCATCGGCGAGTCCAACATGGTCTACCGCAATCGGGGAGACGGCAGGTTTCATGCGCAAAACTTTTTGCGTTATCCCAAGGGAACGTTGGTCAACGGGATCATCGCCGACTTCAGCCGCAACGGCCGCCCTGACTATGTCAGCATTGGAAGCGACTACCATCTCTACCGATTCGAGTCCGACGAGAACGGTTTGTTTGGATCCCCAGGCCAGCGTGTGTGTGACATTCGATTTGATCGGCCGCAAGCGTTCAGCGCGGGAGACGTCGACGGGGATGGAGACGTCGATGTAGCTGTCTATTTTCGATTGGTCTTTTGATATTTTGGATAACCTGCTAATCGAGGCGAATGTCTGATGTCCAGAATTCCACCGTAGACGCGCGAGACGAGATCATTCGCCAGCAGGCCGAGCAGATTCGTCAGTTGCAAGAAGAGATTGCTCGCCTGAAAGGGCTGCTCGAGAAAAAGGCGGATGCCAAGGCTGCGAAGCAACCCAAGTTCACAGAGAACTTCAGCCTGGATCGAAATAAGAAGCAAAACGCCCAACGAAAAAACAAGTCCAACAAGAAACGTGGACGAAAGCCGCGGCGAGGAAAACTCGAGCGGGCCACCCAGCAGATCGATGTCTACCCGGAAGGAGCCAAGCGGGACGACTACGTGCGACACCGCTCACAGTTCGCTTGGAGAATCGTGGACGGCAAGGCGATCTATGTCTGCTACCACATCTATCATCGGCCAGATGCGAAACAGCTGCCACTACCCGCCGGCTTGCGAAACAGCCGAAGCGAATTCGGCATCGAAATCATCTTGATTCTGGCGTTTCTTCATTATTGGATTGGAGTGTCGTTGGACAACGCGTGCTCGATCATGGAGTTCTTCACCGGACTGCGGCTACCGAAGTCGCAAACCAACTCGCTGCTCAAGCAACTCGCCACCGACTGGGACGAACAATACGATACGATCACCGAACTCATCGCCTTGCAGATGATCGTCTACATTGACGAAACCGGTTGGAAGGTTGGCAGCAAATCGTGCTATACATGGGTGTTTTCCACGGCGATGCACGTGCTTTATCGTTGCGGTGTGTCGCGGCGAAAAGAGGAAGCAATCGATGTCTTGGGCGCTGCGTTCGATGGTATCGGAGTCACCGACGACTACGCGGCTTACAAGAGCTTGTTTAGTCAACATCAACTTTGCTGGGCTCACTTGATTCGTAAGGCGATCAAGCTTGCGTTGCAACATCCGGACGAACAGGAATATGCCGAGTTTCTCGATCAACTTTGTTCGATCTACGCGGATGCGAAAGAGCTGCGTGCCGCTCACGCCGCCGACGTCGATGCCGGCTCGGAAAAAACCCCGAGCGAGTTAGAAGCCGTCATCACCAAACTGCAAGCTCGGATCGAAGCGCTATGCACTCGCTACGAAGAGCCGATCATCAAATCGAAGGAGGAAACCAGCGCGACCAACACGGTGCGACCGGCGACTCCGCAGCACGTCGAAACGTTCATCCTTCCGCAGCGTGAATTGATGAACAGCTTGGATTGCTTGTTTATGTTCGTCGCGCATCCGGATGTGGAGCCGACGAACAACCGGAGCGAACGCAACGTTCGCCGCGAGGCGGAGATTCGCAAAGGAGCCCGCACGAGCAAGACGAAAAAGGGAGCCAAGCGTCGAAGTGTGATCGTCACGGTGCTGGCAAGTCTCCAAACGCGATTCGAGAAATTCACGCTGTCAACGCTGCTCGCGGAAGTCACCGGTTGGTTGGAAACAGGCCGTTCGATCTTTGAGCAGGAACTCAAAAACCTCGAATCCCGCCGACCTCCTCCCCAGCCAACAGCCACCTAAGCCAAGGGCCACTCGCGTTCCCGCCGTAAAACCCGGGGAACCATGCCCCTTTGCGCGAAAATGGACAGCTACTATTGCCAGTCTTCTCATTGCAGGTCAAGGAAGTCGCTTGTTTTCTGGCGTCAATGTTGTTGGTAATGATTTGCTCCTGCAAATAGGGGTAACACCAGAGCCGTCCGCATTCGTGCTGATTTCGGTTTGTGGGCTGTGGATCTTGCGCGCTCTACGTGCTAGACCGTAGGGATGCTGAGATTTCGACTTGCTCTTGCTGCCCTAATCTGTTTCACGTCCAGCGACGTGTCCTTGGCCGACGGTTTATTGGCCGACGGTTTATTGGCCGACGGTTTATTGGCCGACGGTTTATTGGCCGACGGTTTATTGGCCGACGGGCCGAATACCGAGCCAACCACCAGTGCAGCTGCGCCGTCGACGAACAGCTTAGTGATGCCCCCCTTTCATGCTTTGGCCGACAAGACTCCGCTTAAATTGGCCTGGGACGCTCACTCTCGCGAGGATCACCAGCGGTGGCGTGAAGCATTTCACGCGAAAATGATCAAACTGCTAGGGCGCATGCCCGAGTCAGTGCCGTTTGAGGTCAAATGGGCTGAGCGGAAGGATTTTGACGGATTCGTTCGACACAAGGTTTACGTGCGCAGCGAGGAGCTCTACTGGTCGCCCGCCTATTATTTCGTCCCCCATTCCCGTCAAGGCAAAGCGCCAGCCATTGTTTGCCTGCACGGCCATAGTGGCATCTATCCATACATCGGTGAGTGTGACGAGAAGGAACAGAAAAAGACGAAAGAACTCTCGCTTGATTATGCCGTGTATCTGGCCGAGCACGGCTACGTCACGATCGCCCCGGTCATCCGTGGTTGGAACGAAACCTCGGCATTTGAGGATGCGCGGCGCAGCTGCCGTCGCGTGACGATGGACGCCTTCCTGGTCGGCACGACGCCCATGGGCCTGCGCTGTTGGGATGCCATGCGGTTGATTGATTTCCTTCAGTCTCGTGAAGAGGTCGACTCCGATCGAATTGGGGTGGCAGGTCTTTCTGGCGGGGGAACTCTCGCAATGTACTTGCCCATTCTTGACGAGCGCGTGAAACTCGCCATGGCTGGAGGTGCGTTTTCCAGTTATCGATCGTCGATTTACGCCGTCCCCCACTGCATCTGCAACTGCCTGCCACACATCATGGAGTGGGGTGAAATGAGCGACGTCTTGGCGTTGCAGGCGCCACGCCCTCTGCTGTTGATCAATGGAATTAAGGACGACATCGTTCCGATCGTTCCTGCCAGGGAGGGGTATGGATATTTGGCACAGGTTTATCAGTTGCTGGGCGCGCAGGAGAATCTGGATGCGGATTTCTTTGACGGCCCCCATGCGTGGAGTAATAACAAGACCCTGAGTTTTCTCGAAAAGCATTTTGGCACAGACAAATAAATGATCACAAAATCACGCGATGAATTGTACGACCTGGTGGAAAGGATACTCTCCGCGGCCGGCGCGGACGCCGACAACGCGGCGATCACCGCCGAGCATCTCGTGCGTGCAAACCTAAGCGGTGTTGACACTCACGGGGTGTTTCATGTTTCTGGTTATGTCGAGGCGATCAAAAAGGGCGAGCTGGCCCCAGCCGCCAAGCCCGACATCCTCAAACAGAAAGGAAGCAGCATCCTGATCACGGGCAATTGGACTTTTGGCCAAGTGGCGGCCCAGTTTGCCACTGGGCAGGCCATCGAATTAGCCCGTGAACATGGAATCTCCGTGGCGGCCATCGTGCAAACGCATCACATAGGGCGGCTCGGACATTATTCTGAAATCGCCGGCGAAGCCGATATGATCTCCATGGTCTGGGCAGGTGGTTTCGGCGAAGTCCAGCCGGCCGCAACGCCTTACGGAGGTCGTGGGCGTTGGTTGCACACCAACCCCATCTCCATGGGCTTTCCAGCCGGAGAGGAATCGACCACGATGTTCGACTTTGCAACCACGGCGATTTCGGGTGTCAAGGTTGTCAATGCGCGCAAGCGGGGCGAACCAGTGGCGTCCGGTTGTATCGTTGACCGAGACGGCAATCCGACGACCAACGCCGAAGACTTTTTTGACGGCGGTGGGCATGTGCCCTTCGGCGGACACAAGGGTTATGCAATCATGATGGCAGCAGAATTTCTCGGCCGCATATTTTCGGGTTCCGACGCGTATGTCGAGCCGAACCGCGCCGGCCCGATCCTCCGACACCAGGGGGTTTCGATATTCGTCATGAGGGCCGATTTGTTTCAAGATTTGTCCGACTATCAACATCTCGCGGACGAGTTACAACAGCGAACGCGCACTATTCCACCTGCTGCGGGGTTCGATGAGGTTCTTGTTCCCGGCGATCCAGAATTGCGCACGCGCGAGATTCGCCAGCGCGACGGCATTCCGATTGAAGATGACGTTTGGAACGATATCAAAAAGGCGGCTGAGTCGGTTGCGGTGGAGGTATGAGGGAAGTTATGTGACGGGTGTCGGGTGACGGGTGTCAGACGGGGTGGCGTTTGGCACGTCCTTACCCCCAACTCACGCGCTTTTCGCTGGGAAGGGCCGGGGGTCTGGGGGGGCACCCAATACTGTTCGGCACGAAAGATGCGTGCACATTCGCCCCCTCCGAGCTCTGCTCGCATAGAGCGCATGATTCTTCACCTTAGACTCGGCCACGGGTTGTCGTTGCGACCATTTTGTGGCAACCCTTATGCATAGATTCTGACCATCGACAGTACTTCAGATCGATCCACGCCCGTCTAGTGCAGAATCATGCGCTCCTCCGAGCAGAGCTCAGCGATTTTCTGGGGGCCATTTATTTTACCTCAGTGCCGTAGTATCGTCTGAGCCCGGCGGGCCTATTATTTGAACCGGAAGTCGAGTTTGTAGTCGTATAGCCATGGAATATTTGGGGTGACATTCTCGTCCGTTAGCTTTTCAGGTAAACCTTCGTAGTGGGACCGTAGCTTTTCGGGTGCATTGTAGTATGTCACGACGATGGTATCGTCAGTCACGCGAACGTCACCTTCTAAGCCGTGGAAGATATGCTTTGCCATGTGATCGGCGTCCCATTGGCAATAGGGTTCGGAAAGTCGTCTGCGAAGTTGATGTATGGCGGCCTGTGCAATCAACGCCATGGTCGTTTGACCGTAGCGTATATTGAGGTTCATCGTACCGGCGCGATTCCAACCGAGAGCTTGGTTCGCATTGAAGAATTCCTCCACATGCCATCGTTTTGGAAATTCGTTAACTAAAGCGTCGAGTTCTTCGCGGTCATTGGTACAAAGAAATCCCTTATAGCTAAAGTCTTCACTTCGCTCTCCAGATCGTTCAACGAACTGGTAGTAGTTTCCTGTCTCTTGATTCTTCAACTCGAAGGGAAGCTTGGCAGTGGCATACCCGGCCCAACGACGAGTGAACTGATCTTCTGGTATTTCCTGAAACGCTTTCCTGCATGATTTTCGACTTGGCATTGGCACCAGTAAGTCAAAACCCGTCTTTGGTGAACATCACCGATCAATTCGACCGTGAAATGTTCGCTATCGGCGAGCACGAGTGTCTTGTCTGGAGACGGCTGGAGGATCTCCTCGGTTAGGTTCAGAAGCTCGGGGGTGGCTTCGCCTACGCTTCGAGAGGCGGTACCCGATGTAAAGCAAATCGGTTGTTCCGAATCGGCGTCAAGCGACCAATGCGTTTGCGATTTCTTAAATGGTCGACGTTCGCCCTTCTCTGAACGCTTGCGCATACGCCGCTTGGAATGACTTCTCGTGCGATGAGGACCAATAGCCACTACCTTACCCTGAAATTGCCCCGAGGCGAGACGGAGTTTCCCCAACGCCACTTGCAGCTTCATAGCATCGGCTACTGTGAGATCGCCTAGCAACTGATGGATGGCTTGATCCGTCGCCACGAAAGGCAAGCCATTGGCCAGTTCAAATCCAGCCCGATCGTGCAAGGTCCGTTCCGCCCGAATACATCGAGTACAGACCGCGGCTTCATGAACTAGCTGCATCGCCAATCGTGGTTCCACGAACTCCGTGCTCTTCCCCGTCCAACCACATAATAAATCCCAAGTTCCCAATCGCAAATGTTCCGCCACCAACAACCAAATGCCTGCTAAGTTCCCGCTAACCTTGTCCGCCAATCGTTGCCGCACGCCACGCTCAATGCCGTGTGGATCGCAATCGACCTTCCTGCAGTGTTTCCGGTTAACGCATGTTTCGATGGTGGGTGGTGGTTCATCACGAGGGGAAAACTTATAGAGTTTTTTTTGAAGCCCATACTCGGCGATGACTCGCTCGACGCTTCGTGTACTGATCACGAATCCGGTTTGGCGAAGTTTCTGTGCGATCACTTCAGCAGACGCATCTGGATCCAGAAAGCGATGACGAATCACCTGCCGCTGCAATTCATCAGTGCGTCGATATTTCTTCTTTGGCCCTCGAGCTCTACTCAAAAGGGCAGTGGCTCCGTCCTCTTCAAATAATTTGCGGATTTGAAAATAGCGATGTCTTGTCAAGCCATGTTTCGCGGCTGCCTTTACAGGGCCAAGCCCCTCACACTCACCTTCAATGAGCATGGCAAGCTTTCGCGAAACCTCATCATTCTCCACGAGAGTTAGCGAACCGTGATCACCGACAATGGCCTTCTCTTGGTCGTCGAAACGCATCTGCCGTACCTGACGATCATGAATACGAAGATTCCTTGAATGGCCCAATAGACCTGGCGCCGCTCGATGTATGCATCGCCGAACCACCACCACGCCGTGACGTCGCCCATCCAAACGCCGATGAAAAGGTAGTTAAAATCGAGGCCGCCGCCCCAATAGATACCCACGACCATGGCCGTTTGCCGGGCTGTGTGCTCGTATGCTGCGAAATGACTCCTGTTCATGGCAGCGTGGTCATTTGCGGCCATCGGAGCGGGGCGATGGCTGGGATATTGCAGCGCGTTATGCCACTGCATCAGTGGCTTGGGGATCCGCAGGGATTCGATGAGTTGCGATCGGCACTGGGTACGCGAAAAGGGCTACCCGAGGTTCGTGGGGCCACCCGATTCCGCGGGGTGGGAAGATCGCGCCCGGGGCTGGTTGCGTATGCTCAAGGTCGACGCCGTCGTGGCCACGTTATTGGCAACCGTCATCACGACAGCTTTCTTTCTGTTGGGAGCCGCAACCCTGTTCCGCCAAGGACTCAAACCTGAGGGAATCGGCGTGGTGGATACGATCTCAGCAACCTTTACGGAGGTTTACGGCGATTGGTCCCGGAGTCTGTTCTTGTTCGGCGCGATGCTAACTCTGTTGTCCACCATGCTGGCTGCAGCGGCAGCGAACGGCCGCTTCTTTACCGATTTCTTTTGTAGCTTGGGAATCGTTGACCGCGATCAACCGGAACAAGTTCGGCGGTCAACACAGATTATGCAATGGGTCTATCTATTGTCCGCGGGACTACTATATGTATTCATGCCAAAGCAGCCGGAAAAACTGGTGATAATCAGTCACTACGTGATTGGCCTGGCCGGTACGCCTATCGCAATCTTGGCAATCTGCTGGATGGCATTTCACACCGACCGCCGTTTACGCATGAATGGGTTAACTACAGTGATCGTTGTGGCGACAGCCGTGGTGCTGCTCGTCTGCCTGGGGATCGGTTTCGCAGTCCAGCGTGGCTGGATCGCGGCGGGCTGATTGGCCACCGACGTCCAGCGGATCGACGTGGAACGATCGTTAGGTTACGATCATTAAGTTCGATCCATGGATTCGAAAAGAAACTCCGGAGACCAAATCGTGAAGCTGGGCACATTTCTCATGCCGGTTCATCCGCCGGAAAAATCGCGTACCGCGTGTTTTGACGAGGAATTGAATTCGTTGTTTACGCCGACGAGCTTGGATTTACAGAGGCCTGGTGCGGTCATCACGTGACACTCGAGTGGGAACCCATTCCCGCCAATGACGTGTTTATGGCCAACCTGATTGCCAGGACAAAGAATATCAAGCTGGGCATTGGCGTCTCGATTCTGCCCCAACATCATCCGGCCAACGTGGCCGCGCGCGTGGCGCTGCTGGACCACTTGGCACACGGGCGAGTGTATTGGGGCTTTGGCCAGGGAGGAGTGCCAACGGACTGGGAATTGTTCAATCTTCCCGACGGCAAGACGCAGGCGCAAATGACCGCCGAGGCACACGAAATTATTCTCATGCTGTGGACCCAGGATCCTCCGTACAAGTTTGACGGAAAATTCTGGAAAATCGACATGCAACACCACAGCGAGGAGCTGCGGATGGGCTACCCGCTCAAACCGTATCAACAACCGCATCCGCCTATTGGCATGACGCTCATGAGTGCCGATTCCAAGGGTGGCGCAGTCGGCGGCAAGCGCGGTTATATCCCCTTGTCTACCAATCTCGTGCATCAGAACACCGTCGCCAAGCACTGGGAAACCTATTGCCAGGGCGCGGCGGAAGGTGGACTTCCGGAACCGAGTCGCGACATTTGGCGAGTGTCCCGCAGCATCTTTGTGGGCGAGTCGAATGATCAGGCATGGGACTTTTGTCTCAATGGCCCGTTTGGCGATTCATTCAACTACATGCTTACGCTGTTGCGCAATGCGGAAATGCTGGACCTGGTCAAAGACGATCCAAGCATGCCCGATGAGAACGCGACGGTCGAATACATGTTGAAGAATCTCTGCATCGTGGGCGACAAGAAATCGTGTATGGAGCAATTCGAGGAACTGTGGGACGTCACTGGCGGTTTCGGGACGCTGCTGTTTGTGAAACACGATTTCGACGACGCTGAACGCTGGAATAGCTGTATGCACGTCCTCGCGGAAGAGATAGTTCCTGCGCTGCCGACCGTCGGCGAAGCCGTTTCAGCCTAAGCAGCAAGCTGGCAGTCAGAACGGGTACCTGATGGTCAACAAAACGGCGGATTTATGGCGTTGGGCGCATGGGCAAACGCAGCCGGTGCGACCGCGGCCGAAAAAACAAAACGGTGAAGATTTCATAGCCAAACAACCGGAGGTAATCCCTCACGTCCGGATCTGCGGGAGGCTCGGGCGGTAACCACCCTGGTCCACCCGGACAAAGTTGGAAGTTTATCCTCTGGCCATTTGTTGGCGATCACGCGGCCGCGATCCACCCGCGCTGGACCGCGAAACCAATCCCGAGGCAAGCGAGGATGACCACGACCGTCACCATAAAGATGACCGCAGTCAGCTTATTCATGCGCAGACGGCGGTCGGTGTGAAATGCCATCCAACAGATTGCTAGGATCGCGATGGGTGTACCGGCCAGGCCAATAACATAGTGACTGAGGATCACGAGTTTTTCCGGCTGCTGCGGCATAAACAGATAAAGCAGGCCCGCAGAAAGCAGGTAGACCCATTGCATTATCTGCGTGGACCGCCGTGTCTGTTCTCTGTGATCGCGGTTGACAATCCCGAGGCTGCAAAAGAAATCGGTAAAGAAGCGGCCGTTCGCCGCCGGCGCGGCAAGCATGGTAGATAACAAAGTCAACATGGCGCCGATCAAGAACACGCTCCGGGACCATTCGCCATAAACCTCCGTGAACGTTGCCGAGATCGTGTCCACCACCGCGATCCCCTCGGGCTTGAGACCTTGACGGTAGAGGATAGCGGCTCCCAGCAGGAAGAAAGCCGTCGTGACGACGGTTGCCAACAGGGTCGCCACTAGGGCATCAACCTTGAGCATCCGCACCCAGCCTTTGGCGCGATCCTCCCACCCCGCGGAAGCAGGTGGCCCCAGGAACCGGGGGTAACCTTTCTCGCGTACCCAGTGTGGATACAACAACAGTTCCAACCCTGTAACGCCCAATCCGCCCATCAGGGCAATCACGGCCACCGCCGCGGCTCGCTTCCACCGATTGTATCTTTCCGCGTTGATTCGGGGCACACCGTGATCAGTTTGTGTTCCCAAATCCTGTTCTGAATCCTCTTCTGCAATCGGTTCCTTGTCCGCTGGTTGCGTGTCCTGTTTGGCTGGCAAGTCTGCGGGAGGTTCGCCAAGCGAGAACCACAAGCCAGTCGCAATGTCCGAGCCGGTAATGCGATGATCCGTGCCCTGCAACATGACGAGAGCCACGACTACGGTCAGACTGAATCCAATCACCAAAACAACGATGAGCTTTTCCAGACGACTGTACACACCCTTGCCGAGCAATAGCCCGACCGCGACAACAAGTACAATCCCCCAAACCTGGACCGAACGTACTTCATCGAAACCCTCCGGATTGCCCAGCCATTGATTCAGCGGCATCACTCGCTGCAACACGCCAGCCATCGCCCCGACTATGCCCGGGGCACCGATGGCGGCGAATGTCCACGCCGCCATAAACAGATAGACAACCCAAGATGTGTGAAACAGCTTGGGACCCGGAATGAGATTCATCGCCTCAAACGGCGTGCGGTCATGTACGAGGCAATGCCGGGCAACTTCGATTTGCAGAAAGTACTTTATCAGGCACGAAAAGATCACGGCCCACAACAAAACGAATCCGAACGTCGCGGCTTGCACAGGCGTGTTGATCAATTCCCCGGACCCCACGACACCGCCGGCCAAGACGATTCCCGGCCCCAATGTCAGGAACATCGGGAAGAAGCCACGCGGAGCCGACTTGATTTCCAGATCTGGCGAGTGGTTCATGGCTTCGGGATTTATGCGACCGCAATTAGGACATAGGTGGCGATTGTGGTTCAGGACAAGGGTCGCTCGAGTTAGGCGATCGGCAAATGAGAATTTACCTGAGCCGACGGCGCTAGCCGCGGGCTTTGTAGGGCAGCGTTTTCTCGCACGAAGCCCGACCCTAACGCGTTCGGCTCAGTTGGTCGGTAAATTCTCATATGCCGCTCGCCTTAGGACTCTTGACATTCAAAGAGAATACTATACACAGACGGCGTTAGATAGCCGGCCGCGACGGCACCGGTGGCGAAAGCGACAACACGCAGGAATGTTACAGATTCAATCGTGACGAACGTCGAACTCACACTCTTAAAATAGCCCACGGCCCAAAGGAGCAATCCGATGTCCTACAAGTATTCCGTGATCCTTTGCACGCTCAACAGCGACGGTGCTGACGTTTGGGAAACGCCCCATGAAATCTTGGAAAAGGTCGCCGAATTTGGCTATGACGGTGTGGACTTGGATGCTGAACCGGACAAGATTCCCATGGAGAAATTCAACGAAGTACGCGGCATTGCGGAGTCGTTCGGGCTGAAAGTACCGGCGTTGATCTTGGCGTGGGCTGAATGGCATGCTGGCGAATTACGGGACCTCGCCTCGTCCGATGAAACGGTCCGTAATCGCACCGTCGAGTATACCCGCAAGTGTATCGACTTGTCGGCAACCTTTGACAATCCACCGGTGCTCGAGATCGACGCTTGTCCGCCGGAAGTCGAGTACCCGAAAACGAAAATCCCGCGTCACGTGCTGCGCGAAAACTTCGCCAAGTCGGCCCGTGAAATCTGTGAATATGCGTCGGACAAAAACGTGCCGATCGCCATTGAACCAATCAATCGCTTCGAGGGCTATGCCGGGTTTCTCAACAGTATTGTCGAAGCTCGGAGTATCGCGGACGAAGTCGGTTTGGGGCTCGGTGTCCTATTGGATTTCTTTCATGTAAATATCGAAGACGGTCCCGTCGCCGAAACGATTCTGGTGGCCGGCGAGAAACTCCGACACCTCCATTTGGCCGACAGCAACCGACAAATGCCGGGGACCGGACACATAGATTTTGTCGAAGCCGTGCGAGCCCTCAATTCCATTAATTTCGACGGCTATCTCTCGGTCGACAGTGTGCCAATCAAGCCAGATTGGCAGACGCTACTGAAGGAATCCATCGCGTTTATGAAGCAAATCGAACACGTCGTAGAGCTCCAGGACCGGATCGATAGTGAAATGAAGGTGGGTTAGTCACTAAATAACACGGGGCCACCTGACATATAACACGGGACACCCGCCATGCCCGCAAACACACTCCTCGACACCCTGCGCGAGATCGACAGCCCCACCCTTTCTAACGCGATCGAGCATTTTGATGTTCGGGACCGAGCCGCCGGGTATGCTGATTTGCGGCTGCGGTGTCAATTCCCGGAGTATCCGCCAATGGTCGGTTACGCCGTAACGTGCACTGCCGATACGACGTCGCCTGGTGAGTCGCGGCCGTCCAACTTTGACAAGGTATTGAGCGCCGTTGATGCCGCACTCAAACCAGCCGTCGTCGTCGTTCAGCACGTCGGCGCCGATCGCTTAAAGAGTTGTTTTTTTGGTGATATGTCTGCATCGTGCTTGAAAAGACTAGGCGCGGTAGGCGTTGTTACGGATGGAGCCAATCGCGATCGCAAAGGCATAGCTCAGCGAGCGCCTGGTTTTCAAGTGTTCTCACCCGGTTGGGTCGTCTCGCACGGTAAGGGCGCTTTTCTCGACATCGGCGTTCAGGTCTCCGTTTGCGGCCTTAACATCGCGCCTGGGGACCTGCTACACGGAGACGAAAACGGTGTCATGGTCGTTCCGCAGGACATACTCGGACAGCTGATAGCCAAGGCCCGTGAAGTGCAAGAAGCTGAAAGAGAGTATTTCAAGTTTGTGGAAGGTGACAACTTCAACTTGGAGCGGCTCATCAAAGAGATTACCGGGCATCTTCCGGAACCATGAAATGAAACGAAGGGAGTTTCGCGTGTTTCACCGCATTGTGATTGTCACTTTTCTAGTGTTTTTCGCGATCTCGACAGGTCAACGGAGCACCAGTCAGGAGCAAGAAACCCCGGTCGGTCCCCGCTGGTGGCCGTCCGCATGGGGCCCCGACGATCAAAAGGGCGCACTGAATCACATCACGCCGACAAAGGTTGTCGAAGCGAAAAATCTCATCAAGGAGGGAAGGGTCTACGAATTAGGCCGCGTCTACGAGCCGGGTATGCCGCTAAGCGGAGATCGATTCTACAGCTTGACCATTCCCGGTGTTCCCACAGCTGGACCGCTGGGTGCAAACAAGCTCGTAAGCAACGACGAGATGTTTAGCGGCCAAATCGGCCAGATCGGCACACAGCTCGACGGGTTGGGACACGTCGGCGTTCGTGTCGGTGACAAGGACATCTTCTATAACGGTCTCGATTTGGGCGAGTTTGGCGACAGCAAAGGGCTGAAGAAACTAGGCGTGGAAAACATGGGACCCGTCTTTACGCGGGGAGTGCTACTGGACGTAGCACGTGTGGCTGGCGTGCGGCGTTTGGAAATCGGGTATGTCATTACGCCCGACGATCTTCAGAAATCGCTTGAAGCTACCGGGGTGGGCGATATCCAGCCAGGGGATGTGGTGTTGATTCACACGGGCCACGGTGACTTGTGGATGGTTGACAACGATGCCTACAACGAGGGCGAACCGGGTATTGGCATGGCCGCTGCTCGCTGGCTTACCGATCGAAAGGTCTCCATGATCGGCGCAGACACATGGGGAATCGAAGCGGTTCCGTTCGATGGCGGCCCCGATCAAATTGCACCCGTCCACCAATGGACGATCACCCGCCATGGAATCTATCACCTTGAAAACTTGAATCTATCCGAGCTGGCGGCCGACAAGGTGTATGCATTCGCTCTCATCTACATTCCGTTACCGCTGAAGGGTGCGACGGGATCACCGGGCAGTCCCATTGCGGTGAAGTAACGAGATGCCAAACGTACGTCGTCTCTTGGACAAAGGCGAAATTGACCTGAGGCCTTGTTGTTGTTACACTTGATGGTCTTGCACGCAGTTGGTGTGCATAAGGTTCGAAGGCACGTTATGGGACGCAGTCTGATTCTTTCATCGTGGATCTTTTCGACCCTCGCTCTGGCGGCTGCGCCCGAGAATCGAGTCGACGGGGAAGTTCCACCGCACGCGGTCGTTACGGATTTTTCTCCCGAGCAAGAATCTTTTTGGTGCTTTCAGCCCATCGAGGACTCTCCGATCCCCTGCGCTGGAGCAAGCGACTGGCCGACCACCCCAATTGATAATTTTGTGTTGGCCCGATTGAAGCAGGAAGGCTTTCAGCCCGCACCACCGGCGGAAAAGCACACGTGGCTCAGGCGAATTTACTTGGATATGCTGGGGCTGCCACCGACTCCGGAGGACCTCGACGACTTCTTGGCGGATAAATCGCCGCATGCCAAATCCAAGGTGGTGGACCGATTGTTGGCATCACCGCATTACGGGGAGCGGTATGCACGGCATTGGCTCGACGTTGCGCGGTATGCCGATACATTGGGACAGGAAGCCGACTGGGTACTGCGATACGCCTGGCGATATCGCGATTATGTGATCGATGCATTCAACCAGGACAAACCGTACAGCGAATTCGTCATCGAGCAGATTGCGGGCGATCTCCTGCCAACACACGAAGACCCGCTGCGAGCGCTGGAACAGATCGTCGCGACCGGATTCCTGATGTTCAGCCCTAAGGCAACGGCTGAGGCGGACAAGGAATTGATGGTGCTGGACGTCGTGGATGAACAGATTGACGTAACGTGTCGCGCATTCCTGGGACTGACGGTCGCTTGTGCTCGCTGTCACGACCACAAGTTCGATCCAATTCCAACTATCGATTATTACTCATTGGCCGGTATCTTTCGCAGCACGCGGACGATGGTCGACAAGCAGTCCACTTCGATGTGGTCGGAGTTTCCCGTCTCGGTAATCACCGACGAATCGGCACGGCACGAAATCGGCGACTTGCAAGAGAAGATCACTTCACTCCAGCGGCAAATGTCGGCCCGCAAAGGGGCTGTTGGAGCCGAGCAGGCGGCGTGGGAACGACAACTGCTCGATGCCGTGGAGACCGTGGATACGATCGACCCGAAAAAGTTTCGTGAAGTCATTTCTACCCCGGTAGCCAATCGTACTGTGGATCAGCAGCGATTACTGGAAATCGCCACGCTGCGTTCGCCGGAGTCGGCTGTCTCGACGCCCGAAACCTTGCCCGGATTACACGCCTGGTACCAGGCGGCGTCGCTGGACCGGGAAGCTCGTGAAGAAGGAACGCCTATATTGGTTTGGCCCGACGACGGCCCGCAACGTCTCCACTTGGAGACCTCGTCCCCAGATTCAACGCAGCCGACCTACGTCTCCACGGGATTTCAAGGCGGACCTGCCCTGCACTTTACTCGGCCCACCGATGAACTTAAGACCAGCGAAAATTTTGGGCTTAGCGGTGATATCAGCTATACCGTGTTCTTCGTCGCCGAATTTCACTTGAATGATCCGCCGGACCGTGACATACAAACGGCTTATCTTTTTGGAACAGATAAGGGAGCGGGCTCCATTCAGTTTCTCGAGATCGACAGCCGGTCGACGAAATACCGACTGGATATCGGCAGCGCCGCCAATCTGGATGCGGAAACCAAATCACTACCTCAAGACGCACCCGTTATCGTTTCCGCACGAAAAAAGCGTGCGCAGCCGATCAAAAGCACGCAGATTTCCGTCAATGGCCAGCCACACGAGGTGACCGGCCCGGAGACCGGAATCAGCGTGATTCCCGGTCCGCTGCACCTGGGATACGCCACGTTGAAAGTGTCACCGGCCATGGATGTTGCGGAAATGATTGTCTTCGATCGCGTCTTGGAGGATGAGGAGGAACGTGCGATCGGATACCAATTGTCCCGAAAGTATGAAATCGATTCGAACTACAAGCCCAATACGGCGAAGCCAGTTGTTTCCCTGGTAAGCATCGCGCCGGAATCGCGTAACGTGCAACAGCGCCAGCAACTGCGCGACTATTACGTGAAACATTACGACCAGCCCTATCGTGAGGCCCACGCCAAGCAGACTTCGTATCGCAAACAGCTGGAAGAACTTAAGGCCGCACACCCATCGGTCATGGTCTTGGCTCCTCAAGAACAAGAGAAGCCGTCCGATCTGAGTGTGTACGTGCGAGGAAACTACAACACGCCGGGTGAGCCTGCCCCGCGTCGCTTCCTGCAAATTATTGAGGGCACCGACCATCCGGCAATTGAAACGACCGGCAGCGGCCGGCTCGAACTCGCCAGATGGATCGCTGGTCCCGACCATCCACTCACTCCGCGGGTCCTGGTCAACCGAATATGGAAGGCTCACTTCGGTAAGGGCATCGTGGCGACCAGTGGGAATTTCGGGGAATTGGGCACCAGGCCCAGCCATCCTCAACTGTTGGATTGGTTAGCGAGCCGCTTCCTGGAGAATAATGGGTCGGTAAAACAGTTGCACAAAATGATTCTCCTGTCGAGC